>ERZ773106.5-NODE-5-length-321739-cov-55.475899_pt1 | contig 321739 bp, 260 predicted proteins | sample MGYA00580572_ERZ773106 | MGnify/ENA primary metagenome ERZ773106 (study PRJEB29015, sample SAMEA2737868) | human gut metagenome | biome: human gut; feature: human-associated habitat; material: faeces | place: China | collected 2012 ... | reverse complement strand
TGAGGGTGGTCCGGTTCCTGATCCAGCCCATCTGGTCGCGCAGGGCGTCCCTCTGCGCCGTCCCCAGCGCGTTGACCGTGCTCCCAGCCGCCGCCGCCAGGGAACGCCTGGCGGCGGAAGGATTATTGAGCATATCGTTATTGAGGGCGCCCAGGAAATCCGTGATGGCCTGGTCTATGGAACCATGCCTGGCAGCATCCCAAAGCAGATTGGCGCCCGCCATGGAATTGGCCGTGTCCGCTACGCCGGCATAAACGTTATCTGTCTGTTCTTCCGCTTTCAGAACCACCTTATCTCCTTCCTGCACCAGATGGGCATTCTTGTAATAGGTGAGGAAAAGGCCTCCGACTGTCAGCGTATTTTCTCCCAGGTCAATCGTTCCGTCGCCGGTGAGTTCCATCAGCGTAAGTTCCATCGGATTGCCCGATTTCCAGGTGATATTGACATCCGGGATTGAGGTGACATGGAAAGAGGCGCCATCTTCAATGACAACGTCGCCGGAGGCCTCAATGAAGCTGGCGGTCATGTCGGCATCAGTATTCAAGGTGAAGGTGGTGGCGGATCCGCTGCTGAAGGAAGCGTTCTCTACGCTCAGAGTGGTATTGACCGCCGTCAGGGAGTTGTCGCTGGCCTGGATGGTCAGGTTGCCGCTGTTGACCAGATTGCCGTAACTGAGACGGGCTCCGTCCACATCCGCCTTGCCCTGGAGAACCAGATTCCCTCCGCTGATTGTCAGACCGGTATCCGCGCCGGAGCTGCGCAAAACCTGCGTTCCCGCTCCGGAAACATCCAGCGTTCCTTCTCCCAGCGTTCCTTCATATGTATGCGTCTGGCCGGAAGCCGCCTGAATTTGCAGAGTCTGCCCATTCAGTTCCAAGGAACCGGAGCCGTTCAGTCCGCCGGCAGAGCCGTCTGCCTCCAGACTCAGGGAACCGCCCAGATCCAGCACCACGCCGGAAAGCGTACTGTCCGCAGCCAGCCCCAAAGAGGCGCCTTCCGCAATAGCCAGCGTACCGGTTCCGGCAATTTCCGTATGGGAAAGGCCGTCGGTAGCGCCTGTCAGCGTCAATGTTCCGGAAGAGGCGATATCCAGCTTTCCGCCGTTGTCGCCGCCTGCCAGCGTCCGGGCCGTCGCGCGGCCTCCTACTCCAATCACCGCAGGGGAGTCCGCATCCGCGGAATTAAGATGCAGAGCTTCCACGTCAGCCGTGCCGTTAAGCTGAAGCGTTCCTTCTTCCGCAATGATATCCCCGGCCAGCGTCACATTCCCGGACAGGGTGAGTTTGTTCGCTCCCGTTTTGACGAGGTCCGTGTTGGCCGCAGAACCGTTCAGGCCGCTGATGTCCCCGGCAAAAGAGGTATCCACTCCCATGCCTTCATGGAAGAGGTTGTTTTGAAGTTCGATGCTTCCCTTATCCTCCGCCGTATTGGTGACAATCAGGTTGCCCGTGCCCGTCTGGCCCGGGTCAGTTCCCGGTGCGGTCAGGTTTTTGATCACCATGGAACCGTCCGACTGGACATAAAGGTCCTGGTCCACAATGACGGCCTGGTAAAAATTGAGGGACTGGTCCGTGACTGGATTGTCCGCGCTGCCCGTACCATCCACGGAAGACACGTAAACCAGATCCGTATCACCGGAGAGGACGATGCTGCCTCCGTTGACGCCCACGATGCCGAAGCCCAGCGCAGCAAAAAGCGGGTTAGCCGTCATGTGGCTCTTAAGCGTTTCAAGATCCTGTGCAAAACCGCCATTGGTCAGAAATATCTCCAGATTTCCGCCCGCCGTTTTCATGGCATCCATAACGCTGGTGAGGTCCAGCGTAAGCGTGGAGCCGTCTCCAAAGGAGATGCTGCCCAGATTATCCCCCGTGCCCTCAAACTGAATCAGAAAGTCCTCTCCCGAGAAGGGGTCTCCGGAAATATTGCCCGCTCCCACCGCAAGACTGCTGTCCGTGCCGTTCACCGTCCAGGTGGAACCCTGCTTGAGTCCGGTGAGCTGCGTTCCGGCAGAAGCGGCGACAACTGACCCCAGCCCGGCGGCATCCAGACCTCCCAGGGCAATATTGCCGGAATTGGCAACCGCATTGACATGGACCTTGTTTGTATCCGTTCCCGCGTAGCTTCCGGCGTTCGCCAGCGCTCCGGACTGAATAAATATATTAGTGGTGGCGGCCGCTCCGGAAAGGTCCAGCGTGCCCTTGGCCAGCGTCAGCGTCCCCGTCAGGCCGTTGGCGCGGTCCCCCACTGCAAAAGAGCCGGAAGTGCTGACCGTAAGACTGCCCGCACCGGCAATGGTTCCGGCCCAGGCGGCGTTGTCCCCGGTTCCGTCGCCCAGCTGGACAGAGGAATTCTGGGCAATATTCAACTCTCCCGTGGTCGTATTCGCCCCGGTAAGAACCAGCTTGTCGCTTCCCTGAACGCTCAGGGAGGCCGTATCAATCACATTCCCGGCATAAAGCAGGTTCCCTGCCGTACCCGTGTAGTTGACGCGGTAGGTTCCTGTTCCTCCCAGGGAAACTGCCTTGATGAATTCGCCCGTATTCAGCGTGGACGCCGCACCGCCATTGCCAAAGGAAAGGATGGCATTCCCACGGCCGGAATGCACCGTTCCCGCAAAACCGGTGAGATCCCCCGTAAAAATGGCCGTCAGAGTCGGGTCACCGGCCGCCGTTACTCCCAGGTTGGCGTCCGCCTCGCCCGTCAGGCTTCCCGCCAGGACCAGCGTCTGGTTGGAACTGCCGTTCAGCCATCCCCCAGCGGCCATCACATGGATATCGGCATTAACGGGATCGGCGGCGGAATTAACAAAAAAGCCGCGCCCATCCAGTTCCAGCCTGGCGCTGCCGATTGCAGCGGCATTGGCAAAGCCGACTTCATTCCACGCAGCGTTGGTGCCGTTGCCCGCCAGTCTCATGGTACCGGTAAAGCCGCTGTTGTCTCCGGTAACGGAATAGCGGCCGCCGCCGGGGAAGGTACCTCCTTCCTTCTTCCCGAGAACCAGCGTTCCGGCTCCGGTAATGCGGCCTGACAGAGTATCCGTATTTACGGAGTTATGGGCACGGTTGTCCTGTATCTGGAGAGTCGCGTTTTCAGCGATGGAAATGTTTCCGCTCCAGGTTCGCGTAACACTGTTGTCTCCGATGTTATAGAACAGAGTCCCTCCGCTTACGGTGATGGCGCCGGCAAAGGTTCCTCCTTGTATTGTATTGATAGTCAGCATGCCGTCTCCAAGCTTGACGATATCCTTGTCTCCCAGTTCCTGGGTGTATGTAGCCCAAGACACATGATTGCCGTTCGTATTCACTCGGATGGCATCCGTGCTGGCGGCTGAATTAATGAGCCCGGAAATATCCTGCGTGGCCCCCGTTCCATATGTGAAGGTGCCCCCTCCAAAAATAATCTTGTTGGCCGCTACCAGCCCCAGCGTTCCTTCCGTCGTGCCGACCGTATTCAACACCAGTTCCCCCCCGTTCAGCGTCACCGTACCGGTGCCCAGCCCCTGGACGGCATTGAGGTTGAGGGTGCCGGCCATAATGGTCGTGCCGCCGGAGAACGTATTTGTTCCAGTATTTTCAATGGTCAGCACCCCCTCTCCCCGTTTAATGAGGGACATCGGATCTGCTCCGTCCACAAGGGCCCCTGTTCCCGTGAACGTGTAGGCCGTTTCTCCATTGTTGACCGTAAGACGCGCGGAAGAAACATTCCCTTCTATGGTGACGGCAGAGGCGGATATGCCAGCCAGATCTTCAAAATTGGCGGATTTGGCGGCGTCATAAACGACTGCCGTCCCGTCTTTGTCCAGCCAGACGGCAGAACCTCCTGCCGCCATCCAGATACCCGCATTTCCTCCGTTCCAGTTGAGGGCTTCTCCCAACGCCTTGACACGCAGGTAAAGAGTGTTTCCAGACAACTCCAGGGCGTAGGTATAATCTTCGGAAAGGCCGCTGGAATCAAAAGAAAAATTGCTGGCCGTCAACGTACCGAAACTGCCCGCCGTAATCAGCCTGTAGTCATTTTCCATCGTCTGGTCCACCCCGCTGATCGCCAAGGTCAACGTGCCTTCCGTATTAAAGGAGAGCGTGCCTCCCGACTGGACGATGGCAGAGCTGGAGGAATTCAGACCCGTCAAATCCAGCGTCAGAACGGAAGACGGGGAAAGAGTCATATTGCCCGCAGAGGTAAGACGGGCTCCGGAGCCCATCGTAATGGAGTTGCCGAAGGTCACTCCGCCGGCAAGCCCGAAACTGAGTTCCCCAGAGGAAACCGTCAGCGCATTCGCAAATCCGGTGGAAGAACTGAGCGTGAGCTTGCCCGCTCCGCTCTTGGTAAAAGCACTGCGGCCGTCCAGCACCGTTGCGTTGGCAATAACGGCATCCGTCCCTTCTCCAGCGGAAATTTCGTCAAACCCGGAAATGGAGGCGTTTGTGAACATGTCCGCGCGCGTCACGCCGTTCAGGTTCAACACGCTTCTGGTAACCGTATCCCCCCGGCCCTGGCCGGAAAGAGTTGTCGTTCCGGTAAAAATGGCGTCATTGCCCGTAATGGTCACGTTGGCCAAAGCCGTAGTCAGGGCAGTGCCATTGACCTTCTGGCCGCCCGCATAAATGGAGGCATTATTGAACGTTCCGCCGCTGATGGAAAGGTTGGCTTCCCCAATCGTCAACGCGGAATTGGTATTGTTGCGTTCCACATAAGTGCCCAGGGATATTTGAGCTCCATCAAATGTGCCGCCCGTAATTGTTATATTGGTGGAACCGATATTCCCGGTAAGGGCGGCGGTAGCGGTTCCGTTAATATAGGAGCCGCCCCAGATTTGTCCCGTATATGTCCCGGACTTGAAAGTCAAATTGGTGGAACCTGTAATATTCAACGTGCTCTCCCCCGTTTCCACCCAGCTTCCCCCCGCAATCATGGCTGCCACGGTGCCGCTGCCCAAGTCCAGCGTCATATTGGTATCCGCCAGGTTCCAGGCAGACGTGCTTAAATGGGCGCCCGCAAAGATTTTCTTGGTCCCGTCTCCGGAAAAAACAGCTCCTGTGATCGTTGTCGCCACGCCCTGCGAAAACAAACTCTGGGCAAAAGTCCCCCCCGTGATTTCCACGGAAGCGGACGAATGCTCCGCAATATTTGCGGCAGAACCTGAGGATGTCGCATCGGACAGGCCATATACATTCGCGTTGTACTGGCCTCCCGTAATGCTTAACCTGGCCGTATAGGCATTCGTTCCATCTCCCAATTGCACTTGGCCTCTTCCCAGAAGAGCGACGGAGCCGTTAAAAGTTCCCCCGTCCAGATTCAGGGCGACATTGCCGACGATGGTCGATTTCTGCCCCGCCCCGCGTGTCGTTCCAGCCGTTACCAGCTGGGCGAAGGTCCCGCCGTCAATGGTGAATGTCACGTCCCCCGTGTGGCGGAAGGATTCCTGCCCCAGCCCTATGCACCAGCTGGAACTGGGGTTGGAGACCGAAATACCGGCCCATTCCCCGCCATGAATGTTGACGGAATATGTCCCCGTCGTACGGTAGGCATCATTCTTGTTGCCATCCCCCACCAGGGAAAAACCATTAATCGTGCCGGCATTCCGGTCTACATTGAGGGTAATGTCGGCGGACACAATCCGGTCCTGGTTGCTCCACCCCATCAACTGGGCATTTGTATTCAGCAGGGATGTTCCTTCCCCAATATTGATTACAAAAGAATTGGTTCCTCCGATGGTAACGCCGGAGGCAGTGCCCGCAATATTCCATAATTGCAGTTTTGTATAGGTTCCTCCCTCCAGATTGAGAACCCGGTTATAGCCGTCTTCATAGGTCCCGCTTGCCGTAATGTCTGTTAGATAAATATCGCCGGGAGAATCCGCCTGAGTCACGGGATCCCCTTCCGGAGGCGTAATCGTGTATTGGCCGTCGGCAAAGGAAATCGTCGTCTCTCCATTGCCCGTCAACGTATAATCAGACCATGACGGAGAAATGAAACAGGCCAGAAGAGCGGATAAAAGAACCAGGGGCAAGCGCGGTCGCATAACACTATAACGTATTGATAATGAATAAAATTATTTACAAGACTATATACTTGTTAATAGTTAGCGGATTTGAAATCCGGAGTCAATGACAATTTTTGAGGCCAAGCCCTTTAGGAGCATGGAACGGCCTGAAAGGGGAAAGAGAGAAAACGGGGGTGTCCGTTTCAAGAATCGGCATTATTAATATTTTAATCATTATCTGGACTCATTTATATCATTTACGGATTTCAAATCCGTCCGGTTATTTAACCTGTTTCTCCCAGCAAGCGAACCCTGCATGCAGGAAAAAATGATTTCTTGTCTTGCATTCCCATGGGAGTGCCTGTATAAGCCTCCACGTCCCCGCCGCAAGGCAGGGACGGCATCCAAGGTCATGGAGCGGTAGCTCAGTTCGGTTAGAGCGCCAGCCTGTCACGCTGGAGGTCGCGGGTTCGAGCCCCGTCCGCTTCGCCACCTTGTTCAGGAAAAACAGCCGCCTTCGGGCGGCTTTTTTGCGTCCAGAAAACCTGAATCCCGGAAAACAGGCTGCCCCCCGGGAATGTTTTACTGGAAAAAGGGGCCGGACCCCGGTAGAATGGGGGCCAGCATTACAATCATGAGCATACTTTCGGACCGTCTTTCCGAGGAAATACTGCAAGCCCGCCAGCGCGTCTACACCGTTGGCGAACCGACTCCTCTCCAGCGATTGAATCTGCCGGGCATCAAGGCCCCGGTATACGCCAAAAGGGAGGATCTGGGGCCCATCCGGGCTTATAAGTGGCGCGGAGCGTTTAATTGCATGGCCGCATTGAGCCAGGAAGCCCGTGACAAAGGCATTGTGGCGGCTTCCGCCGGCAATCACGCCCAGGGCGTGGCGCTGGCGGCCAGAGTGCTGAACTGCCATGCCACCATTTTCATGCCGCGCTCCACGCCGGAAGTGAAGCAGACGGAAGTGCGCCGCCACGGCGGCAGGCATGTGAAGATCATGCTCCATGGGGACTGCTATGACGAGACGGCCGCAGCCGCCCATGAATACACGGAAACCCACGGCTGCACTTTTGTCCATCCTTATGACGACCTGGTGACCATGGCCGGACAGGGAACGCTGGCGGACGAAGTGGTGATGAGCGGAGAAGGCCCTTTTGACCGCGCGTACGTCGCCATCGGCGGCGGCGGCCTGGCCGCATCCGTGGCGTGCTGGCTGAAAAAATTCTGGCCCCACATCAAGGTCATCGGTGTGGAAGGCATCGACCAGGCGTCCATGAAAACTTCCATTGAGCAGGGACGCCGGGTGAATCTGGATTACGTGGATGTCTTCTGCGACGGCACGGCCGTCCACATCCCCGGAGAATTAACCTATCCCCTTTGCCGGGAACTGGTTGACGAGTTCGTGACCGTGACCAATAATGAGGTCTGCCAGGCCATCCGGGCCATGTGGGAATCCTCCCGCGTCGTACCGGAACCATCCGGAGCCATGAGCCTGGCAGGATTCCTGAAACAATGGAACCGGGGCGAAGTAAAGCCGGAGGAAAAGAGCTTCGTGGTCATTTCCGGAGCCAATATGGATTTCACCCACCTTACCCAGATTGCCCGGCAGGCGGGCATCGGCAACCATGAAACGCGCTATCTGCGCATTTCCATGGATTCCAAGCGCGGACAGGTGCTTAAATACCTGCGCCACATTCCGCAGGATACGACGCTGGTGGATGTGCAATACGGCAAAACGGAGGGAAACACCCAGCACCCCGTGTTCGGCATTGCCGCTTCCGATGAAGACCTGGATACCATCCGCACGACACTGAAAAAGAAAGGAATCGAATTCGAAGACATCAGCGAGGACGACGACGTGCGCTTCCGCATGATTCACTACCAGCCGGAACTGTGTCAACACCCCCTGTTCGTCCACATTGAATTTCCGGAACGAGCCGGCGCCTTCCTTGACTTCATGGAACGCATCGCGGATCTGGCTTCCCTCTGTTATTTCAACTATACCTACACCGGGGAACGCGTAGGCCGCGCCCTGGTGGGCATGGAATTTGATACAGCGGAAGACCGGGAAACCATCCGGAAACGCATGGGCGCCTTTTCCAAAAACATTATCAGGTCCATTCGGGAAATTTCCCCCGAGGCTTTCCAGAGGATCATGGGAAGCAGACAGTTGACAGGCAATCATTGACAGCCCATCATCCAGGGAGCTTGAGAAAGATTGGCTCCCTGTTTTTCATGACCGCTTTTTTCTCCCATGATTCCCCCCGTCATCCTGGCCTCCCAATCGCCCCGGCGGCGTGAATTGCTGGAGAAAACCGGCATTCCTTTTTCCATTATTGTCCGGGGCACGGAAGAACTGAAAGAGGCTTCCATGCCCCCGCAGGAACTTTGCCTGCACAATGCCGCCGCCAAGGCGGAAGCCGTGTTCCGGGAACATCCGGATTCCACCGTCATCGGCGCGGATACGCTCGTTTTTCTGGAAGGCTTTCCTCTTGGCAAACCGGAAGATGAAGAAGAAGCCCGGTCCATGCTCCGGAAGCTGTCCGGACGCACCCACCATGTCTGCACGGCGGTTGCCATCCGTTCCCCGCTGGGCATGAAAAACCTGGCCGTGCTGACGGAAGTAACGTTCCGGGAGCTGACGGAAAAAGACATCCGCCATTACATGGAACTGGTGGACGTGATGGACAAGGCCGGCTCTTACGCGTTCCAGGAACACGGGGAGATGATTATTTCCTCCGTGCGCGGGGATACGGACAACGTCATCGGACTGCCTGTCAGGGATGTGATGAAATGCCTGAACGGCCTGGGATACCGGGCTTGACCCGTCCAGGAATCCGGATACTGTCTCCGGAAGAAAAAACGCTTCCCGCCCCGGAACGGCCTTCGGAATGCAAGGCAAAGCCCCAGGCTTCAGGAACAGGGTATTACCTGTCTGCCAGGAATGACTCCAGTTTATTGTAAAAGGCCACAGGAAGCACGGCTTCCAGCAAGGTCCCTTCCTCTACATATTCCGTAGAGAAAACCTTGCCTTCACTATGCATGGCGGCCACCAGGTCGCTGCGGGTATAGGGAATCAGGAACCGGGCGCGCCGGACACGGCTTTCCAGCATTTCCACGCAGGCATTCAGCAGGTCTCCCTCACCATTCCCTTCTTTCACGGACATGGGAACCACCCTGCCGCTGAAATGAGGCGCCAGCAGCGTTTCCAGGGCCCCGCGCCGTTCTTCCGGCACCAGGTCCACCTTGTTTAGAACCACGATCATGGGCTTGTCACCCGCACCCAGTTCATTGAGAACCTCCAGAGTCGTTTCATAATGGCGCACGGCTTCCGAATCGGAAGCGTCCACCACCTGAATCAGGAAATCCGCCAGAACGGCTTCCTCCAGCGTGGACTTGAACGCTTCCACCAGACGGTGCGGAAGGTTGCGGATGAAGCCCACGGTATCCGTCAACAGCAGCGGCTGCCCATGGGGAAGCTCTATCTTCCGCGTTGTGGTGTCCAGCGTGGCAAAAAGCATATCCCTGGCCATGACTTCAGACCCGGACACCAGGGACAGGAGGGAGGATTTTCCGGCATTGGTATAACCTACAATGGCGGCCGTGGCGACAGCCTGGCGCTCCCGTTCCTTGCGCTGCGTGGCACGCTGACGGGTCACCAGGACCAGTTCCCTTTGAATAGCCTCAATTCTGGCGCGCGCCAGACGACGGTCCACTTCAATCTGCTTTTCCCCTTCCCCCCTGGCGGCTCCGCCGCCTCCCTTGCCGCCGCCGGAGCCCCCGCCCTGGCGGTCCAGGTGGTTCCACATGCGGGCCATGCGCGGCAGGGAATACTGCATGCGGGCCAGCTCCACCTGCAGGGTGGCTTCCCGTGTCCGGGCGCGCCTGGCAAAGATGTCCAGAATGACCTCTTCACGGTCAATGACGCATTCGTCAACAAGCCGTTCCCATTCCCTCTGCTGGGAAGGGGAGAGCATATTGTCAAAAACAACGCAATCCGCCCGGCAATCCAGCGCCAGCTGCTTCACTTCCTGCGCCTTTCCGGTGCCGCACAGGAATTTGGCGTGCATGTCCCTGGACTTGATGAGGTGCTTCCCTGCGATGCCGATGCCGAGATTGGAGACAAGGTCTTCCAGCTCATCCAGCATGGCCTGTTTTTCCCCAGCCTCGGAGGGATCGAAGTAAATGGAAACGAGCATGGCCCGTTCCACCATTTCCGGTTTTTCGCGGATTTCAAACATATAGGAAACTTAACGGAATTGCTTGCTGGAGGTAGGCTGGTAATCCTTCAGAGCGAAGTCCGCGGGCTTATGACAATCACAACTGCATGAAGAGAGGAAGCCGGCCACGCATGCCAGCGTCAGAAAGCTGATCAGTCTCATGCGGCTATGAGACCCGCACGAAGTACCCTAGGCAAGCAAATTTTACTTCATCACCATTACTTTTCTCCAAATCTGGAACAAAGGCATTTGCCCGGACGGTTTTCCTTTTTTCCAGCCCGTGGGCAGCCGGCAAAGCACGCGGCGGGGGCAGAAACCTGCCGGCGGCAGCAATCCGCCGCCTTTCAAGGGACTTTATTCCCTTCCTGAATCAACTTGATTTTCCATCGTCTCCCGGCAGCCCTTCCTCCGCCTCCAGACTGTTCATCCATAAATTCCATTTTTCAATGAAAGAGCGGTCCATCTGAAGCAATGCTTTTTCCTGCTGTGCGGCGGAAATGGTTCCCGTCAGCCTGCCAAAAATAAGCAAAGGCTTGGAATACGTATCCGCCAGGGAAGAAAATTCCGCAGGCTGCTTCTGGCGGCATTCCCGCGCCAGAGCATGCAGGGAGTTGAACGTAAGCTCGTTCCAACTGACCTGGTACGCACCGCTTCCTTCCCGGCTGTCCTGAGGCTCCACGGTCAGCAGATGCCCCTTCATTCCTTTCAGGCGCACCCTGGAGCCATCTCTGAGCACCAGAGTTTTCCCCGGTTTCTTTTCCAGCAGTGCGGGCAAAAGTCTCTCCATGCGGGAGAACAACGGAAGCATCTGGTCCGTCATTTCCCGGCGCATGGCCAGGCGGGCTTTCACCGCAGGAGAGGAAATGACTTTTTCCGCCTCTCCATAAACAGTGGAAACTTTCTCATAATCACCGGTTTCCTTCATGATGCCCTCCCCTTCCCGGCAGACGTCTTCATAACTTCTGGATTGGGCGGCCAGCAGAATTTCCCTCCTCTTTTCCTCCTCCAGTTTTTTTTGCCTCTCTTCCGCCTTTTTCCTTTCAGACGCCTTCACGGCTTCCGCAGCCTCCCAATCCCGCGCAGCCTGGTACTGCATCCTCAAATGATCCAGTATTCCTTCCAGCGCGGCATAAGCCGGAGACATGGAAGGAACTTCCCCGCTGACCATCTGTTCCCGCAGGAAATCCACCGCGGACCGTTTGGCCTCTACTTCAGCCACCGTTTTTTCCGGCATGTCCTGAAGACGTTTCAAGCGCGCGTACTGGTCCGTATACTTCTCCAGGTTGCTGAGCCACGCGGAAGCCAGCTCACGGACGTTCCTGTCCCGGTCATCCGCCGCATCAGCGGCCACCCGGTCCAAAAAGCCGCCGTATTCCGTCCATCTCCCGGCAAAGTACCAGGATTTCAGCGCCATGCCCACATAATAATGCACGGCCAGGTCAGAATTGGAGCGCAGCCCCGGCATCCGGGAAGACCAGTCCGCGGAGCTCAGGTACATGACCAGGTTGCCAATATCCCTGGAACGTTCCAGTTCCTCAGGGTCCCCGCAGGCTTCCATCTTTCTGCCCAGTTCTTCCAGACGCTCCACCCCTTCCGGGAACTGGCCGCGCACCCACATGCACAGAACCTGGTTCAAACCGGCCCAAAGGGATGTGGACAGGGGGCAGTCCGGCTGAGCCGCCAAATCGCCGAACATGGCGGCGGCTTTCACCAGATCCCCTCGGTTCAGGGATTCCTGGGCTTCGTTAAACAGTTTGCCGAAGCGGATGCTGCGCTCCAGCCGCGATTCCGCCGCCCCCCTGTCTTCCAGAGCTGCTTCCGCCGCAGGAGAAATGGGCGAAGGCGGAGTTGCGGGAGAAGGAGCTCCATCCTCCCGCCATTCCGTCCATCCCCAAACGCCCAACGCCAGCGCCACTACGGAAGCAATGGAGGAGGCAACGATGATGCGGCATTTCCTGCGCCGTGCACGCCGGGCCTCCACCGCGCGCCGTTCCGCCCAGGTGAGACCGGATTCCTGCATGGCCCGGGCGTATTCCTCCTGCGCCTGTGCCACGGCATCCATCAATTCGGGATAGGAAGAAAACCTGTCTTCCCTGTCAAAAGCCATTAGCCTGTCCACAATGAAACAGGTCATTGGAGAAACGTCGTTCACCACCTGCTCCAGGCGAGGGAGATTTTTCTTGTTCTCCAGAAGAATATCGGAAGACTGGGAAGCGTCCACACGGGGAGGCGCACCTGCCAGCAAATGGTACATGGTAGCTCCCAAAGCGTACATGTCCGTACGGAAGTCCTCCTCTCCTCGCAACAGCGTTTCCGGCGCGGCATAATAAGGAGTCACCCATATTTCCCGCTCCATGTCGGATTCACTATGAAGCAGGGACAGGCCGAAATCCACGATTTTGGCGGCTCCGTCGGGAGACAAAAGAACGTTGGCGGGCTTGATATCCCTGTGCATGAGGCCCGCATTCCATGCGGCGTCCAGCCCGCGCACGATATCCAGCGTCAGGCGCAGCACCCTGTCTTCCGGCACACGTTCCTCCGCAGCAATCAGGGCATCCAGGCCATTGCCCTCCACCAGCTCCATGGCAATGTAAAAAAGGCCCTGGTCACGTCCGACGGCATAGAGCTGCACCAGGTTTTCATGGGAAACCCGCGCCATGATCCGGGCCTCCCGTTCAAAACGTTCGCAGCGCAGGGCATCCCCGGCATAAGTATCATTCAGCACTTTCAGGGCCACTTCCCGCCCCAGAACGGCATCCTCCGCCCGGAACACCACGCTCATGCCGCCTTTTCCCAGTTTTCCGGTAATACGATAAGGCCCCATGCGCGTTTTTACACGCGTCAGCGCCTGGCAGCCCGGGCAAATGGCGTTGGCGTACGGAGGCAGCTGGGAAACATCCATGGGCTGTCCGCACGCCGGGCAATTGACGATGTTTTCTTGCTGGGGAATCATGAACGCAGGGCGGCGGAACGGGAATCAGAAAAAAGGAAGGAGGAAAAACGGCGCTGTTTGTCCGTCCCCCCTCCGAATATGAGCAGGGAGGGACCCCAGCCAGGGCCCCTCCCGCAAATTTGATTAATCCCGTCAGGAGAGAGCCGGAAGGGAAGCAGCGGCTACGGCCTGTCCGTGGCGCTTGGTCTTTTCATCCGGCACGCGGAGCTGAATCTTCAGCTCGGAGAATTCGGTGCGCAGCACTTCTTCCGCCTTGTCAATGATGATCTGGCCGCCGTCCCCGGAAGCCACACGGCCCAGGAAGAGCAGGTTGCGGATATCATAGAACCTGGCGTAATGGGCAATGGCATAGCCGAAGTGCACGCCGATGGTTTCATAAATCTTGCGGGCGCGTTCGTCGCCTTCCGCCATGGCGGCCTGAACCTTTTTAAGCTGTTCCGGGAAGGGCATTCCTTCAAACTGGAAACCGGCGCGGGGGGCCAGGCGGGCCACAGCCTGCTGGGAGAAGTAAAGGGCGCCTACGCCCATATCCTTGGACCATTCGTCCACTCCGCCTTCCTCCGAGTAGTCCACAGGGGCGAAAGCCAGTTCATTCAGCCAGGGCTTGATGTGGCCTTCCGGATCCACGTAGCCGGCGGCCTCTGAGGTGCCCATGGCCACGCCGAGAACGGCGTTATCGTTCATGCCCATGGCCCCTGCGAGGGCGGTGACTTCACCGTCATTCACCACTTCAAAGGGAATGTTGTTCCATTTTTCCTTCTGGAGGGTGCGGAATACCTTGCCGAGAGTCTTTTCAATGTCTTCCTGGCTGACGCCGCGGAACAGGGAGGAGGTGCGTACTTCACTGTTGATGATCACGCCGGCGGAGGATCCGCCGATGGCGTCCACCCGGGGGAGATGAGCGGCGGCGCGTTCCAGAGAATCCTGAATTCCGTCAATGTGATACTGGGGGTCCTTCTGGAAGTAAGGGTCCCAGACCACTTCCTCGGAATAAACCACTTCCCCATTCACCACGGCGGCGCATTTGCGGTCGGAACCGCCCAGGTCAAAACCGATGCGGCAGCCGTCCAGGTTGCGGCCCAGTGTCATGGAGCCGGAGTATTCCTCGGGAAGTTCTTCCACGGAAACCTTTTTCACTTCAATCGGGGAGCCGTAAATCTTCTTGCCGATGAAATCCCAGTCGAATTCGCGGATACCGCCCTTGCAATAGCGGGAGGCCAGCATGTCCGCAATAGCGTCATCCCCGGCGACGAGGATGATATTGCCACCCTTCTGCCACAGCAGGAATTTCACAATGCGCTCCACATAGGTCTCATTCAGGGCAATGTTTTCTCCGGTATGGGGAAGAAGCTTGCCGGACCAGCGGAAACAGGTCCCGTCATTGCGGGTCAGAGCGATATCCACTTGATGAGAAGCGGGATCGGCGGCGGCTTTGGCCTCAAAAGCTTGATTCCAAAGAACGGCCGGCACGAAGCCGGGGTCCAGCACAGGCGTGATTTTGGGTTGAATATTCATGGCGATAATCCGTTGGAAACGTAGCATACCCGCTTTTCCTTGAAAAGTATTCATTCCCTTTCCTGATGATTTTTTTTGCGGAATGAGGGGAGATAGCTCATTTTCTGCTGGAAAATCACCGTGTTTCCACTAAAGAGACAGGAGCTTTTCTTCCGGCGCGGTACTCTGGAAGGGCGGCCCATTCCACACATGCCTATTCCATGAATGAATTAACGGACCAGCTCATTACCCTGTTCTCTTCCATCCTGATTACCGTCATGTTCCTCGCCGTGGCGGTAAACATATTCCGCCGGAATCATGCGCCTGATACCCGGCATCCGCTGAAATGGCGTATTCCCGTAGGCCATCTGGACATGCTGGACATCGCCATGTGCGGCATCATTGTGCTTTACTTCAGCCTGGGGGCCCTGTTGGCGGCAGCCACGCCTCCGGGGGCTTCCGCTCCGCCCAGCACAACCAACATGGAGCTGGACAGCTACAAGGTTTTCAACGGAACATGCCTGAATCTCATTCTGGCCTTCGTCCTGCTGGTGCGCATGTTCCATACGGGCCGGATGGAGGCGCTGGGATTGAAAAAACATTCCCTGAAAGTCCTCCTCTACGCTCCGGCGGCAGGTTATCTGCTGGTGCTGGCCATCCACTTCCTGCTGGACAAGGCGGGCCTGTTCCAGTGGATTGAACACGCCACCAACGCCCCGGCCGAACAATCTATTGTTTCCGTGCTGAGGCACTCCAGCGACATTCCCCTGATCACGGTTATCTGCTTCAGCGCCGCCATCGCCGCCCCTCTGGTGGAGGAACTTATTTTCCGCGGTTATCTGTACCCGATCATGAAAAAATACACGGGCGTCTGGTTTGCCCTGATCACCACCTCCCTCCTCTTCGGCATCATCCACGTCAGCCTGGTTCCGTTCATCCCCCTGGCAATCTTCGGAGCCGTACTGGTGCTGCTGTACGAATACACGGGCAGCATCTGGACGCCCATCATCGCCCATTGCATTTTCAACACCGCCACTCTCATCAACATTCTGTATCCCGGCATCCTTCTTCCGTATGGAACCTGAGCCCAGCATCCGGCAGACGGGAGAGGATGCGCTGGTAGCCCGCCTCCTTCCCCTGATGCCTTCCAATCCGTCCCTGGAGACGGGGCCGGGAGACGATTGCGCCATAATCCGGGGGTCAGGAAACCGCCAGCTGCTCCTGAAAACGGACTGCGTGGTGGAAGGCATGCATTTCCTGCCCGGAACGGACCCGGAACTGATCGGGAGGAAGGCGCTGGCACGGGCCGTTTCAGACATAGGGGCCATGGGCGGCACGCCCCTTCACGCACTGGTGACCCTGTTCGTGCACGCAGACCGCCCCATCTCCCAGGTGGAAGGAATTTACCGCGGCATGGGGCGGCTGGCACGGCAGTTCGGCATCAGCATCGCCGGGGGGGAAAGCTCCGGCCTGCCCGCGGACGGACTCATCATCAACGTGGCGCTGACCGGAGAAGTGGAGGAAGGCAAAGCCGTACTGCGCAGCACGGCGCGGGCGGGGGATCTGATTGCCGTAACGGGAACGCTCGGCGGCAGCTTCCCCACCGGCCACCATCTTTCCTTCACGCCGCGTGTCAGGGAAGGAGGCATCCTGGCCGCCTCCGGCGTAGCCACCTCCATGATGGATCTTTCCGACGGGCTGGGAACCGACCTCCCCCGGCTGGCGGCCGCCTCCGGGCTTGGGTTCCGTATTCATGAAGAGCTTCTTCCCGTGCGCCCGGGGTTTACTGTAGCCCAGGCTGTAGGGGATGGGGAGGATTACGAATTGCTGGTGACCTTCCGTCCCGGCGACCGAGAACGGGCGGCACGACTGGCCGCGGAGCATTTTCCGGAAACGCCTCTCACCGTCATCGGGGAGATGACTGCGGAAACGGCCTCCGCCCTTCCCCCAAGTTACAGGCACTTCAGCTAACCCGTTAAGAACCAGGGGCTGAGCGACGCAAAACGCCTGCGGAATTATTCCGCCGCCTTTTCCTCCTCTTTCTCCCGCTGCATGTAAGGCAGGAGCTGTTCATACGCGTCTTTGCCCAGATAACGCTTGATGGAACGCTCCGGCGTTTTGAAAATGTCCACCAGGATCAGGCAGTCCAATACGTCGCCAAAATGCTTATCTACGCTGAAGGAAAGAATTTTGCCGTTCAATTTCAGATATTGGCGGAGCAATACGGGAATGCCCTTGCCATCCTCTTCTATATCAGCGACCAATTGGGACAGCCCCTGGGCATCTGCCAGCCCCAGAGGGAGGATGCATGATTCCGACCTCTTCAGGTCCGCTTTACGGGGCGGATTGTAGGCCCTCACCTCATTCACCAGCACGGGCTCCATTTCATGCGCCTTCAGATAGGAGACGATGAGGGCGCGGGAAAGGTTGGTGTAATCCCGGGAAATGCTGACCGTGCCGAACAGGTAGCGGTAATGGTGGTTGCGGGCCATGAACTGGCCGATGCCCTCCCAAATGAAACCGAGAGCCAGCGGCCTCTTCTGGTATTCCGGAACAATGAAGGCGCGCCCCATTTCCAGAGAGCGGTCCAGCACCCGCAAAGCGGCAGGGGAAAAGGAAAAGTATTCCCCGTTGTACAGCCCTTTCACACCGTAGCGGGCAAGGATTTTGTCCGTTTCCCCCATGCGGTAGGCGCCCACAATTTTCTGGTGCGTTCTGTCCCACAGGAACAGGTGCTTGTAATGGTTGTCGTATGTATCCAGGTCGCAGGCGTTGCCGGAACCTTCCCCTACCTGGCGGAAAGTATATTCCCGCAAACGCCCTATTTCAATAAGGATATTGGGGATTTGCAGGGCATCCGCCACGTACACGTCCCAATCTCCATTTTCCTGACGGGCATGCAGACACTCCGGGGGCAGCGCGTCGATTTCCGCCTGCATATCCTGCACGGAAACGGGGGAGGTCAGCGCGGCCATCTTCGCCTTCCGGTCCTTTTTGTGCACATGGGGGCGGCGGCTTTTTTCATAACTTTTGCCCAGCAAATAGGTGCGCAGGCGCAGATGGGAGACGATGGCTTCATCGGAATCATATTGTCCAAGCTGGCTGAACGGAATGGGCTTGCCTACCACAATGCGGTGTGTCCGGCGGCCGTCCCGACCCACTTCACGGGGAAGGAACGCCACGCGCGCCTTGCGGTTGATCAGGGAAATGCCCTGGAACAACAGGCTGTTGCGCCCCGGGAAATATACGGGCACCACCGTCGCTTTCGTCATGCGGATAATGGCGGCGATATTCGCGTTCCAGGGGTCGTCCGTCACCCTTTTGTGGGCCAGGGAAAAACTGGAGACCGTGCCGGCGGGGAAAATGCCCAGAACCCCGCCCTGACGCAGCCAGGAAATCATCTTGCGCATGCCGGAAAGGTTTTTGCGCCGGGCGTTCTCATCCTCATACACGTCCACCTTGATGAGCCAGGGATCCAGCTCCCCGCACAGGGAAAGTTGCTCGTTGACCAGGATGCGGACATCCTCCCTTACGCGGGTAAGCAGCTCCCCGAACATAATGCCGTCCGACAAGCCGTGCGGATGATTGGCAACGACGACGACAGGCCCTTTCTTAGGAATATTTTCCAGATCCCCCGGGCGCAGCTGAAGCTTCAGATTCAAATGCCTGGAGGCAAGCTGAAAGAAATTTTCCTGAGAACCGGATTCCTTGTCGCGCACGATCTTGTCGTACGCCTTGTTCAGGCGTTCCAGGCCCAGCAGCTTTTCGGCGGACGCGGCCACCAGAGCAGGCAGACGCGTATTCTCGTCCAAAATGTCTCTGATGTCCACCATCTTCGGGTGTTTGAGCTGGGCCATGCCCCGCTGTATAACGGATTTACGGGAAAAAGTGAAACTCTTTTTGCAACGCCCTTCGGAACGCAGTCTTGATTTCCACAGGGCTCAAAGCTACAATTCAAACGGCTTTAGCCCCCATTTCCAACTCAGAAGACACTCATGCATCCAGCCATCGCCATTGACGGCCCCGCCGCCTCCGGAAAATCCACCGTCGCCAAGCTCATCGCGGACCGCCTCGGCTATACGTTCATCAACACCGGGGCCATGTACCGGGCCGTTACCTGGTACATGCTGGAACAGGGCATCAACCCTGCAGACACGACGGCCGTGCTGGAATCCCTGCCGTCCGTGCCCCTCTCCTTCGGCAAGGACGGCAGCCGATCCGTAGTTCTGTGCGGACAGCATGTGCTGGGCGAAGAACTCACGAGCCGGCAGGTCAACGACCACGTTTCCACCATTGCGGCCATCCCGGAAGTACGCGCCCTGCTGGTGGAACGGCAGCGGGAATATAACCGCCGGGAACCCGTCGTGATGGAAGGCAGGGACATAGGCACCGTGGTTTTTCCGGATACGCCGTTCAAGTACTTCGTCACCGCCTCCGAGGAAGTGAGGGCCGCGCGCCGCGCCGCGGAAGGACTAACGGACTCCATCGCGGAACGGGACCGCAAGGATTCCTCCCGCGCCACCGCCCCGCTGGCGCAGGCGCCTGACGCTCTTCTGGTGGATACGTCAGACATGACGATTGACCAGGTCGTCCGTTTCATCACCGACAACATCCAACAAAAACTCTCCTCCAGATGAACTCTTTCTACTGGGTTTTCTACACGCTCTTCAAAAGCATTTCCAAAGCCTTCTTCTCCTGGAAAGTCGTCAACCGGGAAAAACTCATCGAAGACGGCCCCGTGCTCATCGTCAGCAATCACCAGAGCTTTCTGGATCCGCCCATGCTGGGCATTTCCTATGAGGACGGCATCTATTTTTTCGCACGCAAGACGCTGTTCCAGGGCATTTTCAAATGGGCCCTGCCCCTCTGCCAGGCTATCCCCATTGACCAGGAAAACCCGGATGCCGCCAGCCTCAAGCACGTGATACGCCTGCTGAAATCCGGCAAGCGCGTACTCGTGTTTCCGGAAGGCTCCCGCACGCCGGATGGTGAAATCCATGACGGCATGGGCGGGATCGGCCTCATCCTGAGCAAAACGAAAGTTCCCGTGCAGCCCCTGCGCATCAGCGGTGCGTATGAAGCCTTTCCCATCGGCGCCCGGTTTCCCAGGCTCCGCCCCGTCACGGTCACGGTGGGAGACCCCATCCCCTTCACGCCGGCGGAACTCAACGCCAAAGGAAAAGATGCATACCAGCACCTGACGGACAAAATCATGGACGCCATCCGCTCCCTCCCTGCGGAATAACCCCTTTCCCGGCCCCATGATCTCCAGGCTGAAATTAATGGACTTCCGTTGCTACGGAAGCTTCTCCTGGCAGATTCCGCAGCAGGGGGCCATCATCCTGGGAAACAACGCCCGGGGAAAAACCAGCCTGCTGGAGGCCGTTTGCTTCCTGCTGCGCCTGCAATCCCCGCGCACGGCCCGGACCGGGCCGCTGGTCTCCCACGGAAAACAATCCTTTGGCATCCGCGGAGAACTTCCGGGGCAAATCCGGCGCATCCTGTGGGCGCCGGACACTCCGGACCTCCGCGTCAACGGAGAGCCTCGTAAAGACCAGCGCAGCTACCTGGCGGACAGCTATCCCGTGGTATGGATGGGGAATGACGACCTTTCCCTGGTGCATGCCGGCGCGGACGCCCGCCGGAAATACATGGACTTTCTGGGCAGCCAGTGGCATCCAGGCTACAGACTGGCCCTGTTCAGCTACCGCCGGGCGCTGAAAACGCGCAATTACCTGCTCAAGCACAGGCACCGGGACAAACTCCAGCTGGACGCCTACACGCGACAGCTGGCCCTGCACGGCACGGAACTGAGAAACCTGCGCGCCAATCTGCTGGCGCTTCTGGCGCCCCATATCGCCCTGGCCTACCGCAATATCGGCGGAAGGCAGGAACAGGTCTCCATCGCTTACCGTGCCTCGGAGGAAGGAGACCTGTATGAACGGCTGTGCGCCTCCATGGACCGGGACATCCGGTACGGGCAAACCCAGAACGGCCCCCACCGGGATGACCTGGACATCACGCTGAACGGCAGAAACGCCGCTCAATTCGCCTCCGAAGGGCAGCAGCGCACCACCGCCATCTCCATGAAGCTGGCGCAGTCCTCCCTCCTGACGGAAGAAACGGGACATACGCCCATCCACCTGATTGACGATGTCTTCGGGGAGCTGGACCCCTCGCGCCGGATAGCCTTTCTGCAGTCGCTTCCAGCGGACGCGCAGAGCCTCATCACCACCACCCATCTGGACTGGCTGCACAATGCTCCGTGCCCCCTGCCAGCCTTCCGGCTGGAGGATGGCGCCCTTGCCCCCCTCTGAAAAAGCGCGGACAGAAACAACGGACAGGCGTCCGCCTGCGGCATTTCCGGGGCGCTATTCCTTCCCCCATACGTTCAGGATTTCCACAATATACATCTTATGGAAATCCCCGGCGGCATACCACTCCGGCACAATAGATTTATCCAGAAAAGCTTCCGGGTTAAGAGGCTCCGCGTACAGCTTGCGGCACTCCAGCACCAGGCGCGCTTCCGTAAAACTTACATTGCCGTTCTCCGTCACGTATGGCGTCAGGCCGGAAGCGGCCACCTTGTCCGTATCCCGTCCGCTCGTTGTTCCGCACACGGTCAGAGCCTTATGGTACTCATGGCTGAAAAAGGAAAGCGTCAGCTCGTCCCCGGACTCAATAAAACGGAAGGTATGGCGCTGGGGGCGGATAACTACAAACGCCACAGGCTTCTTCCACATGAACCCCAAACCGCCCCAACTGGCCGTCATCATGTTGAAATGCTCCGGAGAACCCGCCGTCACCAGCATCCAATCGTCCCCGATCAATTGTACGGCATTATCCTGAATCTCCTTTGGTTCAATCTTTTTCATCATCGTCTCCAACGTTCGTTCGCAAACTATCCTACACCCCTCCTCCCATATGTCAAAGCTGTGGAGAGGCCGGGATGACGCGGGAAAACAAATTCCGTCCCCGCCGGGAAGCTCCCTCCGTTTGGAGTTGCATTTCCGGAACGGCGGCCCTAGCATTTCCGGGATGAACCACACCGCGCTGGAAGACAAGCTGGGTTACCGTTTCAACAATCCGGATCTGCTCGTTCAGGCCCTTACCCACCCCAGCACGGACAGCAAGCCGGAAACGCGCCGGGCGTATGAACGGCTGGAATTCCTGGGAGACGCCATCCTGCAGCTGGCCGTCACACAGTACCTTTACCACCACATGCCCCAATCCCCGGAAGGGGAACTGACCCAGCTGCGCGCCCGGACCGTCAGCCGCGCCAATCTGGGCAAATACGGCTTTATCCTGGGGCTGGATAAACACATTGCCCTGGGAAAAGGGGAAGAACGGGCCGGCGGACGGGGCAAAAATTCCATCATCGCCAACACATTTGAATCCGTCTTCGGAGCCATGTCCCTGGATTCCGACTATGAAACGGCCAAGGCTGTAGCCCTGCGCGTCCTCCATGAAGCTCTGGATTCCGCGGCTAGCCATCCCAAGGAAATCAACCCCAAGGGGGAACTCCAGGCTATCCTTCAGGACATCCTGCCCGAAACTCCTTCCTATGAAACGGAAGAAAAAGGGCCGAGAGACGCCGAAAACCGTTTTGAATCCCGCGTTTTCTGGCATGGTCACGCCATTGGAGCCGGCTCCGGGGCCAGCAAGAGAAAGGCGGAAGTGGCCGCCGCCGCAGACGCCCTGGACGCCAGGGCATGGCTCCGCATGACCTTGTAACCGCCAAAGGGGGACGGGTGGCTATTTTGTCACCCTTAAGCCTTGGACACTCCTGTGGCTGGTTTGATAGACAGAAGCCGTCTCCGTGAGGAAGAACCTTCCCCGGAAGACCTTCTCACAGACAAACCAACCATAGAAAACAAATGAAGACCTATACTCTCCCCGTCATCGGCCTCATGACTCTCGGAGCCTCCGCCTTTGCCGCTGCCGCGCCCTCTACCGGAAACTCCCTGCCGGCCCGCGACAACTTTTCCGCCTGCAAATGGCTCGGCGACCGTTTCAAGTGGTTCAACTCGGAACGGGACCATAAGAATCCTTACATCCAGGAATTCAACGTTTCCCTCCGCATGCAGTACGGCCTGGACTGGATTGATCCGAACGGCGAAGGCCGCGTCATGGGTGAAAAGGAAGGCAACGGCCGCCGCTTCAACGATGAATGGCGCCGCTTCCGTGCCGGGTTCAACATGAAGTTTCTGAACAATTTCAAGCTCAACAACGTCTGGAACATCGGCGGCATGGACGGCCTGGAAAGCTACAATGCGAAAACCAACACATGGGACACCTCCGACCTGACCTACTCCCTTTACGAACTGAATCTGGAATACAAGGGAGGCCCCGTCACCTATGCCATCGGCAAAATAAAGCCGCGCATCACCGGGGAATACCGAACGTCCTCCTCCGCCATTCTGACTATCGAACGCTCCATGCTGGTCAACCAGCTCCGCTCGGAAACCAATTACGGATTCCAGGTGAACAATTCCGACAAAAAGGACAAGCTCGGCTGGGCCGCAGGCGTCTGGCTGAACGGTAACGGAGGCACCGGAACCGGCACGTTCAACAACCGCATTGAACCCGCTTTCAACTCCCGGGACAACTGCTTCATCACCGGCACGCTGAGCTATGACACGTCCAACGACGTTTTCCTGAAGAAAAGCCGTCTGTGGCTGGATTACGCCCACAATTTCACCAAGTGGGGGGACGACGCCCAAAACAAGGCGTATGAAAAACTGACCGGTTACGGCTTTAAATCCAAATACCAGGGTACCGGAGCCAGGGACGTGGTAGCCCTGACCTGGGAAGGTTCCGAGGGGGATTTCTCCCTGATGACCGAAGTCATGGCCGGCTTCAACGTCATCGGCATGAAAGCGGGGGCTGAAAACGTCTTCGGCGTAACCGTCATGCCGTCTTACAAGTTCACCCCCCACTGGGAAGGAGTGGTCCGCTACCAGATGGCGGCGGGCAGCAACGCCGTAAAATGGGAAAAACGCTATACGCAGAACTCCACTTATTCCGGAACTTCCGACTGTATGCAGGCCCTGTACTTGGGCGTCAATTACTACATTTTCGAATGCAGCCCGAACATGGCCAAGATCATGGCGGGCATCGAATACGCCCATTCCAACGGCACGGACGCCAGCCGGCAGAAAGGCTTTACCGGATGGAGCTACAACATCGCCTTCCGCACCAACTTCTAAGTCTAAGAAAGTAAGGCGCGAAACCACGCATTAGGTTTCACGGGCAGGATAAACGATATGGAGTAAAATCCGGTTCATCCTGCCCTTTTTTCTTAAAATCACAATTGGATATCCGGAAATGTTTCCGATTTCAAAGAAATCAGCTTGGGCAGGGCCGTGTATTCACGGCCTTTTTTCATCAGGCCGCCGGCGCTCACCAGATTCTGGAGTTTTTCGTAAATCCTCAGCCTCAGGATTTCCTCTCCGCCCAGGGACATGTGCTTTGCCTTCATCACGACAACGGTACGCTGAAAAATGTCATTGAATTCCAGCATGCCCGCTTCATGAAGAATGAGAATAAGCTCATCAGTCACCAAATCCGGTGTCTTGCGCGAGGAACGTGATCTCCTATCCTCCAGCATGATGATAAGATATTATCATGACACACTTCCAACCGTCAAGTTGATAAAATTTGCGTCATTTTCCACCGACATACGGCTCAAAAAGCACCAAAGGCGAAGGGTCCGACAGCGAATGAGGCCTGTTCCGGAAACCGGAAATGAGTTGCCACCCCTTCTCTCCGGAGGACTTACTTATCCGGAAGAAGAAAAGATTCTCTGCAAGAAAAGGGAACGGGGAACACGTATTACCTGCAGCCCGGGCAGCAATACGGAGCTTTTTACAGAGATGAAAGGAAATAAACGGTTCATTTTCAGGTTATGTGCAACCGCAGCGCTTTTTCTGAACCTTTTTCCCCTGCAGGCTGGAGAATGCACACTGATGAGCTATAACGTAAAGAACGGCACCGGCATGGACGGCAGGAGGGATTATGACCGCACGGCCCGGGTAATCGCGGAGGAAAAACCGGATGTCGTGGCCCTTCAGGAGCTGGACCAGGGGACAATCAGGAGCGGCGGCAGGGATACCCTGCAGGAATTGGCCGCAAGGACAACGTTGACGGGTACCTATGCCAAGGCCATTGATTATTCAGGCGGTTCCTATGGAGTAGGCATTTTATCCAGGGAAAAGCCTTTGAGAGTCAAACGGATTCCTTTACCCGGCAGGGAGGAGGCCCGTGTACTGTTGATGGCCGAGTTCAGGGATTACTGGTTTTGCGTCACGCATTTGTCCCTGACCAGGGAAGACAGCAGCGCTTCCATTGATATGATTGCCGCCCTGGCCGCAAAATGCAGCAAGCCCTTTTTTATTGCAGGGGATTTCAATTTAACGCCGGATTCGGAACCGATAACCCGGATGAAGAAATATTTCATCCTGCTGAGCGATCCGGCCCAAAAAACGTTTCCCGCCGGGCATCCGAAGGAATGCATTGATTACATCTGGATGTACAGGGGAAAAAAGACGGAGGCGTTTCATGTGAAGGAACGCAGGGTAATTGAAGCTCCCGCCGCCTCCGACCACCGCCCGGTCAAGGTGACGGTCAGCTATTGACATGATGTTTCCGGCCCGTCAACGGACAGCCCGCGGGGCATTGACGCCGCCCACCAGCAGCACGATTTCCCCCCTGGGGGGGCGTTCCGCAAATTCCGCCGCCAGCCGGGAGGCCGAACCGCGATGGTAAGTTTCAAAGGTTTTTGTCAGTTCCCTGGCTACGCAGACGGGAATATCCGAATCCAGCGCCGCCAGAGCCTGCACGGTTTTGACGATGCGATGGGGGGATTCATAAAAAATACTGGTATGGGAAGCTTCCACTGCCGTTTGGAGCACAGCGTTTTTTTTCCCGGATTTGACGGGCAGAAAGCCGCCGAAGAAGAATGCGTCCGTAGGCAGTCCGGACCCCACCAATGCCGTCACCACGGCGGATGGCCCGGGAAGGACGGTGAAGCTTACTCCCTTTTCCTTGAGGGTCTGAATGAGACGATAGCCCGGATCGCTCACGCCAGGCATGCCCGCATCACTGATCACGGCAAAGCTTTCTCCGCCGGCCGCGCGCGCCGCAATTTCCCCGGCACGCGGCTGCTCATTGTGATCATGCATGCTTACCAGCGGTTTGCGGATTTCATAATGGGAAAGCAGAAGACCGGAATGGCGGGTGTCCTCACACGCAATGACATCCACCTTGCGCAGCACGTCCAGAGCCCGCAGGGTGATGTCCGCCCGGTTGCCGATCGGCACCGGAACAAAATAAACGCTGTATTCCACTTTCTCCATAAGCACAGATTTTCCTGAACCGGGCGGGATTAGCCATTGGTAAGGGTTTCCGCAATGGAAGTAGCCACCAGACGGGCCGCATAGGAAAGGGCATTCGTGCGGGCCGACTGAATGTTGCCCTGGTCAAAGAATTGACCTACTTCCTCCGCAGAGCCGGCATACAGGATTTCCTGCGTCCTGGCGTCCACCACACGGTATTTGACAGACAGGCGCAACCCAAGTTCCGTACTCTTGTAGGTGTCTTCCCGGCTGGATCGCAACTGGTCGAAGGTGATGGAGTACACTTCTCCCTCCACCCGGATATCCGCATCCGCGCCGGAGCTTAACCGGTAGGTGCCGTCCCGCTGCAGCTCATCCGCCAAGGCGCCGGTCACCAGCGTGGCGGCACGGGGCTCCAAAGAGTTGTTGGCAAAAAGGCATACCTTAACGGTCTGGGCCAGTTCCAACTTGGGCGGCTTGGTGCCGCCAAGCTGGTAACCGCAAGAACCGGCCAGGAGGCAAAAAACGGGCAGGAAGAGTTTGAAAACGTTCCGGATACGGTTCATGAGGACGGAGAGTTCCTGTTATCTGCTGGTCACGCGCAGTTCTTTCAGGCGGGCCTTCGCCCTGGCGGCGGCGGCGGGATTGATGCTGCCTTTGGAGGCTACTTCCTGGTAGCAGAAGACAGCGGCATCCGCATCTTTCATCTTGGTCAGGTAGTATTCCGCCACTTCCAGCTGCTGGGCCACCAGCTCACGCTTCATGGCCGCCAGGTCGGCACGGGCGGCTCCTGCACGGGCGCTGTTGGGATAACGCTGAAGGTAGTCTTCATACGCTTCCTGAGCGCGGGCCACATTGACATGGTTGCGGTCTCCGTCCGCAGCAGCCTGGCGATACAGGGTGGCTATCTGGAGCTGGGCCGTGGGGGCCAGCGGAGAGTTGGGGTAATTGTCCACCAGGTTCTGGTATGCCTCTATGGCCTCCTTCATCCGGCCGCGCGCGGCCAGGTAATTGCCCAGCACGTTCATGGCCTGCGGGGCGGTAGAGGCATACGGGGCGTTGTCGCGCACATGCTTCAGCCATTCCGTGACGTTCGTGGGATCCATCCTGACGTCAAACATCCACAGCACGCGGTTGGTCAGCGCGCCGCTCGCAGCGCCGAAGGCCATTTCCTTCTGCCGGGACATGGCCTGCCTGTACAGGGGGCTGTCCGGGTGGCGGTCAATGAGTTTCTGGTACTGGTCAAACGCTTCCGCAGGTTCCTTGCGGGCCTCATAGAGTTCCGCCATTCTGAACCGGGCCTGGGGAGCTTCCCTGGAAAGGGGGTGTTTTTCCACCACGCGCCTGTATTTCTTGATGGCCCCGGAGAGATCATTCCTCGCTTCCTTTGCCCTGGCTTCCTGCATCAGGGCAATCGCCTGCTGATCCACCATGCGGACGGTTCCGGGAGGAGGAGGCGCTTCCGAAGAGCATTGGCACAGGGCCAGCGCCCCGGAAACGGCAGCCATCATGAGAAACAGTTTTTTCACATTCATGATTTTACAGCAGAAAAAGAGGGCGCGTCAATCCGGCGAACGCAGATTGACGCGCAAAAGGAGTTAATGGCCCTTGCCGTACACGGCTTCGGCATCAAAAACGACGCCTCCGTCCGCTTCACGCAGCGTGACGCCCCCCCCCTGGGGCTGGGCTTTCAGTTCATCGCCGAACGGAACGGAACGGTAAAAGCAGGAGTGGTGCCCGGTGTGGCAGGCTCCGGCGCCGCACTGGTCCACCAGCACAATCAGGGCATCCTGGTCACAGTCAACCAGGATTTGCTTTACTTTTTGCACGTGGCCGCTGGTAGCGCCCTTATGCCAGATTTCCTGACGGCTGCGGGAATAGTAGACGGCTTCCCCCAGTTCCATGGTCATGCGCAGGGATTCCGCATTCATATAGGCCAGCATCAGCGGTTCATGGGTAATATGGTCCATGGCGAGGGCCGGAATCAGGCCGTTCTGGTCAAATTTGGGGGCGAATTCCACGCCTTTTTCCACATTCACCTTGCCGCGGTCGGCAAAGACAATCCGGGATGAGATGTCATTTTGTTCCATAACCGGCCCCCTTAGTACATGAAATATCCGACATATACCAATCTTTTCTGTTGCCCTGACGCAACGAAATGTTTTCATAGGAGCATATGGCATTTACGGCATCCCAAGCGTTCGACCTGCTGCGCACCGCCTTCTCCCGCAACCGGCTCCCCCATGCCCTGCTCATCGTGGGAGACGAGCACCAGGGAGCCTCCCGCCTGATCCTGCAACTGCTGGAGCTGATAAACGGCATCCGGGCAGACCATCTGGACAGTGTAAGGGACGAGTATTGCCGGCTGGTGCGCCCCAAGTCCAAGTCGCGCCGCATCCTGCGGGATGATATCCGCGCCGTGGAACCCTTTTTGCAACAGCGCGCGGCGGAGGGGAAATGGAAGATAGCCGTGTTCATGGATGCGGAGCGGATGAATGACGAGGCCGCCAACGCTTTCCTGAAAACCCTGGAGGAACCGCCCGGCCAGTGTCTGCTCATTTTGTCCACCTCCCAGCCGGACCAGCTTCTCCAGACAATTATTTCCCGCTGCGTGCGCGTCAATCTGCTGCAATCCGGAGAATTCAGGCTCACTCCTATTCAGGAGGCCCTGCTCCCGCACTGGCTGGAGACCTGCCGCAATCTGAATAATGACTTGGCCGCTCTGGCCTTCCGCAGCAGGTTCATGGACGTCATGGCGGAGGCCAAGGCCGCCATCACCAAAAACCTGAATCAGGCTCTGAAAGATGAAGCCAGGGAAGCAGCCCAGGGTACGGACGCCTCCGACTGGGAGGCCCGCAATAAGGACGCGAACGCCGCCCAGATAGAGACGGAATATCTGGAACAGCGCAATCAGGCCCTGGAACTGCTCATCAGCTGGTTCGGCCAGGCAGCCCTGATTGCCTCCGGAGCCCCGGAAGTCGCTCCGATTCATCCGGAGGTGCGCACGCTGGCCGCCCAAATGCCCGTGAACGAATTGCTGAAGCGCATGGAGGCCCTCAACAGGCTCCGTGATGATTTGAATTTCAATATTCACGAAGCCCTGGCCCTGGATGTCCACCTGCTGGCGGCCGTCGGGTCCTGCTGACGGACAACCCCGCCTGTTACCGTCGGGCCGCGCACGGCATTGGAAAAGGCGCAGAAGGTCTCTATTCTTCCCTTTCCTTCCGGAGTAGGGGCGCCATGATTTCCTCATAGGCGCGGAATTTCTGCTCATATGTCAGCCGCGCCGCCGCCGGACTGGTGGAAGGCATTTGAATGACGGAAAGCGTTTCCCGAAGGAACAGTTCGGGAAAATACCGTTTAAGGTATTTATGGGAAGCGGTGCCGTTGCAGCAGACCACGCCGATGCCTGGGAAGCGATCCAGCAGGGCCGCAATGTCATTGGGCCGTTCCTGGGAGATGTGCTGGTCCAGGCTGCCGGGCCTGACGCCGGAGGCCACCACGTCCCACAGCCCCACCCCGCCCCGGTTGAGCAGGGACAGGCGTTCCCCATATGGCAGGGAAGGATCGAACCCCAGAAGGGACCCCATGATTTTCCAGAACGCGTTGCGGGGATGGGCGTAATACTGGGCCTGACGCAGGGATTCGTCTCCCGGCAGGGAACCGAGCACCAGCACGGAACAGTCCGGGGTGACGGAAGGAGGGAAGGAACATTTTTTCACGGCGGGAAACGGTCAGGGGTTCTGCATGCCGGAATGCCTGCGCACTTCCTTCATGCCCACTTCCTGCCGAAGCAGGGAGGACAGCCACGGGTGGCTTCCCACGGAGGGGGCCAGGTTGAACCGTTCCGGCCTGGTGATGCGCGTGAAAATGACGCGCCTGATCCGCGATTTGGGCACCGTCCTGGCTCCGTAACCGTCCGGAATGTTGGAGGACCAGAACGTTACCTGGTCCCCTCCATCCTTCACCAGGACGGTCAGATGGCCGGATTCCCGGCGCCCGATGCGGTCCGTCCAGAAAATTTTCATGAAGTCGCCGGGGCGGGCCTTCCTCCAGTCCTCAAAGTTGATGCCGGCTCCCAGCCTGTGCACCAGGACGGCCAGGCCGGGGCCATTGGCGTTCGCCCATCCCCACGGCCCTTCCCCGTCATGCTGGCCGAAGCGGGGGATGAGGGCCAGCCACGCGCGTTCGGAAATAACGGGCCGCGGCTGTGCAGAGTCCCATATCTGCAGGGATTTCAAAAGGAGCAGGTAGCAGGCGGAGGAACAGAAGGAGGGCGTGGCGTTACGGAGAAGAAAAACGGGACGGCGCGTGCGGGGGTCCCAGCGGCAGGCTTTCTCCGCAAGGGCCTGCATGGCTTCCCTGCTGGTTTCGTAGCCGCCGCCGTTCCGGAACTGGGAAAGTCCGGTCCGCAGGGCCTGGTACCAGGAAGCCGCCTCCGAAGGCACAACGCTCCCCCGCCCCGTGGAAGAAAGGTCCGCAGCCGATGCTGCGGAGCACAGCAATCCAAGACAGCAAATTAATGTCAGGGCGTTCCTCATCCTTGCTCCGCAGGGTATACGGACGGTGGAAAATATCAAGGGCGGATTGCGTGCGGCACTGTATGAAAAGGAAAGAAGGCCATAGCCTTTTCCCCGGAATTCCTGTTGTTTTGTCTGGACTTATCGCCCGGCGTCCCGTACTGTGCGTCAGGTCACGCGCCGGGTATGCGGAGCGGAGAGGCAACGCACCTTGGGCGGACCTTGTTTCCGGCATTTATTTTTAACCACCACGGACCACATAGAGGCATCATACCATGGCAAAACGCGAAGATATCCGCAAAATCCTCATTATCGGCTCAGGCCCCATCATTATCGGCCAGGCCTGCGAGTTCGACTACTCCGGCACCCAGGCCTGCAAGGCCCTCCGCGCCGAAGGTTACGACGTCGTTCTGGTGAATTCCAACCCCGCCACCATCATGACGGACCCCGGCATGGCGGACCACACCTACATTGAGCCTCTGACCGTGGACCGCATCACGGCCGTGATTGAGAAGGAACGCCCGGATGCCCTGCTGCCCAACCTGGGCGGCCAGACGGCCCTGAACCTGGCTTCCAAGCTGCATGAGGAAGGCATCCTGAAACAGTACGGAGTGGAAGTCATCGGCGTGGATCTGGAAGCCATCGCCCGCGGCGAAGACCGCATCATTTTCAAGGAAACCATGGACAGGATCGGCGTGCCGGTCGCCAAGTCCGAACCCGTCTACTCCGTGGAGGAAGCTGAAAAGGTGGCCGCTGAACTGGGCTACCCCGTCGTGCTGCGCCCCGCCTACACCATGGGCGGCACGGGCGGCGGCATCGTTTACAACGTGGAGGAACTGCGCCAGGTAGTCCCCCGCGGCCTGGCCGCCTCCCTCATCAACCAGGTGCTGGTGGAAGAATGCGTGCTGGGATGGGAGGAACTGGAACTGGAAGTCGTCCGCGACGCCAAGGGACAAAAGATTACCGTTTGCTTTATTGAGAACGTGGATCCCATGGGCGTGCACACCGGAGACAGCTTCTGCGTGGCTCCCATGCTGACCGTTCCGCAGGAAGTGCAGGATAAGCTTCAGGATTATTCCTACCGCATTCTGGACGCCATCGGCGTTACGGGAGGCACAAACGTGCAGTTCGCCCACAACCGGGAGGACAACCGCATCATCGTTATTGAAATCAACCCCCGTACATCCCGTTCCTCCGCCCTGGCTTCCAAGGCCACCGGCTTCCCTATCGCCTCCGTCTCCACCAAGCTGGCCTCCGGCGTCACGATGGACGAACTTCCCTACTGGCGCAAAGGCTCCCTGGAAAAATACGAACCTTACGGCGACTATGTGGTCGTGAAGTTCGCACGCTGGGCCTTTGAAAAATTCCCCAAGGCAGCCGACAAGCTGGGCACCCAGATGAAAGCCGTGGGAGAAGTAATGAGCATCGGACAGAATTTCAAGGAAGCTTTCCAGAAGGCCGTGCGCTCTCTGGAAATCGGACGCGCCGGCCTGGGCCGCGTGAAAAAGCTGGAAGCCCTCTCCACCCCGGAATTGCGTGAAAAAATCACGTACGGCAACAGCGAACGCTTCTTCCAGATTTACGAACTCCTGCGCCGCGGCGTAGCCGTGGAGGAAATCGTGAAGCTGACCCGCATCACTCCGTATTTCATTGAACAGATGAAGGAACTGGCGGACTTTGACTTTTCCCTGGATGGGCAGGACTGGGATTCCCTTTCCGCGGAAACCCTGCGCCAAGCCAAAGAAATGGGTTTTTCCGACAAATACCTGGCCCAGATTTTCGGGGTGCCGGAAAAGGCCGTCCGCGCCCGCCGGCAGAAAGACGGCATCACGGCCACCTTCCGCATCGTGCCCGTCAGCGGCGTGGAACACGCGGAATACTACTACTCCACTTACAGCGGCGCGGCGGACGAAGTTCCCGTGAACGATAAGAAGAAAATCATGATTCTGGGCGGCGGTCCCAACCGCATCGGCCAGGGCATCGAATTCGACTATACCTGCGTGCATGCCGCCTTCACCCTGCGCGACCACGGGTATGAATCCATCATGGTGAACTGCAACCCGGAAACGGTTTCTACGGACTTTGACACGGCCAACAAGCTGTACTTTGAACCCGTGACTGTAGAAGACGTGCTGGCTATTTACGAGAAGGAAAAGCCGGAAGGCGTCATCGTCCAGTTCGGAGGCCAGACCCCGCTTAACATCGCCCAGGCCCTCAAAGACGCCGGCGTGAAAATCATGGGAACCCAGCCGGAAGGCATCCGTCTGGCGGAAGACCGCGAATATTTCCGTGAACGCATGATCGCCCTGAATATCCGCCAGCCGGAAAGCGGCACGGCCCGTTCCCTGGAGGAAGCTGTGGAACTGGGGCGCCGCATTGGCTACCCGGTCATGGTGCGCCCCTCCTTCGTGCTGGGCGGCCGCGGCATGGAAGTCATTTACGATGAAGAAAACCTGAAGCGCTACGGCGTGGAGGCCATCCAGGTCAGCCCGGAATATCCCATGCTGATCGATCGTTTTCTGGACAACGCCATTGAGGCGGAAGTGGACGCTCTGGCCGATGGCACGGATACTTTTGTAGCCACGGTCATGGAACACATTGAGCTGGCCGGCATCCATTCCGGCGACTCCGCCTGCGCCATCCCCCCCGTGACAATCGCTCCCAAGCACATCCGCACCATTGAGGAACATGCCGCCAAAATTGCCCAGGACTTCCAGGTAAAGGGCATTCTGAACGTGCAGTTCGCCATCTGCAACGATGAGGTTTACATCATTGAGGCCAATCCCCGCGCCTCCCGCACGGTGCCGATCGTCTCCAAGGTAACGGGCATCTCCCTGGCGCGCTACGCCACGGAAATCATGCTGGGCAAGAAACTCAAGGAGCTGGGCCTGAAGTCGCGCGCCTGCCGTTTCATCGGCGTGAAGGAAGCTGTCTTCCCCTTCAACATGTTCCCGGAAGTGGACCCCGTACTGGGGCCGGAAATGCGCGCCACGGGTGAAGTCATGGGCATTGCGGACAACTTCGGCATGGCCTACTACAAGGCCCAGGAAGCTGCGGGCTGCATTCTGCCTACCGCCGGCAAGGTACTCGTCACGGTTTCCGACCGGGATAAGAAGTTCATCGAACCCATCGCCCGGGATCTGATTTCCCTGGGCTTTACGATTGTCTCCACCGGCGGCACCGCAGAATACCTGCGCGGCCAGGGCGTGGAAACGGAAGTGGTCAACAAGCTGCATGAAGGCCGCCCGAACCTGGGCGACATGATCACCAACAAGCAGATCGACCTGATTATCAACACTCCGGTGGACCGCACCAGTATGATTGACGACTCCTTCATCCGCATGCAGTCCATCCAGAAGAAAATTCCGTACATGACTACCATCGCAGCCGCCAGGGCCACGGTGGAGGGCATCCGCTCCGCCCAGCACGTGAAGGTATCACCCCGTTCCCTCCAGGAATACCATTCCTGAACGGGAAATACTCCGGCTATTTCAATAAAACCCCGCATGCCTGAAACGCATGCGGGGTTTTATTCATCGTCGGGCAGACGGAGGATGTGAATCTCAAAAATCGCCCGTCCGCAGATTACCTCCTTGCCGCACTAATGCAGATCAAGCCCTTGCTATCTCTGCGCAAATCAATGTGGCATTATCCTGGTTGGGCGCGCCGTCGCGGTTAATGCCGTCCAGCACGGAACGCACCAGTTCCTCCGCGGAAAGCATGGACAAATACCGCATCCCTGCCGGCCCCAGGGAATCCAGATAAGGCCCCACTCCGTCACTGGCGACCAAAACACGGTCCCCCGGAAATAAGGGAAAGCATTCCTCCCGCAAATCCACCAAAGGAACTTCCTTCCCCATCAGGGCAGAAGTCAGGGAATGGCGGGCAGGATGGCTCAAAGCCTCCTCCCGGCTGATGATCCCTTCATCCGCCATGCGCTCCAATTCCGCGGAATACTGGTGCAGCTCATTAAGCAGAAACATTTTTTCTTCCCGGATAAGCAGCAGAAGGGAGTCCCCCACGCTGACCCACCTCAGCCCATCCGCCCCTATCCAGGCCGCTACCAGCGTCGTCCCCATCTCGTCATCCTCCCCTCTTTTCTTCCGGGCGGACCATACCTGTTCATTTGCGGCGGTCACTGCAGCTTTCATTCTCTCTCCGGGCAAACCGGATTTCCGCTCAAAAGCCCGCGAACAGCCTTCCACCGCCGCGCGGCTGGCCAATTCTCCGCCGGTATACCCACCCATGCCGTCCGCCAGCACCAGTACCAATGCGTCCTCTCCAGCCAGAATGGAGAAAGAATCCTGTTGGTTACTGCGGGCGCCCAGAATCTGGTCCCCATGCAATCCGGAAACCAGAAAAGGCTCTTGGGAAAAAGTCTGATGCATCATGGCAGTAAATAATCGTAACATGGATGGCCTGCCTTAATAAAGCAAGAATAGCGAGAGAAAATAGCCATGCCTGAAGCCGCGGAATGATTATTTCCAGAGGAATGGAAACATCAGCCTGCATGGCTGGAAAAACGCGAAGGGGACGCCCCGGCAGAAAGAACCCATGCAAAACCGGAATGATAAGCGGAAAAACAGCCATTGAATGCCCCAACCCGCAAGCGCTCCCAGCGCTCTCCGGAGTGTTGCGCCAGGGAACACTTTCCGCCCAGGAAGAAGAAAGGAAAGTTTTTACTGGCGGCAGGAAAAATAATTCTCTACTATATTTTCTGATTTTTTATTCCATGAGCCTTCATTCCGCCCCCTCCATCGTTTGGGAACTTTCCGGAGAGCCCTGTGAAACGCGGGATCAAGCCCTGTCCGGCATTAAAAATAACACGGAAGCTTTCATTATCTGCAGCCGTGGTGACGAATTCCTCCAGGCCATCTGCAATAGTCCGGAAAATTACCATTGCGAAATTTCGTTTGCCGGCGGAAAGGACAGGGAGCTTTACATGACGCCCAAAGACCTGGACTACTCCCGGCTCCATGACCTTTTTTCACGCTATGCGGCAGGGGAGGATCTTTCCCATCTCAAAAAGGAGTGGACTCTTGATGCCCACAAACCCGGCTATATTACCGCCATCGTTGTCGTTCTGGCAATCATTGCCGTCCTTGCCGTCATCATCTTCAGTTCCTGAACCGAAAAGAGGCCTTTCCTTTTCCGGAGGCCATGCATGAACGCCGCATCCTCAGCACTTCCCCAGATACACCACAGTTTCATTCGGGACCGTAACGTGTCCTTCCGTTTCAAACCGGTCAAACAGCTTTTCCAAGGCGTCCAGCCAGAAGGACCGCTCTTCTCCGCCCTCCGTCAAGGCATAGGAGGTGGACATCATGCGGCGGAGATACTGCTCCCGCGTGTAGGACAAATCATTTGGAAAGCGGAATATCTGGAAACTGTGGTTGAAAAACGCTCCAATGCTGTCCGTCAACTTCGCCAACCCTCCGCTGAATCCATAAAAACACGGACAGTAAAGACGGTGGATATTTCCTTCCTCCCGGGCAATGGGACTGTCTTCCACCCTGGAGTTCCAAATCAGGGCAACCTTGCCTCCTCCGGACAGAATACGGCGGCATTCCCTCTTGAACGCGGCGGCGTCAAACCAGTGGAATGACTGCGCCGCCGTCACCAGATCCACCGAAGCTCCGGGAAGCCCGGTCCGCTCCGCCGTTCCCGCCACGGAATGAAAACGGGGAAAAGCGGACAGCCGTTTCTCCGCTTCCTTCCGCATGTCATCATTGGGCTCCACGCCATACACGGTCCAGCCGCGCTCCAGCATGGCGCGGGAAAGAATGCCCGTTCCGGAGCCCATATCCGCCAGACGGGGATTCTCCCGGCGGCTCTCCCGCGTCAGAAGCCCAACAACGGAGGCGGGATAATCGGGTCTGCCCTGGGCATAAGCCCGGGCTTTTCCAGTAAATCGGTCAGTATTATTCATTAGTTTTCAGGGTATGGTTTACTCCTTTTCTCCCGCTGTTCCAGCCTCAATGCCGTACCCGGCTCAAGAAAAGCCGCCATGCTGCGGGAGCCCGGGAAAAAACGGATTTGCCCGGTGACCGTCATGCAGAAAGGCATGCGGGAAAGATTGCGTTCCTTGCCCATTCCCCGGCAACATGGACGGAGCAGTCCCTACAGATGGCTTTACAAGTCCTTCATGAACTTTTAGTATCCGGCTCAGGCCCGCCTTTCCCGGATTGCGTCCTGACTACGGGAAAAACGAACATCTGCGGGTTCCATTTTTCAGACTGCGCCGCCCATGTTCGGATATTACAGACTTGCCTCCGCCGTCCCCCAGCTCCGCGTGGCTGAAGTGGACTACAATGTCGACCAACTTACGGAGGGATTCCGGAAAGCCGCAGAACAGCAGGCGGCGGCCGTCGTTTTCCCGGAACTGTGCATTACGGGCTATTCCTGCGGAGACCTTTTCTTCCAGCCGAACCTGAGGAAAGCAGCCCTGAACGGCCTGCTCCGCTTTACGGAAGCCACGGAAGGCTCCGGCACGATTGCCGTGGTGGGCCTGCCCTTCCTTCATGAAGACGCTCTGTATAATACGGCGGCGGTAGTGCAGTCCGGCCGCATTCTGGCTCTGGTACCCAAAACCGTGCTCCCCAACTACCGGGAATTCTACGAAAAGCGTCAATTCACATCCGGCAGGGAATTGGGTACAGGGGTGAAGAACGTCACAGTCAATGGGGTGCATATCCCGTTCGGGGCGGAAATCGTTTTTCATGAAGAATCTTCCCCCTTCAGTTTTGGCGTGGAAATATGCGAAGACCTGTGGAGCGTCATTCCCCCCAGTTCCAAACTGGCTCTTCTGGGTGCCAGAGCCATTCTCAACCCTTCCGCAGGAACGGAACTCACCGGTAAGGCCGCATACAGGAGGGAACTGGTCAGACAGCAGAGCGGCAGATGCCTCTGCGCCTATGTCCTTTCCTCCGCAGGTGTGCATGAATCCACCACAGACACCGTATTCGGCGGCCATTCCCTCATTGCGGACAACGGCAGGCCAGCAGCGGAGGGGGAACGGTTCTGCAGGGAAAGCACCCTCATCTTTGCGGACGTGGATTTTGAACGGCTGGAGGCGGCGCGCCTCTCTGAAAGCTCCTTCAATGACAGCAAATTCTTTTTCCCTGCCGGGAATGCCCTGCATCTGGCCCTGCCGGAACAGGTTCCCGGAGCGCCCGGCCTGGAATACGCATTCAACCCGGCACGGCCCTTTCTGCCTTCTCCGTCCCGCCGCCGGGAACGGTGTGAGGAAATCATCTCCATCCAAACGGCAGGTCTGGCCAAAAGAATGGAACATACCCGCGCGCAACGGCTCGTCATCGGCATCTCCGGCGGGCTGGACTCCACGCTGGCTCTGCTCATCTGCTCCCGCGCCTGCCGTGCGCTGAAGCGCCCTGCCTCGGACATTCTGGCCGTGACAATGCCCGGTTTCGGCACCACAGACAGAACCCATGACAATGCCGTAACCATGTGCCGCCTTCTGGGCGTGGAACTTCGTGAAATCCCCATCTCGGAATGCTGCCTCCGGCACTTCGCCGACATCGGGCACGATCCTGCCGAACGAACCACCACTTATGAAAACGTCCAGGCCCGCGAACGCACGCAAATTCTGATGGATTTGGCCAATAAAACCGGGGGGCTGGTCGTGGGAACAGGGGACTTGTCGGAAATTGCCCTGGGATGGAGCACCTACAATGGGGACCACATGTCCATGTACGCGGTCAACTGCTCCATTCCAAAAACGCTGATACGCTGCCTCATTGAACACATCGCGGAAGAATCATCCCCGGAACTGGCAGCCACCCTCACGGACATCAACAACACTCCCGTCAGCCCGGAACTCCTGCCGCCGTCGGACGACGGCACCATTGAACAGAAAACGGAAGATGTGCTTGGGCCTTACGACCTGCACGACTTTTTCCTCTTCCACTTCATTAAATACGGTGCGGAACCGGATAAAATCCTGCACCTGGCGGAACATGCCTTCCGCGGCGAATTTCAGCCGGACTTCATCCGCCGCTGCCTCGGCATCTTCATCCGCCGTTTCTTCCGTCAGCAATTCAAGCGCAGCTGCATGCCGGACGGCCCCAAGGTGGGCACCATTTCCCTTTCCCCGCGCGGGGACTGGCGCATGCCTTCCGACGCCTGCGGGACCGTGTGGGAAAAAGCCATCCCCCACTACTGAGACCTCCTATCCGGAAAGTTGCGGAGACGGCTTTTCCCGGAACCCGGCAAGGATGCCGAAGACCGCATCAATGCCCAGGGGCCAACTTCAGCCCGATAATGCCTATCAGCAGGAAGGATGCCGCCAGCATGCGCCAGATATTGGAAGAATCCCCGAACCACAGAATACCAACCAGGAACGTGCCCAACGCGCCAATGCCGGTCCACACCGCATAAGCGGTGCCGATGGGGATGTTCCGCTGGGCAAGCCACAAAAGAAAACCGCTCAGAACCATGCTGAAAACGGAGCAGGCGATGCAGGCGGCGAATTTGCCGGGCCCTGTGCCGGGCGTTTGAGAAAGTTTGAAACCCAGAGGCCATCCGATCTCGCAGAGACCGGCCAACACCAGATAAATCCAGGACATATATTGAAACGGGGAATCACCTTCCGCTCACCGGCCTTCCCAAATGGGAAAAGCTCCAAGGGCAACGGATGCCCTGCAGAATATCTGCCCGGCGTTTCCGATCAAGGCAATAATTTTTTATGAACCCGTATAAAATGGGATACACACTGTTTCACCGGCTTCGGAAAAATGGTTCTTTCAAACATGAAATCTACACAAAACATATTTACCATAAGTCATATACCTGTTCTTTTTAATTAAAAAACGGTCTTATTTCAAGCCTTCTCGAATATCCTTGAGCCGGAAGCCACCGCCCTGTGATATTGGTTCCGTTATGGCTATTCACTTACCGCCATCATTCTGACCGGAAGCATGGCTTCCACGGGAATCGCGGCTACTACATGGACAAGCGCCACCCCCGATCTCTCCCCCACATCCCAGTACCTGTGCACCGGATGGTCTTTCTGCCTGGGAGAAGCAGGGTCAAGGCTTATCACGACCAGCACGCCGCATTCCCAGCCAATGGATGCAGAAGTACGTCTAACGTCCATTGATTTCAATTTGAGAGAGGCCAGAAAGAACGGAACAGGCCTGCTCATCGTGCAACATTCAGGCGGTATCCAAACCATTATCGGCAAATCGGACAATACCATTTCTACAGGAAACTATGTTTCCGGAACATGGACTTTTACCAACGGGCCAATTTTAAACACAGGCACTACTTATTACGCCATGTTTACTGAAACGGATCTGTCCGCCATCAGCATAGGAGACTGCTGGGACAACGATTTCTTCTCCATCAACGGTTCCCGGCGTATCGACAATTCCATGGATAACGCAGCCGGAACGGGGCCGTCTGTCAACCAGCTCGCTTTAGTCGGCTCCAATTGGCAAAAGGACTTTATTGCCCGTAACGATAACATGGTTCCCACAGGTCTTCAAATCCATACACAGGCCGTACCGGAACCGGCAAGCGCATTGCTGCTTGCGTTTGGCATGGCGCTTCTGCCCTTCAGACGCCGCAAATCTCCCACACTTTAATTACAACATCCATTTCCCATGAATCTGCACCTGTTATCCCTGGCAGCGTTGCTCCTGGCATCATACCTTCCGGCGCAGGCCACCGTACCGGCCCATTCCCCTTCCACAGCGTTCATCCGGAGCGGCCTCCCGATCGTTGATCTGGATCAATGGACAGAAGCCCAGGTAGTAGTCGACAAGGAAAAAGGAAAATACCTGGGACATCCAACGACGCTATTGCTGAAAGACGGAAAAACCATTCTGTGCGTTTATCCTAAAGGGCACGGCTCCGGGGAAATCATCCTGAAGAAATCCACGGACGGAGGCAAAACATGGAGCGAAAGGCTGCCAGTTCCAGAATCATGGAAAACCAGCAGGGAAGTACCCACACTATATGAAACGGAAGACTCCCGGGGCAAGCGCCGCATTCTGCTTTTCAGCGGCATTCAGGGGGGAAACAGAAACACAGCCCCCAGAAACCGGATGGCGGTCAGTGAAGACAACGGAACAACATGGTCCGAGCTGACCCCCATTCCCAACCAGGCCGGAGGCATTGTTGTCATGAGTGACCTGATTCCTCTAAAAACGGGAAAAGGGCATTATATGGCCTCCTACCATGCCAATGCCCGGGGCAAAGACGGACATGGAGAGTTTCACACCATTGAACAATATGTCACCTTTACGGAAGACGGTGGGCTGACCTGGACCTCCCCCCGGGTCATTTTCCCAGGGACAAGGGACATGCACCTGTGTGAGGGAGGTTTTGTCCGCAGCCCGGACGGAAAAACAATCGCGCTGCTGTTACGGGAAAACAGCAGGCACCATAACTCCCAGATCATGTTTTCCGAAGATGAAGGTAAAACATGGACTCCCCCCAAAGAACTGCCGGCAGCCCTGTGCGGAGACCGCCACCAGATTCTTCCCCTGCTTGACGGAAGGCTTCTGGTTCAATTCAGGGATGCTCCCCCGACCAGGAAGAAAGGGCAGGCCGCCAGCCCGACGGAAGAAGACTGGGTAGCATGGATAGGCCGGTGGGAAGACCTGAAAAACGGCACGGAAGGCTCATATAAAATCCGTTTTAAGGACAACCGCAACGGTTGGGACTGCGCCTACCCGGCCGCCGAACTATTGCCGGACCATACCCTGGTATGCACTACCTACGGACACTTTGACAAAGGGGAATTGCCATACATCCTCTCCGTCAGATTCAAAATCAGCGATACGGACAAGATGGTCAAACAATATGCGGGGAACAATCACCCCAAGATCAAAAATGACACAGGAGCGGGAGAAACCGTTTTTGACCCCAATGAGCCGGACTCCGTTAATCGCCTTCTGAAACGTCCCTGAACATCATATTCCTCCATGCTCCCGAAAAACGCGGAACGGAAAAAACACAACCGGCAAGACCGCTTGCCATCAGAAGTAACCAGAAAGTATGATTCCCCCATGGATACACAGCCTGGGGAAACGGCCCAGTCAAGAACCGTTGCCAAATTAAAGCACCGCCTCCGGTCCGGGCAATTCATAAACGCCATGCCCGGAGAACGAGAACTAAGCAAAGCGCTCGCCGCCGGCAGGGGAACCATCCGGAAAGCCCTCGCGCAGCTGCAGGAAGAGGGCTTCATAGCGGCTCCGGATAAAAACAGGGCCAGGAAAATCATCAGGACTTCTACAAGCCCTGTGCAGCCTCTGCCCCTGCTGGAAAAACGCGTTTGCTTCCTCTCCTCCGTTCCTATCCGGGACATCCCCCAAAGCATTTGGGTGGAACTTTACCAACTGGAAAAAGCGTTGCGAATCGAAGGTATGGCGCTTCAGCTGGTTGAAGCCACATGGGCAGAAAAAAACAATCCGGACATGCGGCTGGAAAAACTGGAAACAGAACATCCCGGCTCCTGCTGGATACTCTACCGTACCACGGAAGAAGTACAACTGTGGTTTAAGCGGAAAAGCATCCCCTGCCTGGTCCGGGGAGTTTCCTACCCTTCCTCCAATCTGCCGTATCTGGATACGCATTGGGAAGTGCTGGCCGGTCACGCGGCCGGCTACCTGTACCAGAAAGGACACCGTCGGATCGCGCTCTGCATACCGGATTCCAAGCTGAGAGGCAACAGGCTCATGGAACAGGGGTTCCTCTCCTTCCAGGGGGAACATTATACCCCCTATGTCATCCGCATGCCGTCGGATGCCATTAAGGCAGCCCAGGAACTCAACCGAATTGACCTGGCGGATACGGGTATCACCGCCTTAATTTCTACCCGGAGCAGAATGCTGATATCCATCATCTCCTGGGCGGCCACCATGGCTAAAAGCATCCCGGAGGAAATAAGCCTGCTCAGCCTGGTTCATGAACCTTACCTGAACCATGTCACTCCCCCCATTACCTCCTACCGCTCCCCTGCAGAAAAAACGACGCGCAGGCTTATCCGGATGATTGAAGCCCTGCTGGAACATCGCCGTATCTCCAATAGCCTCATCCTCCCGGAGTTATGCCCCGGCCAATCCATCAGTACGTTGAATTCCCCCCCCTCCTGCCTTTGAATCCATCAAGTAATAAGGCCTGATCTGCCTTCTTCCATAACGCTCCGCTACGGAGGAAAGCATTCAATCTCCCCCTCCCGGAGACACCTCCGGAAGGGAAAAACGTATTAGCCAGCTTTCCTCTACTTGAGAACAGGAGCTTTTTTGCCGGGAGCCAGCCCTGTGTCTTCTCCGTCCGTCAGCCATTCCATGGTAATGGGAACAAACTTCAGCTTTTTAATATGCTCCTGGTTCTCCTCATAAAGCACCCCAACGATGCCGGGTTCCACCATGGCAAGGCTGGAATAGGCAAAACCGCCCTCGCCCAGCAATTTCTTCACCGGCCAGGTCTTGCCGTTGTCATAGCTCATGGCCACCTGTCCCTTAATGCGCCGGCCCGCACTGGGCCCGGAAAACAGAATGCGGCTTTTGCCGCCATAGGCAGGCTGGTCGCTCAGGGAATACGTCATCAGGGAATTCTGGGTACTGTCGCAAAACAGCTCCGGAGCGTCCTCCACCTGTCCCCAGGTCTCCCCGCCATCCTGGGACCACGCAATACGGCGGCAATTGCCTGCGCCCCAATGGCGCGCAACCATCACAACGCCGCCGTTATCCGTTTCCGCAATGGACGTCTCGTTCACCATGCCCTTCATATTGGCAGTCGGCTGGCCCAGCTTCCAGCTCTTGCCGCCGTCATCGCTGTAAATGCAGGAAATCACCCATTTGCCGAACGGCCCTTCATTCATCGGAATCACCAGGCGGCCCTTGTGGGCGCCGCTCTTCAGCTGGGTTCCCGCATTCGGGCCGGACGCCATAATATCCACTCCGGAAGGACGCTTGGTCGTCTTCGTGATCTCCTGCGGCTTCGTCCAGGAAGAACCTCCGTTCCTGCTCTGAATCATGAAATTGCGGATGCACTTTTCATCATCCCATCCGTCCGGGATATTGGGCTGCCGCTCCTTGACCCCGGCAGGGTAACGCTGGAATACGACAGTCACGGTCCTGGTTTTGGCATCATAAACGGGGCACGGATTATTGAACGTGGCGCCATGGGCCTTGGCTATCGCCCGGGGACGGGACCAGGTCTTCCCGCCATTCTTGCTGACGCTCATGATAATATCGTTCTCCCCCTGGTCGGTATTTTTGTACCGTCCTTCGGCGAATGCCAGAAGCTGGCCCTTGCCGATACTGAGCAGGGCGGGAATACGGATGGACGCATAGGGATTACCCTCCCCGGCGTTGAATACGGTCACAGCCCTGTCCGTAGGGAAATCGGTTTTCTCTTCCTGCCCGAACGCCGGCAATGCCACGGCGCATACGGCACTCATCAAACATTTGAATACGGAATTCATCATCCTCTTCACCTTATTCCATTTTCCCCTGCCGCACAACAACCATGTCATGCATGTGCGCCAAGACCAGAGGAAAAGGAGCATAAAGAGGAACGCGCGGCAGGAACGCGATACCGCCGCCGGGAAGCCCGGAAGGCTTCGGCCCAAAACTCAAGCCAGCAAGAAACGTGCCCATCCGAATACGGATCCCCGGAAAAGCGCCCGCCGGAACCGGGGAAAATATCCGGAAACGCGAAATTGGCTGAAAAAATCCCTGCCGCACCGCCAAAGACATTCCACACATCAACCGCCCGGCCTCTCTCCGGACAAACCGCTTGCCTATTTATTCATCAAGAGAAAAATGGTGAAAGAAGAAGAAAACGGAACCTGTATCTTGTAACATCGCAGAATCACCTGCTTCCCGTACTGTCATGAACCGAATCCTTCCATTACTATCCCTTCCCCTGCTGTCGCTCGCAGCGGTATTTGCCGCCAACACGCCGGAACACATCGGCAACGACCTCAAACTGTTCAAAGACTCCTCCTGCACCTCCCTGAAGCCGGATGTGAAAGACACCTCCGCCTTCCAGTCTGACGCGATGAAAGAACTCGCGGCCAAAATCCTGGCAGGCCATTACAAGCCGGACTACCTGTATGCCGAATACCGGGCCCTCCCCTCACCAAGCCAGACGGGGAAAAATCTCAGAATCGGAGATGGATTCAGCAAATACGACAACATGACGGGCGTCTATCTGGAAAAGGGGCGGCATGTCGTCCTGGTCGGCAAGACGGAGGGGCAGAAAATCAGCCTCCTGCTGCCAAACCTGATGCGCAAGCCGGCCGAAGGAGTGCAGCCCACAAAAGACCCCAACGGCTGGGGATTGCACAAAAAGCAGATTCCGCTCAAAGAAGGAATCAACATCATTGACGTGGAAACGCCCGCCAACGCCTATATCAGCTATTTCACCGAAGACGCCGGCAAGGCGCCGAAAATCCCCGTCCATTTCGTAACCGGCAAAGCCAACGGTTACTTTGACACCACCCGGGGCGACACCAACAAGGACTGGGTTCGCCTGCTTGACCAGGCCATCTCTCCAATCATGGATGCCCGGGGAAAATACATCCAGGTTGCCTACCCCGTAGAATTCCTGAAAAAATTCACCAAAGACCGCGGAACCGAACTCATCAACGCCTACGACAAGCTCATCGGCATCCAATACCAGCTGATGGGCCTGGATAAATACGGCAAAATCCCGGAAAACCGTGTCCTGGCCCGCGTGAACTTCAACTACTACATGTTCCGCGACGGAGACGGAGTCGCCTACCTCGGAAACGACGGGACAATGCGCATGGTAACCGACCCTGAAAACGTTCTCAAAGGCGATGCCTGCTGGGGATTCTCCCACGAAGTAGGACACGTCATGCAAATGCGCCCGATGACCTGGGGCGGCATGACAGAAGTCAGCAACAACATCTTTTCCCTGCAGGCCGCAGCCAAAACAGGCAATGAAAGCCGCCTGAAGCACCAGGGCAGCTACAACAAAGCGCGCAAGGAAATCATCGAAGGGAAAATCGCCTACCTGCAATCTAAGGATGTCTTCAACAAGCTGGTTCCCCTGTGGCAGCTCCATCTTTACTTTACCAAAAACGGATACCCCGACTTCTATCCTGACGTCATGGAATACCTGCGCAACAACGCGGGAAACTACGGAGGAAACGACACCGTCAAATACCAGTTCGAATTCGTCAAGGCATGCTGTGACGTCACAAAAACCGACCTGACAGACTTCTTTGAGAAATGGGGATTCTTCAAACCCGGAACATTCCACATCGGCGACTATGCCCAGTACGACTTTAACGTCACCCCCGAAATGGCGGCGGAAACGAAAAAATGGATTGCCGGCAAAGGCTACCCGAAACCTGAAACCGACATCACCGAACTAAGTGAGTAACGTGATTCGGCAATTCCGACGATTCCCTTTAATCATCAAATATGCTGCAAACGGATAAGAAAAACAGAAACCCAAGTTCAATTCTTTTAAAAGCATTTTTGATGACGGAAATTTATTAAAAATTTAAACTCCCGCACCAAAGGGTGGAATCAGAAATGATTCCACCCTTTTTCATTTCTACATCCATCTCCCCTATCCCCAGCCATACAGGGTACGACAAATGGCATGCCCCCCTAGATTAAATGTATTCCCCCATTTGATAGCCTATCCAAGAATTGATATAATTGGCATACGTCTCCTATTTTGGTCAAACATCCAAACAGGAGGTAAAACAAGATGCTTTTTGATGAACCGTTTTTAGCTGGTTTGTCATCCGTATAGCGATGGGAGGATAGCGTGTTTCCCTGATGGTCACAAACGTGGATGGCGTTTCCCTCCAGTATGGCAACAACTTCAAAAGAAAATCTCTGCAGTTTTCCTTTTTGAGTGAAGCGAGTTTATCCTTCAGGGGATATTACACGGATAAGTGTTCCTTATTGGTATGCAGCTCCAATCATGACCTCATCCTGTCGTAAAACACGAGATTCGTAAGCGATAAAATTCAATAACTATCAGTTATTTTTGCCGAGGAGGAAAATGAAACTATTCTTCGGATTCGATGACTTTTTCAAAGAAATTCTGAGGCATGATTCCTTTGTCTGATCCGGTTTCCTCGGCATTCAAAAACTTAAATCCGATATTTCTCAGGATTTTGCCCCCTCCATCATAGTGGGCGGCGAGACCTGCTCCGGGTTGTGTAAAATGAAGCAGGAAGTAAGATTCTCCCTTTTTGCCCTCCAAATCGAAAAATTCCACGATTGCGGTACGGTTATCAATGATTTTGTAAATATAGCTGCCTGCCTGTTTTTGATATTCGCAGGTGAAAGGAGAAACAAAAAGTACTTCTCCTTTCATGGGCAAATCTCCTCCTTGCGTCCAATCGGTCAGTTGATGCGATTCCAGCAATATCTTCTCAATGAAAAGCTGTTCTTCGTTAACCGGTAATCCTGTTTTTCCTTCCGTTGCATGGTGTTGAATATGATCAGTATTAAATTGCAGTGTTTTTCCTACGATGGATTGGGCAGGCTTTGAGGAAAACCGGCTGGAATCTTCTAAATCAGGAAACAGGAGTGAGTGGACTTCGGGAATATCTTTTCGCCGGAGCTGCGGCTTGTCGGTCTCCAGCATGAACATGACGTTGCCGATCAGTTTTTCCTCCCCGTTCGTATAAACGGCCATTCCTGAATCCGGCGTTGTAAAATGAAGCAAAATATGAAGATTGGGAGCATCCAGCCCATCATACTTCTGGAGAATGATCATCCCCTTGTCCTTGCTCAGTTTCTTGTAGGCATAATCTCCTGATTGGCCCAATCCGGCTGTCCACGCCGAGGATGATGTAAATTTCAACGTCCCTCGTATAAAATCCTCCCCGTCTTCTCCTTTCCTCCATCCGGAAAGTTTCTGGTAGTGCAATAACTGCTGACCAATGGAATAATTATTTTCCGATCTCATGGAAAGATAAGTGGACACGGGGGGGTTCGAAGACAAGGTTAAACGTGTTCCCATTAAAGACAAGGGAGCTTCTGGAACAGGATGCGGATTACCCTCTTGGTAAGGAATGGGCGGAGTATTGTTTGCTGACGGTGCCTGTATTGGAAGAATGACGGATTTTGTTTGTTTCTGCTCAATTGTACTGTCTGAATCACTACTTTTTCTTGTTCCAAAATAGAGGGGAACAGCTGCGATAAGTAAACAAACAATGATTATAGGCCAAACCCAGATGTAAGAACGCTTTTGTTTTCCTTCTTCAAGAAGGTACATTTTCCATTCCTCCGCTGATTGGAATCTATCCTCAATCTCCAGTCTGGTTGCTTTCCCAAGCGATGCCTTCAATGGCCTAGGATAGGAGTCCAGCTTTCCGTCCAATACGGACAAAAATGATCTTCCCAAGGCAAACAAATCCGACCAAGGACCAATGTTACCATCTCCCAAATATTGTTCGGGAGGAGAAAAGGCAGCCGAGGCCATCACGGTCATTGTCCTCGTCGGCAATCCTTCCAAAGCTGCACCAAAATCCAGAAGAACGGCAGAACCATCCTCCTTGACCATGATATTGGATGGTTTGATATCCCGGTGGAATACTTCCCGCAAATGCAGATAGGATAATATATCCAGAAGAGATAGGAGAAGCTTCTGAACCTGGTTCGGATCTTGTGAATGTTGAGCAAGCCATTGATCGAGTGTGCATCCTTCCGCAAACGCCATGACGATGTAGGCAGTTCCCAATGCCTGAAAGATATCATGAATACGGACAATTCCCGGATGATCCAAAGCGGCGACAATACGAGCCTCTCTGCAAAAGGAAGCAAGAGATCGGTTATAATCGTTTTCCTGTGATGAATCGGCAGGAATGACTTCCGCTCCATCTATATCTCTTTTACAAAGTCCAACCGGATAATGCTCCTTGAGGACTATTTCACGTCCAAGCTGCCGATCAATCGCCCAGTAGCTGATGCCGAATCCGCCTTGACCCAGTACACCCTTGATTTCATAGCTTCCCAGCAAAGTTCCGTTGGGAATATGGCAACAAGACAATGGTGATGTTCCTCCCATAGGAAATGCTTATCCTGAAATCAGGATTGAGGAGGAAGAATGACTTTCCGTGTTTTTAGGGAATGAGTGGACGACGATTCTTCGTTGACAAGAGAGGAAATAGCCTGTGCCACCATATCGCCCAGAGATATTCCCTGCCGGGTTGCCTTGGCCTCGAGTTGAGCATAAAGTTCGGGAGAAAGTTTAACAGTAAGGGACAAGGAAGCATCTACCTGAACGCCGGGAATGGAACTGGGGGATGATGCTGATTGCCTGGTTGGCATCTGTACCATTACCCGCTCAATCAACTGTTGCTTCAAAGGAGGAATTGCCTTCTGGGACATCCAGTTGCGGACTGTAATTTCTGAAACTCCGCATTGATCCGCCATCCATTTGTAATCAAAACCATGGCTTTTGAGCCATTGTTTCACCTCGACCTTGAATGCGGATTGATCTCCCTCTTGCTTCATGCGAGGAAGTTTATCATAGTTTCGAAAGAAGACAAGGCATCTCTATTGGAGACATATTCTCTCTCTTAAAGAAGCGAATGGAGATGGCGGGCAACCAATTCTCCAAGAGAACAACCGGATTCCAGAGCTTTCCGGGACAATTTCGCATAATCGTCCAGAGATAATTCGAACTTGAAGCCATCTTCCCGGTTTCCTTCCACAAAGGTAACTGTCTTTTCAGAAGACTCAACCAGGCTCTTGAGACAATCAGAAAATCTTTTAGGAACACCTTTTTGAGACACCCATTGACGTACCGTACGTTCCGAAACACCGCAGAAAGAAGCAATGGAAGAACAATTCAATCCATTGTCTATCATCCATTTTTGAAATTCATTCGCAGACTGAGTACCTGTTCTATGTGTCTTCATGGCGTTACTATGCCACAAGTTTCACCCCAAGTAAATTATCTTTTTGCGATATTTTTGATTGCAAAAAATCTCTTTAAGAGATATATTCATGCCGTCAGCAGAGAATCCATTTGCAATCCATCCAAAGGGATTCTCTGCATATCCACAACACCAGACATCAAAACGATGAAAACAGTATTATTGGAAATTCAAGCGCAGCTCTCCTTTGTAATTGCGGAACTATGGATCTATCGACGTCGTCTATTCGGACATCAATATTTCCAAACAAGCACCATCTGCCAGTAGAGTAATCCCGGTAAATCTGAATCCAAATCTTATTGCGGATTGGTCGCTCTGGGGGACTCCTCCATTGAAGCGGCCAAAAAAAACGCTGGAATCACAACTGTTTCGGCAGTCGATACCAAAGTTTACAGTATTCTGGGAATCTACAACAAGTTCACGACTACTGTTTCCGGCAATTAACTGCACCCTAAATTATGTTTATCATCTATTTGCTTTTTGGTTGCTTGATCAAAATAGGATCAATTTTTCATATCATCAAAGTTCTAGGCGGTAGTGAAAATCAGAAGATAGGAGACTGTGTTAATAATCTTTCTTCAAAAACATTGTGCAAAGATTTTGGGATATGGTTGATATCGGTTATTTTTTGGATCGTTGTCTACTATATCTATAAAAAATTTGGGATCCACATACTTGACTAACCATCCAATATACTTTCTCAAAAAATAGAAATAGAGAAACAAGTGATCCTAATCAACGTTTTTTCTAAGTTATTCATCTTCATATAAAAACAAAATGGCGAAAATAATATGGCTAGTTAAGTATATAAGTCCCATGATTATATTTCATTAATATTATTGAATTAGAATTATGAATGATTCTAATATTTTTGAGCAAATGGAAAATGCCATCGAAAATAATAATATAAAAAAATTTGAAGCATTGCTTTCATCAAGTAACAATAATCTATGTAATTCTTCAACCGATTTCAGGTATAGCCTTCTAATGAGGGCGGCACACTGTAATAATAAAAAGGCCGTTAGATTATTGCTTCAGACAGGGGTTGATCCCAATGCGAGCAATATATTTGGTCATACCGCTCTAAGGTTTGCACTTGTCAATAAAAACCTCGATATGGTTAACCTTTTGCTTCAGGCTGGGGCAGATCCTGACTATGCAGATGAAGTTGGGCATACGGATTTGATGTGGGCTGTAGGAACTAAAGTCCCGGATATTATCGATGCTGTTTTTAAACATAGCAAACCATCTTCATTCAATGCACATTTAAAATATGCTGTTCAAAACGATAAATGGGAGGCGGCTGCATTGTTATTAGAGCATGGAGCTGATCCCAATATATCATATGCCGACGATATCACATTACTACTCAAAGCAGCAAAAGAAGGTAGTCCAAAATTAGTGAAACTGCTTCTAAAATATGGGGGTGATCCCAACGTGGCAGATGAGGAAGGGACGACACCTTTGATGGTTGCCGCCGGAAATGCCCGCAAGAAAGTAGTGGAATTGTTGCTTCAATATGGAGCCGATCCTGATATTCCTGATAAAAATGCTCAAACACCTCTGATGTGGTTGGCTGAAAAACCCCACCGATTGAATAGAGAGATGTTGAAATCTTTTAAAATATGGGGTTTTGGAGAACAGGATGAAGACAGAAAATCCTACCAGTTCTGTATGAAAAAGGTCGAAAGTATTACGAAGATGCTTTTGAAAAAAAGGGTGGTTATTCAAATTCCGAATGCCCAATCCGCTTTGGTTAAGGCTTCTCTTTGGGGGAACAGTTGTATGGTGAAGGTATTGTTGGGATATTGCACTGATTCCAAAGTCCTCAATGAGGCGCTTATGAAAGCGGTTTCCGGCATGCTCCATTTTGTGGCTGATATGGTGATATTCCGTTCGGTTGATAGTCCATTAAAATTACATTTATCTTCCTATAAAGAGACCATCAAATTATTGCTTGAGGCTGAAGCCAGTCCCAATGTTCGAGATGAATTGGGAATAACGGCTTTTATCAAAGCTTCCCAAATCCCGGCCCCATTGGAGTTTTTTAAGATCTTTTTTAAATTTGGCGCTGATCCTCATGCGAAAAGTCTGTCCGGGACAACCGCATTGAATAATGCTGTACTAGTTGGCAATGTGGAGCTTATCATGTTTTTACTTGACGAGTATCATGTAGATGTCAATGCCTGCCATAAGCCTACAGGAATAACTCCGCTTATGGAAGCTGTGAGGAATGACAATGAAGAGATCGTAAAACTTCTTCTTCAGCATAAAGCGGATGCCGACCTCAAGGATATGGAGGGAAGGACTGCGCTGATTTGGGCGGCGAAAAAGAAACACTGGAAACTTATCTCCTTGTTACTGGAAGCATCGGGGAATGTGCTTGATGCGAGAGACCGAAAAGGAATGACGGCTTTGGCATATGCCCGTTGCAATGGGGCCCCCGATAGTATCACTTTCCTGTTATCGTTCTAATGAAAGCGGATCTTTAATACATCCAAAGAATACCAACATGATTACATATGATGAGTTAAAAGAGAAAATGAATCGTGTCCTTTTGAATGGAAGTCTGATTACAGATAAGAGGGGATCGTTCCCCATTGATGAGGCGCTCTATGAACAAGGACAATGGAATGAAGAGGGAACAGAATTCTGTCTGGGATCAGATCGTTACCATTTTTATCGGAATATTGAGATAGAAGAAGATAATCCGACAAAAATCCGGGATTTGAGTTCTCTGGAAGGCTGGGTAGATATTAAGTCATTACATGCTGTTTTAGCTGCTTTGGATCAAGTCGATGAAATTATTGTTGGAACCCCGGATGGATTAGTTCTTGCGAAACTGAATAAGGAATATCCCTATGCTCTTAATGAATTGCTCGATGATGCTAATGATATTGGAGAGAACTCTATTTCTTGCAATTTGTTCTTTGCTGAATTTAAGGTAAGAGAAGAATTTGATGAAGAATATAAAGAAATAACAGTGCAAGTATGTGTCGATATTTCTTCTTTTCTTTTAAAGTCAACGGCTTGTTGTGGGTATAGCAAGGGGATCAATTATGTTGATGAAGGATTTTCTTGTGTAGCAACAGTAGTTTGGGGAGAGGACTGTTGTCCGGAGGATGCAGAGATCTATTTTTGTCCTGTCAAAACAATCACACGACATGGCTAACTGATAGGAGCAATCCAACAAATATTATCATGATTACAGCATTTTTAGAACCGGGCACCACACACGTTAATATTTACTACAATAATAGACTTACTCTCCAGCCGGATTTTTGGCAATGGGAAGATATTCAGATCATTATCAGTGGAAATACTGTGCAAATTATCGGCAGATTATTGGGACAATCTCAGGTGGGGCATTATTATAAGTTTGATGATCAAGGCAATTATAGCGGTCCTTACTACATGTCTTTTTGAAGAATAAAATAATTCAAATGAATACCTATACAAAAGAGGATTTGAAAAAAGCTGTTGTTCAGGGCGATAGTGAAAGGACGAAAAAATTATTGAAGTGTGGCATATCTCCCAATGTGACAGATGAGAAAGGAGTTCACTGTCTGCATTTAGCATGGAGAAGAGATCATACGGAAATTGCAGATTTATCGTTTCAATACGAAACAAATGCCGGAGGACGGGAAATAGGAGAAAAAGAATCCCTTTTGTCGATAGTATTGAATAATAATCCTCTTAGAAAAAGCCATTTGGAAATCATAAAACTTTTGATTCAATATGGAGTAACACCTGATACGGCGGAAGATGTAGATATAGGCTGGAGCCTTAGAAATTATTTACTCGAAGATGATAATGCTCCCTCCTCAAAGGAGAGCGAACCTTCATTATCCGAACTAATAGAGGAAAACATCTATGCGGATGATCCTAAACTGAATGACGAGGAGTTACTGGAACTGTTGGAACTTTTACTGCAATGCGGTTTTGGCAAAAATACAAATTTGTTGGATTTTTTTGTGTGCAGCCTATTCTTCGATACTAATAGTATCAATTATGGATGTGAGCCTCGTTGTACAAGCATCCTTTTAAAGCATGGAGTTACACCCAATATGACAGATGAAAATGGAACGACAGCTTTTATGCATTCTGCACAGTTTCCATTTTCTGGTGAAATTGCTGACTTGCTTTTGGAAAAAGAACCGAATCCTCTTCCCAAGGATAAGAACGATAAAACGACACTTATGTATGCGTCTGAAGGAACCAATATGGGAATTGCTCTTAAATTGCTCCAAAGGGGTGTACCGGTTAATGCGGTAGATGGCTTGGGCAAAACAGCTCTTATTTACCTCCTGCAATCGGACTTTTATGATGAAGGTTGTGACGATGAAGGTTTCCAATTATTGAATGCTCTTCTTGAGAATGGAGCGGACCCGAATATAAAGGATAAGGAGCAAAAGACAGCTTTAATGTATGCTGTAGAACACAATTACAAAAAGGCAGAAGAAATATTGAATAATAAAATTAAAACAATTGAAATATCATGATTATAATTCCTAAAATTCAAAACGAAAAACAGGTGTACTTATACAATGAAAAAGGGCATTATATTACATCCATTACCATATTACAGGGAAATGCCGTCATTGCGGGATCTCCGATGGTAAATGGAGATTGTATTAGTGTGCCTCTTTCCAATGGGCGCACAGTTGTCTATCAATTTAATGAATCATCCAGAAGTATTACCTACAAAAGAACCATTTAATCTGATGGCTGTTCTTTTCATTAATTTGTTTTAGAAGAATCTGGCGTGAATATTACAGCATGACAAAAGTATCGCTTTCTCAGAGCATTCATGGGTGTCTGTTTGGCTTGATGATTGGAGACGCCTTAGGAGCATCCGTGGAATTTATGCGGGCTTCGGAGATTAAAACCTTGCACAAGTGCGGGGTACGAGAAATGCAAAATGGAGAGGGACTTTGTAAAGCACGAAAAGTGGGGGTTATCACTGATGATACAGAAATGTCCCTGTGCCTGATGGAGTCCTTAATTTCTGCGAACGGATGGAATAAATCAAGGGCACGATATAATTATCGTATTTGGTTGCTTTCGGCTCCTCCTGATGTCGGAACGACTATCCGAGATAGCCTCTTTGGAAGCATTAACCCAAAATCCCAAGCAAATGGGGCTCTAATGCGTATTGCTCCCCTCGCATGCTGGGCTGCTACACATCAAGGATTCGATTGGGAAAAAGCCACAGCGGAAGATGCAATGCTCACTCATGTTAATCAGGTCTGTATAGACGCTAACCTTGTTTATGTATATTCTTTAATACGAGCAACTACCATCCGGGTAAGGAATGTAAAAAATCTTTATGAGGAGTCAATTCTTTGGGCTAAAGAACATAAATTGTCTGAATCAGTGATTCACTGTATGCTTGCAGCTTCAAAAAATCCTCCTGAATACGATGGGGAGCACATAGGTTGGGTACTGGTTGCCTTGCAGGGAAGTTATTATCAATTGCTGCATGCCCGGAATTTTGAAGAAGCGCTGGTCAACACGGTATCTGCAGGGGGAGACACGGATACAAACGCTGCCATTTGTGGGGCTTTACTAGGAGCTTTCTACGGAATCAGACAAATTCCGCAAAGATGGATATCTCAGGTTCAGAAATCCAACCCTCAAGCAACAGAGGATGTTCAAATATTTTTCAGAGAATGCATGGGAATGTAATATGAACAACTTTCTGCTCAGCAGATAACAAATATCCAAGTTCTTCTGATATCATATGCTTGCACTTGTTCTTATATTTCTGATAAAGGCGCTCTCCATCAACTATATTAGTCCCTGTCATCTTCAAAGATCCTTCCCATATAGGGTACGGCAGATGGTATAGTACCCCCGCTAGATCAAACTCAGTCCCCAATTGGCAGCCCATCCCTGTTTGATCTCAGCATATACAGAGACACTCCCACATGAAGGGGGCACTTTTTCAAACGCTTAGGAAATGTTTTTTTCAAAAAATGGAAACTTTTTCTCCATTAGGAAATGGATGAAACGGAAAAAGAGGAAAGCTCATTTAGCCATTTGTAAGGCAAAATTATTTTTTACGGTAATTTTTCAGATTTGCGGATGTTAATTCCCATCATTTCTCTGAAATCCTTACAAATGATCCTGGAGACATTTAGAATAAATTACCCTCCACCGACAAGGAATACAGCGTACAATTGAGCAGAAATACTGTACCATCCCTCCATGAAGATTTTGTACGAAACCGTTTTTAATTAAACATTTCCTTGTCACCACTCAAACTATCCTCATCACTTGGAATCAAAGGAATACAGGATAATTAATCCTAAATTGATTCCTACGGGGATTATTCAGGGAAGAAGGTAATTGGTAAGGAAAGGCGCTGGAAAATCCATGCAATCAATTCTGGAGATATTCAGAATAAAATAACCTGCATATAGATGATTCTCCATATACAGTAATCTGCATTTTCCAAGACATGTATTCTTCAAATGATCATATACAATGGGAGTAATGGAGAGTAATGAAGGCTTATAAAAACGCACTTAAAATTTACAAATATATTGTAATGAGTAAGTTATGAAAAATATGGTCTCATACAATGTATACTAAAGATAAAGAGAGGGTTTTCAATGTATACCGCTGTACACTTTGTATTGCTTCCGGGGAATTCTCACAAAATTCGCAAATATAAGGAAACTAATAAGTTATAAGAAAATCGGTCTTACTCAATGTATGAATGGAATAAATGGAGGTATTACCAAATGTATGATTATGTATGAGCAAATTCCAATATTTTCAAAGTCTATCAGTTTTGTACGAAAGCATTTTTAATTAAAATCATTCCAAATAATTAATCCTAAAATGATTCCTATGAAAATTATTCAGGATATAGAGGAATGGCTACAGAGAGAGTAGGGAAAGCTTCCAGAAAGATTTAGGGCAAGGACAGTCAACTATGGACAATGATTCAAAAGAAGAGAACTCTGATTGGAACAGATTTTGAGGCTACGATCCTAGTCCGGATGATCCTCATGAGTTTGGAGAATACATGGAGGATTTGTACGGGATTATTAATTGTCACTATAATATAAAAGAAATATGGAAAATTCTCAAAATGGTACTTGATAATTTTTCAGATTACTGTATGAATTACTCATGAAGTTATCAGCTCTGATTGTTCAAAATTATAAATGTATTGGAAATACTCCATGTGTGGTAAAAATCGATAACATTGTTATTCTGATTGGACAAAACAATTCTGGAAAATCAACTGTGCTGGACGCATATGAAGCTTTTGCTTCTTCAGGAAAAGAATTGGATGAACACGATTTTCATAATGGCGAGGTAACATTACCTGTTAAAATTACAGGTGTTTTTTCTGAAATAACAAAAGAAGACGAAGATGTTATAGGAAGTAAATGGAAATATACAGATGAACAATTTGGAGAATGTATCAAAGTTCGCTGGGTTTGGATTGCTCCAAATAAAAAAGGACAAAAAGAGTCTTATTGTCCAGAAACAAATGCATTTATTCCGGGGGGAGTAGGTGGATGGGACTCTTTGATTATTAGTCGAATTCCTGAAGCTATCAGAATACGACCTACTGATCCTATAGAAATGACGCAAACGAAAATTTTAGGTATTTTAAAAGATTATGTAAAAGAAAAACTCAAAGAAAATTCAGAAAGTACGAAATCTGCTTTGGAAGCAATAAGAGTTTTAACAGATAAAATTTGTGAAGATACAGAAACTGCTTTTGGTGATGTTTCTCAAAAAATTAATGATAATATATCTCGCGTATTTCCGGGAGCTTCTATAAATATAGTTACACGGTCAAAAAACCCATTAGATGAAAAAGTAATTGCTGCTGATTCATATATTAGTGTAGGAACAAAAAATAATTATACAGGTCCTTTATTAAATCAAGGATCTGGTTTGCAAAGAGTATTATTGTGGTCCGCCCTGTCTGTTATGGCGGAAACTAATAAAAGTAAAAAGAAAACTAAGGTATCTTCAGATTTAACGAAAAAGATTCTTCTAATTGATGAACCTGAAGCTTTTTTACATCCACCAATGGTAAGAAGCGCTAGAGAAGCATTATATGATTTCGCTGAAAATAATGAAAATTGGCAAGTTATTGCCACAACTCATTCTCCCATATTTATTGACGTCTCAAAAAAACATACAACAATCGTTCGTGTCGATATTGCGAGTGAATCAACGCAACATTATATTTCTACTGATGATGTAACATTTAATGAAGATGAACGCACAAAATTACAGATGATACGGGCATGCAACCCTGTTGTGAATGAATTTTTCTTCCATGATAACATTGTTTTAGTTGAAGGACCTACAGAGCAACTTACTGTTCTTCATGTTGCTGGAGAATTATCTTTAAACGTTCATGTAATTGATTGTAAAGGAAAAGCTAATATTCCTTTATTTGTTAATATCTTAAATCATTTTAAGATTCCTTTTATTGTCATTCATGATTCCGATTCTCCTAAAATTCGTAAAAAAACTGGACTCTCAAAAAACCCAGCTTGGACTATAAATGAGAAAATAAGAAATGCAGTACAAGAAGGATGTTTTGGTAACATATATACCCAATTTCCTCATTTTGAAGGTGAATTTTTTGACGAAGAATTGACTAGTGGCAAAGTTGATAACATTTTAAGTGTTCTTTCGTCGAAAACAGGCACTGAATATGATCATATTTTTGATGTATATTCAAAAATCCTGAAAAGGGTCCCAGAAGTATTGACTGATTCTCTTGATTGTTTTGATACAAAAAAGAATGAATATATAGCCCGTAAAGGTTTGGGATCTAATGAACTATGGTATGAGTAATTTCTTCCATTTCTTCCCCATACTCCTGCAAACATAAACCGCAATATATTCATGACGAATATATTGCAGTAGAATATTGATGGCGGACAGGAATATCCTCAAATCCCATAATGAGTTTTCAGGGAAATAATCTCCAACATATTGCCGGAAACCCTGTAGATCATCTTGGTTTCCTGAGTAATGTACTTGGAATACCACCCAGATAGATTGTGCTTTAGGGGTTCTCATTGCTAATACCTCCTCCTGTGGGATTTCTGAGGGGACAGCAATAGGAGAATTACTCGTTTTCCCAATATTTTCCCCATCTCCATACAAACAAAAACCGCAATATACTCATTACGAATATATTGCAGTAGAAAATTAATGGCGGACAGGGAGGGATTCGAACCCTCGGTACCGGTTTGCGGTACACACACTTTCCAGGCGTGCTCATTCGACCACTCTGACACCTGCCCGTTGGAGATTGTGCTAGATAGGAAAGCAGGAGCAGAGTAACGGCAGAAGAGAGGTTTGGCAATCTTTTTTTCATCCGGAAGGTATTTTCCCGTTTTCCCCGAGTTTTTTCACGTTTCCGGCTGTTGCTCGAAAAGGATGAAAAGCGCCCCGACAGCGCGAGAAAATCTTCAACGGGCATAAACAACAACGAAGCGTATTTCCAGAAGTTTTGAAAGGAACAGGTTTCCGTGGTCCACAAAAATCATCCATGAGGGCATGGCAGATTTCCTCCATCCCTGCCCTGTTTTTCCCGCGGAGCAAATAAGAATTTTTCTCTTTCTCCACCTTTACGGCTTCCGGGTAATCGGGGAAGGTTCAGGTAAGAACCTCTATTGATAAGCTTCTTTCCGTCCGGGCTCCAGGATTGACCAGCAGCCGTTTGAGAAGTTTCAGGAGAGAGACGGGAAGAGAAGACTGAAGGATTCCGGAAGCCCAGGGTTCCGAGAGTTCCGGGAAGGCGCGGCAGAAATGGGAATCCATGCTGTAAGAAGAGAAGGCGGGACATGCCGTTTCTCCGCGTATCATCATTTCCGCGGCTCCGCATTCCTCCCGTCCTCAAAAAAAGCCAAAGGCTTCCGGCATGTCCCGGAAAAGGCGTTTCCCGACCGCACTTCCCCCTTGACGGATGCCCCAAAGACGGGTTTGCTAGTCCTGCGCATGGGAGAGTCCTTTTACACACGCACCACGGAGGCCCCCTCCTCCGCCTTCGATTTGTCCCTCAGACCGCCCGCTTTCAGCGAGTTCTGCGGCCAGGAGAAGATTAAGGACCGCCTGATGCTGATGGTGGAAGCCGCCAGACAGCGCGACGACGTGCTGGACCATATCCTGTTGAGCGGCCCGCCGGGCCTGGGGAAGACGACGCTTGCCAATATTATCGCGAATGCCGTCGGCTGCCGCATTCATACGACTTCCGGCCCCCAGATTGAAAAGGCAGGAGACCTGGCCGGCGTGCTGACCAATCTGGAAAAGGGGGATATTCTGTTTATTGACGAGATCCACCGCCTGCACCCGGCCATTGAGGAGTATCTGTACCCGGCCATGGAGGATTTCCGGCTGGATATTATCATCGACCAGGGGCCGAACGCCCGCTCCATCCAGCTCAACCTGCCCAAGTTCACCCTGGTGGGGGCCACCACCCGCGCCGGGATGCTGACCAGCCCGCTGCGTTCCCGCTTCGGCCTGGTGAACCGGCTGGATTATTATACGCGGGAGGAGCTGTGCGCCATTATCGAACGGTCCGCGGGGCTGCTGAACGTGCCCGTGGACCCGGAGGGCGCCCTGCAGATCGCGCTGCGCTCCCGCGGCACGCCCCGCGTGGCCAATTCCCTGCTGCGCTGGGTGCGGGATTACGCCCAGGTGCGCGGCGACGGCGTGATTACGGAGCAGTTGGCGCACGACGCCCTGACCATGATTGAGATTGACGACGACGGCCTGGACGAGATGGACAAGCGCCTGCTGGAAGCGATGATTTACAAGTTCAACGGCGGCCCGGTGGGCCTTTCCTCCCTGGCGGTGGCCGTAGGGGAGGACGCTTCCACGCTGGAGGACGTGCACGAGCCTTTCCTGATTATGCAGGGGTACATCAGCCGCACCCCCAGAGGGCGCGTGGCGATGCCCTCCGCCTATCTCAAGATGGGAGCCGCGCCGCCCGCCAACGGCCAGGGGTGGCTGTTGTAAGCCATTCATTTACGACATGGAAGGAGTCCTGCGTTTTATGCTGGTCATCAGGCCCTCTTTCTTTTAGACTGTTTCCACATAAAACGTCAGGACGTTTTCTGTTCATCATACGCCCAAAGCTATGGCCGCACATTCTGATATTCCCTTTAAAAGACTGCCCGTCAAGATTATCGGTACGGGTTCCTATGTTCCGGAACGCCGCCTGACCAATGCGGATCTGGAGAAGATGGTGGACACTTCCCACGAATGGATTATTGAACGCACGGGCATTGTGGAACGCCGCATCGCCGCCCCTGACGAGTACACTTCCCATATGGGGACGAAGGCCGCCCAGCGCGCTCTGGAATCCTGCGGGCTGAAGCCGGAGGATATTGACCTGATTATCGTCGCCACCATCACGCCGGATACGTTCACCCCTTCCACTTCCTGCTATATCCAGGATGCCCTTGGCGCCAAGAATGCCGCCGCCTTTGACATTTCCGCCGCCTGCTCCGGCTTCCTGTTCGCCATGAAGACCGCCGTCCAGTACATCGGCACCGGCCAGATGAAAACGGCGCTCATCATCGCCGCGGAAAAACTTTCCACCGTCGTCAACTGGGAGGACCGCAGCACCTGCGTCCTGTTCGGGGACGGCGCCGGGGCAGCCGTGCTCCAGGCTTCCACAGGGGAAGAAGGGGAAGGTTCCGTCCTTGCCACGGATATCGGTTCGGACGGCTCCCTGCATGACCTGCTCCAGATTCCGGGCGGCGGCTCCCGCTGCCCCACCACAGCGGAAAACGCCCATGAACGCCTGGCTACCCTGGCCATGCGCGGCAATGAGACCTTCCGCCATGCCGTCACGCGCATGAAGGCTTCCGCCGCCAGCGTCATTGAACGCGCCGGCCTCACGGCGGACGATATCCAGCTGATTATTCCCCACCAGGCCAATCTCCGCATCATTAACGCCGTAGCGCAGCGCCTTTCCATTCCTGAAGATAAGGTGTTCGTGAACATTGAGAAGTACGGCAACACGTCCGCAGCCGCCGTCGCTATCGCCTTTGACGAAGCGCGCCGTTCCGGCAGATTCGGCAAGGGAGACAACGTTGTCCTGGTCACATTCGGCGCCGGGCTTACCTGGTCCGCCGCCGTTATCCGCTGGTAATATTCTTTTTCACCCCCCCTCCATCATCATGACCACTGAACCATACGGCAAAAAAAATCCGTTTCCCGCTCCCGTCCTCTCCGTCAGGCATATCACCGGGGAAGGCAGCCCCAAGGAAACCATCCACATTGAATACAGCCTGGACGGTTCCGGGATGAATTATATTGCCGGGGACGCCCTGGCCGTCATTCCCGCCAATGACCCCTCCCTGGCGGACGCCCTGATTGACAGGCTCGGCCTCAGCCCGGATTCCCAGGTTCCCACGCCCGAAGGGGAAACCGCAAGCCTGAAAGACGCCCTGGTTCACTGCTATGACATTACCAATGTCAACAAAGCCCTGCTGACCAAGTGGGCCGCCGCCTCCGGCAGCCAGGAGCTGGACACGCTTCTGGCCGGGGATAAAGACGCCCTCAGCGATTTCCTGTGGGGCCGGGACGTGCTGGATCTAGCCACGGAATACCCCGCTTCCTTCGAATCCGCGGAGGCTTTCGTCGGCATCCTGAAAAAGATCATGCCGCGCCTTTATTCCATCGCCTCCAGCCCGAACGCCCATCCCGAACAGGTTCACCTGTGCGTGGGCGCGGTGCGCTATACGGCCCGCGACCGCAAGCGCGGCGGCGTTTGCTCCACCTATATGGCGGACCGCCTCCAGCCGGGCCATACGGCCAGGGTATTCGTACATACCAACAAGAATTTCCGCCTTCCGGAAGACAGGGATACCCCCATCATCATGGTGGGCCCCGGCACCGGCATCGCCCCTTTCCGGGCATTCTGGGAGGAACGCGCCGCTTCCGGCGCCAAGGGCGGCAACTGGCTGTTCTTCGGCAATCCGTACAAGGCCACCGACTTCTGTTATGAAGACGAGCTGAACCAGTTGACCGGCACCGGCAAACTGAAGTTGTCCGTGGCCTGGTCCCGCGACCAGGAAAAGAAGGTGTATGTGCAGCACCTCATGGTCCAGGAAGGCGAAGAGCTCTGGAAATGGCTGGAAGCCGGCGCCTGCTTCTACGTCTGCGGGGATGCCTCCCGCATGGCGAAGGATGTGGACAACGCCCTTCATGAAGTCATCCAGACCTGGGGCCATAAAACTCCGGAGGAAGCCGCAGCATATGTGGCGGATATGAAACAGCACCGCCGTTACCAGCGGGACGTATACTAATTCAGGGCCTCGCCCCTGAACCTGTCACCGCGCCTTTCCATCTTTTCTGGAAAGGCGCTTTTTCTTTTTCCGGAGAAAACCCGCCACGCATCATCAATCCGGCTCCCCCTCCCGGCTTCCCTCATGACGGTTCCAGCTGTTTTCCCGTCAATGCCAGCCGGAACAGGCCACCTTCCCAGTCCGCACGCCGGCTTCTTTCGAGCCGGAGAAGCCATCTTTCGCCCCCCTCTCCATCAAAAACAACGCCGAACCGGGGAGAACCCGTCCGAGCAAAAGTTCCCCTCCTTCTTCAAGCGTTTCCTTACCCTTATTCCAAATCCTGCCGGGCGCCGCAAACGGCCCGTTTCACTTTCCTGAGCTTGAAAAAGAAAACCATGCAGAATAAATACAGCTTTTGCGGCAGGCAGTGGACGATACCCATCCATCCCGGCCGCCTCAACGCCCATCTCCGCCGAAAGGGATAACTCCACCAATTCTGCTGCCGGTCAATGCTGTCTATGATTTTTCTCCTCTCCTCCATTTCAGCAAGCAGTTCTTCCCGCGAACGAAAAACCGGAGCAAGGCCCTCCAGCAATTCCCCGCACAGTTCCAACCCCGCCTCCTTGCTTTTTTTCAACTGGCTTTTCATTTCCAGCTCCCTTTTTTCAAAGGCCGCCGCCGCCCGCATGTCGGCAAACCGGAACGCGCTGTTGACAGCGCAAATATTTTTAAGCGCAAACCGGTAATAATATAAGGATATGCCCGGCATTTCATAAATGTTGCCCTGAAGCCATGCGTGGAACCCCATCAAGTCGTCTTCAAAACTGGCCGTCATCCGCAGGGAGCTACCCCATTCGCAGGCGCTCTTCCTGATCATCATGCTTCCTCCGTAATGGGCGGAAGAAGAAAAAGCTCCCGCCTGAAGCGCAACAGCCGGCATTTCCCGCGGAGCAGCAGGAAAGGCCGGGAATTCAAACGCAATGCCCGGTTCCTCATAGACGCTGGTCATCTGGCTGACCACAGCCACGGCATCCGGGCGTTCCATCACTGCCCAGGCAAAAAGCCTGCATCTCCAGGGGAAGGAACAATCATCCCCATCCTGGCGGAGAATCCATTCATGGGAAGCCAGACCAACCGCCTGCCGGATATGAGGCCCGCGCCCCAGCGGCGTTTCATTCCGGTTTAAGATTACCCGGTACGGCCCCCTGTATTGAGCCGCCATTTCCTGCATGACGGCGAAGGTTCCGTCGGAAGAGCCGTCGTCCGAAAGGATGATTTCCACCGGCCCTTCATAATCCTGCCCGAATACGCTCCGGATAGCATCCCTGATGCTGCTCTCCTCATTATGCCCGGTCAGGATAATGCTGATGGAAGGGAGTTCCGAAGGGTTCATGAAGAAAAAGCACGGAAAAGAAAGCGTCAACCATGAAGAGGACCATGTCCTTTTCTGTTTATTAATAAGGCGTCACGTTCATACCGGATTCCAAATCCGGGGTCAAGGGTTGATTTTTATGCCAAGGAACTTATGTTGCGCGGACGTTTTGTCATCAAGAATCTCCCCCTTGCGGGCAGGGAGCCCGAAGCCGGGAAAACAGGACAAAAGATTCTGCTTTCCCTTACTGCTCCCAACACACTCATTTTTTCATAAGCAATTATTTTTTAGAATCATAGAACTCTTAGAACCAGACCTGGCCGGAATACCTCCACACCCCACCGGTTCCATGAGGTCTTGGGACAATTCTCTGTCCATTCATGCTGAATCCGGAATTTCCCAATCGAATTTGGAATTCGCTATGACAGGTTCATTCGCGCGCTGATGAATCATGGGAGGAACGATGGATTCGCCCCCTGCCATTCACCGGTTGCAATGGTTACAGCCCCATCAGAATCATGTTCTCCATATCCTGATTCCCGTTCCACTCACGAAGCAGTTCATCATTCCCCTTACATGCAGAAACCGTTCTTCAGCATTATTATCCCGGCCTATAATCTGGAGAATTATATTGCTGCCGCCCTTCAGTCAGTACTGGTTCAAACATTTCAGGATTTTGAGATCATCATCGTGGATGACGGTTCTTCCGATGAGACCGTTTCCATCATCCAATCTTTTCATGACCCCAGAATTCACCTGGTTTCCCAGGTCAACGGCGGCGTATCGCGAGCGCGAAACGCAGGGATGAAGAAGGCCGTGGGGGCTTACATCGCTTTCCTGGACGGAGACGATTACTGGTATCCCGAGCATCTGGAGCTGGCAGCCGATTTTTTCAACCGTCATCCGGAGATATTGGTCTATGCCAACCGCTACATGAGGGATGAACTGGAGGCCATCCCGCCGCGCCCTCCATCTTATCCCGAATCTATCCGGAGGCTGGGGATACGGGGAGTGCTTTTCATGCATCCCAGCAGCGTAATCCTGAATTCGTCTCTTGCGTCCCGGCTTCCCCCCTGGGAAGAAGCAATGCCCTATGGGGAAGACGGCCTGTACTGGACACGGTGCATGCGGGGGACAGGCCTGATCGGGCTGGGAGGCTCCGTCACCTCTATTTACAGGCAGAGAGCTTCTTCCGCCATGCATGACGAGCATTACCAGCATGTCTCCCTCCACTCACTCATTGCGCCTCTGCTGAATGAGCTTGAAGCCATGAAAAATCCCAAATGGCAATTTGCCGTCCATTATCTGGTCATCAGGGAATTGCATCCCAAAAGACTGTTATCGCTCAACGCAGAGGAGCGGATTTCCCTGACGGGCAGGATCAGGAAAATCATGCACCCATGCCTGAACCGGCTGTTTTTGGACTCCTATATGAAAGCGTGTTCCGCAAGGGCAGGCATGGAACAGTCATTTTCCGCGCTCATGGACAGGACCATGTTCTCCTGCAAATGGCTGGACCGCCTGGAAAGGATGGGCCGCTCCCTGTTTTTCCGGCTGCAAACCAATAACGGAATGGAGAGCAAACACCAAGATCCAGTCCGTTCTCGCTCATGAATATCGTATACGCTACAGACGATAACGGCGCACTGGGAACGGGCGTGAGCATTGTGTCCCTCATGGAGAATTTGCCGCCCGGCGTTCATGTCGATATTTATATCATGACTGGCGGGTTAAGCGGGGATAATACGGCCCGTTTCCATTCCCTGCAACAGGGCTACAATCTCCATTTGCACTTCATTGACATGAAGGATAAATATACGGATTTCCCCGTCGGTCCCAAATGGTCGGCGGCGACGTATTACCGTCTTGGCCTCGCAGGGGAACTTCCCGCCACGGTAGAACGCGCCCTTTACGTGGATATTGATACCATTTTCAACAGGGACATAAGCCCCATGTATGAATCCGAATTCGGAGATTGCCTCATTGCCGGCGTTTTCACCACGGAAGATTTATCCGAGGAGTCTTTTTCACGCTGGAAGAGAGAAATGAATCTGGGCCGGGACTCCATTTACATCAATGCCGGCGTCATTCTTTACCATATCGGAAGAATACGTGAAGAATGTTTTGAATCCCAGGTTTTATCCTGGGCGAAAAACAATATTCACCGCCTTTCCTGGCAGGATCAGGATATTTTGAATGTATGCTATCAGCAGCGTATCTTGTTGCTTCACCCCATGTGGAACATTTGCGACGGGGCTATCTGGTCCATTCGCTGGGAAGGCGTGAAAAGCTTCAGGAATAATCCCCTAAAGCCGGCAGACCTGCTGGAAGCCGCCAGGCGGCCGGGCATTATCCACTACTGGGGCCATCCCAAACCCTGGCATCCCAACAGCATTCGCCAGGATTACGGATTGTTCTACAAGTATTGGAAGAAATCTCCGTGGAAAGATGACATCAGGGATTTCCGGAAGCAAAACGATCCCGGCCGGATGTTCATCTCCAAAATGAGATGCCTCCTGGGAAAGGGTAAACGGCTTTTACAAGGCAGGCATCAGTAGAAATACGGAGGAAGGCCTTATTTTTCTGACATCCGGCCATTTACAAAACCGCCTTTTATGGGGAAATACCGGAGCCGGCTATTTTTTTAACAAGCCGGCTCAGTTTCATTCCTGAATTTTTCCGAATCCGGAAAAAACCGCCCGCATACTTCTTCAGAAACGTCTCAACGTTTTATGCCTGATGATCTTTCCGGAGTTTTATCAATAGTTAAAAAAATAATTTATTTATGAAAGTTGATACTATTAAGGGAAGTTCCTATGTCATGACCTGTACAAAAGCTTGTACTGTAAGCGCCATCTTCAATTCCGGAGAGACGTCCATGCTTATTCTGGAAGCAGAGAAAAAAGGGCAATACGGTTTTGCAGCCCCGACGGACGCCGTAGAAGTATCCGATGAAGACGCCCTGATCACCCAGGTTTTCAAAACAGCCGTTCCAGGGTTGCCAGGCCAGAACGGCATCAGGCAAGGAGAAAATGCCGAATTAAAAAACCTGACGGCTGAGTCCGGGACTTTTGCAGGGGCCGTCAACGCCAACGGAGGCATCAACATCCCGCTTGCCGTGGGGGCGGCAACGGATACGTCAGCGGTCAACCGCCTGTACGCCGCCGGGCTGGCTGCCGTCACTGACGCTTTTTCCGTCAGGTGTTATCCGCTCCTGGCGGATTGCTCGTCTTCCAATGGGACGGTTTTCAAAACGGACAAGGAACCCAATTCCCTTTATTTCAATGTCCCTCCCAATTCCGCTTTTACCGTGAAATGCGGCCTCGTGACCAACGCGAGGCCCATGCACAATTATTCCAGCATCCGGGGGTGGGTGGCCCCGCTGCGGCTGCCGTCTGTCAGCACGAAATTCACGGCCAGGTTCGGCCAGATGACAACGGTTGCGCGCATGGGGCGGGACAGGGACGCGTTTACGCTGGTGCCGGATCAGGCGGCTGGAGGCTACAAGATTGGGGAGATTATCGATATTACGTTTGATCCTATCCGGGACGCGGACGCGGGGGGATACCGCATTCGTGTCCGGGAGATCTATTATTCCAATGCCGAACAGAAATGGAAGATGAAGACGACGCAGGCCTTCGCGCAAGAGACGTCTTCCAATAACGGTTATCCCGTCTGCGTGTACGCGGTGGTTTACGAGCAATACCAGGACGGAGGATATGATACTGAAGACAGGGGTGCGCTGTGGCTGCTGCATGGCGGGAATTCCTCCCGCAGCTGCGTCAAAATCGCCACGGTGAAGGGAGTCCATTGCTTTGAGAGTATTTATCCATTTTCCGGGTACTATCTTGATATGGAGAATACCAACAGCTGGGCGTTGTCCGGAGCTTTCCTACCTGCGACGATGCACTTGCATTGCAATAACGTCAATCCGGCGTATTACGGTTTTTCCTCCATGGAGAGCAATATCATTGTCTCCGAGGCGGTGGAGGATTTTGTTGACCCGGAAGCCGAAACAATTACCGAAGATTGAGCATGAATGACGCAGCGTCCCCATTCCCGATACCCAGCAACACCTCTGCGTCCCTATTCAGTTTTTTTCCGCCACGGCAACCGGGTTCCCGCCATCTCCAGCGCACGGCGCACCATTCCGCGCATGCCCTGCGTACCGCAATACATTAAAAGAACCGTCACACCTCCATAAGAAACGGCCATGAGGAAGGCACATAAAAACCAGGAAAAGAAAGACGCGGAAGGCTGCAGGGGAACAAATTTCCAGATCCAGCCCATGAACACGGCCGAAATCAAAATCAGCGCCAGCTGGTAACCGAATTGGAACCAGTAGTTCATCACATTTTTCCTGAATCCCCAGTTATACAGCATGAAAGGCTTCCATATGCCCACAATAAGTATCAGGCTGGAGATGCCCCCCAGCAAAACGCCGGGCAATCCCCATAAATAACCTCCGATGATCGCCACGGAAATGTTGATCACGCTTTCCGCAAGAGGAGCCCATACATCCCAGAACAAACCGTAACCGTATAAAAACTGATCCACAACCCCCCGCGTAATGGTGATGAACAGCCTGATAACGAGCAGCAGCATGATTTCCCGGGGAAGGATATAGCCCGCTCCCAGCCAAAGCGTGATGAATGGCTCCAAAAGCTGGTAAAGGGGGAAACATACCGTCCCGGCAATCAGCATGCGCAGGGAAAACAATTCACTGAACACCTTGCGGATTTTTCCCGCATTTCCCTCCGCAATCAAGTTGCCCACACTGGCTTCCGTACTGCCGAGCAGATTATTGACCAGAAGGTGCAGTTTCTCCACAACGGTGGAATAGTTGCCGAAGTAGGCCGCCATCTGGAGGGAAACAAAGGCATATACCAGAAACGGCGTCACCTGGAACTGGAAAAAGCTTCCCAGTCGATGCATAAACAACTGCTTGGTGTATTTAGTGACTTCAGGATATTTTTTGAACAGCTCCTTTCCCAGGGCCACATTGCTCTTCAGCCAGGGATAGACCTGATTGATCTTCCAATTCAGGATGAAGGAATAAATAATGCCGAAGAACAGCTCTATCCCTATCCATAAATAATAACTTCCCGTATACCATGCAGACAGCATCTGGCATATGATTTTGATGATGGATGCCGTCTGGAAATAAAACGCCACTACGTAATTCCTCTGGTCCGCCCCCAAAAGGGTCTGCCTGTAGTTGGCAAAATACCCGATCAGGGAAGAGGCCAGAAAGGAATAATAAGCAAAATAGATGATTCCATAGGAAAAGCCTGTGGAAGGGAAAATAACCGGCAGGAAACAGGAAAGCGCTACTCCAGCCGCGATGATTATCCGCCCTATCCACCGGTACATGTATCCCAGCACGGAGATAATTTCATTAATCCTGGTTTCATCATGCTCAAAGATAGGCTTGTAAAGCACATATCCGATAGCCGTGCTTATACCGAGTTCCGCCAAATTGAGGAAATTCAGCAGACTCATTAATGTTCCCGTCAAACCGACAAAATCGGCACCCAGGCAATTCAAGAATATCTTCCTTGAAAAAAAGGAAATGAGAAGAATCAAAACATAAAAAATGAGATTGACCCTGGCGTTCAACAGGCTTTTCTTTACGCGGGATTCTTCCATGTTATTTATTCCATCAACCTTATCCTTTCCCGGGAGAAATTAAAAATATCTGTTTTACTGATAACCGGATATTTATTCAACCGACAATATCCCAACGGCATATTGCCGGCCATACGGGCACGGAAAGCGGCGCCAATCTAGCACAACATCCTGCCGCATCAATATCTTTTTATGAAGCCTCAGCCAACAGGCCTTCACAGGAGATAGAAACCGGGCAGAATCGCCTGTTCCCATGACGCCTCCTTATCCGCTCACCGGATAAAAAACAAATTCCTCATTTTTACAGGTTCCATGGACCGGAACAGTTCCATAAAGTGTCCTTGTTTTATTTTTTCTTTTCATCTACATTACCGCCCGTGAGCAAGGGCAGGGTTCTCATCGTTACATATGTTTTTCCTCCGGAGGAAGGAGGCGTAGGCATGGCTGCCTATGAAATGGCCTGCAGCCTGAGTTCCCTGGACTGGGATATCCACGTCCTCACCCGCCCGCTGGATTCACCGGATGAGTCCTTCCGCTCCCACCCATACAGCCCTCTCACAACCCTGCCGGACACCCTGACGGAGGACAGCGCCCGTTTAAGGGAATACCTGGACGGGTTTCTGAAAGATTTCCGGCCGGATGTTATTATCTACCACTCCTGGGCGGACTGGTGCCGGGAAGAATTGCTGGACGCGGCACGGGATTCAGGCATTCCGTTTTTCCTCCGCTCCCATGGTGCAGCTACCAATTTCCGCTCTTTTTTCCGCTTCAATTACCCTCCTTTCTTCGGCCTGAAAAAATGGCTCTGCTCCTTTTTTCAAGTACGCAGGGATATCCTCAACGTATGCCGGAAATCACCGTTAAACCGTCTCGTTTTTCTCGATCCTTACGGGACACTGTTCAAGAGCTTTGATTATTACTGCGCATCCAGAAGCAAACTTGCCCATTACTCCTGCATTCCCAACACATTCCCGGCTCTGAAAAGAACCGCTCCTTTTTTCCGGGAAAAATACGGACTTTCCTCCGCCCCCGTTTTTACCTGCCCTGCCGGCGCCAGCATGAGGAAACGGCAGCTTCTCTTCATCCGCCATGTGAAACGCTCCCGTCTGCGGCATATCATTTTTCTTTTTCTGATTCCCCAGCACAATGCCTACGCGGAACAAATGGAACAAGCCATCGGGGATGACCCCAGATTCAGGATTCTCTACAGGCTCCCCCGTTTGGAAGTAGAAGCCGCCATTATGGAAAGCAATGCCGTTTTCCTTTACTCTTATCAGGAACAGCAGCCCCTCTCCATTCTGGAGGCGATGTCATGCGGCGTTCCCTGGTTCGCTCCGGACGCAGGAGCTCTTTCCACCCTGGAGGGGGGAATCGTCCTGAAAAACACTTCCCCCTCCGTGCTGGAAAAAGCCGTGGAATCGTTGACGGACGAAAAAACACGCAAACTACTGGGGAGTAAAGGCCGCCGGCAGTGGGAAGCCTGTTTCGCCCCCGACGCAGTAAACCAGGAATGGGAGCAACTGCTTTTTTCCTCCATCCGCCCGGAAGGAAAGCCTCCGTTCGCGTCTTCCATCGTCCGGGAGCATTTACCCACCTGCTAACCTTGCCTCCTCTTTCCAATCCATGCCGATCAAACGCCTCCGTCCCGTATTAGCCATAGCAGCGGACCTCCCTCTGGGCCGGCTGCTGACGTCTTTCCGTAATAAGGACCGGCGTACGATTCCCTGGATTTTTTCCCTTTTTCATGCTCTGGAATCTCAGGAAGATTTTGACATCCACTGGATCACCCTCAGCAAAGCCGTTTCTGCCCCGGAAACCATCCGGATGCGCAACCAGACCATCCACATTCTTCCCCTGGGCAGCATGGGCAGGAATATCCTGACGGCCCATTTCCTGACCGTCCGGAGAATACGCAAGACCCTGAACGATATCCAGCCGGACCTCCTGCACGTATGGGGCGTGGAGCAGGCTTACGCTCTGGCGGGGATTGCCTTCCGGGGAAAGAAGCTCCTTTCCTACCAGGGAGCCCTCACCGCCTACTGCCAGCGCGCTCCGCAGGCCTTCCTCCTCCATATGCAGGCCCTCTGGGAACGGATGGCCGTCAAACATTATGATCTTATCACGTGCGAATCCCCCTGGGCGTGCGGCCGCGTTGCGGAAATTGCCCCCCATGCCCGTCTATCCTGCATGGAATACGGCGTGGAACCTTCCTTTTACCATCTTGCCAGAAAACCTTCCCCGGAACCTTCCTGCCTCTTTGCCGGAACCATTTACGAGTTGAAGGGCATTTCCTACCTGGTGGAGGCCTTTACGCATCCGTCCCTTTCCCATGTCCAGCTGTTCATTGCGGGCAACGGAGCCCTCAGGGAAAGGCTGGAAGCCCTGTCCACTCCCAATATCCACTGGCTGGGCAGCATTTCCCGCGCAGAACTTCAGCAGCACCTTTCCACGGCGTGGTTCCTGGTGCATCCCACCCTGGGGGATTGCTGCCCCAACATCGTGAAGGAGGCAAGAGTCATGGGCCTTCCGGTAATCACCACGGAAGAAGGCGGACAGACTCAATATGTTCAGGACGGCGTATCCGGCTATATTGTCCCTGTCCGCAACAGCGCCGCCGTCAGGGAAGCCGCGCAGAAACTTTCCGTCAGCCTGGATAAAGCCATGTCCATGGGAATGGAGCGGCATCAGGAATGCCGTCGCCTGCTGGACGTAAAGCAGACAGTAACCGGGTGCCTGTCACGTTATCATACCATGCTGTATCCACGCTGATGAAATTATTCCTTATCCATCTGCTTTCCGGGATAGGCCGCCTGCTGCTCAGGCTCAGGGGGGTGCGCACCGGAACAGGCATCATTCTTTCCGGATTTCCCCTCATTAAAAAATTCCCGGGAGCGTCCATCACCATCGGCAACGGAGTCACCATCCACTCCCTGACCCGGATGAATCCGGTACTTTCCCATCACACCTGCCTGGCCGCCCTTTCCAATCAGGCAAGCATCATTCTGGAGGACGGCTGCGGCATCAGCGGAGCCACCCTGGTCTGCGTCAACGGCATCCGCATCGGCCGCCACACGCTGATAGGAGCAGACGCGCTGATTCTGGACAACGACATGCACTATCCCCGGAGCGGCGCCAGGTGGGGATCAACCCTGGGACAGCCCGAACAGGGACAACCCATTTCCATCGGGGAAGGATGCTTCATCGGCGCCAGGGCCACCATCTTGAAAGGAGTCACCATCGGCTCCGGTTCCGTAGTCGCCGCAGGAGCCGTCGTCACCCGGGATGTGCCTCCCGGCTGCCTGGCCATCGGAAATCCCGCAGTAAATAAACCGCTCCCCGAACGTCTCAAACATCCCCGGGAAACACAAAAAGCCATCTGCCCTTGAGCATTTCCCCTGCCTGCCTCAGGGGGCTCCAAAGGCAGACTCTTTCATGACACCGCAAAATCCTACAATTTTATTACCCTCATCCCGGGAACATTGGATTGACATATCCCGATTCCTCGCGGCATGCCTGATTGTATGCGTCCACGCGCCGGCCTTCTCTTTCGCCAGCCTGTTCCAGCTTCCGGTTTTCAACGGCCGCGTGGCATTTTTCCTGATTCTGGCAGGCTATTTCATGGGCCGGAATAATTCCTGGAACAAAGCGTTCAAACGGGGTTATACGCTTCTCATTCCCTTTCTGTTCTGGAATATAGTCATCTCTTTCCTCCATCCGGGAATCATGAATATGGGACTGCCGGAATACTTATGCAACCTTGCAGGCTTCCGCTCCCTTTTCACTCCCGATTTTATTCCTCTTTCCATCAATGGATTGACGGGAGAACCCTTTTCCCCTCCCACATGGTTTTTGAGGGATATCATTCTCTGTTCCCTCATTTCCCCCATCCTGCTGAAATTGAAATATCCGGTTTTTGTCCTGATCCTGATCTGCTTCAGCACGGACTGGCTCCAATACCCCGTGCCGGCCAACAAGATTACCCTTGCTCCATCCACTGTCTCCCTGTTCAGTCTGGGCCTTTTCCTGTCTTCCATCAAACTGGCTGAAGTAAAACACGTTTACAAAAATTCCTTTACTCCCCTCGTTCTGCTCGCCGTAGGAACCGGGTTTCTGCTCAGCATCACCAATTACTTGAGCGTTTGCCAGAATAACCCGGAATGGAACATGCACAAAATACTGGCATCCTATGGAGTATGGAATATCTCCTGGCCGGCTGTCCGTTTGAATTCCCTCTGCCCAGTCTTCGGGGCGCTTCTTCTCATGACCCTTGGAATCTGGCTGGAAAAGAAAATTCCCGTTGCCAGAAAGCTATCCAACTATGCTCCCGCCTGTTTCCTGATATTCGTTCTTCATTATCCTTTGATCATGCTGATCCCCTCCCACATCTGGAAACAATCCTTTTTCGCTCCCTTTGTATTAATACCGGCCATCATTTTCCTGATCGTCGCATTCTATCTTTTCCTGAGAAAATTCTTCCCGGCCTGCCTGCCCTACGTCGCCAACGACCGCATCACCCATGTTCCCAAAAAAAATTAAGGCCTGTATCCTCTTTCTTCTTTTAACCGTTCCGGCCGCATTAGGCGCCGTCTGGTGCGCCAAACACGCCTACCGCTACCATTTGGCTGTCCATCCCCTTCCCTATTCCCCGGAACAGGGCGCCCTGCTGGAAAAACACCGGCAGGACAAACGCAATGCCCGGCTGAATCCCCATGCCCCCGTGTTGTTCCTGGGTTCCTCCACCATGGAATTCTGGCTGAAAGAAGGGAAACATTCCTGGGAAACCTGGTTTTCCCCTCTGGGATGCCTCAACCTGGGAACCAGGAGCGAGACCACGGGCAACCTGCTCTGGCGCCTCAATGACGGCCTGACAAGCCCGCTGGCGCCCAGAATCATCGTCCTGTATTCGGGAGTCAACAATCTGGGAGTACAAAAAAGCCTGGGATGGACGGCTTTTCAGGGAAACGTGGCCATCGTCAAAAAAATCAGGGAGATTTACAGCCCGGAAACGACCGCCATCATTGTCATTCCCCCGCTCATCGCACAAAAAGGGTCGCGCATGGAAACCTTCAGGAATTGTCTGCTGCAACACGACTTTGGAGAAAATGTCCATGTCCTCCCCCTCCATTTCTTCCTTCCGGGAAAAGACGCCAGCCTTTATACTTGGGACGGCCTCCATCTCAACGCCCTGGGATATGAAGCCATTTCGCCTCCGCTTTTCCGCTTCCTCCAACAGCTTTTAAGCAGGAGCAGCTTTTAGGGCTTCACAGGAACAACAAACTTTATCCGCCATTACTCCACGTGATGATTGAATCTTCTCCACCCCATCAGGCAACACTTCCCATGACCCTGTTTCTGGCAGGTCCCACCGGATCGGGCAAATCCGCGGTAGCCGTGGAACTGGCGGAGATGCTGGACGCAGAAATCGTCAGTTCCGACGCTTACCAGGTGTACCGGGAGCTGCCCATCCTGACGGCGGCGCCTTCCCCGGCAGACCGGGAACGGGTCCCCCACCACATGGTTTCCATCATTCCGGTCCAAAAGAACTGGAATGCCACGGAACACTACCACCGCGCCATGCGCTGCATGGAAGAAATTCACGCACGCGGAAAAATCGCCATCGTCACGGGCGGTTCCGGCCTGTACTTCAAATTCCTCTCCCACGGCCTGTCGGAAGCGCCGCCGGGGGACGCTGCTCTCCGCGCCGCTTTCGCGAACTGTTCCACGGAAGCGCTATACGCCAGACTCTCTTCCCTGGATCCGGAAGGAGCGGCCTCGACGGATGCCTCCAACCGGCGTTATGTGGAACGCAATCTGGAAATCGTCCTTGCCGGAGGGAAACCTCTTTCCTTCTGGAAGAGGAACTGGCTGACCCCGCCGCGCGGACCCGGCTGGGTCATCAGCAGGGATGTTCCTGAACTGGACGAAAGAATAGCCCACCGTGCCGCACGCATGATGCAGGAGGGGGCCGTGGAGGAAATTGCTTCCCTCGGCCCATGCTCCGCCACAGCGGAACGCACCCTGGGCCTGGCGTTGATACGAAGCATGCTGCGCGGGGAAATCTCCCGTGAAAACTGCCAGGGCCAGCTGGCCCTCGCCACCCGGCAATACGCCAAACGGCAGCGCACCTGGCTGAAACGCGAACAATGGCTCCGGAAACTTCCGGCTTCCCCTTCCGACTCTCCCCGGGCTCTTGCAGAACGCATCATGGAAGAACTGGAACATTCACCCTTGTCCATACGGCGGTAAATATCCGGAACCGTCCCACAGCGGGGAAAATGCCAGACGCCATCCATGATGCATGCCGCAACGAACCTTGGACACAGGATGCGCATGGCAAATTGAGCTTACGCCACCCGCTTAAAAGCCAGAGATATGTCGAAAGCGCCGCCGAATAACCGGATCAGGATGCCTGTCTTCCGCGCTTTTTGTCTTGGCTTACGGAAACATCTCTGGTTTACAGGGGCAGGCGGCAAAGCCTTTCTCAAAGCGGTCCGCCTTATCACCCCCATATCTTTTCCAGCATCGTGGCACGCATACTTGTAGGCTTATCAGGCGGAGTGGACAGCTCCGTGGCAGCAGCCCTGCTCGTGGAGCAGGGCCATGACGTAGTGGGGGCCTACATGAAAAACTGGGTGAATGACGAAGGCATCCCCGGCGAATGCCCGTGGGAACAGGACATTCAGGACGCGCTGGCCGTCGCCAAAACAACAGGTATTGAATTCCGGGTCATTGACCTGGTGGACGAATACCGCGCCCGCATCGTGAATTATCTGATTGAAGGCTACCGCGCCGGATATACGCCCAACCCGGACGTATTGTGCAACCGGGAAATGAAATTCGGCGTCTTTCTGGATTATGCCCTGGAACAGGGGTTCGATTACGTCGCCACCGGCCATTACGCCCGCAGGATGGACACGCCGCAAGGGGCTTTCATCCTGCGCGGGCGGGACCCGAACAAGGACCAATCCTACTTCCTGTCCCTGATGCGCCCGGACCAGATAGCCCGCGCCGTCTTCCCCCTTGGGGATCTGCTGAAACCGGAAGTGCGCGTTCTTGCGGAAAAATACGGCCTCCCCACGGCACGCAAGAAAGACAGCCAGGGCATCTGTTTCATCGGCCAGGTAAAAATGAGCGATTTCCTGCGCCACTACCTGCCGGACAAGCCCGGCAAAATCGTGGACACGGAAGGCCGGACGCTCGGCACGCACAATGGCCTGCATCTGTTCACCATGGGCCAGAGGAAAGGGCACGGCGTCGCCTCCCCGCGGGAGGGAGTCGCCTATGTGGTGGTGGGAAAGGATGTCCAGCGCAACCGCCTGATTCTGGGATACGAAGACGCGTCCACGCGGGGATTGTACGCATCCCGCGCCGTGGTCGGCGGCATTTCCAATACGCTCGCTCCCCTGCCGGCCCGCGTCATGGCCCAGCCCCGCTACCGGGCCAAGGCGGAATGGGCCTCCTGCGAATATCTGGAAGAAGGAAAGGTGCGCCTGGGCTTTGACACGCCCCTCCGGGCCCTGGCCGTGGGACAGGTCTGCGCCTTTTACGACGGAGGCAAGTTGCTCGGGGGCGGTTTTTTTGAATCCATAGAACCATGACTGACCCGGAACGCACCATAGCCGCACAGGCCACCGCCGCAGGACAGGGGGCCATCGCCGTCATCCGCATGAGCGGTCCCGGCTGCATGGACATCCTGAAACAATGCACCCCTGCGGCTTTCACGGAACGCCTCCGGCCGCGCAGGGCGACGCTGGTCTGCATCCGGGACGCGGAAGGAGCCGCCATTGACCAGGCGCTTGTCACCTGGTTCCCCGCCCCGGCCAGTTATACGGGGGAAGATACCGCGGAAATCTCCTGCCATGGCGGCATGCTGGTGACGGACCGCCTGCTGAAACGCCTCTACCAATGCGGGGCCTCCCCAGCGGAACCGGGAGAATTTACAAAAAGGGCCTTCCTGAACGGGCGCATGGATCTGACTCAGGCGGAAGCCGTGATGGATGTGATTTCCGCCGGGAGCGACCTGGCCCTGAAAGCCGCGCAAACCCAGCTGGACGGAGGCATCGGCGCCCAGGTGGACGAACTGAAAGACAACCTGGTTCATGTGCTGGCCCACATTGAGGCCTATATTGATTTTCCGGATGAAGACATTTCCCCGGATACCGCCTCCGATCTGCTGGCGCGCCTCCGGAGCATGGAGGAAAAACTGGCCGCCCTCCTCAAAACTGCCGAAGGCGGACGCCTGCTGCGGGAAGGCATCCGCACGGCGATCGCCGGACCTCCCAACGTGGGAAAATCCAGCCTGCTGAATACCCTGCTGGGATATGACCGGGCCATTGTCAGCAATATTGCCGGAACCACGCGGGACACGGTGGAAGAATCCATTCAGCTGGCCGGGCTGGCCCTGCGGCTGATTGATACGGCCGGCGTCCGCGAATCTTCCGACGTCATTGAACAGGCAGGCATTACCCGCACCAACAGGGCTCTTGAAACCGCGGATCTGGTTCTGGAAGTGGCGGATGCCTCCACGCCCCGGATCAAAGACTTCACCGCCCCTGTTCTCACCGCGCCCCGGCTGCTCATTCTGAACAAGTGCGACCTGGGAGTCCATCCGGACTGGAAGGCCGTGCCCGGCATCCGGTTTTCCTGCGCCACCGGGGAAGGAAGAAAGGAATTGGAGGAAGCCATTATCCAGGCCTTTTCCTCCTCCCTGCCCGGTGAAACGGGCAGCTCCCTGGTAGCCATCAATGCCCGGCACCAGCATGAACTGGGCCTCTGCCGGGAGCATGTCCGGCTGGCTTCGGAATCCATCTCCCGCCAGGAAAGTCCGGAATTCACAGCCCTGGAACTGAGAGAGGCCCTGACGCACCTGGGAGAAATCACCGGAGCCGTGGATACGGAGGACGTGCTGGGCGCCATTTTTTCTTCCTTCTGCATCGGCAAATAGACCGATATCACCATTTGGTGACAAATGGCATAAACTATTGACAAGTCGCTCTTTGCAGGGCGACTTTTTTCGTTCCTCCTGCTCGATATAACCACTTTTCACCCCTTTTCACCTGCTTTTTTGTACCCGATTTGTAGCGAATCGCTCTGACCCATCATGGTGCTCATCAAGGTCGTGGACTTTTGAGACACCCTGAGACACGGTGAGACGCGATGAGACACTTTCGGCGAAATAACTGGCGAAATAACCACGTAAAAAGTAGAATATGAGCAGTAACATTGAAATCATCAAACGATGCGCTTGGTGTGGCAAAGAGTTTGTCGCGCGTAAGACATCAACGGAGTATTGTAGTCACCGATGCTCCGGTCTCGCTTATAAGGAGCGAAAGAGACAAGAGAAGTTTGAAGCGTTCAAGTCGGAATACGCTAAAATAACGGATGAAGTAGTTGACATCGAAAAGTTGGAATTTCTTTCTCCGACTCAGTTGTGCCAACTGTTGGGAATTAGTCGTGCCACTGTCTATCGCTATTTTGCAGATAATGCCATAATAACGGTACAATTCAGGGGCAAGACCCTCGTGCGTCGGCAGGATGTGGAAAGTCTGTTCGAGGATGGACATAAGTATCAGAAGCGACCGAAGAGAAAATCTGAACCTATCACCGAGTTCTACACTTCGAAGGAAGTGCAGGAGAAGTTTGGCATTTCCAATTCGGGGCTGTATGAGATTGCCAAGCGAGAGAATTGGCCTAAGACTCAGCAGCGGAGCAAGACCCTATGGAGCCGTAGGCATGTTGATGCCCACTTCGAGAAACAGCGGCCAAAGGAAGAAATATCGGAATGGTACACTGCGACTGAGATTCAGGAGAAGTTTGGTATGACGTTATCGGCGATTTACTGCCTTGTGTCGAAAGAAGGAATTCCCAAGAAGAAAGTTGGAGCTGCCACATTTTATTCCAAATATCATTTCTATTTGGCCAAAGGGTTAGTTGAGGCAAAAGAGCCGGAGTATTACACATACCCGGAGGCGATGGCGAAGTATGGGTTGACTCGTGACCAGCTTCACCATTATCTGAAGTATCACAACATAACCCGAGTGAAGAAGGGTAAGTACACCCACATACTCCGCTCCGAACTGGATAACCTCTTTAAATCTCCGGAGATATGATAATGGAGACAGTTTGGAGACGCATAGGAGAGCGTCTAGACTCTATTGTTCTCCCTAATTTCTCAAGCTTACTTTGTGTTGAATTTTAATCCCCCCAACACGATGAATACATGTACCAAAGTATTCCTCCGCAAGCGTCCATACGCCGGAGGAAAGCTGTCGCTGTATCTTGATTATTATCCGGCGATACGCAATCCACACACCAACAAGATGACACGCCGCGAGACACTCGGCATCGTCATCTTCGCAAACCCCACGAACGAGATGCAACGCCGTTTCAATCAGGAAATGGAAGAAAAGGCGGAGGCCATCCGCTGCATCCGTTGACTCAATAGTGCGCAGCTTCCAGTTGCAGGGAGAGATGAATCCGAGGCTCGGCAAGAATGTCGGTCATACGGTTCTGAGTTTCTCGCCCCAAGACCTACCACGGATGAGCAACGAGTACATGCACAATATTGCTCTGGAATATATGGAGCAGATGAAGATACAAAATACTCAGTATCTCATAGTGCGCCATTATGACCGTGAGCATCCGCATTGCCACATCGTGTTCAACCGTGTAAGTAATTCAGGCAAAACTATCTCTGACAGCAACGAACGTTACCGTAGTCAGCGAATTTGCCGCGACATAACTGAGCGCGAGGGGCTGTTTATGGCACCCGGCAAGGATAATGTCAAAAGAAATCGTCTGCGTGAACCGGACAAGACGCGCTATATGATTTACGACATCATCAAGGCTGAGTTGGCGAGGCATAACGATTTTGACCGCTTCATCGCGGCAGTCGAGAGTCACAGCGTAGAGTGTACCCTCATCAACAACGGAAACACCAGTAACGTCCAAGGAATCCGCTTTAAGATGGGCAAATATTCTTTCAACGGTTCCAAGATTGACAAGTCGTGCAGTTACTCAAAGCTCTTGAAAGCACTGGAAGCCAACAAGCCGAAGGTGAATGTAGGAGTGCCTAAACCGAAGGTTGCTCCTGCAACTCGTCAGCAGCGAGAGCCGGAACCACAATCGCCGGACTTCAGCCTAAACTTATTTCATATTCACTCGCAAGGCAATGATGTGCCTGTCACAGAATGTGCATGGTACAAAAATCGCCGTCGCAAAAAACGTGGACCCAAAATCTGATGAAAACGTTCTCATCCATTCCCGGAGTAGCCGGACAAGGTTCCGAATCCTCCACCCCTTCCTCAAATACCTCTTCATCTCCAAAGAACATCGACCTGAACATGGTCATGATGTTCTTCGAGGAACTGAAATTGGCATTTGAGAAAGGCCAAGCCAAACAGTCTGATGGCTCACAGGTTCAGACTGAAGTGTATGACTCCAAATTCTTTGAGGACATTATCTCCAATGCTCTCAAAAAGATTCAGTTCAAGGTCGTAACCCCGGAGCCTGATTTCTCAGGCATTCCGAAACCAAAGGACTACACTCAGAACTTCTCCGACCTCGGAATCAAGGTTGAAAAGAAAGATTCCGAAACGGCTAAGGAACTGAGCAAGTTAGGCATTACAATGACAAAGTTGGAGGCTGCCGTCAAGTCCAATATAACTGCCGTCAGTGCAGGGCCGAAGGTTCAGAAAGTTGAGAAGACTATCAAGTTTGACATCAACTCATGGAAGTGTTTTGCGTCTGTCGTTGCCAGCTTCATCATCAGCATCTTTCTCGGCGTATGGATTCTCATTCAGAACAATGAGATGGATAAGTACGAGGATACCGACTTGAAGTATCGCCTGATTCAGATGAACGGCAGCGCATCAAGCGTCGGTCTTGACAGCATCGAGGTCTGGTTCCAAGATCCCGACCGGATAAAGAATATCCGTAAGATGGTCACAGAACATGAGCAACGCATGGATAAACTCCGCCGCTCAACCCTCGAGCGCGACCGCCTCAACAATGAGATCAACGAACTGAATTCCCAAAACACCCCCAACAAATGAAAGAAATGAGAAACCTCCCAATCTCGGCAGATGCTCAAAAGAGCATCAAGGCCTTCTTCTATGACTTCTGTATGTACATGGAAGAGAACTACAATGCAACCTCCGACCAGCTGATGCTCGATTGGAACAGTATCGGGGCAACCGCCCGATTCATCGGCAATGGCCACAACATCCAATATCGCCTTTGGGACACTCCAACGGCTACCTCGGCATCCCCGATATGACCATCATCATCCATGTGTTCTCTGTAAACGACAGCATGGAGAATGTTCTCGCCCTCTGCAAATGGACAGACGAGACCGCCAAGGCCAACGGATTCCGTCACGTTGCCGACCCCGACCGTCAGCCCGAAGAGGCCGACAACCAAGTTGCAGAATGTAAAATAGCATGTTTAACCCTTTAACCCCCATCTTTTATATGACAAGTATCTCAACCCTTATCGAGCGTAGAATCGATGATTTCTACCTCGACCTCCGTGACTATGTCGCCCTCGTTTTCGACGGCGACCCCGAAGAAGTAGCTATCGACTGGAACTGTGTGGGCGCAACCCTCAGCTACCGCGACGACACCCACAACATCTTCCTCCGTCTGTGGGAACGTTCCGAAGGACACCTCAACCTCCCCGACATGACAATGATTGTGGAGACAGTCGCATTCACGCGCAACCACGATACTCCCCGTTATCAGGAAACCGCCGACCGTCTCCGCAAAGAGATGACCGCCTTCTCCAAATGGCTCGTCCTCACCGCCCGAATCTGCGGCTTCAAGTACATCGCCGACCCCAGCCAAGCACCCATCCCCGATGCCAACGTTCCCGGTTGCCCCATCGCCTGCCTTCCGCTGAAATGAAAGGTCTTTTAATGTCGTAGAAATCTTTTATCAATGCATCTACGCTCCGATTCGGACTAAGAATCGGAGCGTAATATTTTATGCTTTACAGCACAAACCCTTGTAAAATGAAAAATTTTCACTAAATTTGCAGTATCTTATTTTTATTAACGATGGAAAGGATAAATCGCATAAAAGTAGTTTTGGCAGAAAAGGAACGAACCAATAAATGGCTGGCTTCTCAGTTAGGCATCAACCCCTCGACTGTATCCAAATGGTGTACAAATTCTTCTCAGCCAGATATTGCTATATTAGTAAAAATATCCAAATTACTTGAAGTTGATTTGGATGAATTATTGAACAAGTAATTTGTTGAGTCTATATAAATTTTCGTTTTTCTGTCTTGAACAATTAAATCACTATGAGGTATCTCGGTAGTAAAGATGCTCTCTTACCTGCAATTCACTCTCTTTTGACATCTAAAGGATTGATGAATCAGCGTTATCGTTTTTTTGATGCATTCTGTGGCACCGGAGCTGTTGCCAATAGCTTAAAGGATGTTTTCAATATAACGATTAATGATTCCATGCACTGGAGTGTGCTGTATTCAAAAGGCAGGATAATGGGTACATCTTGTACTTTTGAAAAATTAGGATTTGATCCATTTGTCTATTTTGAAAAAAAACAGGACAAATTAGAGGGTTTCATATACTGTAACTATTCTCCCGCAAAATCTGATAGAATGTATTTTACACCAGAGAATGCTGGAAGGATAGACTTTATGCGTCAGACAATTGAAAAATGGAAAATTGAAGAAAAACTTACAGAAAATGAATATGCTTATCTTATATATTGTTTAATTGAAGGCGTTTCCAGTGTATCTAACACAGCCGGAGTCTATGGCGCTTTTCTTAAACATTGGGATTCAAGAGCTCATAATTCAATCAAATTCATAAGAATAAGTGAAAATTTATTTGATTGTCCTGAGGACGATTGTACTATAGAATCATATTGTGATAGAATTGAAAATATTATAGCTGATGTAGAATGTGACATACTATATTTAGATCCTCCATACACTCAAAACCAATATGGGACACAATATCATCTTTTAGAGACTTTAGTGCTAGATGATAACCCACAAATGAGCAAAATAACTGGTTCTCGACCCGTAACCCCTATGAAGTCAATGTGGTCTAAGGATATATATGTTCAAATGCTCTTTGATGAAGTTGTGGCAAATACTAAAGCGAAATATGTCATTCTAAGCTACAATAACGATGGCATTATGTCAAAAGACTTCATAGAAGCCACCTTGAAACGGTATGGTGTTGAAGACTCATACTCCTGTATCGAAATTGACTATAAAAAATACAACAATTTCAAATGTAGAGGAAAAGACGGGCATAGGGAATTCCTTTTTTTCATAGAAAAACGGCCGACTAACGAGGTAGTTTACGAGTCACCACTTAACTATTCCGGTAGCAAAGCGAAGATGATCCCTTTCATTAAGAATCACCTTCCAGATAATATACATTTGTTTGTAGATGCCTTTGGAGGAGGGTTTAACGTTGGCATCAATGCTTCGGGAAATGTCGTGGCCTATAATGATATAAATCCTTTTATAGTAGGGCTAATTCGTTCCTTCCAACAAAACGATGCGGTCAGCTACTTTAAAGCCTTGAATAAAATTATAAAGGAGTATAACTTGGCTCCTCTCAATAAGGAAGAATATATAGCCCTACGAACCAAGTACAATTCGTTCCCAGCAGATAAGCGTTCGCCTATAATGCTTTACGCTTTAATTCTTTTTGGCTTTCAACAGCAGATTCGATTTAACTCTGAACATGGGTTTAATATTCCATGTGGTTCAAGGCGATTTAATGAAAAGCTTGTATCAAAATTTATGTCGTTTACACGAAGAATACAAGAGATGAACGTTGTGTTTTATAATAGAAATTTTGAGAAACTCGAAGAGCTGATTGAAGAAGACACGTTTTTCTATTTTGACCCACCTTATCGAGAAACCACAGCAACCTACAATGATGGGAAAAGAGGTTTTGAAGGGTGGTCAATCGAACAGGAAAATAAATTATGCCAGTTTATGGATACTATCGCATCTAAGCATAGCAAATTTATGCTCTCATATGTCATCGAAGTGGGTGAATTTCATAATCAAAATATTGTAACTTGGGTTAATAAGAATCATTATCGTATGATAGAGGTTCCGGAAACTCAAGGAAGATACAATGACCGTCGCGAAGTTATAATCATAAACTATTAAATGATAAACAATGACTGCAATAATATCATACCGAACAAATACGCAAAAAATTCCATTGGGATTTAAGCGTGTACTATCTCCTGAAATTCTTAAGGATATTTGCGTAAGGATTACGGGGCAAACGGACTATGTGATAGAAGAACAAACGGACTCCTATAACAAGGGTCGCCTGCTGACGGTTCAGTATAATGGTATAACAAACTATGTTTCATTATCTGAAACTAAAATTGATGGCAGAAATTCCAGCCTTCAAAGTGTTCCGACCGCACTAAATGTCTTTTATTCGGATTCGAATCCGAATAAGCAATTGTGGTACTATTTTCTCCCATACACAGGTAATCCATTCACAGAATACCACTTAGTGTATTATCGATTAATGGAGACTGCTGGCATAAAGTTTCTCAACATCAATAATTATTATTCTCTCCCCATATTACCATATGGCTCGGTTGATGAATTAATCAAAGAGAGAAGCGATAATCAGTCCAGTAATCGCAGTAACAATTCATCTTTCGTATCTAAAACAGCAGATAGAATCCAACTATATGCTAAGACCTATGGGGCAAATAAATACGAGTCCACGGTTTTTGGTGTTGCGCTATCGAAGATTGCGGATCGCCCCATAGATGTTTTCGCAGTATCGGAACAAGACTTAACAAATTTGCCAGCATCTTCTTTAAGAACTTTTGACACACTGGGGAATCTCTCAGTCTACACAACTTCATTAAAGCTTAACCGAACTATTTCTGAAGGCGATGAGTCCTTACGTCTAAGGTCAGCAGCATACAACTATAATCTGTTGAATAGAATCGGTATGAAGAAATGTGCCATTTGTGGTTGTGAAATACCTGAAATTATACAAGGTGCACATATCTGGGGCGTTTCTGAAATACGGAATTTTGAGTCCATTAATGATGAACAAAAGTATGCTCATGCCATTAGCGGACACAACGGTATATGGCTATGTCAAAATCACCATAAACTTTTCGATTCTGCGTTTTTAGCCTTTGACATTGAGGGTAGATGCTTGGTTCGTCGTGGAATACCACACGAACATGAGGAATTCATTCAAGGTTCAATTGTAAATAATCACCTGTCCACATCTATTCTCAGCGACGACTTTAAGTTCTATCTATCGCAAAGGAATCAAGAAATTGATTTACATTCATATATAGCCGTATAAATAAGATAGACCATAGGATATTTTTTAATAAATCACTGCTTTCATATAACAGAAGATCATATGGCAAAGACAATCCGAACAAAAATTAAATGTGAAAATTTAGCTCCGTTTATTCATTTAGAAAAGGAGCTAAACACAAGCATGTTTAGAATTGGTGTTTTTGCCAATAATGGAAGTGGCAAAACTTTTCTAAGCAGAATGTTTAGATTATTAGAAGGCCAAGTTGTAACCAATGAAGATGGAAGTATCCCTACTGACTACCTGATTCGTTTTGGTTGTAATCAAACTTCTTTCTCGTTCACTATATCTGATGAAAGTGGCGTAAAAGAGAATATTAATCTTAATATCCACACCGCGACGCTGCCAATAATACCAAAGACTAACTATCTCTACCACACATTCACTCAAGACTATGTTGAAGAAAATATTCGTGCTTTGAATTTTGAAAAAGATTCAAATATTTCTGGTTATATTTTAGGTAAAACAAATATCGATTTATCCGAGGAAGAGAATCAGTTAAATCAAATATTAGCTAAAGGTAATGCATTAAAAGCAGAAATTATTGATTGGTTTGATTCTTTTATGCGAGACAGGATTAGTTCAATAAACCTTTCTCGCCTTTCAGAATACAAAACTTACCTCAATATTGAATATTTACTCAACTCAGATATATGGTACGATTCCCAATGTCAAGACTTTTGATTCCGTAATTGAAGACTTTAATAAAGTTAAGGCTATCCCAGAAAACTTGGCCGACGTATCGTCTGTAATCTTTCCTGAAATCGATTTACAAGTATTTGACGAAATAATAAAAATATTAAATTATGAATATTCTGTTAGCCAAATAGCAGAGGATTTCAAGAAATCAATACAGCAAAAAGAAATATTCATTGAAAGTGGTTTAAAAATATATACTCACGAAGAGGTTTGTCCTTTCTGTGGGCAACCATATAATGAGGCAGCCACTAAATTAATTGATCAATACGTTTTATTCTCCAATGACATTGAAACAAAGACAATCAAAATAATAAATAATAAAATTGAACTGTTAAACCGAATTAAATTAAATCTGTCAGATTTCAATAATAAGGTCAAGTTTCAGCAAATGTCATTTGACAATCTGAAAAGCAATTACATACCTTCTTATAGTGAAGAGCATCTTTTGGAAATTAATATAGCTGAACTTGTAGCAATAATTGATATTTTTATTGATTCTCTAAAAGAAAAATCAAAGGCCGTAAATGTCTCCATTAAAATTAAAGATGATGCGGTTCAAAAGATTGAAAATGCGAATAAATCGCTTAGCTTAATTGTAAAAACAAATAATGAACTTGTCAAAAGAATCAACGATCGGAAATCAAAAATTTCAGATGAAAACAAAAACATACGAAAGGATATTTGCTGTAGCGCATATAACTATATCGCAACTACTTTAAAAGATAAGATTAGTGAACGCAAAAAATTGCTCGAAGAGTATAAGCGTTTGGCATCTGCGATAAAAAAGAAAAAGTTGCAGAAACGATACGAAAAGTCCTGGATTATTTTTTCTCGGGAAAGTATACTCTTAATAGTGAAAACTTTCAATTGATTTTTAATTCCAGAGAACTTGCAAAAGGTCAAACAGGCAAAGTCTTAAGTGAAGGTGAAAAAAGCATCGTTGCCTTTGCATATTATTTAGGGGACGCACATATTAAAGTTAATAGCGAAGAGGATTATAAACGACTATTTTTTATTATTGACGACTCCATTTCAAGTATGGACTTCTCATATGTTTATTCTTTGAGTGGAGTTATTAGAGAAATTCAAAATATCATTCCTAAGATTGGCAGTAGATATCGTTACATCATATTTACTTACAATAATGATTTTATGAGAATCCTTAATGAGAATAATATCATAACAAAGGCTCTTTTGCTGTCTAATGATACCATAAATGAATTTGATACGAACTTCTCAGTTCCTTACATCAGCCATTTAATTGATATATATAGAATTGCTCGTAAAGGTGGCTCGCCATCTCACACTACAGGTAATTCCATACGCCACATCATTGAGACATTAACTAAATTTGATTGCATAAGTGTAAGTACAGAGAGTATTTCAGATTATATTAGGCAAAATATTCCTAATGATAAGAAAACGTATACTTTAATCAATGATTTATCACATGGTGGATGGCGTAGCGAACAAGCTCCCATAACCCCAAATGACTATAAAGATATTTGTGAGGTTATTGTACATCATATAGAAGAAAGATACCCACGTCAAATTGAATACTGTAAGTCTCGATTCTGACTATAATTAACTATTTTAATTGCACTATTGTATATATTATGGCACTACCGATAAATATTGAAGACCTGCTGATGCAGAGAAAAGTGGAATCCAACCGTATCGAGTTCAAGACCGGGTGGAATCCTGATAGGATATACCGTTCGATTTGCACCTTCGCTAACGATTTTGACAATATCGGTGGTGGATATATACTTGTCGGTGTTGAGGAGGAAAACGGAATGGCTAAACGTCCGGTAGCGGGCATACCTATCGAACAACTCGATGGTATTCAAAAGGACATCACAAATTTCAACAACAAGATTAATCCTTACTATATGCCTCGCACAGATACGGTTGAGGTTGATGGTAATACGATTCTCGTAATATGGTGTCCGTCCGGCCTTGAAAGACCTTATGATGTGCCTGACAATGTCACTAATAAGCATTTTCAACGGAAGACTTATATCCGTTCCGGCTCGACAACCATTGAGGCTAAGGATTATGTGCTTGACGAGTTGAGGGATATGGCCAACCGCATTCCTTTTGATGACCGTGGCAATCCTGAAATCAAACTTTCTGACATTTCCGCAGCACTCGTTATTGACCATCTCAATAAGGTTGGCAGTAAGTTGGCTGCTGATTTTGACAAATTGGGTATGGAGGCAACCCTTGAACAGATGGATTTGTTTGCAGGACCGAAAGAGAACCGGGTGCTGAAGAATGTGACGGCTATGATGTTCTGCCCCAATCCCGATAAGTTCTTTCCATATACTCAGGTAGAGATTGTCATTTTCCCGGAGGGCGTGTTTGAAAATCCTCGGAATATCAAGGAGGTGCCACCCATCAAGGGCTCTGTGCCGCAGATGATTGATGAAACGATGCGCTACCTACGCACCATGATTATCAATCTGCACATAATCAAGCATACAGCAAGGCGCACCGACCGTATCTACAATTACCCCGAAAAAGCGTTGGAGGAAGCCATAACCAACGCCTTCTACCACCGCGACTATCGTTCGCGCACTCCCATAGTAGTAGAGGTGCAGCCGTATGAAATTACAATTACCAGTGCCACCGGTCCCGACCGATCCATTTCATTGGAGGCTATAAAAGAGGGCAAACGCATGGTGAGCAGACACTACCGCAATCGTCACCTCGGCGAGTTCCTGAAAGAACTTGGATTGACCGAGGGACGAAACACGGGCATTCCGACAATACAAAGGGAGTTGGAGAAGAACGGTTCTCCGGCGGCTACGTTCGACACAGACGAAGACCGCCTCTCATTCCTCGTCCGCATCCCCTGTCACGAAGGAGAAGAAGGCTTCTCCGAAGCACTGCTCGGCAGCACAACTAACGTCCAAGAAAATGTCGGTGCAAATCGCAAGAGTGACGGTGTAAATGACGGTGATGTCCGTGTAAATGTCGGTGTAAATTTAACTGACACACAGAAGAAAGTATATGACATCATAAAGCGAGACACGACTATAACACATGCTGACATTGCTACGGCTATTTCAGCCACTATAAAAACCGCTGAACGTACAACAAAATCATTGAGAGAACTTGGGCTCATCGCTCGTGAAGGCTCAGATAAATCTGGTAAATGGGTGATTTTAAAATGATGGGGGATGCGACACGACTATTCCAATGAAAAGGCATCAAGGTCTCCGAACTGATTGCGGAACTGCAAAAATGCGACCCGAATGCTGAGGTGTGGCAGCCAAATGTAAATGAGCTTGACATTCCCGGCTACTGCGTTCTTGACCATGTGATGTCATTTCAATTCCGTGAACTTGAAAGCGACATAATAGACAATCCGGGAGAGATAGACAATCGGCTGCTTCAAAACAAGACTGATGAAACAACAATAGTTTATCTCGGATCGGTAGCCGAATATCTCAAAGAAAGAACTTGACAATCCCACTGAAAATCGTTAATTTTGTACCCACAAAGAAGTAGAGTTGAGAAGGTTCTTGAAAGTAGACAAGCCAAGGATTGCCCTCCCAAAACGCTTTTGTAACGGAAGCACCACAATCCTCTGAGCGACAAATAGTTCTATGCACTGCATCGGGAAATAAGAAGAAGCTTCCATCAACAGGTTTTTCTGACGCCGGAATCTTCTTTTTTCTCCATTCTGTGGAAGGATGGCAATCATCCAAAAATTTATTTGCGGATATTTTCATTGATTCCGGCTTGTTAATTCGCTATCGATATCATGTTTTTATGTTGCGCACCCTTTCTCTCTTTTTCCTTTTCGCTCTGGTTCCTGTCCAAGCCGCCATTTATTTTGCCCATAATGTTTCCGAAGCTTCGGGGTTCATAAATACCAAAAAATACTGGAACGGAGATTCCGATTTATGCTGGGCGGCCACAGCCAGCAATATGCTGCAATGGTGGCAGAATAATTCCTCCGGCATTCCGGCTTTTGTTCCCAACGGCCAGAATGAAAGCGGAAGAACGGAAATTTACGATGTGTTTTGCAATAATTGGGCCAATACCGGGAAAGGCATAGAAATAGGCCTGCGGTGGTACCTGGGAGGGAAACCCCTCAATCCCAACAACTATTTATACGATTTTAAGGAAACCATCACTGAACCGCAGAATACTGGCCGATACTGGGAGGGATATATCACATCTCTGGGATTGTCCTCTTCCACCTGGGAAGGCGACTGCCCTTTCATCAGCAGCAAATACTTCACGCAAAGCGATTTTCCCCTCCAGTTCGGTACAGACCTCGTCTCATTTTTCCAGAATGGCGGCGTAGTGGGCCTTTCCATTGCTCCTGCATCAGGTCCGGGTCATGCCATTACCTGCTGGGGAATTGAGGTTGACGACACTACCGGCATGGCCAAATCCCTGTACGTCACAGACTCCGACAACGGACAAGGTCTGGAAAAACGGGACGTTTATTATCATGAAACGGATGGAACCCTGCACTTGGGGAGCGAGAACGGCCCTCGAATCAACGCATACGACGCCCTGATGCTGCCCTTTTATAATGTTCCGGAACCTTCCACGGCAGTTCTCACCACCCTCGCGGCGGGAACTGCCTTCTGCCGCCGCAGGCGCCGACGCTCTTAAGGCTTCACGGAAACATTCCCTCCTGTCAAGTTTCCGGTTCTTCAGGAGGCGAATCGGTATCCGAGGTGAATAACGGAATGTAGGAAGGCAAGTTCCAGTTCCAGCGGATGGCCGCCAAGCGTACGGAAAGCGTGACCATGAAGCCCGTCACGAAGCAGGTGGAAGAATCAATTCCGGCATAGTAAAGCACCGCGTACGCCACGCCTCCCAGCAGGGCCGCGGTGGCGTATAGTTCTCCGGGACGGAACACGTAGGGAACGTTGCCGGTAAGCACGTCGCGCAGCAGGCCGCCCGCCACGCCGGTACAAATGCCCATCATCACGGAAACAGTGGGCGTATAGCCGTGGAGATAGGATTTTTCCGTGCCGATCATGCCGAAAAGGGCCAGAACGATAGCATCCGCCACGCGGATAGTGCCCATGGGAGGCGGATATTTCTGGGCCACATAAAAGGTTGCCAGACTGGTGACGACGGAGGCCAGGACAAAAATTTCCCCGGAGGGGAGCGTCCAGTACACCGGTATGTCCAGCAGGATGTCGCGCACGGTTCCGCCGCCCAGCGCAGCCAGGGTGCCGCAGACGATCACGCCGAACAAATCCATTTTCACCCGCGAGGAAGCGATGGAACCCGCCAGGGCTCCAATAATCGTGCTCATGATTTCACAGGTGGAGAGGAACATGGAGGGAGGAACAGGAAAAGAGGCATATTCAGCAGACCCGTATCCACGGCAGGCAGGAGTCCTGGCTGGCGCAGAACAGGGAGGTGGAAGCCAGCCCCATGTCATGCAGGGTATCACGCATCAGGCTTTCTGCCAATGCCGGAGAATTGCTTTCTGCGCTCAGATGGGCCAGCACCACGTTTTTCAGGGCTCCATGAGCAATCCGCCTCAGCAGGTCGCACGCCTGCCCATTGGAGAGATGACCGTGCGCAGAGGCGATGCGCTGCTTCAGCGGCCAGGGCCTTCTGGGAGTGGCCGCCAGCATGTCCGGATCATAGTTTGATTCCACCACCAGGCTGTCCACCATGGCAAGGTATTCCGCTATGCAGCCGGGAGCCTGCCCCGTATCGGAAATGAAACCCAGGCTGGACCGCTCCGTTTCAAATTTGAATCCCACCGGGTCCACGGCGTCATGGTAAGTGGGGAAGGGAGTAATGACGATATCCCCTATTCTGAAAGACTGCCCCTTTTCAAAATAGGCCCAGGGAGCCTCCGGCGCTTTTTCCTGGACGCACATGGCCGTATGGCGTGTGGCGTAAACACGCACGGCATGCTTTCTGGTGAACTGGTGCACGCCTTTCATGTGGTCCGCGTGTTCGTGGGTAAGCAGAATGGCGTCCAGCTCATCCGGCTCCACTCCGGCGGACTTCATCTTATCCCGCAGCCTGGCGGCGCTGAACCCGGCATCCACCAGCAGGACGGTTTCCCCCGCCCTGACAATGGTGGCATTTCCCCCGCTGCCGCTGCCCAACACGCAAAACTGCATCATGCGCGGAATATAATACCGCCCCCGGAAGGGAGCAAGAACGTATCCATGCTTTTTTTATGACATGGGCACATGAAAAAATACTTTTTTCCAGTACGGGGTTGACATTTCAGGTGCATTAAAGTGTATTGAAGTCACTACGTAGTGTACTTGCATGCGATGAGCAGTGTATCAGACAACCTTTTTGGTGCATACACGCACAAGCTGGACCCCAAAAACCGGATTGCCATTCCGGCCGAATGGAGGCCCTCCGAAGGTTGCGCCCTGCTCCTGTTATCCGGCCGGCGTCTTGATTTGCCGACCGTCAAAGCCTATACGCGGGAAAAATTCCAGCAACTCATTGACAAGATAGAAACAACGCCCGGCTACACGGAAGCGCAAATCGACCTTTTCATCGGCAAATTATACGCCAACTGTGTGGAGGCTGTCATCAACGCCCAAGGCAAGCTGCTGATACCCAAACAAATGTGCGAACACGCACAGCTCAGTTCCTCCGTCCGGCTCGCCGCACGGAGAGGATATTTCGAATTGTGGGAACCCTCTCTCTACGAAGAAGTTTCCCGGCGTGAAAACGCCAGCATCTCCGACATCAACCAATCCTACGGCATTCTCTAGCTTTCCTTCATGCCCCCAGACTCCTCCATTACGCCCAATCCCCAGGCACGCCCCTGCGCAACGCTTGCATTGCGCCCGGGCTGGCTGGCTTCCGGCCTGGGCGTCGGCGCCAGAACCGGGCTGCATGCGGAACTCACGGCTTATTCCATCGTTTTCTGGGGGCACGATGCCCTTCCGGCGCAGGATATGGTTGCCTGGCAGCAGGAAAAGGCACGCCTCATGACGGAGATGTCCCTGGCCGGGCAAAAGGGCGCCTATGGCAAGCTGGGCGCATTGTCTTCCGGCCTGAACCGGGCTTTTGACGACCATATTGAGCTTTCTTTACGCGCGGGCGCGGGTACGCACGTCCGCACGGAGGAGGTGCAGGCCCTGGCAAACGGGCTCGCGGAAGAAACGTCCTGCCGCGTGCTGGCGTGGAGCGTCTGCCGCAACCATGTGCATGTGATTGCGGAGCTGACGGAGGAAAAAGGAGTGGATGAACTGGTCTGCTCCTGGAAGGCGCTGGCCCCCTCCATGAACTGGGAAGACGCGTACCACACGGAAGCCCTAAAAGCCCGGGAAGCCGCGGCCAGGGTAGACGCCCTGATTTCCGAACTGGGGGATGACGCCGCTGCCGCCGTTGATGCGGAAGCGGACGGGGCAGACTCCGGAAACGGCTTCCGGCACATTACCGTGCTGCTGCATGAGACGGTGGACATGCTGAAGGCAGGACCCGGCAAATTCATCGTGGACTGCACGCTTGGCGGAGGCGGCCATACGGAACTTCTGCTGGAGCAGGGAGCCACTGTCTGGGGCATTGACCGCGATGCGGACGCCCGCCGCGCCGCCATGCTCAGGCTGGCGCGCTTCGGTTCCCGTTTCAAAGTGCTCGCCGGCAACTTCCAGGACGTGGAAAGCATTCTTTCCCAGCAGGGGGTTTCCCGGGTGGACGGGCTGCTGGCGGACCTGGGCGTTTCCTCCCACCAGCTTGACACCGCCTCCCGCGGCTTTTCCTTTAGGGAAGACGGCCCTCTGGACATGCGGATGGATACCCGCGCCGCTCTCTCTGCCCGGAACCTGGTGAATGAGGCCCCGGAAGAAGAAATCGCAAATATCCTCTGGCAATTCGGCGAGGAACGCGCTTCCCGCGCCATTGCCCGCGCCATGGTGAAAGCCCGTGCCCAGGCACCCATCACCACGACCGCACAGCTTGCCCGCATCGTGGAATCCGTCCTGCCGCGCAAAGGAAGGCAACACCCCGGCACCCGCACGTTCCAGGCCCTGAGAATAGCGGTCAACGGCGAGCTGGATGCCCTGGACGCTCTGCTGGATTCCTCCGTGCGTCTGCTCGGGCAGGGGGGGCGCATGGCCGTCATCACCTTCCACAGCCTGGAAGACCGCAGGGTCAAGCAGTTCTTCGACCTCCGGAGCCGTCCGGAAATAGACCGCCCGGAATGGCCGGCACCCCGCCCCAATCCGGATTACTGCTTCCGCCCGCTTTCCCGCAAACCCGTCACTGCGGGAGAAGAAGAACTTTCAACCAACCCCCGTTCCCGCAGCGCCAAGTTGCGCGGCGTGGAAAAAATCATCTGACCATCTCTCTTCCGCCACCGCCATGAAAAGATTCAAACAGCGTTTCACCGGCCACCAGATCAGCGTGAGCATGATCATGTGGCTCATTGCCTTCGCCGCCCTCACCTGCGGAGCGGGCATCACTTATGCCGTGCTGAAAAACGACCAGATCCAGGTCGCGCGCGACATCAAGCAAATGAACGAAGAGATCGCCTCCTGCGAACTCACAAAGGAATATTACCGTTCCAAGACTTCCTCCCTGACCAGCCGCTGGGCCATCCGCGACAGGCTGGCCCAGGACAAGTCCAACCTGCAGCCTATCGAGCCCTCAGCCGTAGAATACATTTCTTCCGAAAACGCCTCCCGCATCGCTGCGGCAGGCCATTAACTGCGTTGAGCCGTTCATGATCACGATCACGAAGTCCAGATTTGCCAGAAGAAGCCTCGTCCTGTGCGGCCTGGCGGGCGCGGCGGTCATCTGGCTGATGTTGTCGCTGGTCAATCTCCAGCTGGTTTCCCCCCGGAAAACGAGCGGCGTTTCCAGCGGCGGCATTATTGAACGGGAGGTTCTTTTGCCCCAGCGCGGCCGCATCATGGACGCCAATGAGGAAATCCTCACCAGCAACATGCAGAGCTCCGAGCTGATTGCGGACGGCTATCATCTGAACGACCCCAAGACCATCAGCTGGGCTCTGGCCTATTCCAAGGCCGTCCATTCCCCGTTCTGGGAGAAAGCCGCAACGGATAAGGAAAAGGAAAAGCTCGTTTCCGGCTTCCGCAGCAAGATTCTGGGCCAGGCCGCCAGCAAAAAGGACGGCAGCAAGGAACATAATCTGGCGAAAATCCTGCTGGAAGAGCCTGAAGACGGACCGGAAGGGGTGGATATGGCCAGAAAAAAGCTGGAAGAGCTTTATGAGCCGGAGATGGTGAAAGAATACGTGCAGGCGCACCTGGAATACGCCGCCAAAGTGATTGCCCCTTTCCTGCCGGACATGAGCGTGCAGGACATCATCAACACGGTGGAAAAAGACGGGGCAATTCCCAAGAAGCGCATCGTCATTGCCAAAAACCTGTCCGAGGAAAAAGCGGAACTGCTGCGGCAGGCTATCCAGAACGCCCGCGTCCAGGGGTTCCGTTTTGAGACCTCCTCCAAACGCGTCTATTCCGTGCCGGAATGCATGGTGCATATTCTGGGCTACATTGCCCAGACGAAGGACAGCGGCCCCCGGCCCATAGCCCTTTCCGGCCTTGAAAAGCAGCTGGATGACCAGCTGCTGGGCCACAACGGCATCAGGGAATACCGGAAAGACAGCCGCGGGCGCATCATTCCCTCCGCGGATTCCCGCTTCAAGGATGCCGTGGACGGGCTGAACGTGCGCCTGACGGTAAACATGGAATACCAGACGATCGTGGAGGAGGAGCTGGACGCCGCCATCTCTTTTTACACGGACCAGACCCACAAACCCCGCGGCTGCATTATTGTGGTGGAACCCAAGACCGGCAGCATTCTGGCGATGGCCAGCCGGCCCCACTATAATTTAAATACGCGCGAGGGCCTTCAGGAAGGCGCCTACCATTTCGCCGTGCAGTCCCTGTACGAACCCGGTTCCACCTTTAAAATAGTTTCCGTCACATCCGCCGTGGACAGCGGAAAGGCCACGTTCGACACCATGATCAACTGCACCCCCTATCCGGTGCCCGGTTCCCGCCCCGTCACGGACGCCCCCCGTTCCTATGGCGGCCTGACCGTAGCGGGCGTGCTGAAAAAATCCAGCAACCCGGGCGCCTTCCGCATTGCACTGAAATCGGGCTGGCCCACGTATAAAAAATACTTTGACCTGTACGGATTTTCCTCCAAAACGGGTATCGACCTGCCGGGGGAAACCAACAGCCAGTGCCAGGACGGCAGCAATTTTGTCAACTTTTCCCGCATCAGCTTCGGCTACTCCCTGATGGTGTCCCCCCTGCAGGTCGCCATGGCTTATGCCGCCATAGCCAATGACGGCGTGCGCATGCGCCCCCGGCTGGTTGACGGCATTTATGTGGATGACAGGAACTTCCAGCCTTCCCCCCCCGTGGAGGTATGCCGGGTCATGAGCGTCAAGACGGCCCGGGACCTTCGGAACGCCCTGTTCCACGTTACGGATCTGGACGGGACCGCCAAAAGAGCGCGGATTGAAGGCTATAACGTGGGAGGCAAAACCGGAACCGCCCACAAGGTGAAGCCTACAGGCGGCTATTTTGAAAACCGCTACACCGTCTCCTTTGTAGGAATGCTCCCGGTGGAGGACCCGGCCTTCGTCTGCCTTGTCGTCATTGACGACCCCACTTCCAAGCATTGCCATCCCGGAGGCGGAACCGTATGCGCCCCGGTCTTCCAGAAACTGGCCACCCGCCTGGCGGCCGCCATGAACATTCCTAAGAACGTCCCTTCCGCAGAGGCAAATAAAAAAGCCTCCCGTGCCCAGGCCTCTTCCACCCCATCCAAACCGCCGCGCAGATAATCCCGTCATGAAGCTACTTACCTTACTCAAAGACCTTCCCTCCCATACGCTCACCGGCTCCCCCCAGGTGAAAATCTCCCATCTGAAATGCGACAGCCGGCGCATTCTGCCCGGTTCCTGCTACATTGCCCTGAAGGGAACCCGGGCGGACGGCCATGAATTCATCCCGGAGGCCATTCGCCGCGGAGCCTGCGCCGTCGTCGCGGAAATGCCCTGCACGCAGGAAGCCAGGGAAGCCGGAGTCAGCTGGGTGGAGGTGAACGACTCCCGCCTGGCCGTCAGCCTGATGGGCGCGGCCTGGAACGGACGCCCTTCCCGCCACATGACCATGATCGGCGTGACGGGGACGAACGGAAAAACCACAACGGCCTACATCGCCCATTCCCTGCTCAAGCAGTCCTGGCTGCGCGCTGGATTGATCGGCACCATCGCCTATGACAACGGGGAGGAAATCACTCCTTCCACCCATACCACGCCCGGACCGCTGGAACTGGAACACCTGCTGAAGGAAATGTATGAAAACGGCTGCCGCGGCGTCTCCATGGAGGTCTCTTCCCACGCGCTGGACCAGGAACGCGTGGCCGGCATCAATTTCAACGTGGGCATTTTCACCAATCTGACCCAGGACCACCTGGACTACCACCACACCATGGAGAATTATTTCCAGGCCAAGGCGAAATTGTTCGAACAGATGGCACAGGACACCAGATCCCGGCGAAAACCCGTGGCCGTCATCAACATCGACGACGCTTACGGCCGCCGGCTGGCGGAAATGTTTTCCGGCCGCATGACCGTAAAGACCTACGGGTCCGCCCTGGGGGCGGATTTCCGCATGCTGGTGCACCACGCCACCGCCAAAGGCAGCGAGTACGAATTGGAATACAAGGGGAAAAGCTACCTGGTCCGTGTCCCCCTGATCGGCAAGTTCAACATGTACAACAGCCTGGCCGCGCTGGCCGCCGTCATTTGCGCCGGCATCCCCGTGCGGGACGCCATTGCGAACCTTCAGAATATTCCGCAGGTCCCCGGCAGGCTGGAACTGTTCACCCACCCCGGAGGCGCCCAGATTTTCATTGACTACGCCCACACGCCGGACGCCCTGGAAAACGTCTGCAAGACGCTCAAGGAACTGTGCTCCCGCCGCCTGATTACCGTGTTCGGCTGCGGCGGGGACCGGGACAGGGGAAAACGCCCCCTGATGGGAGCCGCTGCCGCGCGCCTGTCAGACGCCTGCATCGTCACCTCCGACAATCCCAGAAGCGAGGAACCCCTCTCCATCATCAGCCAGATTGCGGCGGGCATGCCGGAAGGCAGATACGCCATCATCCCGGACCGGGCCAGAGCCATTGCCACGGCTATTGAGCAGGCCCGTCTGGGGGACATCGTCCTCATTGCGGGCAAGGGCCATGAAAATTACCAGGAACTTTCCACCGGCCGCATTGATTTCAGCGACGCCAAGGAAGTGCGCCGCAACATGTTCATCAAGGAACGGGAAGAATTCCCCCAGGCATAACACGTTATTCCGTCTTTCTTTCATGATTTCCCTCACGGCACACGGCATCTGCAACGTCATCGGCGGAAAACTGGTCAGCGGCCCCTTCGACAGGGTCGCTTCCGGCGGCGTGTGCACGGACAGCCGCCATTTGCCGCCCCATGCCGTTTTCTTCGCGCTGGGGGGAGAAAAATTTGACGGCAACCTGTTTGCACCGGAGGCATCCCGTACTGCGGCCGCTGTCGTCGTCAGCCGTGTGGAGGAAGGCATGGACCCCTCCTGCGCCGTCATTCTGGTGGAAGACACGCTGGAAGCCCTTCAGAAGCTGGCCGCCTGGTGGCGTTCAGAGCTTACCCTCACCGTCATCGGCCTGACCGGCTCCAACGGAAAAACCTCTACCAAGGATCTGACGGCCTCCGTTCTTTCACAGGGGTTCCGCACCATCGCCACGCAGGGCAACCTGAACAACCACATCGGCGTCCCCCTCAGCATCCTCCGGGCCACCCCGGCCGACGAAGCCGCCGTATGGGAAATGGGCATGAACCACTCCGGGGAACTGGCTCCCCTGTGTGAAATGACGCGCCCGAAAATCGGCATCATCACCAGCATCGGCACCTCCCACATGGAATATCTGGGTTCGCGGGAAAACATCGCCCGGGAAAAATGCACGTTGGCACGCTGCCTGCCGGAAGACGGCTTCATGATTTTTCCGGCGGACTGCGATTATGCGGATATGATCCGTCAATCCACCCGCGCCGCCTGTATTGACTGCGGCATTGGCGCCGGAACCGTTCGCGCGGAAAATCCCGTCTCTACCGAGAACGGGACACGCTTCATCCTTTCCATCCCGGATTTCTGCCGGGAAGAGGTGGAATTGCCCGTCCACGGCCGGCACATGGTAACCAATGCGCTTCTGGCCGCCGCCGCCGGCTGGGCGGCAGGTCTTGCGAAAGAGCAAATCGCCTCCGGACTCAATCAGGCGCGGCTCACGGGCGGCAGGCTTCACTGCACCCGGATCAACGGCATTCTGGTAGTGGATGACACCTACAATGCCAACCCGGATTCCATGCAGGCCGCCCTGCATACCGTAGCGGAGCTTTCCTGCACCGGCAGACGCTTTGCGGTGCTGGGCAGAATGGGGGAACTGGGCGCGTTTTCCGAGGAAGGGCACGTTCTGGTGGGCCGCACGGCGGAAGAGCTCCGTCTTGACTGCGTCGTCAGCGTGGGAACGGATGCCGCCCGGATTACGGACGCTATTTCTCCGAATGCCTTCACTCAAAGCCTGCATTTCGGCTCTGCGGAGGAAGCGGCAGAATGGCTCCGCAGCCATACGGCGCCGGGAGACATCGTCCTCTTCAAAGGCAGCCGCCTCGCCCGGATGGAGCAAGTCATGAACCTCACCTTTCCGCCACAGTAAATTTTATGCATTCCGTTATTGAACAGTTCAGCCCCTCGGGGGCATTTGCAGAACCGGCAGGAAGGGCCCTCCTGGCCTGCCTGGTTTCCTTTGCCCTGACCATGATATTCGCCCCGCGGGTCATCCGGGCGCTGATTTCCCTGAAAATCGGCCAGCCCATCAGGACGGCGGAAGAGGTGCACAAGCTGGCGGAACTCCACGGGGCCAAGGCGGGAACGCCCACCATGGGCGGCGTGCTGATCGTAGGGTCCATGACGGCGGCTACCCTGTTGTGCGCCAGAATGGGCAATCCCTTTATCATTGCCTGCCTGATCGTCACCCTGGCGCTGGGCCTGCTGGGATTCCGGGACGATTACCTGAAGGTGGCGAAAAAAACCTCGGACGGCATTTCCGCACGTAAAAAACTCCTCGTCCAGTTCCTGGCCGGCCTGGCCGGCGTCACCTTCCTGTACCTGTACCCGGAAGGCAGTCCCCGCGTGGAACTTCACGACTACATATCCTCCCTGTTCATTCCGTTCTATGGCCAGGTGAACCTGCCATGGTTCGTTTACATTCCTTTCGGCGTCGTGGTGGTCATGTCCGCCTCCAATGCGGTGAACCTGACGGACGGCCTGGACGGCCTCGCCTCCGGCTGCTCCGTCGCCACGGGCATTACTTACGCCATCATTGCCGTCCTCTGCGGAAGCTGGCTGACGGCTGATTCCCTGGATATTCCCTTCCACCCCGGCGCGGGAGAAATCAGCGTCTTCATGATGGCCCTGGTAGGAGCCTGCCTGGGCTTCCTGTGGCACAATTGCTACCCGGCCAGGGTATTTATGGGAGACACCGGCTCCCTGGCCCTGGGCGGAGCGTTCGGCATGGCTGCCGTCTGCACGGCGCAGGAGCTTCTCTTTATCATCATCGGGGGCGTCTTCGTCATGGAGGCCGCGTCTGTCGTGCTGCAGGTAGGCAGCTACAAGCTGCGCCACGGCAAACGCATCTTCGCCATGGCTCCCATCCACCACCATTTTGAACTCAAAGGCTGGAAGGAAACGCAGGTGATTGCCCGCTTCTGGATGATCAGCCTCCTGCTGGCTTTCCTGGGCCTTTTCCTGATTACCACCGCCTGACAAACCACGAACATGCAGCTCAATAACCTCAACATCGCCGTTCTGGGAGCGGGAAGAAGCGGACGCGCCGCGGCGCGCCTCGCCATAAAGCATGGCGCACGGGTATGCGTGTTTGACGCTTCCTCCTCCATTGACGGATGGCCGGAAGACATTCCCCTGCATACCGCTGCCACGGAGGAAGACGGACGCGCCTTTCATGCGGATCTGGTGGTCATCTCCCCCGGCATTGAGACGGATAGCCCCTTTGTCAAATCCTTTGGACGGGAAGGCGTGGAAACCATCGGTGAAATGGAGCTGGCATGCCGCTTTTACCATGGCCGCATCATCGCCATCACCGGAACCAACGGCAAAACCACCACCACATCCCTGGTGGAAAAGATTTTGCTGCGCGCCGGAAAGACCGCCGTTGCCTGCGGCAATTACGGCGTGCCGGTGGCGGAAATCCTGCTCCGGGATTCCGTGCCGGACGTGCTGGCGCTGGAGGTCAGCTCCTTCCAGTTGGAAACCATCCGCGATTTTCACCCGGATGTGGCCGTATGGCTCAATTTTGCGCCGGACCACATGGACCGCTACAAATCCGTGGAGGATTACCACCGCGCCAAACTCCATATCTTCGACAACCAGACGGAAAAAGACCTGGCCGTCGTTCGCTCCGGGGAACGGCTTCCGCACCTGAAAGCCTCCGTGCTCACCTTCAGCCCGGAAGATCCGGCGGCTGATCTTTATTACCGCGAACCGTTGATCCTGGAGGGCGGCGCTCCCCTGCTGAACCTGGAAGGGACCGCCCTGAACCAGCGCCATAATGCGGAAAACGCCATGGCCGCCGTCCTGGCATGCCGCCACCTGGGCATTCCCGCAGAAACAGCCGCAGAAGTACTGAAGGAGTTCGCGCCCCCCGGCCACCGCTGCGAAACCGTCCGCACACTGGACGGCGTGCTGTGGCTGAACGATTCCAAAGCCACGAATCTGCATGCACTGGAAGCGGCTCTGAAATCACAACATTCCCCCGTCATCCTGATTGCCGGAGGCAAGGACAAGGGGCTGGATTACGTACCCCTGCGGCCCATGCTGAAAGAAAAAGTGCACGCCTGCGTGGTATTCGGCCAGATTGCGGACCAGCTCCAGCACGCTTTTTCCCCCGCGGTCCCCACGGAAAAAGCTGCAGATGTAGAGGCCTGCGTGGCGAAGGCACGCTCTCTCGCCCGACCGGGAGACACCGTCCTGTTCTCTCCCGGCACTTCTTCCTTTGACATGTTCACCGGTTATGTTCAGCGCGGCCAGGCCTTCAGGGACGCGGTGAACGCCCTTCCCCCCCTTTCCTGACAATTCACCAGAAAACGACCATCATGAAAACGACCAAGACACCTGATCACAATCCGACCGGACGCACCCGTCCGAAACGCAAAATGGGCACCGTACTCCGCGCCAAACTCAGCAAATACCGCGCCCGCGTCTCCGAATTTGAAGATGACGCGCCCAGCAGCACCGTCGTGCGCTGGCTCGTCGTCCTTCTTCTTCTTCACCTTCTCGTCATCGGCGGCGTTTACGTCCGCAGCACCTGGTTCAGAAACACGGCGGAAACCGTAGAAATGGCAGCCGCCCTGCCCGCGCCGCCCACCGTCCCGCAGCGCCCCGCTCCCGCAGCGCCCCCGGCCGCTCTGCCCCAGGTTCCCCAGGCTCCCCCCGCAGCCCCGGTCACCATCACGCAGCCGGAACAGGTAGTGGACGCTCGCCCCAACAGGCAGCCGGCCCCTGCGGTGGAGGAACACATTCCGGATGCAGCCCCGGTGGCAGGTCCTGCGCGCCACATCGTGCGCACGGGAGATACCTGGGAACGCGTCGCGCGTGACAACCAGGTGGCCGTCAATGACCTGAAAGCCGTCAATCCCAAAGTTCAGCGCCTTGTCAGCGGAAGCACGCTCGTCATTCCGGCCCGGCCAGGAGACAAATTTGAACCGGAAAAGTCCGCCGCAGAGGAATTGGAGCCGGAAGGCGTGCCCCACATTGTGAAGAAAGGGGAAACCCTCTCCGTAATCGCCCGCAAATACAAAATGAACTGGCGCACCCTTCAGAAATTCAACAAGATGAATGACCGGGACGTAGCGCGTCTCAAAATCGGGCAAAAAATCATGATCCCCAAAAAGTAGGCCTCTTCCTGCCCTTCCGCCGCCATGTCTTCCAAAGTCTGCATGATTCTGGTCTGGTTCTTCGTCATCTGCCTTCTGGTCGTAGGCCTGGTGATGGTATCCAGCACGGCGGCGTGGGCGGAGGAAACCAAGCACCCGTATGAACCCCTGTTCAAGCAGACCGCCTTTGCCTGCGCCGGGCTGGTGGGGGCCATGATTCTCTCCCGGATAGACTACCGGATATGGAGGAAGTATATCTGGTGGATCCTTGGGGGGGCCTGTTTTCTGCTGGTGCTGTGCTATGTGCCCGGCATCGGGAAGGAAATCAACGGGGAACGCCGCTGGATCACCATCGGCATGCAGTTCCAGCCCAGCGAATGCGCCAAACTCTGCATGATGATGGCCCTGGCCAACTGGCTGGCCCTGTACCGGGACCGCACCACCTCTTTCTGGTGGGGTTTTGTGATGCCCGGCCTTATCTTCGGCATTCCTCTTGCCCTGATTCTTTTTGAAAAGGACATGGGCACCTCCGTAGCCCTGGCCCTGGCCGCGTTCTGCGTCATGTTTGTGGCCGGAACGCGCAAAATTTACCTGGGCGGGGCTTTCGCCCTGGCCGGAACGGCCCTGTACGTTCTGGTGCAGAGCAACGCCAACCGCCTGGAACGTTTCCTGGCCTGGAAAGACCTGGACGCCCACCGCCTGGGCGCCGGCCTCCAGCAGTACCGTGCTTCCATCGCCCTGTCCCGAGGGGGGCTGGACGGGGTGGGCCTGGGAAACAGCGCGGAAAAACACGGCACGCTTCCCTTTGCCCACACGGACTTCATTTTCGCGCCGCTGGGAGAGGAATTCGGTTTTTACGGGACCATGTTCGTCCTGCTCTGCTATTTCCTGATGACGTATGCCGGCATCGGCGTGGCCATGCAGTGCCGGGACACCTACGGACGGTTCCTGGCCGTGGGGATTGTCGCCATCATTTTCTGTCCCGCCATCCTGAATATCGCCGTGGTAACCAACGCCGTGCCCAATTCCGGCCTGCCGCTGCCCTTCATCAGCTTCGGGGGCACCAACCTGGTCTTTACGCTGGCCGCCCTGGGCATGCTCACCAGCATCCAGAGGTTTTCCACCGGCGCCCAGCCCAATTGTGAAATCACCCGCAAAGACGAACGCTCCATTGACGTAAGATTATGACTGAACCCTCTCTCAAACATCCCTCCCTGAACATCGTGATCGCCTGCGGCGGCACGGGGGGGCACCTTTTTCCCGGCATAGCCGTAGCCCAGGAACTTAAAAAGCGCGGTCACCGCGTCACGCTCCTCATCTCCCAGAAGAAAGTGGACGCCCAAGCCAGCAAAAGTTACGGGGATCTTGACTTCCGCACCATTGAGGCCATCGCGATGCCCAAAATCCCATCCCTGTCCCTGCTGGGGTTCGGCGTCAGGCTGTACAAAGCCATCCGTTTCAGCCGCCATCTTCTGGACGAGGTGGAAGCGGACGTCGTCATCGGCATGGGAGGATTCACTTCATTCCCTCCCGTTTACGCCGCCCACCGCAAAGGAATCCGCACCTACGTGCACGATTCCAACGCGCTGCCCGGAAAGGCCAACCGCATGACCGCCAAATGCTGCACGAACGTGCTGCTGGGCATTGAGGAAGCCAGGCACTACTTCAATCCCGCCAAATGCATTGTCACCGGCACTCCGGTACGCCAGGAAATGGTGGCCCGGAAAGACAAAAACGAAGCCAGGGCGGAGCTCAACCTGCCCCAGGACCGCCGCGTGGCCCTGGTAATGGGCGGTTCCCAGGGGGCCAGGAATTTGAATTCCCTGGTCATTGAAGCCGCCCGGCAATGCGCAGACCTGTGCGACTTTCTCATCATCACCGGCTCCGCGGACTTTGCGCGCGTCAGCCAGCTGACGGCGGACATGCCCCACGTGCACGTCATTGAATTCTGTTCCGCCATGGCTGCCGCTTATGCCGCAGCGGATGTGGTCATTTCCCGTTCCGGGGCGTCCAGCCTTACGGAACTGGCCCATATGGGGAAGGCCGCCCTGCTGGTTCCCTACCCCTTCGCCGCAGACGATCACCAGGCACACAACGCACGCGTTTTCGCGGCCCACGGCGCGGCGCGCATGATGCGTGAAAACACCCTCACGCCGGACGATATTGCGGCTTTCCTGAATGAAGTACTCAAGGATTCCTCCCTGCTGGCCTCCATGAATGAATGTGCTTTACGTCTGGACATGCCTGATGCAGTATCCCGCATCGCCAATGTCATTGAACATACGGACCATGCAGCCTCCCATGATTGAAACCTTACGCAAAAGACTGACAGACAGGGAACACCCGGCACGCCTCCATCTCATCGGGGTAGCCGGGTCAGGCATGTCCGGCCTGGCGCTCATGCTGATGGAAATGGGGCACCGGGTGAGCGGCTGCGACCGGGTGACCAGCGCGGAGACCGAACGGCTTCAAAGCCTGGGGCTGTCTTTCTCCTGCCCGCATTCCGCAGACGCCGTTTCCGATGCGGAAATTGTCATTTATTCCAGTGCCATCCGGGCGGACAATCCGGCCCTGGCGGCAGCGCGCAAGCTGAATATTCCCTGCATGCGCCGCGCGGAATGCCTGGCGGCCATCCTGAACGGGAAGAAAGGGGTCGTGGTCTCCGGTACGCATGGAAAAACCACTACTTCAGCCCTCTGCGCGCACCTGATGAGGGAAGGCCGCATGCGTCCGTGCCACTACGTGGGGGCGGAAATCCCCGTGCTGGGAACCAACGCCCACTGGAATGAAGACAGCGAATACCTGGTGGCGGAAGGGGATGAAAGCGACGGCACGCTGATAAATTACATTCCGGAGCACAGCATCGTCCTCAACATTGAACCGGAACACCTGGACCACTACAAGGATCTGGATGAAATCAAGGCCGTGTTCGACCGGCTTTGTTCCCAGACGCGCGGCAAGATTATTTATTGCCGCGCGCATCCCGGCGCTGAGGATGTCTGCGCCAAGTACCCCAATTCCGTTTCCTACGGCTGGTCCGATGCGGACTACACCGCTACGGACGTGCTGGAACGCCGCGGACGCACCCTGTTCACCGTGTTGAAGGGGAAAGAGGAACTGGGCCGCGTGGAACTGGGCATACCCGGACGCCACAATGTCCTGAATTCCCTGGCCGCGATTGCTCTGGCAACGGAACTGGGCGTGGATTTCCCGGCGGTGACGCGGGGCCTGGCCTCCTTTGCGGGAGCCAAACGACGCTTTGAAACCAAATACCTTTCCTCCTCCATCCGGATTGTGGACGACTACGGCCACCACCCAACGGAAATAGCCGCCACGCTCCAAACTGCCCGTTCCCTCCAGCCGAACCGCCTGGTAGTTTACTTCCAGCCGCACCGCTACACGCGCACGCAGCTTCTGGCGGATGACTTCGGCAAGGTGCTCCAGGAGGCAGACCTTGTTTTTGTAGCGGACGTATATCCCGCCAGCGAACTGCCCATTGAAGGGGTAAGCGGGCAGACGATCATCAACGCCATGCGCAGGCACGGCCCCGTGGAAACCCGTTACCTTCCCGACCTGGGCATAGCCCACCACACCATCGGCAACGCGCTGAAACCCGGAGACCTGTTCCTGACGCTGGGAGCCGGGAACGTCCATGAATGCGGCATGCGCATCGCGCGCGACCTGGCCCTGCTGGAGGATCTGGAACGCACTGCGGGCGGTTCTCTGGAAGGCAAGCTGTACGAACCCATGTCACGCCATACCACCATGGGAGTAGGCGGCTGCGCCCAGTACTGGCTGGAGCCTTCCACCTTTTCCGGAATGCAGGCGGCCGTCAACTATTGCCGGGACAGGAATATCCCCGTACACGTCATTGGCCGCGGTTCCAACATCATTGTCAGGGACGGCGGACTGCGCGGCGCCGTCATCCACCCCTCCGGGGGAGAATTCGATGTGCTGGAAATCCAGGGGAACCGCCTCACCGCCGGAGCGGGCGTGCGGTTGAAAAAACTGGTTTCCACCGCCGTCCAGAACGGCCTTGGCGGCCTGGAATGGATGGACGGCATTCCCGGCAATGTGGGAGGAAGCCTCCGCATGAACGCCGGAGCCATGGGCATGGATATGGTCAAAAACCTCGTTTCCGTCACCTGTCTGGATGAAGACGGGGAAATCCGCAGCCATACAAGGGAAGAATTGAACGCCCAGTACCGTTCCATTCCGGACCTGGTCCACAATTTTGTGCTTCAGGCCGTGTTTGAGGCGCAGCCCGCCCCTGCGGAAGAAATGGAGCGTCTTCTGGAGGCGGCACGGGCCAGGCGGAAGCTTTCCCAGCCCGTCGGAGCCAGCGCCGGCTGCATCTTCAAAAACCCGCCGGAAATCCCGGCAGGCAGGCTCATTGATGAACTGGGGCTGAAAGGCGCCTGCGTGGGAGACGCCTGCGTATCAGACGTGCACGCCAATTTTATCATCAACCGGGGTCATGCCAGAGCGAGGGACATCACCATCCTGATCGACATGATCCGCAAGGAGGCCATGGAAAACCGCGGCATCGACCTGAAATCGGAAGCCCAGGTCATCGGAGACCGGGACCCCCAGTTTTAACCCATTCATTATTTATTCCAATATGAACACTCTCAAGCGCGACCTCAAAATCGCCCTCCTGCTCGGAGGTCCCGGGGCAGAACGGGAAGTATCCCTTGTTTCCGGCAACTCCGTTTACGACGCCCTGTGCCGGGCCGGATTCACCGATGTAACGAAGGTGGACGTGCACGGCCCGGATTTCCGGCTGCCGGAAGGCACGGAGCTGGCCTACAACATTATCCACGGCACTTTCGGTGAGGATGGAACCCTCCAGGCCATTCTGGAAGAACGCGGCGTTCCGTACACAGGGGCCGGCTCCCGTTCCAGCGCCCTGTGCTTCAACAAGTCAGAATCCAAAAAAGTTTTTCTGGAAGCCGGAGTTCCTACGCCGCATGCGGAAATTCTGGACTGTTCCAATGGCATCGTGATGCCGTCCCTCCCCCTGCCCTTCGTCATCAAGCCTCCCTGCGAGGGTTCCAGCGTGGGCGTCCACATCGTCCGCAGGCAGGAGGATGTGCTCCCCGCCATGGAGGAAGCCGTAACCCACGGAACCACCGTATTGGTGGAAGAGTTCATTCAAGGCAAGGAACTGACGGTCGGCATTCTGGACGGGAAAGCCCTTCCCGTTATTCATATCTGCCCCCGTTCCGGCTTCTATGACCTGAGCAACAAATACCCGTGGATGAATATGGGCGGCGGCACGGATTATATTTGCCCGGCGGATCTTCCGGAAGAGACCGCCGCCAACGTGCAGGAGGCGGCCCTGAAAGCCTACAAGGCCGCCGGCGTGGAAGTGTACGGCCGCGTGGACGTACTGCTGCGCGAGGAAGACGGCGCCCCCTTCGTGCTGGAAATCAACACCATTCCCGGCATGACCCCTTCCAGCCTGCTTCCCAAGGCGGCGGCGGCCTCCGGATGGCCCTATGAAGACCTCTGCGAAAAAATAGCGGAATTATCGCTAGCCACCCCCCGTAAATAACGTAATATCTGACAGAGGGCGGGGAGTCGCCCCTCCCGCACCCCCCGATGTCGCACAAAGCCACAACGCCAGTCCCCCGTTCCGCCAAAAGGCCGGAAATGCTTCTTCTGGAACGGGAGGCCAGAAAAGAGACCATCGAACGCAAGGGCAAAAACTACCGTTTTTGGCTCTTCCGGCGCAAGCTGTACCACATTGTCACCGTTTACGCGCTTATTTTCGGCTTAATCGGGGCTATCGTTTTTCTCTGGAAAGATTACATCCTCAAATACGACTGGCTTTCCATCGACACCGTCACCCTGAAAAGCAACGGCATTTTCAACTCCGAACAGGCCTTTTCCGTTATGGGCATAGGGCCGCAGGACAACATTTTTTCCATAGACGCCGCGGAGCTGGAGCAGCGCCTGAAAAAATGTCCCGCCATCCGCCGGGCTTCCGTCAAACGACAGATATCCTCCAACCCCACGCTGCTGGTGGACATTGACGCGCGCATCCCCGTGGCCTGGATTGACTGCCCGGAACTGGGAATTCACCCGGGAGATGCCACGTACGGCGCTTTGGCAGACAAGGAAGGCGTCATCTTCCCCTGCATGGAGCAGGTCCACATGCCTTATATCCGGGAAAAGCGCATGCCCTCCGTCACGCTCAGGCCGCCCAGTTCCGGCAAACTCAGCTACGGCGTCAGCATCCGGGAACTGGAAGCGCCCATGAAACTGATTGAACTGCTTTCCGGCACGGTAACGGAATACCTTCCCAGCATCGTCTCCATAACGACGCCCAACGACTGGTCTTTCTGTGTGCGTTTTACCAATGACTGCCAGGCTACTTTCAGCCATTACGGCCTGGAACACCAGGTGGAAAAACTGTCCCGCGCCCTCCGACACGCACGCCAGACGCACCGCAAAATCAGTTCCATCAACCTGATTCCGGAGCACAACATTCCCGTCATCTTTGACGATTCCTACGAGGATATTCCTCTTGCGGAGCCGATTGAAGAATAACGCCGCCCAGACGTTCTCCGGAAAAACCGTGTTCTTCTCCGGCTCCAAACTTCTTTTCCGGTCTCGTTCCCCCTGTTTCCCCTAATTTCCCGCCGAACGGAACACCCGGTTTTCACAAGATTCTTCCCATGTCAGAATTCTGTTCTTTCTCAATGGGGAATGAGTCTGCGAAGACCCACAGAACACTTGCCAATAAGGCTGTCCCGGTTATACTGCGCTACGATATATGAGCAACGAAACACCTTTATCCCCCGAAGCGGAAAAACTGGCGGCAGCCCGCAAGCGCAACCTTGACCTGGCCCTCTCCCAAATCCAGAAAGACTTCGGAGAAAACGCCATTATGCGCCTTGGAGACAACGTCAAAATGGAAGTGGACGTCATTCCCACGGGCAACCTTCTGATTGACCGCGCTCTGGGTGTGGGCGGCTTTGCCCGCGGCCGCATTGTGGAAATCTACGGACCGGAATCCTCCGGTAAAACCACCCTGACCCTGACGGCCATCGCCCAGGCCCAGAAATCCGGAGGCCTGGCTGCATTCATTGACGTGGAACACGCACTGGACCCTCAGTATGCCGCCCGCCTGGGCGTGAACCTGGACGACCTGCTGGTTTCCCAGCCAAGTTCCGGTGAAGAAGCCCTGCAAATCTGCGAGGCTCTTGTCCGCTCCAATGCCATTGACGTCATCGTGGTGGACTCCGTGGCCGCACTGGTCACCAAGCAGGAGCTGGAAGGAGAAATCGGGGATTCCACGGTAGGAGCCCAGGCCCGTTTGATGTCCGCCGCCCTCCGCAAGCTCACCAGCTTCATTTCCAAGGCCCGTACCGTCTGTATCTTCACCAACCAGATCCGTGAAAAAATCGGCGTCATGTTCGGCAATCCGGAAACCACTCCCGGCGGCCGCGCCCTGAAATTCTACGCCTCCGTACGTGTGGACATCCGCCGCATCGGCCAGATCAAGGGCAGCGACGGCGTCATAGCCGGGAACCGCACCAAAATCAAGGTAGTCAAAAACAAAGTGGCTCCTCCCTTCACGGAATGCGAATTCGACATCATGTACAATGAAGGCATCTCCTCCGTAGGAAGCCTGCTGGATCTGGCAACGGAATATGATATCATCCAGAAGCGCGGCTCCTGGATCAGCTATAACGGCAGCCAGATCGCCCAGGGCCGCGACGCCGCCAAGGAAGCTCTCAAATCCAACCCGGAGCTGTACGCGGAAATTGAAGAACAGGTCAAGGCCAAAATGGACGAGAAGACCGCCAAATAATCCCGCCTGATCCCGTTCCTTCACTGCCATTTCAGGGCGGCTCCCCTTCCCGGGAGCCGCTTTTTTCTCTCCGGAAACAGAAGCGCAAAAGAATCTTTCACGGAAACTTTTCCCTTGTGCGTCATGAAAAATCCGTTAGTCTGGATGCGATATCGTCCTATGTATCCGACCTCTCGCACATCATTTGCAGCCGTGCTCGGCATTGTGGGCATGTTTCTGCTGACGTTGTCCACGGCCTTCGGATGGAATCCGGAAATCATTAATGGAGTGCAGTATATTCCGATGTCCGAAGTGCGCACCCATTACAAACTGACCAGGGAACGCACGGAAGGGCGGCAGAAAGTTTACGAGGTGCCGGAAAAGATTCAAATCCGTATCCAGGCGCGCAGCCAGGAGATGTTCATGAACAACATGAAGTTCGTGCTATCCTATCCTGTGGCTGACCATCCCTCCAAGGGGCTGATGGTTTCCAATATGGACCTGCACAAAATCATTGACCCGGTTCTGCGCCCCACTTACATCGCCAACCGCCGCAGTTTCAACACAGTAGTCATTGATCCCGGCCACGGCGGCCATGACAGCGGCACGCGCAACCGCATCAGCAGGGAAGCGGACATCAACCTTTCTGTGGGCAAAAAGCTGCGCGACCGCCTTAAGGCCATGGGCTACCAGGTGGTCATGACCCGTGACACGGACAACTTCATTGCCCTTCAGGACCGCGTCCGCATTGCCAACAGGCACAATAATGCCATCTTCATCAGCATCCACTTCAATGACGGAGGCTCTTCTGCCCGCGGGGTGGAAACCTTCACGCTGGCGCCCGCGGGCACTTCCTCCTCCATGTCCCGCAATATCCGCCACGACGCCCTGCAGGGCAACGCCCAGGACAGCATGAACATTGCCCTGGCTACAGCCGTCCAGGGGCACATGCTGAAAGGACCGCTTGCCATCAAGGAGGGCATTTCCATGGTTGACCGCGGCATCAAGCGCGCGCGCTATTCCGTGCTGTGCACCATCAAGCATCCCGCCATTCTGGTGGAAGGCGGGTTCATGTCCAACCCGCAGGAGGCCCTGCTCATCGCCACGGAGCGTTATCAGAATTTCATGGCCTCTTCCCTGGCCGCCGCCGTGCACCAGTACCGCACCGCCCTGGGCCAGCAAGTGCGCAGAACGCGCTGAGTTCCCTAACTGTCCCGGGGCCTCCCTTCAGCAGCATGAACATCATCCGCATTCCCGGCCTGGCAGATTATCAGGAAACCTTGAGGCTCCAGGAACAACTGGTCCGGGCCCATCAGGAAGACCCGGACAGGGAAAACGAACTGTTGCTGCTGGAACATGCCGGGGTTTATACCATCGGGCGTACACGGAACCACGCCAGCCTGCACCCCGGTTCCGTGCTTCCCTTTCCCGTTCATGAAATCAACCGCGGCGGCCAGGCCACCTACCACGGCCCCGGCCAGCTGGTCGGATACCCCATTACGGACCTGAACCGCTGCGGCAGGGATCTGCACCGTTACGTCACCACCCTGGAAAACACCCTGATTGAAACCTGTGCCCGGTTCGGCGTGCAGGCCCGCATCCGGGAAGGGCTGGTAGGGGTCTGGGTGGAAAACCGTAAAATAGCTTCCATCGGCGTCGGGGTGAAAAAGTGGATCGCCATGCACGGCTTCGCCCTCAATATAACCCGGAAATCCCTGCCTCCCTTCCTTGCGATTACCCCCTGCGGCATCCAGGGCGTGCAAATGACTTGCCTGGAGGATGAAATGTCCTCCCCCCTGCCGGAAGGAAACCTGTTGAAATGTTTCGGAGACGTTTTTGCAGTACTATGGGGGAAAAAATTTAACCGGTATTAAGGGGATTCGGAACGTGCGGAGGGCATAAAACCCATCCTTTCCTTAAAGGCGGAAAGGCCCCAAAGGCTGGAAAGAGGCCCATTCAGACCATGAATGCAGAGGAAATGTTCAAAAAAACGCCTTATGTAAGACACAGACCGTGTCAGCAATACGCCCTTGCATCTTGACGCGGTTCCCGAACGGACGGATGCTTATGTCAGTTATGGGGAAAACGCTTTTCCAAAAAATCTGGGACGCTCATACCGTCGGCATCCTGCCGGATGGGAGAACGCAAATGTTCATCGCTACGCACCTGCTGCATGAAGTCACCTCTCCACAGGCTTTCGGAATGGTCCGGGACCTGGGCCTGACCGTGCGCCACCCGGAACGCACCTTTGCCACTGTGGACCACATCATTCCCACAGACAACCAGGCGGAACCGTTCGCGGACGCCACGGCTGACGCCATGATCAGGGAACTGCGCCGGAACTGCGCTGAAAACGGCATCCGCTTTTTCGACCTCCCTACCGGGCTCCAGGGCATCGTGCATATGGTAGGGCCGGAACTCGGCATCACTCAGCCGGGCATGACTATCGTATGCGGAGACTCCCATACGGCCACCCACGGAGCCTTCGGCTCCATTGCCATGGGCATCGGCACCACGCAGGTGCGCGATGTGCTGGCTACGCAGACCCTGGCCCTCAGCCCGCTCAAGGTGCGCCGCATCAATGTGAACGGAAAGCTGGCCCCCGGCGTGCGCGCCAAGGATGTGGCCCTGCACATCATCGGGCTTCTGGGAGCCAAGGGCGGCCTGGGCTTCGCCTACGAATACGGAGGCGAGGTCATTGACGCCATGAGCATGGACGAACGCATGACCCTCTGCAACATGTCCATTGAAGGCGCGGCGCGCTGCGGTTACGTGAACCCTGACCGGACCACGGTGGAATACATCAAAGGACGCCTGTTCGCCCCCACCGGCACGGACTGGGACAAGGCCGTGGAACGCTGGCTGGGCTTTGCTTCCGACGCAGATGCGGAATATGATGAAATCGTGGAAATTGACGGGGCTTCCATTGAGCCTACATTGACATGGGGCATTTCTCCGGACCAGAATACGGGCATCAGCGGCAGCACGCCCAACCCATCCGACGCAGCGGACGACGATGAACGGAAGATGATCAATGAAGCGCTGGAATACATGAAATTCCCCGCGGACATGCCTCTTAAGGGGCTGCCGGTTCAAGTGTGCTTCGTAGGTTCCTGCACCAATGGGCGCATTTCAGACTTCCGGGAAGTGGCCGCCCTCATCAAGGGTCGCCATGTGGCCCCCGGCATCAGGGCTCTGGCCGTTCCCGGCTCCCAGATGACTGCCCGGCAGTGTGAAGAGGAAGGCATCGCGGACATTTTCCGTGAAGCCGGCTTTGAATGGCGCCTGGCGGGTTGTTCCATGTGCCTGGCCATGAATCCGGACAAGCTCCAGGGTGACCAGCTCTGCGCCAGTTCCTCCAACCGGAACTTCAAGGGCCGGCAGGGAAGCCCCACCGGACGCACCCTGCTGATGAGCCCGGCCATGGTGGCCGCCGCTGCTCTGACCGGGAAAGTCTCCGATGCCCGCGAAGTGTTCTCCCTGAATTAACTTTCCAATTTTTTCCTTTATGTCTCTGACCCAATTCACCTCCATCACCGGCACCTGCGTTCCCGTTCCGGGACCGGACATGGACACGGACCGCATCATCCCTGCCCGCTTCCTTAAATGCATCACGTTTGACGAACTGGCGGGAGTCATGTTCTGGGACGAACGCTTCGACGAAAACGGACAATCCAAATCCCACCCGGTGGACGATCCCCGCTTCAAAGGGGCTTCCATCATTTTGGGCGGCTCCAACTTCGGCTGCGGTTCCTCCCGTGAGCATGCCCCGCAGACGATCAGGCGCTCCGGCATCAAAGCCGTCATTGCGGAATCTTTCGCGGAAATCTTTTTCGGCAACAGCACCGGTATCGGTTTGCCCTGCGTGTGCGCGTCTGCCGCCGACATTGCCGCTCTGGCCCAGCACATTTCCTATCACCCGGAAACGGAAGTGACGATTGATTTCCTGAACATGACAGCTTCCTGGAAGGAAGGCTCCTTCCCCATCCGGATGCCGGCGGAAGCCCGCGAAGCCCTGACCCGGGGCCGCTGGGATTCCATTGCGGAACTGCTTGTCAACATGGACGCCGTAGAAAAGAAAAACAAGGAACTGCCCCAGGTCGCAGCCTCCTGCTGATTCAGCATTCACCTCTTTCCTCCCCTTCTATCCCCCTTCCCCATATGATTTTCAGAATTACAGACTACGTCCACTACGGCACGCTGGACAACCGTGAACGCGGAACCGTCCGCCTTACGCTGCAGCTCATGGGGATGCCCCATCCGGTAAATATCACCCTGCAGGGGGACTGCCTCCAGGATCTGGCCGGTTGCGTGGTTGATTTCAGGAATCCCTCTCCCCAGACCCTTCCCGCAGAACTTACCCAGATCCCGGAACATATCCAGGGAGTAGCGGGAGACATGACGGCCAGCCGCCGCATGCCTGTCAAAGGCAGGAAAACCATGGAAAACGCCCTGTATCTGGAATGGTTCACCAGCCACCATGACATGGTGCTGCTGGAAAGTACGGTCTTCTCCATCAAAGTCTCCCTCCCCGAATGGATTATGGATTCCTGCGAAGAGCAGGCCCAGATCATGGCGAACCAGCAGATGCTGCGGACCCAGGTAAAGGAATGGTCCAGGGCCTATTCCAACCACCAGGAGGACGGAAGCCTGCCCGACCACCACTGGGACAAACGCCTGCGGGAGGCGGAAGCCATCGCCATCGCCTACCAGGAGGTATTCCAGAAATACAGGCTGAACCCCAGCGGAGACATCCGTGTGGCCTTTGTCATGGGCTGGGATGAAGTGCTGGACAACATCGCCCAGTCGGAAGAAACGGGGACGCCCTGTTCCTGCAAAAGCACCGGCATGCTCAGCCTGTTTGACATTCTCAACGAACAGGAGGCCCGGGAAGTGCAGTCCTGCATGTTTCATCCCCTCTTCCAGCAGGTGATGGAGCTGACGGATCTGTGCCAGCACCGGTTCAGCCGGGAAATCAACAAAGCCCAGAGGAACAGGACGGGGCCGCCGGAACCCCTGAACCAGATTTTTTACTGCATCCGCTACATCACCCCGCGCATTCTTTCCTGCCTCCTTCAGGAGAAGGAAGACGCGGCGGACTACTGCACCATGGCCGCCCGCATGGCCCTGTGCGTGGAACAAACGCGCCAGACGGTAGCTGCGCTGGACAGCCGCGGCTACCAGATGGACGGCGAAATAGCGGAACGTTTCTCATCCCTGCTGGAGGAAGTCAATTCCTTCCAGGAAAGCCTGGCAACACAAAGCCGCAAAAGCAACCTGTAACAACAAAACCTTCCCTGGCAACACAATCTTCATCTTTGCGTATGATACATTCCCACACCTGTTTTCAAGGGCTGTGCGCAGTCCTGGCCGGTGCCGCTCTTTCCCACGCGGATGAGCCGGCTGTTTCCATTTCGGACTTCGGGGTAGATAAGGTCATGTCCGGCCCTGTCGTTTCCATCAATGATCAGTACAAGGGCGTCGTGAAAATTGAGATGGATTCCCTGACTCCGGATTACGCTACTCCGTGGAATACCGGCCGCTACCAGGGGGGCATCGGCACCGGCTTTCTGATCGGGGAAAACGCCTTCATGACGAACGCCCATGTAGTCAGCAACGCGGAACGCATTTATATCTCCATGTACGGAGATTCCCGTAAAATTCCCGCCAGGGTCAAATTCATCGCCCATGACGCGGATCTTGCTCTGCTGGAGGCGGACGATCCCAGGCCCTTCAAAGGAATACGGCCTTTTGAATTCAGCAAAAACCTGCCTCATCTGGAAGACGAAGTAAGGGTGATCGGCTACCCCATCGGCGGCAACAGGCTTTCCGTCACACGCGGCGTGGTCTCCCGCATTGATTTCACCACGTACGCCCACCCCCGCAACACGGAACACCTGACCATCCAGGTGGACGCCGCCATTAACCCGGGCAACAGCGGTGGCCCCGTCCTGATGGGGAATAAAGTCATCGGCGTGGCATTCCAGGGCCTGAACAACGCCAATAACACGGGGTACGTGATTCCAACCCCCGTCATCCGCCACTTTCTGGAAGACATCAAGGACGGTGTCTATGATGGTTACGTGGACATGGGCATTCAGGCTGCGCCCATCCTGAACCCGGCCATGCGCAAGGCGTTCGGCCTGCCGGACGACGAAAAAGGCGTCCTGATCGGCAAGGTGCTCAAGGGGTCCTCCGCCGACGGCGTGCTCCGCAACGGGGACCTGCTGATGAAAGTGGACGGCTATGATGTGGACAGTTCCGCCATGATTGAACTGGACGGCCAGAAAATCAGTATGAAAGAACTCATTGAGCGCTGTTTTAAAGACGACCGGCTCCCGCTGGATATCATTCGCGACGGCAAGCCCATGAAGGTGGAAATGGTGATGAAGCCATCCCCCTCCAGAGACCTTCTGATGGCGGAATACGATAAAATGCCCCGCTACGTCGTCTTTGGAGGCCTGGTGTTCCAGCCCATCCAGCGCAACGTGCTCGCGGCGGCGGACATCTCCATGCTGGACGTTGCACTGGACATCCGGAATTACCAGGAAGACGGCGGCTGCGTGGACCATGAAGACATGGTCATCATCACCAAAGTGCTGGATGATGAGGTAAACGCGCGTCTGTCCGGCTCCATTTCCAATTCCATTGTGGAAAAAATCAACGGCGTAAAGGTTAAAGGCCTTACCCACGCCTACGAACTCCTTTACCCGGAGAACATGCCGGAATACGTCGTCATCGAACTGAAAAACGGAGAGCGCCCCCTCGTCTTTGAAGGCAAGGCCATGGAGACGGCCAACAAGCGTATCTCCAAAACCTACAATATCCCGAAAAACGCCCGCCTGGACAGCGCCATTCCCGGCCGCCAGCCTGGCCGCAACACCACTCCCGCCCGTTAACCGCCATGAAAATTCTTTCCACTTTTTTCCTCGGTTCCCTGATGTTGCTCGGCGGCTGCCAGCCGCGCGAAGCCGGACGAACCGCTCCCGAACCCCAGCCTGAACAACAGACGGAAACGCCTGCGGAACAGATGGAGGAAACGCCCGCGCCGGCCCCGCTTCCCTCCCCCACCGGCTCCATGGTCGGCATTAACGCCACCAATCAGGGCTATGCCATGATTCAGCCGTGGAGCAAGGAAAACCCGGCGTACAGCCAGGGCTTCGGCATTTATCTGGGAGACGGCAATATCCTGACGGCAGCCAACATCGTTTATTCCGCCAGCTTCGTGGAAGTGACCTCCGCGGACGGCTCCCAGACGGTTCCCGTGACCGTAACCGCCTTTGACCCGGAAGCCAATCTTGCCCTTCTGCGCCTGAAAAACGGAAAAGATGCCGCTTTTCTGGACAAACTGGTCCCCGTTGCGCTGGGGAAGGCTCCCCGCCTGGGCGACAAGGTAACCTTCTGGCAATTCAATGGCGACGGCCTTCCCATCACTACCTCCGGAACCCTTCTGGCGACGGAAAGCGCCTGCCCGTTCACGAACGGGGAACCGTTCGTCCTGTATAACGTCAAATCCTCCGTCACTCCCCTGAAAGGCGGCGCAGGCAACCCCGTCATGAGGGGCAATGAACTTGTGGGCCTCAGCGCCAGCTGCGATCCCTCCGCACAGAAAGTGCTGGCCGTAACCCATACCATGATTTCCAGGTTCCTGGAACAGGCCCGGGCCGGCAATTACACCGGTTTCCCGGCGGACGGCACCCAGGTCACGGAACTGACCGACCCCGTCTTCCGCAAATTCCTGGGCCTGCCTGAAACTGGCGGCGGCTTTTACGTGGTGAAACTGCCTGTTTACGGCTCCTTCTACAAAGCCGGAGTACGTCCCGGAGACGTGGTGGAAAGCGTCAACGGCATCCCTCTGGACAGCAAAGGTTTAATTAAGGATCCCGCCCTGGGCCCCGTTTCCGCCAACTTTCTGTTCCGAGACTCCGCCAAACCGGGGGATACCATTACGCTGGGCATCCGCCGCAAGGGAAAGGACGGCTCCAGCCAGCCCATGACGCTGGACGTCAAACTGGACAGGAGCGCCCTTGAAGGGGACCTGGTCAATCCGTCCCCCTTCATCTCCAATCCGCCCTACCGCATTTACGGAGGTCTGGTATTTGTCCCGCTGACGGGAGCCCTGATGGGAGAAATCAACAAGCTCAGCAAGAACCATCCCCCCCTCAACCTGGTGGAAGCCACTCAAAAGAAAGAGGACATACGGAAAAAAGGCGTGGATGAAATCGTGGTCTTCCTGATGGCCCTGCCCACCCAGGCTACACTGGGATACGCCCAGATGAGCCCCTCCATTGTGGAAAAAGTCAACGGTGTGCAGGTGAAAAGCTTCAAGCACCTCAACCAGCTTCTGGACCTTCCCGCTCCCGGCGGCACGCACCGCATCGAAGTGACCCAGCAGCCGTACACCATGTACATGTCCCAGAAGGAAGCTGCCAAAGCGGACCGCTTCATCCAGATGAGGGCCGTTCCCGTGCTCCGCAGGGACTAGGAATCCGCGAGCCATGTTCACTTGCAGCCCTCCTGGCATGTCACTTCACACGCTGAATATCCGGCTTGATTTTCCCTACAGGACAGGCTTTACCCATGGAGCCTTCCGCCCGGAAAACGATGCTCTGGCCAGCCTGATGGAACAGAGGCCCGGAAGCCGCGTTCTCGTTCTCCTGGAAAAAGGGCTGGAACAGTTTTATCCGCAGCTTCCGTCAGACATTGACCGCTATTTTGAAAAAAATGCCGGGGTACTGGCCTATGCCGGCTGTTGTTCCGTTCCGGGCGGGGAGGAAGCCAAAACAGGTTTTTCCGCATGGGAAACGGCCCTGCGCCACATTGTGGAAGCAGGCATTGACCGCCATTCCTATATCATAGCCGTGGGCGGCGGAGCGTTTCTTGACGTAGCAGGCTTTGCCGCCGCCACCGCCCATCGCGGCATCCGGCTGTTGCGCATCCCCACCACCACCCTCTCCCAGGCAGACTCCGGAGTAGGTGTCAAAAACGGGATCAATTTCATGGGCCGGAAAAACTATCTGGGCACCTTCGCCGTTGCGTGGGCCACGCTTGACGACTTCCTGTTCCTCCATTCCCAGCCCCTCCCCCTGAAAAGAGCCGGGCTGGCGGAAGTAGTGAAAGTGGCGGTGGTGAAAGACGCCTCTTTCTTCAACTGGCTGGAAACGAACGCCTCCGCGCTGGCTGTATGCGAACGGGATGCTCTGGAATATGCCGTGGAGCATTCCGCTCTGCTGCACGCCTCGCACATTGCATGCGGAGGAGACGCCTTTGAACTGGGTTCCAGCCGCCCCCTGGACTTCGGACATTGGGCCGCCCATTACATGGAAACCATGTCCGGCTACACGCTGGGGCACGCGGAGGCCGTTTCCGTGGGCATGTGCCTGGACATCCTTTATTCCGTCCGGAAAGGATGGCTGCCTGCCGCGGAGGCGGAAAGAATCATCTCCGTGCTGAAAACCCTGGAACTGCCCGTATTCCACCCCCTGCTTTCCCGCAGGACAGAAAACGGCGCCTGCGAAGTGCTGAAAGGTCTGGAGGCCTTCCGCGAACACCTCGGCGGCCACCTGACGGTACTGATGCTTACCGGAATAGGCCGGGGAAAAGACGTCCATGAGATAGATGCCGCTCTGATGGAGGAATGCATCCGGGAAATGCAGGAAGCCGCCGGATATTCCGTTCAGGAATAACAGCCCTTTCCTTGCCGCCTCCCCGTCAGAAAACAGGCAGAAGCCATCTGGCGTATCACAGAGAAATACCAGCCGGACGGCAGTATGAAAAAAACAACGACGTTTTTCCTTCCCACAATCTCCATATCCTCCTGTTCCGGCAGTTCCCGCAGGGCAGCATTATTATGTGCTGCCGGGCATCCCATGATGCAAGCCATTTTGCGACTCCCCCTTTTTTCATAACGCGCCGGAGTTACTTCTCCTTTTTCAAAAAGAAGATGAAGGAAAAAGCATGAACAGCCTGCCGGATACCTCAAAGAGAAGATCATCCGTCAACAATGCGGAGGCAGTGGACACGATGCCTCCCTGGGAACAAATCCATTCATCGTCTTTGCAAGGCACTGGAAAACCAAACTGCCGGGAGCCGCGTTCCGCTGAAAATTCAGGGATGGATCTTCTGGAAAACCGTCCCTTTTAAACCTGTGCGGATAACTCCGCGGGAAACGGAACTTTCCCGTATTCGTCCAAACTGACGCCGGGCCATCCCCATTTACAGACGCGGTACGGCGGCGAGAAGCGCCTGCGTGTATTCGTGGGAAGGGGAAGAAAATACTTTGTCCGCCTCCCCGTATTCCACAATGCGGCCTTTGCGCATCACGGCAATGCGGTCCGCGATGTAATGGACCACGGACAAATCATGGGAAATGAATATCATGGTCAGGCTCAAGTCGCGGGCCAGGGCAATAAGAAGGTTCAGAATCTGGGACTGGATGGAAACGTCCAGCGCGGAAACGGGTTCATCCGCGATAACCAGCCTGGGTTCCGGCGCCAATGCGCGCGCAATGGCGACGCGCTGGCGCTGGCCTCCGGAAAATTCATGGGGATACTTGCGCATCAGGGAGGGGCTCAGCCCTACCTTTTCCATCAGTTCCGCCACATCATCCCTCGTCTGGGCAAAAGTTCTTTTACGGCGGCTCTGTAACGCCTCCTTTAATGTTGCATATACCGTAAAACGGGGGTTCAGGGAAGCATAAGGGTCCTGGAAAACCATCTGGAAATCCGGACGACGCTTCCTGACTTCGGATGCGGAAAGAGCCGTCAACTCTTCCCCTTCCAGAAAAATGCGGCCCTCCGTAGGCTTCTGGAGCAGCATCACCGTGCGGGACAGCGTGGATTTGCCGCAACCGGATTCACCCACCAGCCCCAGGATTTCTCCCTTTTCCACGGACAGCGACACCCCGTCCACCGCCACTACGGGGGCAGATTTGCGGGCAGAGAGCAGCCCCTGCACCGCAGGAAAGACAACGCTCACATGATCCAGTTCCAGAAAAGCCATGCCGCCACCCTAACAAGCCTTCCGATGCAAGACAAGACCCCAGCCGCGCCAGTTCCTCCAATATCAGGACATCCATGCGCACCTCCCATGCCGTTTCCCCCACAGAAAAACCAGGATCGGCAATGAACGCCAGCCCCGGCTGGGCATTTCGCATGTCTTCCGGAGCCAGAAGAGTTCATCATCACACACGAGGCTGATAACAGCAAAAGAGGCTGTTCCCCCATTTCCACCGTCCATTGGCCTTTTTGAAGAACCACAATACCGCCAGGAAATATCAGGGATCGCACACAAGGAAAAAACATGCTCCAGCCCAAAAGCGCTCCAAAAACGGCTGCCAGGATGAAGGCCGCAACCAGCAGCAGGGCCGGAGCTTTTCTATCCCGCATATTTTGATGATCCCCTATCCGGATTTCCGGATTCTCCCTGAATCAAATTCATGGATAAATCCCCCATGGAGCCATATCAAACAAAAGAACCGTTCCCCGCAAAGGGAACGGTTCCAGAGATACTCTGACTCAGAGCTTACGCACCGAGCTGGTAGCGGACGAAGGAGGCGACGGAGATATCGTCGCCGAGTTCCTTGCCGGCCTGGTTGAGGAGGGCCTCCACCGTCATCTTTCCGGCAGGATCCTTCACAAATACCTGGTTCAGCAGGCAGGACTGGGCGTACAGAGCCTTCAGCTTGCCGGGAAGAATCTTTTCCAGCAGGTGTTCGGGCTTGCCTTCCTGAATGAGCTGCTGCTTGGCGATTTCCTGTTCCTCGGCCACGAAGGCGGGATCCAGGCTATCGGAGCTGACGCTCTTGGGAGCGGCGGCGGCGATGTGCAAGGTCAAATCCTTGGCGAGGGCTTTGAACGCATCAGACTTGACGGTTTCTTCCTTGCCGGCCTTGATGGACAGCAGAACGCCCACTTTGCCGCCCATGTGGATGTAGGAGACCACGGCACCGATGCCGTCCGCCGTCAGGCGGGCGAATTTGCGCAGAGCCATGTTTTCGCCAATGGAGCTGCACATGGCCTTGATATATTCTTCCGTGGAGCCTTCCGCCATGGGGACCTGGAGAGCCTCTTCCAGCGTGGAGGCCTTGGAATCCATGAGAGCGTTGGCAACGTCATTCACCAGACCCTGGAACTTGTCCCCCTTGGCGCAGAAGTCCGTTTCACAGTTGAGTTCAAGGATGATGCCGGAGCAGCCGCAGGGAGCCACAGCGGCGCGGATCACGCCTTCCTTGGCGTCACGGTCGGCCTTGGCCGCAGCCTTGGCAATTCCCTTCTCACGAAGATACTTTACGGCGGCATCCATGTCGCCGTTGCATTCGTTGAGGGCTTTCTTGCAATCCATCATGCCGGCGTCCGTTTTGTCACGGAGAGCCTTGACGAGAGCTGCAGTAATTTCTGCCATAGTGTTTCTGTTCTTTCTAAATGGTTGGTTTAGGCTTCGGCGGATGCGCCCTTGCCTTCGTTGATGGCCTTGACAATGCAGTCAAGAATCAGGCGGATGGAACGGACGGCGTCGTCGTTGCCGGGAATCGGGAAGTCGATTTCCTTCGGGTCGGCGTTGGTATCAACCAGAACGCAGACGGGAATGTTCAGGCGGTGGGCCTCGCGGATGGCGATGTCTTCATGGTCGGCGCCGATGGCCACCATGGCGTCCGGAGCGCCGCCCATGTTGCGGATGCCCTGAAGGTTGCGTTCCAGCTTCTGGCGTTCGCGGTCCAGAGCGGCCAGTTCCTTCTTGGACATGCTCTTGAATTCCGGGCTCTTTTCAATCCCTTCCAGATAGACAAGGCGTTCAATGCTCTTGCGGATTGTGCTCATGTTGGTGAGCATGCCGCCCAGCCAGCGGTGGTTGACATAGTACTGACCAGTGGCTTCCGCAGCTTCGCGGACGGCTTCCTGAGCCTGGCGCTTGCAGCCGACGAAGAGGATTTTCTTATTGCGGCGGGCCAGATCAGCCAGGAAGGAGCAGGCCTTGTCCAGGCATTTTTCCGTTTCCTCAAGGTTGATGATATGGATACCGGCCTTGTCCTTGAGAAGGTACTTTTTCATGCTGGGGTGCCATTTGCGGGTTTGGTGGCCCAAATGAACACCGGCTTCAACCATCTGGTTAATCAGATCATTAATCATATATGTATGTAGGTGGCTTTCCTTGCGGCAGGAAAAGCAGTTTTTGGGGACTTCGACGCTTTTTACCCCTCCGATCCCCGTTGTTTAGTTGCGCCGAATCACGCGAGGGACGGGCAATATACTTCCCGCCCCCTCTCTTGTCAAAGCATAAATCATTGATTTACGAAACTATTCCGCCGTTCGCGGAACCTTGTCGCAAGCAAGCTCATGGAGAACTTTGCCATTTCCGCAGAATATCTTACCGCGCAGGCCCGTCAAAACCGTTCCCGGCAGACTCTCCCATGCCCGTTTTCCAGTATTCCCGTTCCGCTTGCAAATAAAACGCACCGAACGGAGGCAGGATTTTTAACGTTTTCCCATGCCTTGCGGCCAGTTCCGGAGAGGGCATGTCCTCCCGCATATGCTTCCCTTTTCCAATCAGGAACGGCAGCACTACCACCTTTTGCCCCTTTAATCCGGGTAATACCTTTTCCACAGAAGGAAATGCGCCAAAGTATGCAAGCGCCATGTCCGTTCCTTCCGGAAGCCGGAACTTCAACTGCTGGAGGAATTGCGCCGGCTCAGGGGCAGCCTCCCTTCCCGTTACCCCGTGGGCTACCACCAGCAGGGAAGCCTCCCCCTCCAATTCCTTTTGCAAGGCGGCGGCCCTAAAACCAACACCGCCGCATCCCGCTCCCCATACGGGTTTAAAAACAAGTTCCGGATGCTGCCCGCTCCCGGCATACAGCGCACGAAGCAATTCCGGCAATGTCTCCGTCACCGTCACGCCGCTCTGCATGAAGACAGGGTAAACCCAGACTACACCATCGCCCGGAGGCAAATCCGCCGCCGTCAGGCTGCGGAAAGACCCCTGCCAGACACAGTCGCTTGAACAGTGAAACTGCTCCGCCACATGCTGCCGCAATTCAGCCCCTGCTTCATCATAGGAAATAAAGAGTTTGTAAATCTTCCTGGGCATTTCGGTAAGACCACTGCGGGGGAACGGCGTTCGGAACATCCTGTCATTTATTCATGCGGAAGTAACGCATGATGGCCGTTTGTAACAAAAAGTCCGGAGGGCGGCAACTCCATACGCTTTTTTCCAATCCATGCTCCCCTCCATTTACACGCACCTATCTAAAAAATATTTACCATATTTATAACAAAATCATTATATCGAATATAAAAAGATACTTCCGGAAAAATAAACCTTCGCCTCCGAATCTCCGCGCGGAGGCAGGATAGCGGCTTGACCGAAAGGCCTGAAACCGTCATGATACAAGGACATACAGGTTTTGTTTTATGTCGTTTTACATTCAATCCGTTGAAATCGGCGGCCCGCGGCCGTTCTACCTTCTGGGCCCCTGCTCTCTGGAATGCGAATCCTTTGTATGGGAGATGGCCCGCTCCATCAAGGCCATCGCGGAAAACCTGGATGTCCCGCTGATCTTCAAAGCTTCCTACGACAAGGCGAACCGCACTTCCGTCACCTCTTTTCGCGGCCCAGGCGTGCAGGAAGGCTGCCGCATTCTGTCGGAAATCGGCAGGGAGCTGAAACTGCCCGTCGTTACGGATGTGCATACGGCCCAGGAAGCGGAAATTGCCGCCGAATACGTGGATCTGCTCCAGGTTCCCGCTTTTTTGTGCCGCCAGACGGATCTTCTGGAAGCCTGCGCCAAGAGCGGCCGGCCCGTGAATATCAAAAAAGGGCAGTTCCTGGCTCCGTGGGATACCGTGAACATCGGGGAAAAAATGCGCGCCTTCGGCTGTGACGAATTCATGATGTGCGAACGCGGCACCACCTTTGGTTATAACAATCTGGTGGTGGACATGCGCTCCCTGTACTGGATGAAACAGGAAGGCTTTCCCGTCGTATTCGACGCCACTCACGCAGTTCAGAAACCCGGGGGATTGGGAGGAACCACGGGAGGAGACAGCGAGCTGGCCCCCGTGCTGGCATCCGCCGCCATGGCGACGGGCAGCATTGACGGCGTGTTCATGGAGGTGCACAAAGACCCGTCCAAAGCTCTTTCCGACGGCCCCAACCAAATTCCTCTCCACCTGCTTGAAGGAGTGCTGAAACGCCTTCAGTCCATCCACCAGGCGGTTCAGTCATGATGAAATTATTGTCCACATGCTTTTTGACGGCCGCCCTGTACGGCACGGAGGCGCAAGCGGACACCAGCCTGCCCGCAGCCACGCCTTTTGCCGGCGTAGATAAAAAATTACCTATGCTGGAGCTTCTGCCCGTAGGCCAGGTGCTCCCAAAAGTCAGCCTGTCACGATATGAAGGGCCGCGCCTTTCCATGCTGCTGACGGCTTCAAGCGTGACCGTGGCCGCCCCGCAGGAAATTGCCGCGAATATCCTGAACGTGTACTTGTACGGAAAAAACAACCAGACCTCCCACCTTTTCACGCAGGCCGCCTCTTATTTTCTGGATAAAAAACTGGCCGTCTCCCATACGGAAACCACCCTCAGGGAAGAAAATCTTTCCGCCAAAGGGACCGGCCTTTACCTGGACACCAATATCAAGAGGGGCATCATTCTGGGTCCCGTTCAAACCACCATCCGCATGGCTCAACGCAACAAGTAACCATTCCTTTTTATGAAAAAACTTTCCTCCCTGCTGCTGGCCCTGGCCGGAAGCCTTGCCTGCAGCGGCGCCAACGGCGTTCCCTCCCACATTGTCCAGCCCCTGCCCAGGGAACTGGATCCCCGCCTGGAACAACCCCTCACCCCGCCTTCCCATATTGTACGCCCCCTGACGGAGGAAGAGACAGCCCGGAGGGAACGGGAACTGGCCCCTGTTCCGACCGCAGGCTTGAAGGAAGACGGGGAAAAGGCGATTCAAACATACAGCGCGCAGGAAAAAACCGTAGACGGGCGGATTCAGGAATTCCGCCAGCAGCACCAGGTTGCCGGAAATACCCCCGCCCCGGCTGCGGAAACGACTTCCTCTTCCGCAGCATCCGGCCCGGAGGAAGGCTTCCTGCAGGCCAATTCCCCAAAAGACCTGTACACCGTAGATTGTGACGGAGACTTGTACTTCGATATGGAAGAAGGCGTTCTGGTGTTCATGAAAAATGTCCGGGTGCGCAACCCCGGCCTTTCCATGGATTGTGCGGATCATCTGAAAATTTATGCGGAATTCGTGCCGAAGAAACCGGGCGACAAAAAACCCTCCGACGTCAAGAAGGAAAAGGGGAAAGAAAAAAATCAGACTCAGGTGGCTCTTCCCAACGGAGGCAATTTCGACTACAATTCCATTAAAACGGTTGCGGCTTCCGGAAATGTGAAGGCCAGTTACACCAACAAACAGGGAGAAACAAGCAACGCCCAGGCTGAAAAAATCACCTACAACGCCAAAACCGGAGAAATCATCCTGACGGGTGCCCCGGTCATCGTCACTCCGGACGTCATCGTGAAAAATCCGAACAAGGATGCTTTCATTCGAGTGTACTCCAACGGAAACATGTACGGCAGCCGCGGAACCAAGACCACGTTCCGCCACGTAGACAAAAAACTTTCCGACCGGGAAAACCAGAAAACCAGCCGCAAACCGTGAGTTCGTTCCACTCTTCTCCTTTGCTAAGCGCCGAAGGCATCTGTAAAACCTACAAAACGCGAACCGTTGTGGACCAGGTCAGCCTGAAGGTAGGGCATGGCGAAATTGTGGGCCTGCTGGGACCGAACGGCGCCGGAAAAACCACTTCCTTTTACATGGTAGCGGGTCTCGTACGCCCGGATGAAGGCCGCGTGATTTTTGCGGACGAAGATATTACGGAATTGCCGATGAACCTGCGCGCCAGGCGCGGCATGGGTTATCTGCCGCAGGAAGAATCTATTTTCCGCAAGCTTTCCGTGGAGGATAATCTTCTGGCCATTCTTCAGACCCGCAAAGACATGACTTCCCGCCAGCAAAAGGACCGCGCCGTAGAGCTGATGGACCGCTTCGGCATCACCAAGCTGCGCCGCTCCATGGCCATCCAGCTTTCCGGCGGCGAAAAGAGAAGGCTGACCATCGCCCGTGCCCTGGCTACCAGCCCCAAACTGCTGATGCTGGACGAACCGTTCAGCGGCGTGGATCCCATCGCCGTTTCAGACATTCAGAAAATCGTTATGGAACTGCGCGATACGGACGGCCTTTCCATCCTGATTACGGACCATAATGTGCGGGAAACCCTCCACATCGTGGACCGCGCCTACATTTTATTTGAAGGGAAGGTGATCAAGCACGGTACTTCCGAGGAAATCGCCAACGACCCCATCGCCCGCAAGCAGTATCTGGGCGACCAGTTCCGCATGTAACTTTATTTTCCGTCTTTCCCATGTCCTCCCCGCAGAATACGATCGCCCTGGTTTTCGACTACGACCAGACCCTGAGTCCCTTCTACATGCAGGATCAGGCCATCTTCCCGGAATTCGGCATTTCTCCGCAGGAATTCTGGACCAGGTGCAACGCCACCGGAGAAAGAGAAGGCTGGGACGGAGAACTGATTTATATGAAAAGCCTGCTGGACGCCCTTTCCCTGGACCGCGTCAGCAACGCCCGGCTTACCCAGCTTGGAGAGCGCCTCACCTTTTACCCCGGTTTGCCGGACTTTTTTAACGCGTTCCCGTCCATGACCCTCTCCTCCCTTCATACGGATCTGGGCATCAGCATTGAATACTATATCATCTCCTCCGGTTTGAAAGCCCTGATTGACGGTTCCGCCCTGCGCCCTTATTTCAAGGCCGTATTCGGATGCGAATTCAGCGAGGAGAACGGCTACATCAATTTTCCCAAGAGAGTCATTTCCCACACCACGAAAACCCAGTACCTTTTCCGCATCAACAAGGGAATGCTGGATTACGACCAGGACGTAAACGACCACATGCCGGAAGACATGCGCCCCATTCCTTTCGCCAACATGATTTACATCGGCGACGGCCCTACGGACGTTCCCTGCTTCACCGTCATGCGCCGGAACGGAGGCCACGCCGTAGCCGTATATAATCCGGAAGATGAAACCGGCCGCAGTTTCCGCAAATGCTATAACCTGGCCTCCAATTCCGACCGCGTGAATTTCATCGCCCCGGCGGATTACACGCCCGGCAGCCATCTCACCCGCCTGCTGTCCGGCATGGTCACGGATATCGCCAACGGCATTGTGCGCCGCCGGGACCGGGCTCTGGCGGATTCCTGTATTGCGGCTCCTTCCTTTTCCAAATAAAACCCGCTCCATTCCTCTCCCCGTCATGAACAGCCATTTCCACTTTCTCGGCATCTGCGGCACCGCCATGGGCGCGGTAGCCGCCGCCATGGCCCGCCGCGGCTTTACCGTCACCGGTTCCGACGCCAACGTCTATCCCCCCATGTCCACTTTTCTGGAGGAGGAAGGCATCACCCTGTTTGAAGGCTACAAGGCTTCCAACATCCCGCCGGATGCGGACGTCATCGTCATCGGTAATGCCATGAGCCGCGGCAATGAGGAGGTGGAAGCCGTGCTCCAACGGCGCCTGCGTTACCTTTCCCTCCCGGAGACGATGAAGGAATACTTCCTGCGCGGCAAGCGCAACTATGTGGTAACAGGCACCCACGGAAAAACCACCACCACATCCATGCTGGCGTGGCTGATGGAGGATTCCGGGCTGAACCCCAGCTTCATGATTGGCGGCATTGCCCGCAATCTCGGACGCGGGGGCCGTTTTACGGATTCCGATTTTTCCGTACTGGAGGGGGACGAGTACGACACGGCGTTTTTCGACAAACGTTCCAAATTTCTGCACTACCTCCCGGAACTGGTGGTCATCAACAACATTGAATTTGATCACGCGGATATTTACAATTCCCTGGAGGAAATCAAATTGAGTTTCCGTCGGCTGACCCAGATCATCCCCCGCAACGGCCTGGCCCTGGTCAACGCGGACGATCCCAACTGCCTGGACGTGGTTAAGGGGGCCCCGTGCCCCGTCAAGACGGTGGGCTTTTCCGACTCTTCCAACATCCGTATCCTGGATGTGGAGACCTCCACGGACGGCAGCCATTTCACACTGGAAGGAACCCGGTACTACGTACCGATGATTGGAGAGTTCAACATCCGCAACGCCGCCATGGCAATTGCAGCCGCACAATTTGCGGGACTGAACGTCAAGCAGCTGGCGGATTCCATGAGCCGCTTTGAAGGCGTGGCCCGCCGCCAGGAAGTCAAGGGGGTGGTCAACGGCATTTCCGTAGTGGACGACTTCGCCCACCACCCAACAGCCATCAAACAGGCCATCCTGGGCCTGCGCCAGCGCTATCCGGAATCACGCATCTGGGCCATTTTCGAACCGCGCTCCAACACCACACGCAGAAATATCTTCCAGAATGAACTGGCGTTGTCCCTCGCTACGGCGGATTTCCCTGTGGTAGCCGCCGTGGATCATCCGGACAAGGTAGCTCTGGAGGAACGCCTGGACCTCACCAAACTTTCCAACGACCTTTCCGCGCTGGGCAAGGACGCTCTGATTGGCGGCCATGCCCAGGAAATCGTCTCTGCCGTCTGCAAGAAAGCCCAGCCGGGAGACGTTATTCTGGTAATGAGCAACGGCGGTTTTGAAGGCATTCACGCCAAATTGCTGGAAGCACTGAACGCCTGACCCTTCTTCATACATCCACTTCCAATGAAAAACGCATCCACCATCACCGCCTTCATCATCAGCTTCCTGGTCGTAGGCAGCCTGGCCCTGGTTTTCCTGTTCCTTGACAATAAGGAAGAGGAACCCGCCGCCGCTGAACCGGCGGCGCAAACGGAAGTGCCGGCACGCCAGACGGTAACGCCCCAACCCACCGTCGACCCGCTTACCAAGGAAGATATCAGCCGGCAGACGGCTACGCCGCCCTCCCTGATCAATCTCAGCTCCCCCCAGACACTGGCGCAGGCAATTGCCAAAGTCATTCAGGACCGGGATGAGGACATCCTGAAATCCCTGGAAATCCAGCAGGCCGTGACGGAGAACCAGAGCCGCCTCATCCGGGAGCTCATGGAAGCCCGCCATATACGCCTTTCCTCTCCCGGCATCACCAGCATCGGCGCGAACAACCAGGGGGCCAATCCCACAGCCAGATACACGCTCAATTTCAGCAGCGGCGCGCGCGGCTACCTGGATATGAAGCGCAATGACAAGCAACAGTGGACGCTGGATACCCTCACTCTGCCCAGCAAGCAGGATCTGGCCAAGGACAAAGTCGCCCCCATGGCGATGAATGACCCCATGGGCATCGTCAGTTCCTTCATGGATGCCGTCGCCAAGGCGGATTTCCGCGGGGCGAGGAAGTTCGTGGACGGAACTAAAGTGCAGGATGCCACGGTAGCCGGTTTGTGCATTCTGTTTGAGGAGGGGGCTTTCCGGCTCCGGGAGGACGCTCCCATCAAAACCGCCTACGAAGCGCCCACCAATGCGGGGTTTTTCGTTCATCTTCAGGACGCCCAGGGCAGGAAAGCCGGCAATGTAGGCCTGACCGTGGCCAAAACGGACGGACAATGGCTGGTTGCGGAAGCTTCCCTGGACAGCATGCTGGAAGCTTATACGAAACGGCAGGGGGCCGGAGACGACATCTTTATCCCCATTGTAAAAAATCCCCAGGGCGGCGATTCCCTGGCCCTGTTCTTCGGCTTTAATGAAGATACCCTTTCCAAGCGTTCCGAACGCCAGCTGCAAATCGTAGCGGAAGCTATCAAGATGGACAGTGGCAAGAAGCTGGAAATCAGCGGCCATACGGATGACGTGGGGAGCGAACGCTACAACCAGGGGCTCTCCGAACGCCGTGCGGCCGCCGTGAAAGCCCAGCTCGTCCAGTTCGGCGTTCCTGCGGAAAGAATCGTTACCAAGGGATTCGGCAAATCTCAGCCGCGCCGAACCTACTCCCCCACGGCAGACGAAGAAACAAGGGATGAAGCCCGCAAGGAAAACCGCCGCGCGGAAATGTACCTGGACTTTTAAAAGAGTCATCAGAGAGCAGAGAAGGGGCAAGCCTTTCCAACTTCTCTATTTACTGTTGCCTGTCAATTATTAACTATATTCCATGGCTCGCCGATATGTCATCAGGCAGGATGCCGCTCCGGTCGCCCCCATCTCCGGGATCGACTACCGTACGGCCCTCAATGAAGAACAGTACGCCGCCGTTTCTTCAGAACCGGGGCCGGCTCTTGTCATCGCAGGAGCCGGATCGGGAAAAACGCGCACGCTGACTTATCGCGTGGCCTGGCTTCTGGATCACGGTACGGACCCATGGAACATTCTGCTGCTTACCTTCACCAATAAGGCGGCGCGGGAAATGACGGAACGGGTGCGTTCCCTGATTCCCCTGGACTTGTCCCGCCTGTGGAGCGGCACGTTCCATTCCATTGCCAACCGCATCCTGCGCCAGCATGCGGAATACCTGGGATATACACCGGCTTTTACAATCATGGACTCCGACGACCGCAAATCCATGATTAAAAGCGTGGTCAAATCCCTCAAACTGGATGAGAAATCCACCCGCTTCCCCAAGCCGGAAGTTCTTTCATCCCTGTTCAGTCTGGCAGACAACGAGGGAGCCAATATCCGGGAAACGCAGGAAAACGCCTATCCCTACCTTTCCAACCACCTGGACGCCATCCTGGAGGTGCATGACCAATACGTAGCCCGCAAGCAGGAAACCAACAGTATGGACTTTGACGACCTGCTTCTCAACGTCGTGAGGCTTTTTCAGGAACAGGAGCACCTGCGTGCCCTGTACGGTTCCCGCTTCCAGCATATTCTGGTGGATGAGTACCAGGACACCAATTACCTCCAGAGCCGCCTCATCGACATGCTGGCCCGGGAACACGGCCAGCTGATGGTGGTGGGGGACGATGCCCAGAGCATCTACTCCTGGCGCGGAGCGGACATGGAAAACATCCTCAGCTTCACTACCCGCTATCCGGCGGCAAAGACTTTCAAGATAGAAACCAATTACCGCAGTGTGCCGGAAATTCTGGAACTTTCCAACGCGGCTATCGCCGCCAACGAAGTTCAAATTGAAAAACAGCTCCGCTCCGTGCGGCCCACCGGGGAAATGCCTCCCGCCCTCGTCCCGCTCAACGACGACCGGATGCAGGCCAAATTTGTCGTCCAGCGTATCAGGGATCTCATTGAAGAAGGCACGGACCCCAGTGAAATAGCCGTGCTTTACCGCGCCCACTTCCACAGCATGGAATTGCAAATGGAACTGACCCGCGGAGAAATACCTTTCCGCATCACCAGCGGCATCAGGTTTTTCGAGCAGGCCCATATTAAGGACGTGGTGGCATTTATGCGTTTTGTGGTCAATCCCAGGGATGAACTTTCCTTCCGCCGCATGGTGATGCTGCTGCCCGGCATCGGCCCCGGCATGGCCCAAAAACTCTGGATACGCTGGACCGCCTGCCCGGAAAGCCGGCAAGAAACCCCTCCGGAATCCTTTTCCGCCCTGATGCTGGATTTCCCGGTTCCTGCCAAATCCAGAACGGCTTGGACGCAGCTTTGCTACACACTGGATGAACTGGCCCCTGCCGGAAAGCTGGCCGGACCGGCCTCCATGCTCCTTTCCATCAATGAGGCCGTGTACGACGAGTACATGCAGGCCGCATTCGAAAATTACGACCAGCGCAGGCAGGACCTTCTGCATCTGGCCGGATTTTCCGAACGCTTTGAATCCACGGAGGATTTTCTTTCCCAGCTTTCCCTTTTGGGCAACACGGATGATGAAAGCGCCGCGGCGGACTTTTCCGGTGGCTCCGTCACCCTGTCCACTATCCACCAGGCCAAGGGACTGGAATGGTCTGTCGTCTTCCTGATCGGCCTGTGCGACGGCATGTTTCCGCACCAGCGGGTCATTGATGACGGAGACCTGGCCGGGCTGGAAGAAGAACGCCGCCTCTTTTATGTAGGCATTACCCGCGCCAAGGACCAGCTTTACCTGACCTACCCCCGCTGGAACTGCCGCGCCCAGGGAGGAACCTTCATGCAAATGCCCTCCCGCTTTCTGGATGAATTCCCAGCCGGCCTGGTGGAAGAGTGGGAGGTGGAATAATCCAGATCTCCTCTCCCGGGTCATATCCGGGAAACGCCGGTTCTCAATCTTCTCCCGCCGGACAGGGAAAACGTGGCGCGGAGTTTCCGAAGGGTTCTTTTCCCACCCGTTTGAATTCCTGCTTCCAACCCTTATCCGGAGATATTTCCGTCTTTCCCGGAGAACGGAATTCCCCGACAACCCCGGCCATATTCCAAAAACCGTGGACACCGCGGCTCTTACCGCATCCTTCCGTTTCTACCGCTGCGGTTCATCACCGCCATATCCAGCAAAGCCAATACCCACTTCCGTATTTTGCTTCTCAAAACGCTTGTTGGGAAGCATCCCAAACCCTCTTTTCATTCCTGCTGGTTTGCAAAATTAAATATATAGCTTTCTGATTTTGGCGGGAAAGCGCTTAGGGAAATATTTCATATGCGTTTTTGTAAGTAAGTATTTACGGAATATACTGAAATCCCCACTTCGTCATTTCATAGAATACAGGCAACAATGCCTGCCCCTTTTCCGTAAGAGAGTATTCAACACGGGGCGGTATCTCGTTGAATTGCATTCTGGATACAAGCCCGTCCTTTTCTAATTCTCGAAGGGAAGAGGCAAGCATGGTATTTGTAATACCATTAATATTTTTTTTTAACTCACCAAAGCGGATGGGATCTTGAATAAACAATTCATAAAGGATTTGAAATTTCCATTTCCCCTGCAACATAAGCAGAAGTGGAGTCACAGGACAATTCCCCGCTTCAGTCAAAATTCCCTCTTTCACTTCATGCCTGTATTCATCGTAGGTCATATCCTTGTGCATGAAAAATGCCTTCCTTTCTCTATTAGTATAGTCAACCGTACTGAGTCAGAATAATATGCGTACTTGAAAAAATTTTTATCCTTAGTATAATTATCTTACTAATAGAAGTCAACAAGTAAAGTTAAATATTTATAATCGTTTTACAATGAAAGAAATCAATATAGGTCAGGCGACGGCTATCACCTTTCCCAATCCTCTCGTGTTGGTTTGCACCAAAAAAGAGAACGGTATGCTGAACATGGCTCCCGTTTCATTCTTCATGTACTCCTCGTTTAACCCTCCTATGCTGGCCTTTGCAATGGGTAAAACCGCCAATTCCGGCGAAAATATCCGCAAGACCGGCAAAGCCGTACTCGCTGCCCCTAGCGTCAGCTTGAAAGATGCGGTCATGGCTTACGGCTCTAAAAACGGCGGGCAGATTGACAAACTGAAGGAATTTCCAGTCGCTCTGCAAAACATTGACGGAACAGACATTCAGATCCCGGAGGACAGCCCTATTGCTTTTGTGGCATCGCTAGCTGAAACTGTGGAGTCTGGCAATCATTACCTGTATCTCTGCAATATTGACAAAATAGTGGCGGACAAAACAAAAGAAGCCCTGTTCGCATGGAATGGTTATGCCAAAGTTGCCCCGGCACAGGAAAAATAATTTGATGCCGTCAGCGGGGCTTTCATGGTTTTCTGTGAAAGCCCTGTTCTTTTCCAAATATCAAAATCTGGCGATGGGGATGATATAATAAAGTGTATAATTAAAAAAAAGCGACACTTATGAGCCAGTTTTCTAATTTTCAAAGTAGACCGGATCACATTGAAATCCGTGGCGCCCGTGTTCATAATCTGAAAAATATTGATTTAGATATCCCGTTGGGCAAGCTGGTAGGAATTACGGGGGTGTCAGGATCAGGAAAGTCCTCTTTGGCTTTGGGCGTACTTTATGCCGAAGGTTCCCGCCGCTATTTAGAGGCATTGTCCGCCTATACTCGGCGGCGTATAATACAGATGGCAGAGGCAAAAATTGACAGTATAGAATATGTCCCGGCTGCCCTTGCTCTTCGTCAACGTCCCGCTGTTCCCGGTGTCCGCAGTACATTTGGAACGGCTACCGAACTTTTGAACTCAATCCGGCTTATGTTTTCCCGCTTGGGAAATCACCGCTGTCCCAATGGACATTTGCTTTCGCCATCGGTCAACGTCGCGGCAATGCGTCCCCTTGTCTGCTCTGTATGCGGAGCGGTATTTGACGGTCTCAGCGCAGAAAGTTTTTCATTCAATGGCCAAGGAGCGTGTCACACCTGCGGAGGAACTGGAATTGTTCAAGCAGTAGACGAAACAACTTTAGTGCCTGACGAGTCCCTTTCCATTGACGAAGGAGCAGTTGCGCCGTGGAATTCTTTGATGTGGTCGCTGATGACTAACGTATGCCGGGCGATGGGCGTTCGAACCGATGTACCTTTTTCGGAGTTGACAGAACAGGAACGGGAGATCGTCTTTCATGGTCCGCCAGAAAAGAAACATATCCTTTATAAAGCAAAGAGCAGCAATCAAGCGGGAGAAATGGATTTTACCTATTATAACGCTGTTTATACCGTGGAAAATGCCCTTGCTAAAGTTAAAGACGAAAAGGGAATGAAGCGGGTAGAAAAATTTTTGAAGCGGAACACCTGCCCGAATTGCGGAGGCTCCCGGCTCAATAAGCGGGCGTTATCAAGTCTGCTATGCGGAAAAAACCTTGCGGAAATCACCAAAATGACATTAAGCGATTTAACCGCTTGGATAAAGACGATTTCTGCTTCCATGCCGGAAGAACTAAAAACAATGGCGGAAAGTATCTGCGGTCAATTTCTGCATGTATCAAAACGTCTTTCTGACTTAGGTCTGGATTATATTACCCTTGACCGGGCCGGAACAACGCTTTCCACCGGAGAGCGTCAACGCGTGCAGCTTGCAAGGGCTGTACGAAACCGTACCACAGGTGTTCTCTATGTGTTGGATGAACCGTCTATTGGCTTACACCCAGCAAATGTAGATGGGCTGTTGGGCGTTATAGATGATCTTATTGCCCATGGTAATTCTGTGATATTGGTAGACCATGATGTGCGAGTTTTAAAGGCTGCTGATTGGTTAATTGAAATGGGCCCAAAAGCTGGAGAGCATGGCGGACAGATAGTTGCACAGGGAACGATTAAAGCAGTAGCAAAAAAAACGAGTTCACTCATCGCTGGATTTTTGGCAGACAAGGAAAAACCGGTTATCCGAGAAACGGCAACGCCGGAGGCCATGTTTGCACATGGGCATATCAAACTGTCTACTGCTCCTTTGCATACAGTCCATGCCCTTGATTTAGACATCCCCAAAGGTCGGCTGATTGCTGTAACAGGAGTTTCCGGTTCCGGCAAAACAACACTGATTTTGGAAAGTCTTATTCCCGCCATAGAAGCTGCCATAGCGAAAGCGCCGATGCCTGACCATGTGAAAAGCGTGGAGGTAGCCGGTATTGAACGTATAAATCTTATTGATGCAACACCTATTGGCGTGAATGGCCGTTCTACCGTTGCAACATACAGCGGGATATTAGATGATTTGCGCCGGCTTTATGCAGCTGTCCCGGAAGCAAAATCAAAAGGGTATAAAGTAAGTGACTTTTCCTATAATACTGGGTCACTCCGTTGCTTTGGTTGTGACGGAACAGGTCAAATTACAATGGATGTGCAATTTCTCCCGGACGTGGATATCATCTGCCCGGACTGCGGCGGCTCCCGCTATGGGAAAGAAGCGGAGGCAATTCGTTATCGCTCTAAAAAAGACAAGGTGAACGCACCCGGTATTTCTCTGCCTGTACTGATGGGGATGACCGTGGAGCAGGCGTTAGAACGCTTATGTGACGTGAAAAAGGTTAAAGAAAAGCTCCAAATTCTTTCTGATTTAGGTTTGGATTATTTAACTTTAGGCGAAGCAACTCCTGCCCTGTCCGGCGGTGAGGCACAGCGGCTAAAGCTGGCGGCTGAAATGGAAAAGGCACAGGACGACGCCATATTTGTATTTGACGAGCCAACGATTGGACTTCATCCGCTGGATGTACGGATACTAATTGGCGTATTTCAGAAACTTGTTGATGCCGGTGCAACAGTTATCGTCATTGAGCATGATTTAAACATGATTGCCAATTCCGATTATGTGGTCGATATGGGGCCGGGAGGCGGCAAAGCAGGAGGACAAATTGTAGCAACTGGTTTGCCTAAAAAAATCGCTGAAACGGCTGAAAGCCTTACAGGAAAATATCTATGTGAAATAATTTCATAGAAACGTAAATCTGTGGGACGACGGTAAAAGAAAAAGCCGTCGTGCAACAGCATTTTGATACTCCCAAATTAAAAAACGGCGGTCTCGGGATTCTCAAAGCCGCCGTTTTTTATCCTCTCTCTGAATGTCTGACCTTCACGGTTCTGCGCATATCAAGGCTCTTTTCGTAAAATTAGCAATTAACTTCTCCATATCCGCGAAAATAACTGTTTTCAAGAATTTTTAGAGATAATCAAAATTGTTGCTATAAAAAATGAATTGACCTGGATGTTCTTGAAATTCCTTCCCGGCTCAAAACTGAAAAAACATGTCATGATTAAATTATTTGAAGAAGAAATATAACCAATTCATCATGAACAATTTTAATTATTATTTTCATTAATTTCTCTCATGTCATTCCGGTGAACGAACCGGAATGAGAATCATCTAAAATCTCGGGCGCCGTGATTGTCACGAACGCATAACCATCTAATCATTAAACAAATAAAAAAGCATGAAATTAAGACTCCCACATATGCTGCTGGCGGCTGTTATCGCCTGCCTTGGCAGTTTCTCCGTTGCTACGGCAGCTGACTATGCAGTCAACAGTGCCGATGAATTCGTTACGGCCTGGAACCAGGCTGCCGCTTCCAATGAAGCTTCAACCATCACGATTACCGTACCTTCCGGCTCCGATAATATTACGCTGACCCAGGAGCAACGAGCCCAGTTGAACGCCATCTCCGGAACGGGCAACGTCACCATTCAAATGACGGACGCCAGCAACAAACTGGTTAATTTCAATTACGATCTGGTTAACAACCAAGTCAGTTTCAACGACGTCACCTTGAGTGAACCTCTGGGAAGCGACAATGACATTGTGGTGACGAATGCTTCAAATACCACAACTATTGATGGCAGGAATATTGCCATCGAAGGTACGAATGATGCTGCCAATCCCAAGACGGTGGGAGCCACCGTCACCTCCACGAACGGACAGGTAGGCATCGGCGACAATGTTTCCATGGAAAAAGCCGTTACCGTCACCGGCCAGGCAGCTCAAACCGTAGATCCGGCAACGCCGCCGACCGGCCAAGCCTATACCAAGACGACGTACAATACTTACAATAATTCCAACGAACAGGCCGTGGTCCTGGGCAACAACGTCACGATGCAGGATACCGTAACGGCGACAGGCCAAATCGTAAGCGATCCGGCATCCAAGGTTGCGCTGAACGGAGATGTGACCTCCACAGCGGGAATCGGAACCGTAACTACGGAACAGTTTGACGCCTCCAACACCCAGACCGGCAAAACCGTCATCGACTCTATGGATGACAGCGTCTCCGGCGGCATCATTCTTGGAGAAACCACAGCCGGGGCCGTCACCCTCAAAACTGAGGGCGGCAATATTTCCCTGGGAGACAATTCCGTCCTGGATGGCACTACTGTTTCCGCAGAATCCGCCGACCTGAACAAAACCGTTTACAGCAATGACGGCGGCAGCTGGAATACCGTCGCAAGTACGGAAAAGCTGGGCACCATCGAAGGCAGCGTCACGCTGGGTGAAAATACTACCGTCAAGGGAAATTCCACCCTGACAGCGGATGACAATATCGCCATCGGCAACAACAGCGTCATCACCGGCAATACCGCCGCTGACGGCGTGATCTCCGCAGGTGGCCAGATTTCCATCGGGGACGGTACCCAGGTCTTGGATAACACCGCCACCAGCGACGGCAAAGCCGCCATCAACCTGGCGGACGGGCAAACCCTGTACATCGGCTCCGGAGCAATCCTTTCCGGCAATACTTCCAACGGCGTTTCCAGTTCCGTGCAGGCTGGCCAAAACACCCAGATCAACGTTTATACGGACGCCACCGCCTATACCTTCATCAATGACGGCATCTCCACCACGGCCGCCGCTTCCACGGCTGACGCCGCTCCGCTGGCTGCTGACCAGACCGTCATGACGAAGACCGGAGCGGGAACTCTCGTTTACGGCGGCACAGGAACCACCGATACGTTCGGAGGAACCTACCAGCAGCTTGAAGGCAACCTGATCATCGGCCATGCCACCTTCGGCGCCGTTGACTCCACCACCGGAAAAGTCGGTCCGCTCCAGTCCATCGACGACGCCGTAATGGGGACGGACGATACTGTTTACGACATTCGGACGGGACAGGTGACCCTGGCGAAGAATTCCACCATGAAGGGAGCTTCCGCCACTTTCGGAGGCGATTCTACCTTGCTGCTGAGCGACGGGTCCGTACTGGACTTCGGCACTCCCGCCACGTTCCAGGATAATTCCCGCGTAGGCATCCAGGTATCCGACGCCAGCGGCAATCCCGTTCCGCTCGCCCAACTCCGCAAGGGGACGGAAAGCGTGACGGTCACGCTGAACGGCACGGACATTTCCGGACGCCTGCTGAACAACGTATTCCTGAGCACCACCATGGCTCCGGGAACGGCGGAAGGCACCACCACCATCACCCAGAATATGAAGGGCATTGACGGCCCCATGTCCGGCTACAACGGCAACGTTTACACCGTAGCGGCCGCCCTGGAAAACAACCGTCTGAATGTGGCCGCCGGTTCTCCCGCCGCCCAGTTCTATGAAAACCTGTTCCGGGCCACGAGTGCGGATGAAGCGGCCCGCATCATCCAGTCCGTCAGCGGTGAACACGTGGTGAACTTCACCTGGGCAGCCAGCCGCACCGTGCGGAACTTCGCCGACCTGGGGCGCATTCAATCCGCCGCCTCCATGGCACGCCAGACGGAAGACACCGTTGAAGTAGTGGACGCCAAGGGTTCTCCGATCGCCCGCAAGACAATCGCCAGAGGCAACGGCAATATCTGGGTGGGCGGCATGGGAATCTGGGATGACCAGGATGCCCGCGACGGTGTTTCCGGGTATAAGTACAATGCCGGCGGTTATGCCGCAGGCATTGACTACAAAGCCGCTCAAGGTTCCCTGATCGGCATCGCCGCCGGTCAAAGCTTCGGCAGCTTCAAGGATAAGACAGGCATCGGCGCCGACTACGACGTCGATTCCTTCCTGGCCATGATTTATGGACGCATGCATCCCTTCAGGGACAGCAAGTTCACTCTGGACGGCTACGGCGCCTACGGACGTTCCCGTTTCAAAGGTGATTCCTACATCATGGGGTCCGCCGCCAACGGCAGAGCAGATACGGACACCTTCAGCGGCGCCCTTTACGGCACCTGGACGGAACGTTTCGCACTCGGCAGGGCCTTTATAACACCTTACACGGGTATTGAGTTCATGACTTCCGAACTCAAGGGATTCTCTGAAAGCGGACCTTATGGGCGCACCTTCGGCCACGCCCGGGCCCAGAACTGGACCATTCCTGTCGGCATTACGATCGCCCGCGCCTACCAGACGGACGGAGGCACCACCATCACCCCGGCCTTGACGGTAGCCGTATCCCAGGATGTGAGCCGCATGAATCCGAAATCCAATGTCGCCGGCCCCCTTGGAACATGGAACGCCCGCGGCGTCAATGTTGGCCGTACCGCATTCCGTTTGAATGCGGGCATTGATGTGCTCTTCTCCAACCAGTGGGGAGCACGCGTCTGCTACCAGTTCGAGACCCGCAACAAGCTGACCGCCCACGGTATCAACGGCGCCCTCAGCTATACGTTCTAAGTAGGAGAGCGCTCCAGCGCATGCTTTTACTTGGTTATGGTAGGCCCTTTCCCGTCCCACGCGGGAAAGGGTTTTCCGTATGTTTCCGCATCCGTTCTTTTAATTCCTCTGCGGATTCCCAATCCGAAGTCAACACTAAACGATAAAAACGAGATGTTTATACAAATACATGAACAGAGTCGTCTTATAACCAGAAACTTTCCTGCGGGAAATTTAAAACCATTATATAATTCACAATTCCAATTATTTATGCATAATAAAGAGACGTGGATTTATTTTTCGGATTGGGAATCCGTTACCCGTGCTTTTTTGAAGTACCTGATCAACATGAAATTATCTACATTCTGCATCTTATGTTGCCTTTCCGCAGGTCTTTCCCAGGCTGCCACCTACGTCTGGAGCGGAGCGGCAGGGAACGGAATTTACGGAGATTCCAACAACTGGACGGTCAACGGCGCGCCGAACGGCTATTATCCGCAAAGCGATAGCGATAACGCCGTCATCGGGAAAAATGCCGGAACGATCACCTGGTCCACCTCCCAATCTTATTTCGGGGCCACCGACAAGGTCATCATAGACTCCGGAAGCATCCTGCTTTGTACAACGGAAATAGGAGATCTCAACGTTAATTCTTTCACGCTGAAAGGCAATTCCCAATTGATATTTGAATCCAGCAACGCCCTTGGACTGGGACGTGATTTCACGCTGAACTTCAGCACGTTTACGGCGGAGGAACACGGTTCCTGGGTTGCCACGAATCTCCCCAGCTTCTGGTCCAATGGAAAAACCGTCCTCTTCGTCGGCACACTGGATACGAATAGCCTGTCCGGGAGCGGAACTATTGAGCTCGCTTCCATTAAATCTTCCCAACTGGGAGGCGATCTCCATCTGGATTTGGAAGGCCTGTACATTACTTACAACGCCCAAATTCAAACGAATGTAACACAGGTCACGGAAAACGGCGTCACCAAAGTGTTGATTAACTACGAAACCGTTCCGGAACCCGCAACGGCCACGCTGAGCCTCCTGGGACTGGGCGGTCTGCTGTTAAGAAGAAAGAGACAGTAGCCTCTCCCACCTTCTGATTCCACCCCGGCTTATTCCTCAAGGAAAGCCGGGGTTTTCTTTTGCCGCTGGCCCGGTTTGCGCACGCCCCCTTATACCGCAACATTTACCCTGCGGAACCATATAGCATCCTTCCAGACGGAAAAATCCGTTTTCCGGAGCAGGTCAGAAATCGCAATTCCGCGGGGTACGGGCAAAAGGCAGGACGTCGCGGATGTTGGTCACCCCGGTCACGAACATCAACAGGCGTTCAAACCCGGCCCCGAATCCGGCGTGCGGCACCGTGCCGTAGCGGCGCAGATCCGCATACCAGCGGTACGCTTCCGCATTCATGCCCATGCGGCGCATGTTTTCCTCCAGAATATCCAGCCGCTCCTCACGCTGGCTGCCACCCACGATTTCACCGATGCCGGGCACCAGCACATCCATGGCGGTAACGGTCTTTCCGTCTTCATTCAGGCGCATGTAGAAGGGTTTAATCTCCTTCGGGTAGTTGTATACGATGACGGGGCATTTAAAATGCTCCTCCGTCAGGAAGCGTTCATGTTCGCTCTGCAGATTGATACCCCAGGAAACGGGGTAATCAAATGTTTTGCCGCTTTTGAGCAGGATATCCACGGCTTCCGTATAGGAACAGCGCACAAACGGCGTTTCCTTCACATGCTCCAGGCGTTCCCGCAGCCCCTTGTCTACAAAACGGGTCAGGAATTCCACTTCTTCCGCGCTGTTTGCCAAGGCATCGCCGACGAGAAAACGGACAAACTCTTCCGCCATGTCCATGTCTCCATACAGATCGCAGAATGCCATTTCAGGCTCTACCATCCAGAATTCCGCCGCATGGCGCGTAGTATTGGAGTTCTCTGCCCGGAACGTGGGGCCAAAGGTATAAATGTTGCTCAGGGCGCACGCGAACGCTTCCCCTTCCAGCTGGCCGCTTACCGTGAGGTAGGCCGCCTTGCCGAAGAAATCCCGGGAGGCGTCACGGGAAGCAGCGTCTCCCACATCCAAAGTCGTCACGCGGAACATTTCTCCGGCCCCTTCGCAGTCACTGGCGGTAATAATGGGAGTGCTGACCCAGGAAAAATCCCTTTCCTGGAAAAAGCGGTGGATGGCGAAGGCCAGCCTGCTGCGCATACGGAACACGGCTCCAAACAGGTTGGTGCGGGGGCGCAAATGGGCGATGGAACGCAGAAACTCCAGCGTATGCCCCTTTTTCTGCAAGGGATAGGAATCCGGAACAGCCCCCACCAACTCCAGGGAAGCGGCGCGCAATTCCCATCGCTGCCTTCCCTGCCCGGCAACCAGAGCGCCGCGGATGCTCACGGCAGACCCCGTAGCCATTTCTCCAATCCGTTCATAGCCGGGGATACCCTCATCCGCCACGACCTGCAGGGAGGCGACGGAGGAACCGTCATTCACCTCCAGAAAGGAAAAAGCCTTGGAATCACGGCGCGTACGCACCCATCCCTGAATCAGTACGTCCGGCATTTCCTCCTCACTGTCCAGGACATGTTTCACCAATGTTCTGTTCATCATGGCGCAAGTATAATACAGCGCCTTGCCCATGCCAGCAGAATTGCTTCACCACGGAGAGAATATTCCGGATTTTCCGGCAGAGAAGGAGGGGATATGCCGCACCTGTTATTTGGAAGGCTGCATGACCTGCCGCCCCGTCGTAATGGCGATGGCATCCGCCAGCGGCATTTCCTTCTCCGTATGGGCAGCCCCCCAGGAATCTGAAAAGATAAGCGTTTTCTTTTCCTCGTCAAAACCGATAATCAGCCTCAAATGGCCTCCGCGCGTCTGGGACAAACGCAACGGTTCCGGAACAATGCCAAGCTGCACGGACCAGAACACGGGTATGCCCGCCATGATATAGGGCCTGATGGCATTGAGCCACCTGTCCACCTGGGACGGTGATCCGGCACGCGCCAGCTTCAGGACTTCTCCGTCCGCATTGTCCCAGAAACCGGACCAGTCATGTTCATTTTCCACCTTCTCTTTTTTCAGCTTGGAGGCGGCGCGGTTATAGGCTTTCAGCAGATTCCTGAAATCACGGGAATTCGCCAGGGAATCCAGCACTTTGATCCGTATCTGGAAGCGCGTCCCGATTTTTTTCAGGTTTTCCGCCATTGCCGCCGTATTAGTGCCTCCGTCCGCAGAGGTATTGGCCAGGGAAGCCAGTTCATGCTGATCCACATAGTCCATTCCATAATAGGCAAAAATGCGGGCGGCGGTAGCCACCACGCAATAACCTTTCTGGCCCTGGTCCACCATGGGAATATCCTGAATCACCACCCGCTTTCCTTCTTTCCTGACGTGCTGCTTGATATCCGCCTTTCTGGCCCGGGAAGAAGCATCTCCCCTCGCGATGGAATCTTCCGTGGGACCGGCCTTCATCCGGATAAATTCCGCTTCAAACTCCCTGCCCTCCCGCGATGTATTGATCTCCAGGGTAATCGCCCCGTTGTCCCAAATCCAGGACCAGCCGTTGACTTTGACTACCGCCTCCTTACGGGAGGCCCGGTACTCCTTGGGCTGAATCCCGGTAAGAGCGGTCAGGGATTCCTTGATGAGCTCCAGGCGCTTGTCAAATTCATCCTTGCCAATGGCCCCGTTATCCCCCTTGTTGTACATCATGACAGTCATTGACTGGGGGGCTCCGTCCTTCCAGTTCACCAGCATTTCCCCCAAGGACATGTCCCCTATCTTGATGGAGGGCTTCGCAATCCGGAGCTGGGTCTTGCCTTTATCCACCCAGCCGCCGGGCTCTCCGTTAAAATACTTTCCGAACAAATCCGGCTGAGGCAGCTTCCAGAACGCACCAGACTTTAAATCCGGCGCCATGTTGCCCGCGCCCCAGGCGGAGGGAAGAAGGCAGCAGACTGAAAGGAAAGGCAGAATGGCAGAGATAAATCGCATAACGAAAAAAGGGGCGGGGAATAGCCCCGCTGCTCGGAATCTACGCTGGTAATGTATTCTCCCATGACGGTTCTGCCAAGAAAAAATGAATCTTCCTCCAGCGAACCATTCCTTCTTTATCCTCTCCCATCCGTCCTTTTCTAATAATGCTGCCCGGTAAAAAAACCGGCCTGCCGCAGTAAATTCCGCAACAGGCCGGTTTGAATGAATAAACCAGTCCGATGATTTACATGAACGGACGCAAACGCTGCATGATAGCGTCCTTGGAAGAAGCTCCCACCATCGTATCCATGATTTCCCCGTCCTTGATAATCAGAAGAGTGGGGATAGTGCGCACACCATAGGTAGCGGCCAGTCCGTTGTTGGCGTCCACATCCACTTTGCCCACTTTGATCTTACCGGCCAATTCCGTAGAAAGCTGGTCAATAATCGGGGCGATCATGCGGCAGGGCCCGCACCATGTAGCCCAGAAATCGACAAGCACAGGAATGTCGGACTTCAGAACTTCATCCTCAAAATTTGCTTCAGAAAATACGTTTGCCATAGTACCGCTTAGAGTATTTCAACAATCATTACGTTCACTTATTCTTCCGCATCGGCGCCATCATCGGAAGACTCTTCGGCAGAAACGTCATCGGCCGTTTCTTCATCGGCGGCGGGAGCAGCGGGGGCAGGCTTGGAGTCTCCGCCCAGCCAGCCAACCATGCTGCGGGCTTCCAAGGTGTCCGTAGCGTATTGATAACCGATGAAAACAAGCGCAAAGGCAAGGGCCACAAAGGAGAGAACATTCAACAGCGTACTGGGAGCCGCATCCGTATCTTCTTGAAACTTCCTGGCCGTAAAGGAGGCGGAAGAAACCGGAGAGGCCGCGGGGGCGGTATTCAGCCCGATGGTGGCCTGCGGAAGCTGTGCTGTCGCCATGCCTGCTCCGGGAGGAGTCAGAGGAACAGTAGGAGCGGCAGCGGCAGGCGCCGCGCCAGCAGGAGGAACCACGGGGGCCACAGGCGTAGTGGCGGAGCCGAGGGCAACCGTCTTTAATCCTCCGCCAAGCTTGATGCCTCCGCCAAGACCGGCGGGACGAAGAGGAATAGTGGGCGCAGCGGCGGCAGGCGGAGCAGCAGGTGCCGCAGGCGCGGCGGCTACCGGAGGAACGGCCGGAGCGGCAGGTGCCTTGGGCACGGAAGGAGCAGCCGGCGGAGTCGGAATGCTGGGCGGAGGCGGAGTACCGCCCGGAATGGAGGGGGGAGGTGGATTACTCATATCGGAAAAATAACTGTGCTGAACGATAGCTCTCGCTTATTTCAGCCCGTAAATCAAGAAAAAGAATGCGTAGAACCTGAATTCCGTGCAATTTTTTTTAATTTGAAGCGTATTCCATCTCAAACACGCTGTCCGGACTTGCCCTGAAAAGCGTTCTTTCCTACGCTGTGTATCCGGCATTATCTCATATGAAACCCATTACCAAACTAGCTTCCTCCACCCTGCCCGACGGCTCCGTTCTCGACCTATGGGAACGGGACGGTTTCCACTTTCTTTTGCGCGACGGCGTACAGACAGCGTCCAGCTTTTCCCACGGAAGCAATGAAGCGGCGGCAGCCATGGCGGCGGCTCCGGTTAAAAGAGCCAATCAGCCCTCCTTCCTTCTCGACGGCCTCGGCCTGGGATTCACCCTGTTCGCCCTGATGGATCAAATTCGCAGGGAAAAGGCCCGCTTCATCGTGGCGGAACCCTGCAAACCGCTTATCGACTGGCACAAGGAACTGATGAACCAGGAACGGCCCGGATTCCTGCACGATCCCCGCGTCAGCGTGGAATTTACCCCGGCGCTTCAAATCGCCCGCAAGAATCCGAAAAGCTTCCACACCATTCTGTCCCATTCCACGCACGAACGCATGAACCTGAGCGTAGCCGAAGCTTCCGACTATTTTGCCGCACTCAAGCAGGGCGGTCTGCTGGTCATTACAGTAGCCCGCCCGGACACCCGACTTTCCCGGACACTGCAAAAAGCGGGGTTCGAAGTAAGCACGGAAGCCGTTCCGGCCTCACATAAAGGAAAGAAAACCGCTTTTCACACCGTTATTCTTGGAAAGAAGGGACGTTTCGTCCCCTTCTCCGCTCACCAGTCCTGATCCCATCCTATTATTATGAACTGCACATCCCTTACCATGACCGGACTTCTGGCCGCCCTGTCCCTGGGAATTCCCTCCCTGGCGGATTCCATTGCCCCGGGCATTCTTCTTCCCAAAAAAAATACCAAATCCATTTCCTTCTCCCCCAAGGGGACCTCGGACATTTTCCTGCTCGGCATCATGCCGCAGGGAAGTTCCGTCAAGAAAGGGGAATCCGTAGCTCAGGCGGACTTCCGCATACTGGACAATAGCATCGAAGATTATGAACGCGCCATCAAGAGCAAGAACCTGGAGGTGCTGAAACTCCGGTACGCCCTGGACCAGCAGAAGGAACGTTCCGCCCTGGCCCTGCAAAAATATCAGACGGCCCTGACACGGACGGAAGAGGATCAAAAGGATTTTCTGGAAAAACGGAAGGCCCGCATGCTGGCGGAAGAAGAGGAACGCGTCAACAAAGCCCTGCGCCACATGTCCTACAAACAGGAAGAGCTGAACCAGCTTACCAAGATGTACAAGGATGACCAGGTGGCGGAAGAAACGGAAGAGATCATTTTGAAACGCCTGAAAAATGAACTTGGGGAAAGCGAATTTGCCGTTCAGGGAGCCAAACTCGTTGCGGAACTGGCCAAGCTGCGCAATATTCATCGCCTGGGGGAAGACTATGCTACGGCAGTCAAGGAAAAGCAGATGGATCTGGAACAGGCAAGGAAGCAGGCGGATTTTGATCTGGAACAGAAAAAGATAGCCCTGACGGAGGCGGAAGTCTCCCTGAGACGCCTTCAGAATAAGTACAATGAACTGAAAGCAGACCGGGAAATGGCCTCTTTCAAGGCCCCGGAAAACGGCATCCTGCTGTACGGCGGATATGTGGCGGACAAGTGGGTGGCCATTCCGGTGGCGGAAAAGCTGAAACCCGGCGGCAAACTGGGAGCTTTTGACAAAATCGCCACCATCGTTCCGCCAGACTCGGAACTGATTGTCCAGGCTACTCTTCCGGACTCCACCGCTACGCCCAAGGTGGGGGAAACCGTCGTCATCAAAATAACGAACATGCAGATTCCCGGCGTTATTACGGAAGCCAGCCCCATTCCGGGAGCAGACGGCAAGCGCCGCATTATCATCACGCCCAAGGTTCCCGCCAGCCAGATTTTCGCCCCCGGCCTTCCCGTCCAGGTGACCATCAAGGACCAACAGGCCTGATTTCCCTTAACGGATCCCCATGAATAAAGCCGTCCTTTTCCTTGCCGCCCTTGGAGCCAGTACGGCGCTCTGCGCTCCTGTTCCGGCGGAAAAAGCGGAAAAAAGGGATACCATTCCCATTGCCAGGGTTCCGGATGTTCCGCCTCCCTCCCGGGAAACGCTGGACGCTTCTATCCGGAAGGCGGCTGACTTTCTGTTGAAAGAACAGAACAGGGACGGTTCCTGGGGAAACCATACGCGCACCAAGGGTCTGAATGTTCTCTGCCCTTATCCGGAAGGCCCCAGATCATTCAGGACAGCCTCCACCTCTTTGTGCGTGATCGGCCTCCTGACCAGCCCCCTGAAAGAAGACCCTGCCGTCAAGGCATCCCTGGACAAGGCGCTGCAGTACCTGCTAACCACGCTGCCCACCCTGAAACGGGGAGACACCCGTACCGTGCTTGGCGTATGGGGCCATGCCTACGGCCTCTCCGCCCTGAGCCGGGCGGCGCGGAACCTTCCTGCGGATGCCCCTTTGCGCGAAGAACTCAAAAAGGTGGCCTCCCTCCAAGTCAAAGCGCTGGACCAGATGGCGGACGTCCAAGGCGGCTGGGGCTATTACACATTTGAAACTTTTTCCAAGCGTCCCATTGGAGAGCCCACTTCCTTCCTGACGGCTACAGTCCTTCTTGCCTACAAGGACGCGGAACAGGCCTTTGGCCTCAAAGCGGAACCCCGCATCGTCAAACGCGCCGTCGCCTGCCTGGAAAAACTGAGGACGCCCGCCGGCAGCTACGTCTATTCCCTTTCCCATTCCTTTTATCCCGGCAGGCCCATCAACCGCCACACCGGCAGCCTGGCCCGCACTCCCGCCGGGGATCTGGCTCTGATGCGGTATGACCCGTCCTTTATTTCCAGGAGTCAGCTGGAAGACGGCCTGGAACGCATCTGGAGCCGCGGCGGCTGGCTTTCGCTGGCTGTAAAGAAGCCCATTCCCCATGAAAGCTTTGCCCAGAACGCGGGCTATTTTTTCTATTACGGGTATTATTACGCCGCCCGCTGCCTGGAGGAAGTGACGCCGGGACACCTGGCGCGCCATGCGGCCCATCTGGCAAGCGACCTCCTGCCCATGCAGGAAGAAGACGGGTCCTGGTGGGATTACCCCCTGTACAATTACCACAAATTCTACGGCACCGGATATGCCTTATATGCCGTCTCCCGCGTCAGAGAATCCCTGTATCCCTCTGATGCGGCAACAACTTCATGACCCATGTTCCGCCCGCTGACGACCATTTTTCTCGCCACCTTGTGCCTGCATCTTCCCGCAGCGCAGGGGGAATCCGTGCCAGAGGAAAAAACGGATGTTATTCCAATCGCCAAAATCTCGGATATTTCCCCCGCAAAACCCGGACAATTTGACAGGGCATTCCGCCGCGGCGTGGATTTCCTGCTGAAAACGCAAAATAAGGACGGCTCCTGGGGCGACCACCGGGTAATCGGCACCTGGAACATCCTCTGCCCCTACCCGGACGGGCCCCTCACCTTCAAAACAGCCAGTACCGCCCTGTGCATTGCAGGGCTCAACGCCAGCCCCCTGCATCATGAACCCGCCGTGCAGGAAGCCATGACCCGTGCTGAAGACTATCTAATCCGTACGATGCCCCATCTGAAACGCGGCGACGCTCTGTGCGTTTACAACACCTGGGCGCATACTTACGTGCTGGATGCCATGAGCATGAGGGCTGCAAGACTGGCCCCGGACAGCCTTCGCTACCGGGAACTGAAGGAATGCGCCCGCTCCCAGGTAAAAAAACTTAATGAACTGGCTTCCGCCATGGGGGGCTGGGGCTACCTCACTTATTCCGGCTTCAGCAAACGCCCTGCGGCACAGCCCACCTCTTTCCTGACGGGAACCGTCCTTATCTCCGCCTGGATGGCAGGAAAATCATTCGGCCTTTCCCTTGATGATAAAATATTCACCCGCGCGCTGAAATTCCTCAAATCCCAGAGGACGCCTGCGGGAACCTATGTTTATTCCCTTTCCCATTCCTTCTATCCCGGCAGGCCCATCAACCGCCATACCGGCAGCCTGGCCCGGACTCCCGCCTGTGATTACGCCATCAGGCTCTGGGAACCGGAGGACATCTCCCTGCGCCAGCTTGTGGACGGCCTGGACCGCCTGTGGAGCCGCAGGGGATGGCTGACGATGGCCCTGCATAAACCAACTCCCCACGAGAGTTTCGCCCAGAATTCCGGCTATTTTTTCTATTACGGATACTATTATTCAGGAATGTGCCTGGACATGCTGGCGCCAAACCAGGTAAAGCGTCATGCATCCCTGTTGGCGGACGATATTCTCACCCGCCAGGGAACAGACGGGGCCTGGTGGGACTACCCCCTGTATAATTACCACAAATTCTACGGCACCGGATATGCCCTGTACGCTCTTTCCCGCGCCTGGGACAAGCTGTACGGCCAACCGGAACCTTCTCCATCCTCTATTTCCACACTATCCCGGCCATGATAAATACCATGAAATCGCTTTTGGCGCTCTGCCTGTTTTACAGTGCGGCTTCCGTCTCCACCGCAGAAACCCCAATTAAACATACTTCCTTCAGACCCGGAGAAATCTGGACGGACAACAACGGCGCGCACATCAACGCCCACGGCGGCGGCATCCTGTACGACAAGGGAACCTATTACTGGTACGGAGAACACAAGGTGGAGGGGGACGCAGGAAACTATGCCCAAGTAGGGGTTCACTGCTATTCCTCCAAAGACCTCTATAACTGGAAGGACGAAGGAATCGCCCTGAAGGTGGTGGAGGGGGACCATTCCCACCCCATCGCCAAGGGCTGCATCCTGGAACGCCCCAAAGTGGTTTACAACAAAAAGACAGGAAAGTACGTGATGTGGTTCCACCTGGAACTCAAGGGGAAAGGATATGGATCCGCTTACGCGGGGGTGGCAACGGCAGCAAAACCCACAGGGCCATTCAAGTTCCTGAAGGCCGGGCGAGTCAATCCGGGCAAATGGCCCCTGAACATGGATAAAAAGGACCAAACCATGGAGACATTCAAAGGGGTACCCGGCCTGACTTCCAGCGCACTGCCCGAAGGCGTACGTTCCGAGGATATGTTCAAGAAGGATTTTGAAAAAGGACAGATGAGCCGGGACATGACCATTTTTGTGGATGACGACGGCAAGGCCTACCACATTTATTCTTCTGAAGAAAACAGCACCACACACATTGCGGAGCTGACACCGGATTACACGGGGCATACGGGAAAATTCGTCCGGGCATTTCCCGGACGCTTCATGGAAGCTCCCGCCATCTTCAAACATAAAGGCAAATACTATTTCATCGCCTCCGGATGCACGGGCTGGGCTCCCAACGCCGCCCGCAGCGCCGTGGCCAAAAACATCGCCGGCCCATGGACGGAATTGAAAAATCCCTGCGTGGGCCCCAAGGCAGGCATCACGTTCGGCGGCCAGAGCACTTTCATCCTGCCCGTGCAGGGCAAGCCCGGAAAATTCATCTTCATGGCGGACATCTGGCGGCCCAAAAACGCCATTGACGGCCGTTACCTGTGGCTGCCCATGAAATGGGAGGGTGACCAGATTATCCTGGAATGGAAGGATGAATGGACGCTGGATGACCTGTAAATTCATCTCCTTCCTTTTTATGCAGGATACGGTTTATTGCTTCCATCTCCTTGCCGGAAGGCAGAAGCGGAGCCTTCTGTATGCCTTGTGCTCCGCTCTCCTTATTGCAGCAGTCTGGCTGCTTTATCCGGAATGGCCTTTCTGGGCGGGCTACATTGCCTGGGCACTCGCTTACGCAGCAACGCTGATTGTTCAACACACCATTCCCCTTCCCATCCGCTGCCCGCACTGCGGAAACGCCGGGCTTTATTCTGCTCCGCAAACTCCGGAAGAACAAAGAAGGACGGATACAGGCATCATGCTGGAATGCCGGGGTTGCGGTTCCACCTTTTACACGGACGCCTATTTGCCCTGGCCGGGAAAAATTATCCGCCGGCGCCCCATTTGCCCGGAAGAATGGGAAGAAAAATCTGCCCGTAAACAAGCCGGGCCCGCTTCCTCCGGAGAGGAACGCAGGCCGGAAAGGTCTTTCGTCAACGGAGGAAAAATCTAACGGGCTTTTTTGGAAGCCATCACGTAATTCCTCATGCGCTGGTCTGCGGGGGTGGTGGGGCGTACGCTGGTAACCCAATTGCCGGCCTTATCCTTCTTTTTGATTTCCGTTCTGTCGCGGTACAATTTCGCGGAGAAATCGCTGGAATCAAGAACAACCGGCCCCGGACCTGTCGTGACAATGGGAGTGGGAGGAACCTCCGCAACCACCGTCATTGGAGCGGCAAGGGAATTATACCAGTACACCAGTTCCTGCTGGCCGACAGGATCGTCCGGATAAGGAGCATAAGCTCCGTTATTGGTGGAAACCTTTACATAGGCCGGTTCCGGAAATGTGGTCTGATAGGAAGAGGGGGAACAGGCCCCCAACAACAAAAGGCCGGCTCCGCCGGCAATAATCATGGAATGCAGTTTCATATAGGCATTGGACTCCCTTCCGCCACCTGCCGTTCAGAGGATGTACGGTTCCGGAATATTACGGACACCCGCGCGTCTTGCGCTTGAGCGCCATTCCCAGCGCCGTACGCCATCATGCGGAGGAAAGGAGCTTGCCGTTCCCCCGGCGGCATGGTTGAATATTATTTCCTCTCCATGATTACGGATTTCCGGCTGAAAGTGTTTGAAACCGTCGCACGGCGCCTGAATTTTACGCGCGCGGCGGAGGAACTGTTCATCACGCAGCCGGCCGTCACCCGGCATATCAAGGAACTGGAACGTCTGCTGGATGCCCGTCTGTTCAAAAGGGAGGGACGAGGGATTGCCCTGACGGCGGAAGGCGTGCGCCTGCTGGCCCATTCCCGCCGCATCCTCAAGGAATACGAAACGCTGGCTGAAGAAATATCCTTTGGCCGCAATTCCCCTGTTTCCGGCGAATTGAGCCTGGGAGCCAGCTCCACCATGTCCCAGTATGTGCTGCCTCCGCTGCTGGCCCTGTTCAACCGCCATTACCCGGAAATACGCATATGGCTGAAAAGCGGCAATACGGAGGAAATAGAACAGGCCGTCCAGGATGAATCCGTGCAGCTTGGCATCGTGGAAGGCACGGCAACGCGCGCGGACCTGCATTACCAGCCATTTATGGAGGACGAAATTATTCTGGCAGGAGGCATGCAGGCCGCCGTGCCCAGTGAAGGGCTTTCCCTCCCGCAACTCTCCCATGTGCCCCTGATCATGCGTGAACCGGGGTCCGGCACGCGCCGGGTGGTGGAGGAAGCGCTGAAAAAACACGGGATCTCCGTTTCCGGCCTCCATGTTCTGATGATGCTGGGCAATACGGAAAGCATCAAAATGTATCTGGAGCATTCTCCGGCGTGCTCTTTTCTCTCCTCCCTTGCCGTCCGGGGAGAATTCAAACGCGGAAGTTTGAAGAAAATACATCTTCGCCACCTGGAAATTCGCCGCACCTTCCACTTCGTCTCAGGACATGGAGACCACAGCAGAATCAATGAACTGTTCATCAAGTTCTGCCGATATTATTATAACAAAATTTAATTGGCTATAACAATTTTTAATTAGATTTTATAATGGCTGCATCGTATATTATTCCGCAGCCAATTCGGTACGCTCCCGGCCAGATACAACGGGCAGCCGCAACCATCATTTACCGACCATGTCTCCCAAACATCTAGCCAATCCCCTCCACGGCATCCTGCTTATTGTTCTGTTTTCCTTTTCCGCTTTTTACATTGCTGATTTTGAATGGGTGAAACATCTTTCCCTCAGCCCGCTGATCGTCGGCATCGTGCTGGGAATGCTTTACGCCAACAGCCTGCGCAACCACCTTCCGGAAACATGGGTTCCCGGCATTCAGTTCTGCACCAAGCAGGTTTTGAGAACAGGCATTGTCCTGTACGGATTCAAACTGACTTTTCAAAGTGTCATCGACATCGGCGGCTCCGCCCTGGCGCTCGACCTTATTGTGGTCACTCTCACCATTCTTCTGGGAGCCGGGCTGGGGCGCCTGCTGAAAATGGACAGGGACACGGCCCTGCTGACCTCCATCGGCAGTTCCATTTGCGGGGCAGCAGCCGTTCTGGGGGCGGAACCCGTCGTCAAAAGCAAACCTTACAAAGCCGCTGTGGCCGTTTCCACCGTGGTCATCTTCGGCACGCTCTCCATGTTTCTGTATCCAGCCCTGCACCGGGCCGGAATACTGGATCTGACGCCGGAACAAATGGGGCTTTTTACCGGAGCCACCCTTCATGAAGTGGCGCATGTGGTGGGCGCCGGCAACGCCATGGGGCAAGCTATTTCCGATCCGGCCATTATCGTCAAAATGATCCGGGTAATGATGCTGGCCCCGGTGCTGGTCGTCCTGAGCATTGTCCTGGCCCGGAGGGATCCCTCTTCCGGCGCAAACGGGGAAAAACGGAAAATTACCATTCCCTGGTTCGCCTTCCTGTTCCTTGCCGTCATTGGCTTTAATTCCCTGCACCTGCTGCCTGCCGGACTTGTGGACGCCATAAACACCCTGGATACATTCCTGCTGACCATGGCGATGACGGCCCTGGGCGCGGAATCCAGCTTTGAGAAGTTTAAGAAAGCCGGAGCGCGGCCTTTCCTGCTTGCAGGCTTCCTGTATATCTGGCTTTTCTTCGGAGGTTACTGGCTGGTCAAGCTGATCAGCCTCTAAATTCCAAAAACACTCCTCCTGCGGAAAGAGGGCAAGGCCTGCGCCCTGCCTTTCCGAACAGGAGAAAAAAGCCGTTTCACCGTCAGAACGTGAGAACCGTTTCAGCACAGGTTCACCGCCTCGTTCCATCCTGATTTCCTGCCAGAAAATCCGGTTGAAAAGGATCACCGGAGGAACCATGCCGGCATGGGATGACGGAACATGCGGAGCGCCGCATCCTGCCCGCATTACTCCCTACTGGCCACCTGTACCGCCCAATACAGACATCCTCTCTTTGCTTTCTCCGCTGCTGCGGCAGGTTTTCCCGGTAAGGCTCAACAAAAATTCATAGTCAAACCGTTTGGAGACGCTATAGTATGCGTACCCAGTTCTTAAAAACAAATGGCAACCAAATTATTCATTCCCGGACCCACTGAAGTAGCACCTGAAGTACTTGCCGCCATGAGCGGCCCAATGATGGGACACCGATCCAAAGCGGCCTCCGCCCTGCAGCGCCGCATTTCCAACAATCTGCGCCGCATCCTGCTGACGGAACAGGAAATTCTGCTTTCCACTTCCTCCGGTACGGGCCTGATGGAAGGCGCCGTGCGTTCCTGCACCGCCAAACGCGCCGCCATTTTTTCCGTGGGCGCCTTCGGCGACAAATGGTACAAGATCGCTACGGGCAACGGCGTGCCCTCCGATATTTTCAAGAGCGAACTGGGGCAGCCCACTACCCCGGAAATGGTGGACGCCGCCCTCTCCACCGGCAAATACGACACCATTTGCATCACGCACAATGAGACGTCCACCGGCATCCAGAACCCGGTGGAGGAAATTGCGGAAGTGCTTAAAAAATACCCGGATGTCGTGTGGTGCATGGACGCCGTGAGTTCCGCCGCCGGCTCCCGGATTGAAACGGACAAGCTGGGCGTGGACGTACTGGTGACCTCCACCCAGAAGGCGCTTGCCCTGCCTCCCGGCATGGCTGTCTGCACGCTATCCCAAAAAGCGTACGAACGCACCGCCTCCGTTCCCAACCGCGGCTGCTACTTTGACCTGCGTTCTATTTACGACACCATTCAGAAGAAGGACTACCAGTACACGAACACTCCCTGCATCTCCATCATGTACGCCATGGACCTCCAGCTCCAGCGCATCATGCAGGAAGGTGTGGAAAACCGCTTTGCGCGTCATGAAGCCATGGCCGAATTCGTGCGTTCCTGGGCGGATGAATATTTCAGCGTCTTTGCCAACCGGGACCATCTTTCCCGCACCCTGACGGTGATCAGCAACACGAGGGACATTGACATCGCCGCCCTGAACAACTCCCTGATCGAACGCGGCATGCAGCTCGGCAACGGTTACGGGGACTTGAAGAACAAAACGTTCCGCATTGCCCACATGGGCGAGCTGACGATGGATGACATGCGCTCCATCACGTCCAGCATCGTGGATATCCTGAAGCTCAAATAAGCGAGGCCCCTGCCCTCTTTTCCGGCTCCGTCCGGAAAAGAGGGCGGAACGCCTCCGCCGGAACATGAACGGAACAATCGCCGGGAACAGGATACATCGCGGATATCCCGGAACCTGTTCATCTTTGATCTTTTCCGCATCCCGGCGGCATTCGTCATCGTCCAAACTTTCAATCAGGCACGGTCTTTCCGGGACAACCCGTTCTTTCAGGACTTCATTTCACGTTATTTGCTGCTGTTCATTGCGGCATGCATTTTGGCCGGGCTTGTTTCCAGCATTCGCGCGCTATATCATCCTTCCCATTACTGACTTTCCGAACTCTTCCTTCCATGTCCACTCTCCATCCCTTCCCCGCCCTGCGCCCTCCTCGGGAACTGGCCGCGCGGGTCTCCTCCCTCCCCTATGACGTCATGAACCACCGGGAAGCCGAGGAAATGGCCGCCGGAAATGACGCCTCTTTCCTCCATATCTGCCGTTCCGACATCGACACGAGCGAAGCTGCCATCCATGCCCCGGAAACCTACGCCAAGGCCAGGGAAAACCTGGAAAGGTTTGTCCGCGAAGGTTACCTCTTCCGGGATGAACGGCCGTCTTTCTACATCTACCGACAAATCATGTGGGGGCGCGTACAGACGGGCATCGTCGGCTGCGCCTCCGTGGATGAATATGCCAGCGGCGCCATTAAAAAGCACGAACTGACCCGCAGGGAAAAGGAACTTGACCGGATTGAGCATTTTGATGCCTGCTCCGCTCAGACGGAACCGGTATTCCTGGCCTACCGCAAACATGAAGGTCTTTCCGCCATCATCCGGAAATGGATTAAATTCCACAAACCCGAATATGATTTTACCACGGAGGACGGCGTCACCCATATCCTGTGGCCCGTTTCCGAGCCCGGCACGGTGGAAGACATCCGCAAAAGCTTTGAGGAAGTGGACGCCCTTTACATTGCGGACGGGCACCACCGCACGGCTTCCAGCGCTGCCGTTTCCGCCAGGCGCCGCCAGAAACACCCGGACTACACGGGGCAGGAAGAATTCAACTACCTGATGGCTGTCGTCTTTTGTGATGAAGACCTTTTCATCATGGACTACAACCGCGTCGTACGCGACCTGAACGGCCTGACTGAAGAGGAATTCATGGAAAAACTCCGTACCTCCTTTGACATAAATCCTGTGGATACCATTCCCGGAGAAGGCTACGCCCCCCGCGCCAAGCATGAGTTCGGCATGTATCTGAATGGACGCTGGTATTCCGCCACGGCCAAACCGGGAACCTTCCCGGCCGGCCATCCCATCGAAAGCCTGGACTGCGCCATCCTCCAGGCGAATGTGCTGGCTCCCATCCTGGGCATTGACGATCCACGCACGAGCGACCGCATCGACTTCGTAGGAGGAATCCGCGGTCTGGGAGAACTGGAACGCCGCTGTTCCGGGGAAATGGCGCTGGCTTTCTCCCTGTATCCCGTCACCATGGCCGACCTTTTCCGCGTAGCGGACGCCGGAGAAATCATGCCTCCCAAATCCACCTGGTTTGAACCCAAGCTGCGCAGCGGGCTTTTTATCCATACAATTGAACAATAATCTTTTCCACCGTACCAACATGAACAAGGTCCTTATTCCTACCAAACTCTCCGACGTAGCGGCCAACACGCTTAAAACGGCCGGCTATGAAGTCATCCAGGACGCTGATACGCCTCTGGAAAAACAGGTAGCCGCCCATCCGGATGCCGTGGCTCTGATCGTCCGCAGCGAAAAAGTCACTCCGGAAATCATGGACGCCCTTCCTTCCCTGAAGCTGGTCGTCCGCGCCGGAGCCGGTTACGACAACATTGACATTGTGTACGCCCGCAAAAAAAACGTGGACGTCATGAATACCCCCGGAGCCAACTCCAATGCTGTGGCGGAAGAAGTCATGGCCATGATTCTGGCCTACTACCGCCACATCGTCCAGGCGGACGCCACCACCCGGGAAGGCCTGTGGGAAAAGAAAAAATACATGGGCAGCGAACTGACCAAAAAGACGGTGGGCATCATCGGCCTGGGCAACATCGGCCGCAACCTCGTCAAGCGCCTTCAGGGATTTGAACCCATTCTGCTGGGCTACGACCACTTTCTGGCACGCCAGCGCGCCCTGAACATCGGCGTCACCCCCACCAGCATTGAAGATATTTTCTCCCAGTGCGACATTATTACCCTGCACGTTCCGGGCGGCCCCTCCACCCACCACATGGTGAACGCGGAACTCATTGGAAAAATGAAAGACGGAGCAGTACTCATCAACTGCTCCCGCTACGGCGTGGTGGATGAAGAAGCGCTGGCCGCCGCCAAGGCCGCAGGCAAAAACATCGGCTACCTGACGGACGTACATCCCAAGGATGCGCCCGGAGAGAAGCCTTCCGCCCCCATTGCGGATTTGATTCTTCCCCACCTGGGAGCCAACACCCGGGAGGCCAATACGAAAGCGGCCAAACGCGCCGCAGAACAGATGATCGCCTATTTTTCCGACGGCGACACCTCCTGCGTGGTGAACGGGGAATCCCCCAGCGGCCTCAATCCGGCCCATCTTCAACTGGCGTTTCTGCTCGCCTCCCTGGCACGCAAGGCCGGCGGCAACAAGCCCATCCGCCGCGTGGAATGCACTTTTTACGGCAACCTGCGCATTTTCCGCAAATGGTTTACGGCCCCCATTCTGGAAGGCCTTCTGCCGCATGCGGAAAAAGGGCTCATGCCTGCCGCCGCAGAAGAATCCCTGCGGGAGCACGGCATCGTTTTCAAAGCGAGGGAACCCAAAGATGACAAACCTTATGAAGATTCCATCACGCTGGACGTAGCCATGGAAGAGGAAGAGGAATATTTCCACACCAGCGTGCGCGGCGTGGTGACGGAAGGCATCCCCATGGTCTCCCGCCTGAACAATTTCAACGGATTGTACGCGGACCTGCGCGGCACGACATTATGCCTGCGCTACAAGGACCGTCCGGGTGTTATCGCCCTCATCGGCTCCGCCCTGTCTTCCAATGGAATCAACATTGACAACATCGCCGCCCCGGCCGACCACGCCACCAGGGAGGCCCTGACCGTGATTAAGACCAACCAGCCGGTTTCCGATGAGCTGCTGGATAAAATCGCGAAAGAGATAGATGCCATCTCTGCGTTTTCCCTGAATCTTTAACAGGGAAAGACGCATTTCCGGAAACCTGCTTTTCAGACCGCCCGCTTCCTTCATCTCCGGAGGGAAGCGGGCGGTTCTTATTTCTGCCATGTTGACAAGGCTTACCCATTTTTATACCATTGACCGAATCGTCGGAACATATCCATGCGCTACGTACTGCTTCTCCTGACCCTGTTAACCGCCGGATTTTCCGTCTGGTACTATCAAAACCGCATTTCCCCGGAAGGAAAGGAACTGGCCGCCCAAAAAACAACATTGGAACAGGAGGCCGCAATATTGGAAAAAGCCGTTATCCAATCCCGAAAGAAGCTGGATGATGCCCAGGATGCCACCCGGGCGGCGGAAGAAGACATAGAGAGATTCCAGCAAGTTTATCTCCAACAAAAAAGGCAGCAGCATCAGGAAATCCAGGATGCCGCCTACCAAAAAAGCGTGGCGGACCAGCAGGAAGAAGTGAAGGAACACGACCAAAAGATTGACCGGCTGCGCCGCCGCATGAAAAGGCAAAGGGAAAGCACCAAATCCGCCAGGGAGGAACTGCTCCGGAAAAAGGAGGGAATGAGAACCCAGCTTGACAGGCTGACCGATCAGCAGAGGAGCATTCAGGCGGAACTGGAACAGGCGGAACGCGAACTGGCCCAAAAACGGGAAGAGGCCAAAAGCAGGAAGAAATTGTCCGGGATTGCCCCTCAGAAGGGAAATATTTCCGAACTTCAGACACAGATGAACCTTATCCGCCAGAAAACCGCAGCTGCTAAGGAAAAAATGAAAGCCGTAGATGCGGCGCTGGAAACTCTGGAAGAAAAGTCTGGCAAACAGGAACGCCTGATGCAGAAGGCGGAGGAGAAACTCACCCAACAGAAAAACAAGGTTCTGGCCGACGATGACCGGGACGAATCCGCTGTCCCGGAACCGGGCGATGAAGACTTGCTGGCGTCTGCCGAATACAGGGAGCTGTCCAGAGATGTACGGAAAACTCTGGAACAGGCCCGTAAAAAAGAAGAACAGGCATCCCGGGCCTATGACGAAGCCCGCGCGGCCATGCGGAAAGTCTCCAGGGAAGAAGTGAAAAAGCTGGCAAAGAAGGAAAAAGACCATGCCTCCTTTCAGAAGCTGTTCACGGGTGCAGCCTCCGTCGCGGGATTTATCCTGCTCCTGTTCACGGGTGCGGCCTTCCGCAGCAGCAACAGTTGAACGTCTGCCGGAAAATGAAATGCACGGAGAACAAGGAAGCACCCGCCTTCCCTCAGGGAGTCGTTGACGGACGGCAGGGATATGATAGTCTCAGGCCAGCCTGATCATGCTCACACTGGCCCAGATTCACGGACAACCGGAAATTTTCCATTCCATTCAGGGGGAAGGAGTCTCCCAGGGAACACCCTGCGTTTTCCTGCGTCTGGCAGGCTGCAATCTGGCCTGTTCCTGGTGTGATACGGCGTATTCCTGGAACGGAACGGCTCCCGGAGTGCGCCTCGCGCCTGAAAAGGCGGCTGAACTGGTGCTCCATTATCCATGCCGCCGACTGGTCCTGACCGGAGGGGAGCCGCTCATTCAGCAAAAGGCGCTTCCCGCCCTGCTGCGCCTGTTGCCGGATCATGCCGTGGAAATGGAAACCAACGGCACCATCATGCCGGATACGGAACTGCTGAAACGCGTCACGCAATTCAACGTATCTCCCAAACTCCCCCATTCAGGCAATAACGACGTTAAGACTTGGAAACCGGATATCCTGCGCTGTCTGGCGGGTACGGAGAAAGCCTGGTTCAAATTCGTCGTGGCGTGCGAGGACGATGTCAGGGCCGTTCTGCGGCGGGCTTCCGAAGCGGACATTCCCCCGGAACGAATTCTGATCATGCCCCTGGCCTCCACACGGGATGAGTTGAACGCCATGCGTGCGCAGGCGGTGGAATGGTGTCTCCGCTACGGTCTTCGTTTTTCAGACCGTCTGCATATCGCCATCTGGAACAGCAAAAAAGGCGTTTAAGCACGCTCCTGACTCATCAGGAAAGACAAATGCTTCCCGCTTTTCCGGCCGGAATTCCGCAAGCCTCCAAGGCTCTGCGCCATCGGGAAACCTACGCTTTCTGTTTCAAATCCAGCAGCATCTGGGTATTGCTGGGGTATTTGTTCAGGAAAAACAGGAACCGTTCCATGGCTTCTACGGGTTTATGCCCGGCTAAAGCGCGGCGGATCAGATTCATCTTGTACAGCCATGCTTCCGGCATAATGAGCTCTTCCCTCCGCGTCCCCGATTTCAGAATGTCCACGGCCGGGAAGATATATTGCTCCGCAATGCGGCGGTTCAGCACCAGTTCCATATTGCCCGTCCCCTTGAATTCCTGGAAAATCAGGTCATCCATGCGGCTGTTGGTTTCCACCAGGGCGGTGGCAATGATAGTCAGGGAACCGGCCTGGCGCGTATTGCGGGCGGCGGCAAAAAGGCGCCGGGGCATTTCCAGAGCGCGGGCATCAATGCCGCCGGACATCGTGCGGCCGCTTCCCTTGTCAGCGTTATTGTAGGCGCGGGCCAGGCGAGTAATGGAATCCATCAGCAGGAAAACATGCTGCCCCGCCTCTACAAGCCGTTTGGCGCGTTCAATGCAAAGTTCCGCCATGCGGCAGTGATCGCGCACCCTTCCATCATTGGAAGAGGCGTATACTTCAGCTCCGGGGAGGGAACGTTTAAACTCCGTCACTTCTTCCGGACGCTCGTCTACCAGAAGCACCATCAGGTGAATGGAATCCCTGTAATTCTCCAGAATGGCTTCCGCCATGTGCTGAAGCAGCGTCGTCTTCCCTGCGCGGGGCGGAGAGACAATCAGGCCGCGCTGACCGCGCCCGATTGGAGCAATCAGATCCAATGTGCGGGTGGTGTAACGCTCCGGCCGGGTTTCAAAGGAAATGCGTTTATTAGGATTGACCGCCTTGAGCTCTTCAAAGTGCGGGTTCTTGCGCGCTTTCTCCGGAGCAACCCCGTTAACGGAGGCAATTTCCGTCAGAAGAATGCCGCGGTCATGACGGCAGGCCTGCCCATGCACCCACACGGCAGGACGCAGACCGAACCTGCGGATCATATCCTGCGGCACATAAACGGCTTCCGCAAAAGCGTCAAAATCATTATCCGGCTTCCTTAAAAAGCCGAACCCCTTATTCGTAATTTCCAGCAACCCGTCCACCGGTTCCGGCGGCGCCAGTCCACGGGGGGCGCTGTTCTGTGGGGTTCCGCCCTCCTGATTATTATTCCAGCGGTTTTTAACCCGGTCATTGCCGTTTCTGCCATTGCGGCCATCCTGGCGATTATTCCGGTTTTTGTTGAAACGGTCGTTGTTATTCCGGCGGTTCTGCCTGTCAAAACGCTGCCTTTGCGGCTCATTTGTCCGACGCGGCTCCCGGGCGGCATCTTCGGAAAAATCCGCCGCACCTTCCTGCACCACCTTGATGGACGGAACGGAAGCATCCGCCTCCGGCTCCTGTTCCCTCGGTTTCCTCACAAATCTCTGGCGAATAACCTTCGGCCTGCCTTCTGCGGGCTGCTCCGGAACAGAATCGGAAGAATCGGAAGCCGGCTCGGCAGGCGCCGCATGAACGGCAATTTCCGCCTCAGGGCCGGCTGAATCACCGTTCTCCGGAGCAACAGCCTTGGCAGCACGCCTGCGCACCGGCTTGATGGCGGCTTCCGTTCCGGAGACAATCGCAGAGCCGTCAGTTTCCGGAACCTCCTCCACAGGCTTCTTGCGCGGGCGTCCGCGCCGGGGCCTGGCAGGAACATCCTGCGCTTCTTCCACCGGGATTTCAGCACTGCTCTTACGGGAAGTCTTCTTCCCCGGCACATCGACACTTTCCATCCCATCATCCGCCAATTCAGCAACCTTCTTCCTTATCGTCCGCTTGCGGGGCGCCGGGGAAGAATCCTGTTCCGTCCCGGGCACTTCCGCAGCAGTCTGGGGCTTTACCGGAGCTTCCGCCGCAGACTTGGTTTTGCGGATAATACGTTTTTTGGGCGCCGGCTCCGGAGAAACCTGTTCCGGAGTCAAATCTGGGGGGGTATCAGACATGGAAAAGAAAATTGAACTGCAACAACAGGCGTCTCCTGAAGGACAACAGCGTTAACCAAGCTGCTCAAGGATTTCTTCCGCCACATCGAAATTGGAGAAGACGTTCAGCGCATCATCATAGTCGTCCAGCGCTTCATACAGGCGCAGGGCGGCCTTCGCCGTTTCCAGATCATTAATCACGGAAGCATTCTGCGCCACGGAAATCAGCTTCATGGAAATTACCGTATGCCCGGCTTCACGCAGGGCGGCGCACACGTTGTTCAACTCCGTTGGGCTCGTAACAAACACCCATTCATTGTCGGAATCCCCCTGTTCCACATCATCCGCGCCGCATTCCAGCGCCAGATCCATGGCGGAATCCTCCGTAAGACCTTCCGCCATGATGCGGGCCTCTCCCTTGCGTTCAAACTGGTAAGCCACGGAACCGGGCGTACCGATGCTGCCTCCGTTTTTGGTGAACAGGGTACGCAGCTCGGAAGCGGAACGGTTTGTGTTGTCCGTCGCCACTTCAATCAGGAAAGCCGTGCCTGAGGGGCCGTAGCCTTCATAGGTAATCTCCTGGATGGTAGCTCCTCCCAGTTCTCCGGTGCCTTTTTTGATGGCGCGTTCAATATTTTCCTTGGGGGTGGACACGGCCTTGGCTCCGTCAATGGCGGCGCGCAGGCGCGGATTCAGATCAGGATCTCCGCCGCCGCTTTTGGCGGCCAGCATGATTTCATGGGCAAAGCGGGCAAAAACCTTGCCCTTCTTGGCGTCTTCCTTAGCCTTAACGTACTTGATCTTAGACCATTTATTATGTCCTGACATAGAATTGGGAATAATAGTAAGTGTAGGTGAAAAGAGACAAACTAACAAGTGGAACTGTTCTGCAACCCGGGGAACACATTGTCATTTGCAAATACCACGCAGGAAGGGAATCAGGGTGCGGCCATCCGTAAATATGTTACAGGTACCGGATACTCTGCCGGGGAACACGCCGCGCACCTTCAGGAGCTCCGGCTACCTCTTGGCAGTCACTCTCAACACACGCAAAATAACGTATTCCCCAGCATTGGCAATACTTTTTTAGGTCACGGCAACCGGCTGCTTTCAGAGCTATCTTCTACCGCCTTCAATTAATTTTTAATATATTTTGATTATTTAAAATAATAAATACTGTTTCTTTAATAGTGAAAATAAAAAAATATATCCGCACAGCAGGCTCCTGTTACGCATCCAGCCCTGATGGTGCAGGGGGTGATTCCGTCATGGGCCAAAGCCTGAGTTCTAACGCCGCCTCTGTTATCATTGACTAAGAAAGGGAGGCGGGCTTAGATATGCCCTTCTTTCTTTTTCCCTGTCTTATGGAACAAGCAGCGCACCAGGAAAAATCACATGCGGCCCTTTCCTCCGTCCTGTGGTCCGCCTTTTTAACGGTCATCAAGCTCTGGGCCGGCATTGTAACCGGCAGCCTCGGCATCATTTCCGAAGCCCTGCACAGCGGGCTGGACCTGATGGCTGCGGCCATGACTTTTTATGCCGTAAAAGTGGCGTCCCGCCCTGCGGACGAAAGCCACCCTTACGGGCACGAAAAAGTGGAGAATCTTTCCGCCCTGGCGGAAACAGCCCTCCTTTTAGTTACCTGCGCCTGGATTGTCTGGGAGGCTGTGGACCGTCTGTTCTACAATGAGGCGGAGATTACCCTCACCTGGTGGGCTTTTGCCGTAGTGGCCGTCTCCCTGCTGGTAGATGTGAACCGTTCCGCCATGCTCCGCCGGGTAGCCAAAAAGCACAAAAGCCAGGCCCTGGAAGCGGATGCACTTCACTTTACCACGGATATCTGGTCTTCCGCAGTCGTGCTCCTGGGTCTTTTCTGCATATGGCTGGCCCATCTGGTCCCCGCGGAATCAGCCTGGCACGGCCTCCTGGAGAGGGCGGATGCCATTGCGGCCCTGTTTGTGGCGGCTCTGGTTTGTTCCGTGGCTTTCGGCCTTGCCAAACGTTCCATCCACGCCCTGATGGACGGCGGTTCTTCCTCCCTGACGCGGCAGGTGCTGGACGCCATGAAAAAGAATGCCCCGGATTATCCGGTCAAACGCATCCGCCTGCGTGACGGAGGCTCGCGCATCTTTGTAGAGCTGGATGTGGAAGCGCCTGCGGAACTGCACGTGGATGACGCCCATGATGTGGCGGAATCCATTGAAGGCATTGTAAAGCATGAATTGCCGGAAGCGGACGTCATCGTCCATATCGAACCGGCGCGGGAGAATCTTTCCAATATGGAGCCGGACATGATTATCCACCGGCTGGCCTTGCGCCACCATGTCCGCATTCACGGTTTTTATGCAGGCCACGGCAAACAGGCCCCCTGTTATTTCATGGATGTGGAAATTCCGGCGGATTGGCCCTTGGAACGCGGCTACCATGTGGTGGAGGCTTTCAGGGATTCCATTCTGCATGAACTCAAGCCGGAAAAGGTAATTTGCCGCATTGAACCGGATTGCCGCGACATGGAAACAGGCGCCATTGCGGAACAGGTTTCTCCGGAGGAAGTGCGCCTGAAGGTAAATCTCATTCTCCAGCAGCACAGAAACATCCGCAAGATCCTCAAGCTGGACCTGACCAGGGAGGCCAATTTCCCAACCTTGACCTGTGTGTGTTCCGTGGACGCCTCCCTGACTATCCGGGAATGCCACCAGATCGCCTCGCAGCTGGAAAACCAGATAGAAAACGCACTGCACCACCTAGGGCGCGTTACCGTCATTCTTAAACCGTCCAAGCAGAACAGAAATTGAATGACTGTTGCCGGATTCCCGTAAAAACATGTTCCGAATCCGGGAAGGGGAAACGGTGTCCATTCCGGGCATGGGAACCTCCGCCCGGACAAAGCGGAGCCAACGATTATGAATGGCCCGCAACGGAAACTCCGGGCATTTCCCTGTCCAGCTCCGCGCGAATGCGCTGGCGCTCGGAAACGATCTGTTCGTCGTCCGCACCGCCTTCCCGCAGGAAATATTCCGCCATGGACAGGGCTACTTCCGATTCCGAGGAAAAAACCTGGGAAGCGCCGGCTTCCTTCAGTATATCCACGTCCCTCATGTACTTGGTGTGAATCATCACGTCAATATGAGGGTTAAGCTCCAGAGCCACGCCTACTATCTCCTTGGCGTCCGGAATGGAAGCAGAGAGAATCAGGCTTTCCGCATATTCAATGCCCGCATGGCGCAGAATTTCCCGCTGGCTGGCATCCCCGTAAACAATATCCCCTCCCTGCTCCCGTATAGCGGTAACCGTGTCTATGTTCATTTCCACGATGATGACTTCCACCCCGTTGTCATTCAATATCCTCTTAAGAATGCGCCCCGTGGGGCCAAACCCTACCAATACCACGCGCCGCGCATCCGGAGCGGGCAAGGCCATGCTGTTCACGCCCCCCGGGTCCGCAAGCCCTATGCCGCGTTTTTGCAGCCATTTGACTGCAGGTCCAATCTGTCGGTACAGGATGGGATTTAAGGAAATGGAGACGACAGCCGCCAGAATGATGGCCTGATTGGCATCCGGAGGCAGGATGTTGTACATGAGACCTATTCCGGCGAGAATGAAAGAAAATTCACCCACTTGAGCCAGGGCCACGGATACGCTCAACGCCAGCGGCACCGGCCGCCTCAGGCAACGAACAACCACATAAGCCGCCAGCGGCTTGCCGATCATCACCACCCCCAGCGTTGCCAGGGCCAGAGGCCAGCAATCCCCCACGGACATCGGGTCAAACATCATCCCCACGGAAACGAAGAAGAGCACCGCAAAAGCATCCCTCATCAACATGGCTTCCGCCGCCGCGCGCGCGCAGAAGTCCGACTGGCCTACAACCATCCCCGCCAAAAACGCCCCCAAAACCATGGAAGCGCCAAAGAATTCCGCGGAGCACACCGCCACGCCCAGCGCAATGACCAGCACAGCCAGCGTAAACAAATCACGCGCGCCCGTTCGGGCCACGTACCGCAGCACCAGCGGAATGACTTTTTTCCCGGCAAACAGCGTCAGGGCCACCAGCAGGGCCAGCTTGACGAACATCCAGCCAAGCTCGGAAAGAATGCCGCCCCAGTCTCCGGCGCCGCTCTGGCGCGCTTCCATCACGGCGGGAATGAGAACCAGCAGCAGAATGGTAAACAGGTCTTCCACTACCAGCCATCCCAGGGCCACATGGCCGCCGGGCGTATGGAGGTTCTGGTTGTCTTCCAGCACCCGCGTCAGCACTACGGTACTCGCCACGGAAATCGCCATGCCAAAAACCAGTCCGGAAATCGCGGACCATCCGAACATCCACCCGACCAGCACCCCCAGCACGGTAGCCACGGATATCTGCACAACGGCTCCCGGCACGGCCACTTTTTGCACGGCAATCAAATCCTTCAAATGGAAATGGAGCCCCACCCCGAACATCAGCAGGATAACGCCCAACTCCGCGAATTGTTCCACCGTATGGGAATCCGCAACAAATCCCGGCGAGTACGGCCCTACCACCACCCCGGCCAGCAGGTAGCCCACCAGCGGGGATAAATGCAGTTTTCTGGCAATAAGGCCGAAAAGAAGGGCAGCGGCCAATCCGCCGACAAAAGTGAGAATAAGGCTGAAATCGTGATCCATACGCGCGTGACAGGGATAAGGGGTATTCTTGACCGCCAAGTCGTTTTTACGCTATCGCGTTTTATTTTCCCTCACAAGAACGCATTGCGCCGCATGGAAATGCAGTCGCACTTTTTGCATGAAAAATGGTCCCGTCAAATTTTCATCATACCCTATTTGCGACCGCTTCTAATTAAATTTTCCCATACGGGATTCCTATCAAACGTGTTAGTAAAATTCGTCCTGTTCATTCCCGGGAAGCTGCCGGGTCATTGTCCCGCACTGGCGGTCGGACAAATACCCATACATCGCCATCGGCAATTTTTACATCCTGCTGCCGGACAACGGAAATAATCCGCCGGCCCGGAAAATCCAAAGCAGGAACGCCCGCCGGGCAGACACTTTCGTTTTCAGGCTCTTCCATGCTCCATGCCCATACCCCTGAACTTGGAAAAATTGATAAAATACCCCCAATTCCATTTGAATTTCCAGGAAATTAATTTATTTTATATTGGAAATAATTGATTTTTTCAAATCTATGACTGAAGATGCCATATTCAAGGAACAGTGGAACCTTCTTAAGAAGGAGATGGCAATGGGAGACGCTCATCTCCAGCAAAGGCTGGAACAGTTCATTTTCCGGCAATACGGCCGGGCGGTTCTGACGCATTACATTAAAGCCCTTTCCGTCCTGGAGCTCAGCCGCCATTTCTACCTGCGGTTCCGCAGGAGGAGCCGTGCCGTAACGGAACCCATTCTCTACTGGACCGTGCTTGCGGAAACAACCATCCACATGACGCTGGAGGGAGTAAAAGACATGCACCCCTTCATCTCCCTGCCGGCACGTGCCGGCGCAACCTTCCAGCTTGACATGTTAAAAGACTGCTACCTTCTTTATTTGAGGGACCGGGGATATCCCTGCTGGCCCAGGGCCTCCCGCAGAAGCCGCATCATCCGGAACAAATGGAACGCTCCGGAACTGGAAGCCGCCTATTTCCTCCGGTTGTGCCAGAACAGCACGGACCGTCATTATGCCAACGTGATGAACATCCTGCTGGAAGAAATACTGCATATGCTGATTACCCTCCGCCAACTCAGGAACCACGGAAAAAACCTGCTGGAACTCAGAAGAAGCCGGAACTCCAATTCTTCCCCGGGCGGCGTTCCGCCGCCGTCCCTCCGCCCGCAGCACCCTCCCGAAGACAGTCTTTAAAACCATCCGCGCTTTTTCCAAAGGATACTTGAAAAAACCGCCGGGACCTTACAAAATCAACATGCAGTCTCCATAGGAGAAAAATCTGTACCGTTCCCGGATGGCTTCCAGATAGGCTTTCATGACCAGCTCCCTGCCCGCAAAGGCGCTGACAAGCATCAGCAGCGTGCTCTGCGGCAAATGGAAATTCGTGATCAGGGCGTCCACCACTTTGTAATTGTAGGGAGGATAGATGAAGATGTTCGTTGAACCGGAACACTCCCTCAACGGCAGACCTTCCGCCGTTGCCACATGTTCCAGCACCCGCACGCTGGTGGTGCCCACGGCAATGACCCTTCTGGCGTTATTGACTGCCCGGGCAGCGGCTTCAGGAAGAAAAAAATGCTCCGTATGCATCTGATGGTCTTCTATCCTGTCCGCCTTGACGGGACGGAATGTTCCTACCCCCACGTGCAGGGTTAGAAAATCGTGGGGGACGGATGCCAGCAGCTCCGGCGTAAAATGCAGCCCGGCCGTAGGAGCGGCAATGGCCCCTTCATGCCTGGCGTAAACGGTCTGGTAACGCTCCCTGTCGGATGGGTCGCTTTCCCGGTTCATATAGTGGGGAAGAGCCAGACGCCCGTATTTTTCCTCATCCACTTCCCGGTCAAACCGGATAAGGCGGTACCCTTCCTCATCAATGCCTTCCACGGTGCCCACCGCCTCCCCGACCGCAACCGTACGCCCAAGCTTCATTTTGCGTCCGGGGCGCACCATGCACTTCCACAACAGGGGATTAAGAACCTCCGCGCGTACTATTTCAATGGAACCGTCGTTGGAAAAATATCTTGCCGGAACCACCCTGGTATCATTCAGGATAAAATGATCCCCTTCTCGCACATATTCCGGCAAATCGCAAAAATGCCTGTGCTCAATCATGCCCGTATCCCGGTGAATGACCATCATCCGGGACGAGGAGCGGTCCGGAAGGGGACGGTCCGCTATCAGTTCTTCCGGCAGCGGATAATCAAAATCAATGGTGCGCACGGCCAAGTGCATTGCCACGAATCCTCCGAAAGGTCAATACCTTTAAACCGCAGGTAACACAATTATATCTTTACCCTGCTTCGGTTCATATGGTATGGAAGGATACATGAACAACCTGCTGTCAGCAAACATTTCCAACGCAACCGCCTGGGGGACCATTCTGGTCGTCGTCCTCGTCATCTTTCTGGTCATTTTTTTCGCCATCATCGCCAAATTCTTCAAGACATGGCTGCGCGCCCGTCTGGCGAAAGCGCCCGTCTCCATGAGCAACATGCTGGGGATGTGGCTCCGGAAAGTGCCCTATCCCCTGGTGGTGGACACCCGCATTACGGCCGCCAAGGCGGGCCTGGACATCAGCACGGATGAGCTGGAGGCCCACTTCCTGGCCGGCGGCGACATCGTGGACTGCGTGCTTGCCCTGATTGCGGCGGAGAAAGCCGGCATTCCGCTGAGCTACGACCGCGCCTGCGCCATTGACCTGGCCGTGAAAGGCACTTCCAAGACCGTGCTGGAAGCCGTGCGCACCTCCATCAATCCCCGAGTCATCGACTGCCCGAACCCCAGCTCCGGCCAAACGCGCCTGACGGCGGTGGCCCGTGACGGCATTGCAGTGGCGGTGCGCGCCCGCGTAACGGTGCGCACCAACCTGGATCTCTTCGTAGGGGGCGCCACGGAGGAAACGGTGGTCGCCCGCGTCGGGGAAGGCATCGTCTCCGCCGTAGGTTCCGCCCCCTCCTACAAGGATGTTCTGGAAAAACCGGAGGTGATCTCCCGTACCGTAAGCGACAAGGGGGTGGATGCCGCCACGGCGTTTGAAGTGCTTTCCATTGACATTGCGGATGTGGATGTAGCCGGCAATGTGGGCGCCCGCCTCCAGGCCGAGCAGGCGGAAGCGGACAAACAAATCGCCCAGGCCAAAGCGGAAGTCCGCCGCGCCGCCGCCGTAGCCACGGAACAGGAAATGGCTGCAAAAACGCAGGAAATGCGCGCCAAAGTGGTGGAAGCGGAAGCCCAGATTCCCATGGCTATGGCGGAAGCCTTCCGCAACGGCAATCTGGGAGTGCTGGACTACGCCCGTTACCAAAATGTGGTGGCTGACACCAAAATGAGAGATTCCATCGCTCAACCGGATACGCCTCCCTCTTCCATCAAATAAATAAATTCCCTGGTTTCCGGAAAGGCCTGCTTTTTCCGGAAACCTTTATCCTTTATGGATTTACTGGCATACATGCTCGCCTCCGGAGGCGATGACAATAGCCTGAAACTCTGGTTCTGGCTGATTGTCGGGGTGATTTTCCTCATCAAAAAAGCAATCGAATTGTTGAAACCGGATGAAAAGGATGAGGAACCGTCCGTTCCGGACACGGAGAACCATCATGAAAAACGCGTAAGGGAAGTCATTGCGGAAATGCGCCGGGCAACCCCGCAGCCACAGCAAACCCAACCTGCCGCACCGGCCCGCGCACCGCGGCCCTCAGCCCCTCCTGTAGAGCTTCCCTCCCCCGCCGTGGCCCGCAAACCGCAGCGGATCCCGGCGCCGGCGGCTGCACAACCCGAGGAAACAGCCCGGCAGACGGCGCAAAATGTGCTGGAACGCTACGTAAAAGCTACGGAAGAAGCCCGGCAATCCATGCGCTCTCTTTCCGATGCGGAACAGGCGGCTCTGCAACGTTTGCAAAAGAGGGAGATGAAGGAACATCTGCCCGACCTTCTTCCGTCATCAGCCGCAGTGGAATCTCCTTCCCTGAAAAATTCCCTTCACCACCCCAAATCTCTGAAAGCGGCTGTTCTTTATCAGGAAATCCTTGGAAAACCCAGAGCATTACGAAGCGCATCCTTCAGCGGTGAATAAAGAATGGCCCTTCCCGGACCATGTTCCGTTCAGCCGTCATGCTGCCCCCCTCTTATTCATTCTCCCTTGCCTGAAAAGGTAAGCGGAGGTACCCTCCATCCCGCAATGACAGACACACCTTTGCAGATAGCCGGACGCCAGTTCACCTCCCGCCTGATGGTGGGAACGGGAAAATTTCCTTCCAATGAGAGCATGAAAGAAGCTCTGGAAGCCTCCGGCGCCCAAATTGTGACGGTGGCTCTGCGCCGGGCGGATCTGACGGGTTCCCACGATCCCGCCGCCAATATTCTGGATTTCATTGATCCGGAAAAATACCTCCTTCTCCCCAACACCAGCGGAGCGACTACGGCAGAAGAAGCCGTACGCCTGGCGCGCCTGGCGGCAGCAGCCGGGCTGCCCAACTGGATCAAGCTGGAGATTCACCCGGACGCCCAGTACCTGATGCCGGACCCCATTGAAACGCTGAAAGCGGCGGAAATCCTGGTCAGGGAAGGCTTCACCGTGCTTCCCTACATTAACGCAGACCCCGTGCTCGCCAAACGCCTTCAGGAAGCCGGAGCGGCGGCCGTCATGCCTCTTGGCGCCCCCATCGGCACCAACAAGGGAGTGCTGACCCGGGAATTGATTAACATCATCATTGAACAGGCTATTGTCCCCGTGGTGGTGGACGCGGGGCTGGGAGCACCCAGCCACGCGGCGGAGGCTCTGGAAATGGGAGCGGATGCCGTGCTCGTCAATACGGCTATCGCCGCCTCCGGCTCTCCCTCCGCCATGGCGGAGGCGTTCGCCCTGGCATGCCGTGCCGGACGCATGGCTTATCTGTCCGGCCTTCCCGCCGTTTCCTCCCAAGCTACAGCCACCAGCCCCCTGACTTCCTTCCTGCATTAAAAGGCCGGGAAAAAGCCCCGGTTTTCTCCCGCACCCATGAGTCAAGAAACTCCGGGAACATTTTTCGCAATCTTTCTGCGTATCAGGAATTCCAGGATGAAGCAGGCGGCTACAAACAGCACAATCAACGGAATCAGGTAAGGCTGGCTGAAGAACATCTGGTAAAAGAACGCCCCCAGAATAAACAGCATCAGAAGAAAGCCCAGGATGATAAGCAGCGCATTTCCCTGAGTCTCTTTCCGGAGCCGCCAATGGGCGACGAACACCGCCAGGTAGCTGATCAGAAAACAGGCCCCCGCCAAATTGGCGATGGCTACCAGGTTAAAGGCATTCGTCATCACCAGAATCCCCAGCAAAAGATAGAAAAAACCCTCCGTTCCGTGGCCCCAGAAAGGCTGTTTAAAAATAGCTCCCAGCTGGCCGTTGCGCGCCAGAGCCCGGGAAATGTCCAGCATGCTGAACATGGTGGCATTAATGGCTGATGCCGTGGCAATGAGAGCCGCTACGGATACGGCCATGAAGCCCCACATGCCCAAAACCGGATAGGCGGCCTGCGCTACGGCCGTTTCCGTATGGCTTTCCAGGGAAGTAGCGGGAACGTTGGACAGTACTACGTAGGAGAGTATCAGGTACAGGGCCAGCACAAGGCCAATAGCCATAAAAATGGCTCTTGGCAGCGTCCTGGAAGGATTTTTCAGATTGCCCGCCGTATTGGCCATCATTCCGTAGCCGGCAAATGCGAAAAATGTCAATCCCACGCTGCCCAGCAAACCGTCCAGCCCTTTCACCGGAATGGGATCCGCGCCCACAGGCACGGAAGAACCGAAGCTGGCAAGCATTAAAACCGTCAAAATCAATAATTTGAATGCCACCATGATTACTTCCGACTTTCCAACGGCCCTGGCTCCCCCCATATTCAATGCCCCCAGCAGCAAAATAGCCACGCTGGCAAAAAGGGCCGTGGAATAAATGGTGACTGCCCTGTCCGGTAAAAACAGGCGGGACGCATAGGCTCCAAAGGATTTGGCCACCAGGGCCACGGTAATGACCAGCGTTCCCAGGTAAATAAGGGTCAGTGCGCCGGACAGGGTCTTATGGGAAAAAGCCTCGTTGAAATAATCCATAATTCCTCCGGAACCGGGATAACGGGAACCCAGTTTGGCGTAGGTGTACCCGGAAAGCAGGGCAGCAACGCCTCCCAGAATAAAGGACCAATATACATTTTTTCCCGCCATCAGGGTCGCCTGCCCCATGAGGGCGAAAATTCCCGCTCCCACCATGGACCCTATTCCTAATGCAATGACGCTCCACAGGGACAGATATTCTTTTGGGGCCTTCCCGTACATAAGGGATTTAGAGATACTACAGGAATGAAACGTTGACCTTTCCGCACGGGATGACACGTCCTGCTTATTCATCCGTCCTGCAGCCCCATCATGACTATTCCGGCACGGCTTTCCCCTTGAACCGTCCGTTGTCGGCATGTAGGGTACGGCTGATGATCAAAACCGCCATTTTTGATTTTGACGGAACTCTTGCCGACACCATACCCCTGTGCCGGGAGGCTTTTCGCCGCGCTATCCGGAAGCTGGACGGCAGAATATTGGCGGATGAAGAAATCGAACGCCAATTCGGCCCGGACGATCTGGGAGTTATCCAGAAATTGATTCCCGGGAAACCGGAACTGCATGAACGCGGCAGGGAACTATTTATCCACTATTACCGCAAGCTGCACGCAGACCTGGCTCCCGCCCCCTTTCCCGGAACAGCCGAATTGCTGAGCACTCTCCGCAACCTCGGCATTCGGCTGGCCATGGTCACAGGCAAACGCCTGGAAAGCGCAGAAATATCCCTCCAGTTTTTTCATCTGTCCGAATTTTTTCCTATTCTGGAAACAGGCTCCCCGGAGGGAGGCGTAAAACCGGACCGCATCAAACGGGCTTTGTCCCGTCTGAATGCCGTCGCCTCAGAAGCCATCTATATTGGAGACGCCCCCACAGACGTGGACGCATGCCGCTCTGTCCCTATCCGCATTCTCTCCGCAGGATGGGCCGCGGAGGCGGACATCAACGGCCTCAGGAAAAAAAAGCCGGACTTTCTCCTGACCCGTTTTGAAGACCTGGAACGTTTCTTCCGGGAACATCATGAAAATGAAGGCCTTTAAGATTGCAATCCTGCAGAAAACAGGCTACCATTACCCACCCCGTTAATATCAATCCTTCCATGACTTTTCAGAAAGAATCCGGAAAAGAGGGCCTGAAAATTCTGCTCATGCTCGCCAGCGTCATTATCATCACGGCTGGGCTGCAGGCGGGAAAACCGGTGCTCCTGCCCATCGTTCTATCCGGCTTTCTGGCAATCGTCAGTTATCCGCTGACGACTTTTTTCAAGAGCCGTCTTTGCTTCCCGCACTGGCTGGCAGTGACTTTCACGGTCATCATGGACTTTGGCATTCTGGTGGGCCTGGGCTATCTGGCCCAATACCTGGGGCAGGATCTGGCCAAAACAGTCACGGTCAAATACCAGCCTCTTATGATGGAGAAAATCCATGAACTCCGCGCTTTCCTGATTGAACAGGACTGGAACAACCTGGCTGACCAGATGCTTCAGGAACTTCCGGACCTGCTCAACGGCCAGCGCATCGTGGCGTTTTCCACAGGGGTGATGGGGCAGTTAGCTTCCATGCTGACCTTCACCACCCTGATTCTGATCCTGATGACTTTCTTCCTGGGGGAAGCCCCCCGCTTCCGGGCGAACATCAATAAACTGGGGCATAACAGCGACACAGGCATCCGCAAATTCTCCAAGGCCCTGGCCGGAGTTCAGAAATATCTCATTATTAAAACCTTCATCAGCGCAGTTACAGGGCTTCTGGCTTTCCTGCTTTGCTATTACATGAACGTGGACTTTCCGCTGTTGTGGGGCATCGTGGCTTTCGCCCTCAACTTCATTCCCACCTTCGGCTCCATCATCGCGGCTATTCCCCCCACGCTTCTCGCCATGCTTCTGATCAGCCCGACTGCGGGCATCATTGTTGCCGGCGGCTACCTGGTGATTAACACAGCTCTGGGAAACTGCCTGGAACCCATGCTGCTGGGACGGCAATTCGGCATTGTGACCAGTATGGTTCTGCTCTCCGTCATCTTCTGGGGCTGGGTATGGGGCCCCATCGGCATGCTGCTGGCCGTACCCATTACCATGTTGATTAAACTCGGGCTGGAAAGCTCCAAGGATCTCGCCTGGATCGCCCAGCTCATTGACAACCCTCCCACTCCCAGATTCCCTCTCCCTCCTCTCCATTCCGGGAAAACCAACGAAAGCACAACCAAGGAATAATCCATGCATTCATTCGCTTACAAAAACGGCACGCTCTACTGTGAAAACGTCAACCTTCAGGAACTGGCGGACAAGGAAAGTACACCCCTGTACGTTTATAGCAAACAAACCATTTTAAACCATTTTCACCGCCTCAGGGAAGCTCTGGCACCGCTTAACGCGGAAGTGGCCTACGCCGTCAAGGCCTGCTCCAACATCGCCATCCTGAACCTCATGGCCCGCAACGGGGCGGGATTCGACATCGTCTCCGGCGGAGAACTATTCCGCGTCCTCAAAGCCGGGGGAGATCCGACCAAATGCACTTATGCCGGCGTAGGAAAAACCGAGCAGGAAATCCGTTATGCCCTGGGCCAGGGCATTTATTGCTTCAATGTGGAATCCGAAGCGGAACTGCGGGCCATTAACGCCATTGCCGCCTCCATGGGAGTCAAGGCTCCGGTGGCCGTGCGCGTCAATCCCAACGTAGAGGCGGGAACACACAAATACATTACTACCGGCAAGGCTGAAAATAAATTCGGCGTGGACTTTGAACGCATTGAGTCTCTTTATGAGATGGCGGCCCGCGAACTTCCGAACCTTCATCTGAAAGGGTTGCAAATGCATATCGGCTCCCAGCTTACCCAGGCGAAACCCTTCCTGGAAGCCGTCAGGAAAGTCGCCCCCCTGGCTGCTTCCCTGAAAGAAAAACACGGCATTGAATTTTTCTCCATCGGAGGAGGAATTGGCATCGTTTACCAGGGCACGCTGGATTCCGGCGTTCAGGAATGGTGGAATGAGGACTGCGCCCAGCTCACGCTGAGCACTTACGCCCAGGCCGTCGTCCCCACCCTGCAACCTCTGGGATTACACATCATTGTGGAACCGGGCCGTCTTATCGTAGGAAATGCGGGAGCACTCATCACGCGTTGTCTGTATGAAAAAAACGGGAAAGCCAAAACCTTTAAAATTGTGGATGCAGGGATGAACGACCTCATCCGCCCCGCCCTCTACCAGGGCTATCATGAAATTATCCCGGTCAGAGAACACCCCTCCGGATCCTGCGTCACAGCGGATGTTGTGGGTCCCATCTGTGAATCCGGAGACTTCCTCGCCCAAAACAGGGACATGCCGGACGTGCGCCAGGGAGAACTCCTGGCCGTACTGTCCGCCGGAGCCTATGGTTTTTCCATGTCTTCCAACTACAATTCACGGCCTATGGCGGAAGAAGTCCTGGTGGACGGGGACCAATGGAACGTCATTCGCAGCCGCCAAAGCTGGGAAGACCTCATCCGGGGAGAATCCATTCCGGAATAACACCCCCATCCTGCCCATCTTTAGAATGCCCTTCCAGCGATAAAACGAAGGAGGGGCATTTCCTTTCAACCGTACTGAATGGAAAACAAGGCGGAATTTTCAAGTCCGCCAAGCCACGCGGAGCTTCTTTCCGAAGACGCCGCACGCTACTGCCGTACGGGCTCCGGTGGACCGGTCCGGCCGCAAGTCACAATGATTCGAACATGAACATGCCCCGCAAGAGCGTTGCAACCCCGGCGTGCGCCTGAGTTCAGCCTTGCCCTCCTGAAAAAAAACGCCTATCATATCCCCGTTATGCCAATAGCCACACCAGAACAATACATTACCATGCTTGAAACGGCCAAAAAGGAAGGCTACGCCTATCCGGCCGTTAACGTGACCACGATCGAAGTCATCAACGGCGCTCTCCGCGCTTTTTCCGAAGCCAAAAGCGACGGTATCATTCAGGTTTCCATCGGTGGCGGCAAATTCGCCTCCGGCAGCTCCGTAGGCAATTCCGCCCTTGGCGCCATTGTTCTGGCGGAAGCAACGCGTCGTCTGGCTGAAAAGCACAACGTTCTCGTAGCCCTTCATACGGACCACTGCCAGCCCGAACACGTGGATACTTTCCTGCGTCCTCTGATTGCCGAATCCCGCCGCCGCGTGGAACGCGGTGAAGCCCCCCTCTTCAATTCCCACATGCTGGATGCCTCCACGCTTCCCATGGCGGAAAACCTCAAGCTTTCCCGGGAACTGCTGAAGGAATGCGCCGAACTGGGCATCGTTCTTGAAATCGAAATCGGCGTTGTGGGCGGAGAAGAAGACGGAGTGGACAACTCCGGCCATCCCGCCGACAAGCTTTACACTTCTCCGGAAGATATGCTGATGACGTATGAAGCCCTCGCGCCCCTCGGCAAATTCATGCTGGCCGCCACTTTCGGCAACGTGCACGGCGTGTACAAGCCCGGCCACGTCAAACTGAAACCCAGCATCCTGCGGGACGGTCAGGAAGCCGTGGTAGCCAAACACGGAGAAGCGGCTCGCATGCCCCTCGTCTTCCATGGCGGTTCCGGTTCCGAACTTTCCGATATCCGCGAAGCCGTTTCCTACGGCGTCGTCAAGATGAACATCGACACCGACACGCAATACGCCTTCACCCGCCCGATCGTCTCCCACATGTGCGAACACATCAACGGAGTGCTCAAGATTGATGGCGAAGTGGGCAACAAGAAGGATTACGATCCCCGTTCCTATCTTGCCAAGGGTGAAAAGGGAGTCGCCGCCCGCCTTCAGGAAGCCGCCGACAACCTTATGTCCGCCGGCAAGACCCTCTTTGGCAAAATCTAAAAAGAGTTCCCTCAACGAATTTAATGCCATGCCCGGTTTCTTAAAAGAAACCGGGCATTTTTTCTGGAAAAACCCGCCAACAGGGTAAGGCGGGAAACGCTTTCACCGAGTATTTATCCCCCTGAGACGACGGGAAAACGAACCGTTCCCCGTCTTTTTTTCTGTCCTCTGGGCTTCTCCGATTACGGGACCATTAACCCGCATTCTTCCGCAAGGAAACCGCTGCGAACATATAAAACGATAGCCGCACAGGAAAAACCGGAATTATTCATAACAGAACAAGGCCATTCCTTCGCTCAGCGGACCGCAGGGACCCCGGCGCCGCTTGAACCACAGGAGCCTTTCCCCAGCGCTCCAGGAACTTTAATTTCCTGCTTTGCGGGATTCCCTTACGCGGTCATTGGCGTTCAGGATGCGCTTGCGCAGACGGATAAAATGAGGCGTAGCCTCCACCAGTTCATCAGGTTCAATGTACTCAATGGCACGTTCCAGAGAAAAAATGACGGGAGGGGAAAGCTGGATGCCGTCTCCCTTCGTGGCTGAGCGGATATTGTTCAAATGCTTTTCCTTGCACGGGTTGACCGGCATATCCATCTGCCGCGGGTTTTCGCCTACAATCTGGCCTTCGTAAATATCTTCCTGCGGCCCCACAAACAGACGCCCGCGTTCTTCCAGCGCTACCAGCGCGAACGGAGTGGAAACGCCCGTCTCCATGGAAACCAGGGTGCCGGTGGTACGCGTGGTGATGTCCCCGGCATAAGGCCCGTAATCCCGGAACAGGTGGGAGAAAATACCGTGGCCGGACGTCAGATTGACCAGCTCAAATTCAAAACCGATAATACCGCGGGTGGGAATATAAGCCTGAATAAAAGTATGGCCCGTGCCTTCCCTGCATACCATGTCTTCCATCTGTCCCTTGCGGGCGTGAAGAAGCTTCATGACGCCGTTGGCATGTTCGTCCGGAACTTCTACGTACATCGTTTCATACGGTTCCGTAAGGCGGTCGTTTTCATCCCTCTTCATGATCACGGTGGGACGGGAAACGCACAGTTCATAATTTTCACGGCGCATAGTCTCCACCAGCACGGCGATCTGCATGGCGCCGCGGGCGGAAACGGAGAAAACGCCGGCTTTGTCCGTATCCTCCACCTGGATGGAAATATTCGTCCGCATTTCCCTCATCAGGCGGTCGCGTATCACGCGGGAAGTCACATTCTTGCCGTCGCGCCCTCCGAAAGGCCCGTTGTTGATGGAAAATTCCATGGAAATGGTAGGAGGATCAATCGCCACGAATGGAAGGGGCTCCGTATCCGCGGAACCGCCCAAGGTTTCCCCGATGTTGACGTTTTCAAACCCCGCCACCCCTACGATGTTGCCTGCCACGCCGATGGCCGAATCCGTAGTGCTTAAGCCGGAATATTCAAACATGCGGGTCACTTTTCCGGAAATGCAGGAGCCGTCGCTCTGATGGAGCCACACGGTGTCCCCTTTCTTCACAGTGCCGGAGGTAATGCGGCCGATAGCCACACGGCCCACATAATCGTCCCAGTCAATATTGGAAACGAGCATCTTGAATTCACCCTCCGGATCGGCATCCTTCGGAGCGGGGATATGTTCCACAATCTTGAATAAAAGAGGAGTGCAGTCCACAGGAGGTTCCCCCTCCATGGAATTCATGAAGTAACCGTCGCGGGCGGAACCGTACACGAAAGGGGCTTCAAATTGTTCATCCGTGGCGCCCAGCTCCAGAAAAAGCTCCAGCACCTGGTCATGCACGGCGGCGGGATCGGCATGCGGACGGTCGATCTTGTTAATGACGACAATGGGCATCAGCCCTTCCTGAAGGGCCTTGCGGAGCACAAAACGCGTCTGGGCCTGCGGCCCTTCAAAAGCGTCCACCACCAGAAGCACGCCATCCACCATTTTCATCACGCGCTCCACTTCCCCGCCGAAATCCGCGTGTCCGGGAGTATCCACAATGTTGATCGTGTATCCATTCCAGAGGATGGATGTATTCTTGGCCTTGATCGTGATGCCTTTTTCACGTTCCAGATCCATGGAATCCATGGCGCGTTCCTGCACGGCCTGGTTGGCCCGGTAGGCGCCTCCCGCCTGCAAAAGTTGGTCAACCAGGGTCGTCTTCCCATGGTCAACGTGAGCGATGATGGCGAGATTGCGGAACTTGGAAGGATCTGACATTGCGCGCGAGAGCTAAAAACACCGGAAAATAAATGTCAAGTCTGCTCCATGAATACCGACTATATTTTCAGCGTTTGCAAGCCTCCCTGCCGCCATCGCCGCAAGCGATGGAACTTTTATTTTCCTCCGGTGAATTTATAGCTTCCCCCCCTCCTCAAATAGGAGTATTCTGCTCCGGCATAAGTAATTTCTCAATTCTAGATAACAATGAAGATTTGGTTAGATGGAAAGCTGGTGGAACAGGAGGAAGCAAAAACCTCGGTTTTCGACCACGGCACACTCTATGGAGACGGCATTTTTGAAGGTATCCGGTTCTATAACAAGCGCGTTTTCCGCCTGGAAGACCACATGGACCGCCTGTACAACTGCGCCCATTATCTGTTGCTGGATATTCCTTACACTCAGGAAGAACTCTCCAACGCCGTATGCGAAACGGTCGCGGCCTCCGGCCTGAACGACGGTTATATCCGTCTGGTGGTTACCCGCGGCGTCGGCAATCTGGGGCTCAACCCATTCAACTGCAAACGGTCCTGCGTCTTCATCATTGCGGATAAAATCTCCCTGTACGATCCGGACGTATATGAAAACGGGCTGGCCCTGATTACCAGCTCCGTGCGCCGCAACCGTCCGGACACCGTTTGTCCGCAGGTCAAGTCGCTCAATTATCTCAACAACATCCTGGCCAAAATGGAAGCTGTGCGCCAGGGTGCGGCGGAAGCCCTGATGCTGAACGACCTGGGTAATGTGGCCGAATGCACGGGCGACAACATTTTCATTGTGAAGGACGGTACCGTGTTCACACCGCCAGTTACGGACGGCTGCCTGGACGGCATCACGCGCCGGGTAGTGCTGGAAATCTGCCGGGAGCTGCAAATCCCGGCTCAGGAAAAGACCATGAACCGCTTTACCATCACCTGTGCGGACGAATGCTTCCTGACCGGCACTGCCGCAGAATGCGTTCCCGTGACCAAATTGGACGGCTATCAGCTGGGCTCAGGAAAAATCGGTCCTGTCACAGCTCGAATCCTGGCCCGTTTCCAGGAACTGGCCCAGACCACGGGAACATCCTGTTAGAACCAGCCAACCCTTTTTTGGACCAACGAAAACGGCTCCGCCAGATGACGGAGCCGTTTTTTGTGCTATTCCGTTAAATATAAAAAAGAAAACACAGGTAAGCACATTCCCGCGGGGCTATACGGCAGTCTCCTCTGGAAATGAAGGCTTGTGACCTTCACGGCCTCCCGTTCCGAAACGCTGCAGAAGAATCCAGTATGAAAAGCCGCGTCGCTTGTGAAATGACAAGGCAAGCGACATCTTGCATGTCCGGCCGCCACGCCGGACATGCCTCAACCTGAAAAAAGTCTATTTCTTCTTGGGCAGGCCGGTTTCCGGGTCAAACTGCTTAGCCTGCTGGGCATGTTCTTTCGTCTGATAGAACCGAACGTAATCAATCAGGAATTTTACAGGATACCCTTGCCCGTCTTTAGGAGCTTTCTCGCACCAGGTGCCGCCCACGGCGGAATTGAGAATGAGATAGAACGGCGTACGGAACGGATTCCCCGCCCCATTGGCATAATTGGTGGTATTAAGGTCAATGGACTTCACCAGCTTGTCATCCACCATCAACTTGATGGAATCCTTGTCCCATTCCATGACATAAGTATGAAAATCATCGGAAAGATTCTCTATCTTCACAGTCCCTCCGCGGGAAGCATCCCTTTTGGACACGCCGTCCGGACTCAAGTGGAAAGTGGAATAAACCACATCCGGCTGTTGGGAAATATTTTCCAGCATATCAATCTCCCCGTTGACGGGCCAGCCCCATTTATTCTTGCCAAGCAACCAGATGGCAGGCCAGATGCCCTTGGTTTTGGGAACCTTGGCACGCACTTCCAGTCTGCCGAACATGAAATTTTTTGTCTTGATCGTCGTAACGGAACCGGAGGTATAGGGCATGAACTTGGTATTCTTGATCCAATCCGCGGAACTTTTCTTATAATTGACATTGGCGAACTTTTCAAAATGGGTTTCCAAAACCAGGCAGCCATCCTCCAATCTCATATTCTTGGGTCGGCCTGTATAAGTCTGCTGGGATCCCTGGTTACGGATTACTCCCAACTCCGGTTTCCACTTTTTGGCGTCTATCCTGGAACCGTTGAACTCGTCACCCCAGACATAAACCCACCCGCCGGGGAGGGTCCTCGGAGGTTTGGAATCTTCTCCCTTTACAGACATGCAAAGGCATGCAGTCAACAACACGGCAAATAGGCTCTTCATACGGAGCAATACTGCACCTAGTTCCGCAGCCTTTCAAACAAAATACATCATTCGGCGCCTCATACCTCCTTTCCCCTGTCAAATGGCGAAATATCCTGCAAAATGAATAGAACCCTTAACCCGGCGCATGCTATGGTCATGATATGAAAACCACTTTCCCTCCCCATGGCCGGGCGCTCCTCCACCAGACGCCTGCAGGTGCTGTCGTGATTGTGGAAAACGGCACAGCCGTCACCCATCTTTTCTTCAGCCGCATGGTACAGCCGGAGCATTTGGAATGGGAGGAAACACCCCTGCTGCGTCAAACGGCTGACCAGCTGGATGAATATTTTCAAGGTTCCCGCCGCGTATTTGACGTGCCGCTTTCTCCCCAGGGAACCGAATTTGAACGAACGGTCTGGAAAGCCCTTCAAGCCATCCCCTATGGAGAAACCAGAAGTTACGGAGACATTGCCCGGCGAATAGGACGCCCATCAGCATGCCGGGCAGTAGGACAGGCCAACAACCGGAACCCTGTCGGCATCATCATCCCCTGCCACCGAGTCATCGGAGCCGACGGCAAACTGACCGGCTATGCAAGCGGCCTGACCATTAAACAATACCTGTTGGAATTGGAACAGGGCTCCACCACTCCTTTCACATTATTCATGGATATGGAACGCATGCCCGGAAATACTCCGGCCAGTCCATAAAACGGCAGGACTGGAAAATTCCGGTCAGAGCTGCATACCGTTTTCCGTCTGAGGAAGAGGCATGGATTTCAAGGCGGCCTTGGGGGATTCAATACCCAGCCATTGAAGAGGCAGCAATTCACCCGTTACCCTGTAATGTTTGTAGGTTAATCCGGCAAACACAGCCAGAAAAAATATCAGGACGGCATAAAGGGCCATCCATAAATAATGATTTCGGGTCGTGCGGGCGGCTTCATCCGCCAACTGCTGTAAGTTCCGCATAGCGATCGAAGGGGCGGCATCTTCTTCTCTCCCGGATGATTCGGCAGAAAATCCCGGAGATGGCTCTTCCGCAAACCGGAGCCTGGCATCCCCCAAAGCGATTTCATCGCCATCGTAAAGGGTTGCGGCGCCCATCGGCGTCAGGCCGTTGATTTTAGTTCCATTAGTAGAACCAAGGTCCTCCAGGACATATCCCCCTTCCTTAAACTGAAGCAAGGCATGCTCTCCGGAAACCGACTGAAAGGGAAGCACAATCTCGCAATGCTCGTCACGTCCGATGCGTGCGAAATATTCACCGTTCTTCGGAAGAACTATGGTTTTTTCAGAACCGTCGGGAAGGTGGATGGAAAGGCGTGGCATGATTCCTGGAAATCATGCCACGCCCATATTCATTTTCAATCCAAAAGACCGTTTGCCCATCACGTATAAGAAAAATGGCGATATCCGCCTTTCCCCAGAAAGACAGAATTCCATGCAGATTCATGATATGGGTTCATCCTCCTCAATTTTTATTTTTCCCGCATACTTTCAAAAAATATTTTAAGCAATTATAGTGGCCTCCGGGGAAGTTTTCCATAAGTAATCCACTCATTTTAAAACATTACATGAAATACTGAATCAATTTTTTTCCTGATTGGAAACAGACCTTCCGAAACTGCGACGGATCATGCCGGACACGAACACTGCGCAAACGACAATCTTCAAGGGGGACAACTTGTTGGGAATCGCTAAACAGGCCATTTTCAAACATACCGTTTTCCGGGAGGGCCGCCCTCCCGGAACATAGGGATTGGATATACGCGCAAACTGCCGTCCTGCCTTTGGACATGTCCTTCACTATCTCGATAATTTTTTATTTGCCTGGAGCGGCTTAAATCAAAAGAACTCAACTGAAATTTTTTCTGCTGTCTGGCATCTGCCGCTCCTCTTCTTGCATGGAGTTTATTCACCCTGGGTTCCCTTCCCCGTCCGTTACATGCAGACGTCTGCATGACACCAATAAAAGCGGCATGTCGCTGCCGCTGTCCCTGATTATTTTAATAAGAGGAATTTTTCTCTTCATTTATTACTGTGAAGACAGCCAGCATGGCACAAATCAATCCGGGGCATCGTAAAAACATCCGGAGTTCCCGTAATGATTCGAAATCCTCTTTCACGGGAAAGTCAGCGGCCTACACCGTGGAAAAACCGTGCAGCCCTGCACATGTCTTGCGTTTTGAAGGAAAATGTTTCATATTCAGACCATGTTTGTTGACAACATCCGCATATTCGCCAGGGCAGGAAAGGGAGGAAACGGGCTGGTCAGCTTCCGAAGGGCCAAATTCGTGCCCAAGGGAGGCCCGGACGGCGGTGATGGAGGCGATGGCGGAAGCGTCATTCTGGAAGTGGATCCGCACACGAATGACCTGCGTTCTTTTTTTTATGATCCAAAATTAATCGCCACGGACGGGGTAGGCGGACAAAGCGCCAAGAAACATGGCAAGAACGGCAAATCCGTCATCGGGAAAGTGCCCCCCGGTACCATTATCTACCGCAGCAATGCATCCTCCATGGCGGAGGCGACCTGGCTGGAACGGGAAGGCGAAGGCATTGAACTGGAAAAAATAGCGGATCTGACGGAAATCGGCACCCGGTTCACGTTGTGCCAGGGCGGCCTCGGCGGCAAGGGAAACTGGCATTTCCGTTCCGCGACCAACCAGGCGCCTACGGAAGCCGAGATGGGAACGGAAGGGGAGGAAGGCGTCTTCTTTATGGAATTGCGCCGCATTGCGGACGCCGGGCTGGTAGGCTACCCCAACGCGGGGAAAAGCACATTGCTGGGAGACATTTCGGAAGCCAAGCCCAAAGTAGCCAGCTATCCTTTTACCACGCTTCAGCCTATCATCGGAGTGGTGGAATTCGACAGCTTTCGCCGCTGCGTTGTGGCGGACATTCCCGGCATCATTGAAGGCGCACACAACAACCGGGGCCTGGGACATGAATTCCTGCGCCACATCACGCGCTGCAAGGTGCTCGTCTTCGTTCTGGACATGGCTGGCAGCGAAGGCCGCGACCCCATTGAAGACCTTCAAAATCTCCGCACGGAAATTAAACTGTACAGCGAAGACCTGGCCAAACAGCCCTGGTTCGTCGTCGCCAACAAAATGGACTTGGAAGGAGCGGAAGAAAATCTGGCTAACTTCCGCATGCGTTTCCCGAAAGTGGACATCATCCCCATTTCCGCGCTCAATGGAGACGGTATTTCCCGGCTCAGGAACAGGCTTGATGAGCTTGTAGGTTATAAATTCATCCGTTAACTTATTCATTCAACTTTCTTTCAACCTTTGACATGACAGCCCCTCTCTCCGTAACGACAGCTTCCGACCAGCTTCTGTGCCGTATCGCCGGAATTGGAGACCTCTTCGCCATTGAAGGGGAATTCGTCACCGGGAAGGAAATACCCAGCGGACACATCAACACCACTTACAAGGCTACCTACCGTAAAAGCGACGGGACGGAAGATTCCTATATCCTCCAGCGCATTAACGATTACGTCTTCAAAGACCCCAAAGCCGTCATGCGCAACGTGGAAAAAGTCACGCGCCACATCAACTGGAAAGTCCTGCGCCGCCTGAAGGATTCCGCCGGCCAAACCCTCAACCTCTACCCGGCCCGGGGAGGACGCAACTACATTGACATCCCCGGTGACGGCATCTGGCGCTGTTACAACTACCTGGCCGGCACGCACACCTACGACGTGGTGGAAAACACCCGCCAGGCCTACCAGGCAGGATTTGCCTTTGGGTCCTTCCAGGATTTGATTAGTGACATGAATCCGGACGACATCGTGGAAACCATACCTGGCTTCCATCATACCCGGAACCGCTTCAACCGCCTGATGGAAGTGGCGGAGCTGGATCCGCAGGGGCGTCTCTCCACCTGTCTACCTGAATTGGAATTCATTAAAGCCCGAGAACAGGATGTGGATCGGTTGCTGAATCTTCAGGAAAGAGGTGTTCTTCCCACCCGCATCACTCATAACGACACCAAAATCAACAATGTCATGCTGGATGAGGACACCGACCACGCCGTCTGCGTCATTGACCTGGATACGGTCATGCCCGGCCTTGTACTGTACGACTTCGGAGATATGGTGCGCACCGTCACTCCGCCTACGGAAGAAGATGAAGAAGACCTGGACAAGGTACGCATGCGTATGCCCATGTTCCAATCTATCGTAGAAGGGTATCTGACCGCTGCCCACGGCTTCCTGACCCAGGCGGAAATAGACCAGCTTGCCTTTTCAGGAAAACTCATCACGCTGGAAATCGGCATCCGTTTCCTGACGGACTATCTGGAAGGCGACCCATACTTCAAGGTCTCACGGCCGAACCACAATCTCATCCGCTGCCGTACGCAGCTAAAACTGGTGGAATGCATTGAACAGGAACTTCCTGCCATGGAACAATACGTCAAGCGCGTCGCCAGGGGGATGTCCAGAAAATAGGGAAAAGCTTTTCCTTCTTCCATTCCACTACCTCCGGGGACGGCTATGCCGTCCCTTCTTTTTTATATTATTTGAACATGGCTGCCCATTCCATAATCCAAGAAACATTACACGCAATAGCCAAGCCATGTTTGAAATACCAGACATCCAACTCAATCAATATGGCAAGCCGGCAAGGATCATGTTCCTGGCTCCATATGCCCCAGACGCTCCCGATTTCTCCAAAAAACCCTACACAGGCAATGGAGGCTACCCTCAGTACCACTACAACATTTATAAAGCCATCCAGGACATAGGCTACGACGTCGTCTCCTCCTCCAAACCCTATTCCGTCCAATTCGCCAAGGGAAACGTGGACTATGTATTCTCCCTGATGAACAGGTTCGCCATGTCCAGGCCTGAAATATTCATTTCTTCTTACTGCGAATTCATTCAGGTTCCCTACCTGGGCGCCCCGCCCAACATCCGCGCCATAGCGGAAGACAAATTTCTGACCAAAATGGTATTCCGCTCCCTGGAATTGAACGTTCCGGAAGGCATTGGACTTTCCGGAGAAAAAGGTATTCCGGCCCAGGCCCCCTTCCCTGGCCCCTATTTTGTCAAAAAGCGTTTTGGAGCCGCTTCCGGCGGCATCCGGGAAGACAGCATCTGCAGCTCCTGGAAAGCCGTGGGTTCATGCGCCCGGCGCCTGATGGAAGAAGGGCACGAAGTGCTCGTGGAACAATACTGTGAAGGCATTGACGTCACCGTTCCCGTACTGGGTGGGGAAAACCCCGTCATCCTGGGATATGTGCAGCCGAAATCCGACAAACCAGGCAGCATCATCACGGAAGACCTGAAACTGCACGACCATCTGGGTTATCAGCTGGTCTCCGTTCAGGATATGGAGCAGGACATCGCCAGTGACGTCCGGAAAATCTGGAGCGCTCTGGGGCCGATGGACTATTTCCGCATCGACTATAGAATCGACTTCGAGACGGGAGAACGGCGCATTCTGGAAATGAACATCTGCTGCCACCTGGGCAAAAGCGGCTCCATCTGCCTGGCGGCCGCAGAACACGGCTACTCCCAGGAGGACCTCCTCAAATACATTATCGCCTACAGCATGGACAGGCAGAAAAACCTCCGCCAATACGGCACATGGCTCATCTGACCCGCAGGAAAGAAGCGGTTCGCATTCCGGTCAGAACAAAAACGGCAGTTAGGAATCAGGTATCCGGCTGATTGCCTCAAACACCTCCTGCCAGCTTTCCATGGAAGCTTCCTGCCCGCCCAGGGCCATGCCCCGCTCACGGGCGGCAGCGGCCATGTCTTCCCGGTAGTGGGGCTCCCAAGCCATTTTAGTGGCGTACGTGATGAAATCCCCGGGGCATTCGCACAGCCATCCGGTCTTCCCGTGTTCCACCATTTGTTCCCACCCTCCGCGCCTGTCCACAACAAGCACGCTCCCGCTTGCCATGGCCTCAAAACCCACACGCGGCCAATTCTCCGTCGTATCGGTAGGCTGCAAAACGATGTGGCAGCGTCGGTAAAACTCCTGTTGGGACAAAGACTTTTGATCATGGAAAGTCTCCACCCAATCGGGAGGCCTGCCAGTCTTCACCTCGCTCCGCTGGTCAAAACCGAGAAAAGTTCCCCTCTTCCGGACCGGAGAAGCAAAATGCTCGTAAATATGCCACGTATCCTTGCTGAACTTATCTTCATCCTGCCGGGAAATGTGTCCGGCTCCAAACCAGTCCGTGGAACGCCCTGCAATAAAAGGAAAATCTGCCGCATCAAAATACGGCCTAAACGTCATGAACCGGATGGCCGGGTCGGGATTTAAAGCCCTCAGGCGAGGAATGACGTTTCCCATTACGTTGCTATTTTGATAAAGAAACAGGGAAATATCTCCACGCTTCATGGCTTCCTTTTCCCTGCCGAAAAGCCAGGTCATGCAATTGACGAAAACTGTCCTTCTCGTCCGTTTTCGTATCTTCGGGAGAGCAGCCAGAAACTCTTCATTACAAAAACTGATGACGGGAGCCCCTGCCGGAATGGCCTCCCAATCATAGCCTTCATGCACCGTAACACCCAAATTCATCATCTCCGGATAAAGCCCGGCACAGTATGCATTTTTCTGGGTGGGGATAAGATGCATTTCCATCCCCATCTGTCTCCAAACCTTAATCTGGTGATAAAGCTCGGCTCCCGCACCGCCGTAAAGGGATGGAAATCCAACAATATAGAGAGAATGTATCATTAATTAATGGATTTATGTAGAATAGTCTTGCCGTAAGATTTTCAGAACATTTGGACTATTGATATTCAGAAAATTATTCAGATGAAAATAGAAAAAATGAATAAAACAAATTTAAAGTAAACAATTCCATTAATCAATAAACATTTATTGCAAAATTTGCACTAAATCTTTTTTCGTTCTGTTTTTAAATAATATTAATATATCACTTAAACTAAAACATCGATCTCCACAAAAAGATGCAACCAATAAAAAACCTATTCAATTTAATTCTCTTCTTTATCAGATAACTTTTGTTTCAAGAAATTAATTACTTTTTCTGAGATTCATCATCTAAATAATTGGCAAATTCAACGTATGCATTTTTTATGATTATTTCCATCGTTCTTTTATCTTTGGGATCAATAGCTATCGTTCTGTTCCCGGCAATTTTTTCAAAACTGTCTGTAACTAATCTTTTCAGAACGTCTTCCGGATTTTTTCCTATGAAATGAGCCAATATGCTTCTACTATTCCAATCATATCCATGTTTCTTCATTTCATTATAAAATTGATTTTCAATTACTTTCTTTTTATTTAACAAAATCACGGTTTTGAAATAATTACGTTCACTCTTGTTAATTATCATTTGATTTATAAGAAAACACTGAAAAAGATATTTTTGAACTATCTTCGGTAAATATTTAACATCGAATTTCCGATAAAAATTCATAGATTGCTCCAATATAAAGTGGTTATTTTGATCACTTAATATAGAAGAAGAATACTTGGAATTACCTACAGCACGCATTAAGAATGCAGAAGATTGAAGTATATACTTTTTTAAATATTCTTGTTCTTTTATTGAAAAATTGTTTTTAACATAGTCTGAATCCTGATAATTATTCACATCAGAATAGACACTCATCGGGAATAATAAAATAAAAAACAGAAATATTTTTCTCATAATTTTGATTGATTTAATCATATATCTGTTTGCATTTTAATTTACAATTTCTATTGTCAACAAAAATAAAAGCTGATGCAATAATAAATAGAATGCCTTGAATTTTATTCTCTTCTACAGACGGTCCTCCAATAGAAGAGTTAAATTGTTGTGCACGCTCATATGAAATTTAACCATCCTCCACATTGTGCCTGTAAACGATTTTCACAGTCATTTAAACAATCTTGCAATTTTTTAGAATAATTTTCAATGTGCTTTATATATGCGTCCATAGCAGCTGGTTGTACCCATGACATATCTGGACATTGTCTTCCCAATATGTCAAATGTATTGACGGATGATTTCTGACAAACCAATATAAATTGTTAGTTTTTTCTTCTTTGGCAGGATCCCTACTAATCCACCTGCCATTTTGGGGATTATAATAGCGGTAATTGTAGTAAACCAGCCCCAGTTCGTCATCAGCGTATTCGCTGGAAAACCGGAACGGATTGTCCTCTGCGGCATTCCCTTCCATCCTGACAATATTCCCATACGGGCCGTATTCGTACAAGGCGCGGCGTCCCGCTCTGATGCCGAAAAGCGCCGTGGTGTTTTTCAACAGGTCGTGCGTGTAGTACAGGTTTTCCGCCCAGGTTCCCGTCTCATCAAAGAGGCTCATGGCCAGGATGCGCGTGGCTGCCGGTTCCAGCAGATCCCACAGATAGGTTTTTCGCAGTACGGACATCGCTGATTCCGTTGTCCAATCATATTGTAATATGGCCTCATAATACTATTAATTCAAGATTTTGTAAGAACCATTGGCCATTCTTATTGAATATTTCTGTTCCAATTTAGATCTGCTATATTATATTAACCATTAGAAAGAATTTGATATGCAGTTTCTTCTGGAAAAGGATATGAAAGGGACTTTTAGATATCTTCTTCGAAATGTCGAATCAGATATATTCCACATGATCATTCGATATATGATGAATATAATAAAGAAAATTCTATATCCTCAATCTTGGGGATAGAACGATAATATAAATTATTATATCTAATTATTCATAATTTTATTTTTCAATTTTATACATTCATCTTTATAATCATAAAACGAATTATTTTCCATTAGTTTTAATATTCTTCCCAACAAATTCTTTTCACTTTCATTTAAATTCTTATAATTTTCAATAACAGCACCAATTGTATATCCTACAAATGAATCGATATTTCCAATTTCATATTTATGATAATCACCAAAAAAATATTTAATAGTTAAATTTAAACATGTCGGAAAATAATACCTAAGAAAAGATGTTGAAAATATATAATGCGGCAAAATTGTTGTATCATATTCAAGTGGCATTAAATCATACTCCCATGAACATTTTAACCAATTTATTTTATGAACATGGACATATTCACAAAATTCAATTACAGGCAGCGCAAAAGATTCAGACTTTATAAAATCAATGCATATTTTGAATTGTTTATTATTTGGAAGCGGGAACACAGGATATATAACCTTCATTATATCAAGAAAGGATTGATAGGACAATAAATTAGTATCCATAATAGATAAAAAATTTAATTTATTTTTTGACTATGAAAATTTCATAATAATTGATTGAGTTTATCTTGGCAACGTTTTTTGCCCGCTAAAGCGCGCTCAATTTCATCATTATGTGCATTATCTCCACCATTGAAGCATTCATTATTTATTTTTGTTCTTGCATCAATACAGTCTTGAAATCTTTTTATATTTCTTTCTATTTCATTTTTACACATATTTTTGTTTTTACAATGCATTGATGAACCTTTGCACTTACGACCAACCTCTTTATTTAATTCACTATGTCTTTGTTTTGAACAATTTCCATATCTAGGTTTTTGAGGAATTGCTATTGGAACTGTTTCTGGAACTGTTTTCTTTGTAGTATCCGAGCTTATTTCATCTATTACTTTTTCGGCAACTACCACCACTACCGCAACAGCTACACCTACTGCCGCCGCTGCTACCACCGCCGCTCCTATAGGATTAAATAGAGCAATCGCAAACGCGAATTGCCCCTGCACATCAATCAAAATAGAAGGTGTGTTATACGCATATGAATAAACATTATCTTTCTGTTTCTCTATAATAGGATCCCTACTAATCCACCTGCCATTTTGGGGATTATAATAGCGGTAATTGTAGTAAACCAGCCCCAGTTCGTCATCAGCGTATTCGCTGGAAAACCGGAACGGATTGTCCTCTGCGGCATTCCCTTCCATCCTGACAATATTCCCATACGGGCCGTATTCGTACAAGGCGCGGCGTCCCGCTCTGATGCCGAAAAGCGCCGTGGTGTTTTTCAACAGGTCGTGCGTGTAGTACAGGTTTTCCGCCCAGGTTCCCGTCTCATCAAAGAGGCTCATGGCCAGGATGCGCGTGGCTGCCGGTTCCAGCGGATCCCACAGATAGGTTTTTCGCAGTACGGGCATCGCTGATTCCGTCGCGGCGGCATCCAGTTCCGCGATTTGCAGGTAGCCGTGATAGATGAACCGTTTCTTCGACATCAAGATCTCTCCTTCATAGACGGCTTTCTCAATCCGTCTGTTCAGATAGTCGTAGCGGCACTCCACCCGCCTGTTCCCCTGAATGAACCTTGCCGCCTGGTTCAGGGCATTATAAGAGACTTCCCATTCCCCCATGGATGTTTGAATCTTTGTCTGGTTACCGTCGGAGTCATAGGCAGGCGTAAAAGACGCTCCTGCCTCCCGGGTGATGGCCGTGTACTGGTTCAGGTTATTGACCGTGTACGCCTCCGCTGACGCAGCCGAACCTTCCCAAGAGGTGACGCGGTTGCCGATGTTGTCATACGCATAGGCGTATGTTCCTCCCCGACTCATCGCGTCGGCGGCCAGTTCGCTGCGGCCGTTGTAACTGTAGCTGTGCGTCAGGCCGGGAGCGGGAGTATTGAAGTAATCCTTCTTTTCCGTGGGCCTCCCCAGCGCGTCGTAGGCGTAGTCGGTTTTGGCCGGATAGTTGGCGCTGCCGGGACGCAGATAGTCGATTCTGGTCAGCAGATCCCGTTTTTCTTCCCGGGTGTACCATCTCCGGAGGGTATTGGGGTAATCAAGCGTTTCCAGCAGTCCGTTGACGGCGTGGTAGCCATAGACGAAGGGATCGGCGCCGTTATTGAGCGAGACCGTAGAAAGACGTCCGCAGCCGTCATATTCCCAGGCCGTCTGCTGGACAATACCCTCTCCATAATGCAGACTGTAGCCCGAAGACCGCCCCAAACCGTCGCGCAAATAGTTGAGCGCGCTTGCCGCCAGCCCTGCCGTAGTTTCCGATTCCGCTTCATTATATTGGTTGTAAGCCAACGTCCTTGTTCCGGAATCATCCGCAACCTGAGTGAGCAGGTTCAGGTGGTTGTAGACATAATTGAGTGAAGGAGTCGCATCGTTGTGCATGACGGAGACCAGGTTGCCCGTCTGAAGATCGTAGGCATAAGAAGTCGCCAGAGGCGTTTCCTGCCCGTCCACCGTCCGGGCCTGTCGTTTAACCGCCAGCCTGTTCCAGTCATCGTAAGAGTAGCTTTCCCCATGGCCGTCGGCATAGGTTTTAGCCGTCATCAGGCCGGAGGCGTCGTCGTAGCTCCACGCCGTCATGTCCCCGTCCGTCCGTTCCCGCGGATCGGCAGCGATGGTTTCCCCCGGAACGCGGAATGTCATGAGGGATACCAGCCTGTCCGCATCATCGTACGCAAAGACGGAGGGCTGGAGGGCCGTACCGTATTCGGCGGTTTTGCGTCCTCGCAGGTCATAAGCGTAGCAGGCCGTGTTGCCCAAAGCATCCGTGACGCAGGAGGGAGAAGCTGTGGACGGGTCATACTGGATGGTGGTCGTATTGCCGGCTGCATCCGTCCTGGCTGTTTCACGGCCGGCGATGTCAAAGACGGTAACGGCGGCATTGCCGCGGGCGTCCGTATAAATCTCCGTGCTGCCGCTGGCCGTATAAGCGCGGGAAGAGGCGGTCAGAACACCCGCATGGTCTTTCCGGGATACGGTGTACCCGTCTATGACGACAGTTTCCGCAATGACGGAAGAAGCCGGGGACTGCGTTTTTACCGTCCGTCTGGCCGGAGCCGTGTATTCCGTCCATTGCAGGGTTTCATTGCCCCGCGGATCGGTGGAGATGTTTTTTCCGGCCAGCGAGGAGGACAGGAAAGAAACCAGCTCGGCCGTGCTTTCCGCATATGTTGTTCCCTAGCTGTTGCAGCGCGTGACTGTGGTTACCCGGTACACGCCGTCTTCCCGTTGCCGGCGGGCATAGGCGTACTCCGTGACGAGGGAGTTGGCGGGAGTGGGGTTCTCGGCCAGCTTGAGCGTGGTTTTGACGATATTGCCAAACGGGTCATAGTCATAAAGCAAAGAGCCATTCCATCCACCTGCTGCCGCAAAAGCCTATTGTTCAGATCAAAAACGCGCCGGTCATGAACAAGGCCTCCGTTGGCGTTCGCCCGGGAGACACGCACCATGTTGCCCCTTCCGTCCGTGACGTTTTGTTCCACCAGCTCCGGTTCTCCCTCCGCCCGGGGAAGAAGCGTGGAACGAACCACGCCTTCCGCGGAGTATTCCGTACGGCAGAGGAGATGCCTCTGCCCCGTGCCGCTTTGTTCCAGCACGGTTCCGTCCGCATGGCGGATAGTGACGAGCGTCGCTCCCGTCGGCGTGGTGACGGTTTCCGTCAGGCCGTCCGCACTGTAGGCACGCGTACTGCTCCTTCCTAAGACATCCGTTTCCTGCACCAGCTGCCCCAGCAGATCGTAAACCTTGCTTTCCGTCGTCGTCATGGGGCCGACGTCCCGGCGCGTTTGCAGGATTCTGCCGAAGGCGTCCCGCTTGTAGCTGACGATGGTTTCAGGAGTGACGACCGTTTCTCCGTCCGCGACTTCCGACCGGCTGACTTCCACCAGCTGGCGCGCCGTATTATAGGAGTAGGTGGTCATGATGCCGTCTTCATCCTTTTCCCATAAGGGGCCGCAGCACATCATCTCCCGTTCCGTCACCCTGCCGTTGCCGCGCGTACGCTTAATCCACCGGTTTTCCCTGTTGTATTCGTAATCCGCCGTATCCGTCAGCGTCCAGGTTCCATCCGTCAGCAAGGCGTATTTCTCAATGCGCGTGTTATTTCCCTGAGCGGAAACGTACGTGACTTTCCTCGTGCTGTGCCCCGGTACGGCCTGCCCCGCTATCTGCGTTTCCCTGGTCTCCCTGTAGAGGGCGCCGTACTGGCTGGCCGCTTCATAGCCATAGACCGTCTGCACGCCGCTGGCGGACTGCTTCATCTTCAGCCTCCCCCGGGCATATTCGTTGGGCGCCGCCGGCAGCCACGTTTCCGTCACTTCCAGCTGTTCTCCCTCCGCACCCAACGCCGTGGTGCGTTTTTCCACACGGCGCACATGGTTGACTTCCGTATAGGTGTAATGCGTATCCGCCAGCCGTGCGGCGTTCATAGTGAGCACCACGTACTGGTGCGCAATATCCGGATCGGCATGGTCGGAGCAGCGGTAATAGGTGTAGGTGCCCTTCCTTCCCCCGCCCGCCCAGGGTTCCATCCGGACGGTTTCACGCCCGAAGGCATCGTAGGACCAGGTCTTCTCGCTTCCGTCGGGAGCCGTCTCCCGGATCAGTTTGCCCACGGCGTTATAAGCGTAAGTCGTTTCACGGGCATAGTCGGTTCCATAAGCCTCAATACGGCTGGTGCACAGGTTGCCGCTGCGGCCCTGTTCATAGGTTTCGCACACCCGGGAAATAGGAGTGCCGTTTTCCCCGCGCTGCACGGTAGTGAAGAGTTTCCAAATCCCCGAAGAAACCTCCTGCCTTTCACGGATCGTGAAAATAGAGTCTTCCCCTTCCCCCTGGGACATGCACCAGGCCCCTCCCGTCCCCTGCCAGTAGCGGGTGACGTAAGGCGCGCGCCCTTCCGCCTGCTCCGTGACGGTGAGCTTGCCGGTCTCCGTATTGCCCTCAATGGTAAAGGTTTTAAAAGGCGTCCCCGTAACGGCGTAAAGACCGGTGGAGACGTTTTTGGCCCCCACCTGCTCGGGCAGATAAAAGGCGATCACATAGCCCGTATCCGTCACGTTTTCAATATTGGCCAGACCGTCCCACAGGTTCCAGACCTGGCGGATGACATCATCCGCGCTTCGGACGATGTCCAGGTAATTGGCAAAATCCTGAGCCGTCCAAGAAGAACCCAGCTTGGTCCGGTAGCCGGAGGCCGCACCCAAAGCGGAAACGGAAGAACCGCCGTAGATGACTGTATTGCCCCTGGCGTTGCTGACCCTCATTTCCGCCGCGCTGGCGGAAGCCGAGACGGCACGCCCCTCTGCCGCGGCATACGCCATGGAAACGGAACCCGTCCTTTTCCGCGAGCCGCCGATGGAGCCTGCACTGGCCGCGCCGGCATAGCAGTAATAGTTGGCGCGGGTGCCTCCGTTCCGGATCTGGAATGCCATGTCAGCCCCCAGCTCCCGACCGGAAGGGGGCAGAATACAGCTGGCCATGGGATGCAGGTATTGCAGGGCTGCGGGCGTCCACAACCTGGAAGAGAAGTTATAAGCCACGATCTCCAGCATCCCGTACGGCACGCCTTCCATACCGCGGAAGGAACCGAAGCTGGTGCGCCAGACCATGCTGGTTTTCCGCGTCTGGGCAGTCACCCGTTTGCCTGCGGAAGAGAACTTTCCATAGGCGGAGGCGGAGGAAACCAGGCTGCGCACGGCAGACGCGCCGGGGGAACCGCCCCGGTTGTCCATGCAGTCATCCGGGGAAAAGGGATTGTCCGGATCAATCTCATCCTCATCTCCGCCGTTGTCGCCATTCGGGCACGGATTGCTGGAACTGCTGTTGGGAGAACTGCTGCTTCCACTGCTGGAGCCTCCGCATGGATCATCATCGCCCTCGTCGTTGTTGTCCACTGGCTCCGTTTCCGTCTCCGGGGGCACATAGGAAGAAGAAGAACCCGTTTGCCGGTTGGTAATTTCCACCTTCAGGTCAAAGGTGAATTTGGCAATGTTGTTATTGGCATTGGGAATGGAAATATTGCTATAGTCCACATGTGCCCGATGCATTCCGGGCTCAATGCTGAAAGAAGCCGTCTGCGGTTCGTAGCTGCCGCCTCCGTACTGTCCGCGCGGGCCAATGTCCAGCCGTTCTTCTCCATCCACGGTCAAGTTAGCCAGATCGTCGGCGCCCATGGTCACCTTGCATTCGGCCGTTTCATCAGGCCCCAGCTCCCTGACTTCAAAATCCCAGTCCCAGCTTCTTTCAAAAGCGTCCGTTGGCGCTTGTTCGTCGATCGCGGAGGGAGCTCCGCTATTGGAATTGCTCATGCCCGTCAGGGAATTGACATCGTTATCAAAGGATTGTTCTTTCATGGTTTGAATCGGATTAGCTATTGAAACGCAAACATTGCATCATCCCAATCTTGGAAAAACTGCAATAATTTTTATCCGTTCCTTATCCATAACAACAAAACCTCCTGTTTCAACACGTCCAACACGGGATGCTCCTGGCCTTAGCCGTGTTCAATATATGGTGACATTTCTTCTCTGCGCACTTCCGAATGGAAAACTCTGGCCCATATGGAAAATTCCGGAAGTAGCATATCCAAATGGCCTTTAACTGCACGCCATGAAACACAGCAATTTTTCGTTTAACATGAATTCATGAAATCTTCAACAGAAAAAGCATGATCTCCCTGAATTGAAAAAGAAATCCAAAATCCATAAAAACGGCTATCGCCTTCGGGCATGTTCAGCATCCCTGACATATCCGAACGGAAAGAAAGCAGGATAAACTACCCACATCCGAACATCCATTCCTGAATTTTACAAGGAAAGCTGCTCCTTCAAACGCTCCAGCAGATTGCCGCAACCGTCCTGCAGCAATTTTACCACATGCTCAAAGCCTTCCTGTCCCCCATAATAGGGATCCGGTACTTCTTCATCCGGAAAACGAGTCGTGAAAAAACACATGGGCACTATTTTGCCTGTCCATTGTCCCTTTTTATCCAATCGTTTCAAATCCCGCAGATTTTCACGGTCCATTCCCACAATCAGGTCAAATTGTTCCAAATCCTCTTTCCGCACGGGGCGCGACTTAAGTCCCGGATCCTCATATCCGTATTTTTTCAGTGCCGTCAGCATCCGGCTATCCGGAGGGCAGCCCCGATGATAACCGATCATTCCGGCGGAATCGCTCTCAACCAAATGTTCCAAACCTTGTTCTGCGACCATTTTTTTGAAAATGATTTCAGCGGCAGGAGAGCGGCAGATGTTGCCCAGACAGACAAACAGGACTCGGTAAGGTTCGGGAGCATTCATGGACGTCATTTCTTTTTCAGGATAGGCAGGCGGCAGCCCCATTTCAAGAGGGAAAAGTTTATGCATGGGAAACGGAAACGCCCACGAATATTGCATGGGGCAGAGAAAGGAACTGTGCCGCTCATTCAAAAATAAGATTCTCCTGTGTTTCGGCTTGCGTCAGAGGATGTCCGGCTGTAGATTATCGCATGGCAGATTTCCCTCTTGGATTAAGTTTTGATGACGTGCTCCTGCTGCCCCGCCTGAGCGCGATTCTTCCCGGTGATGCGGACATCAGTTCCCAGCTTGTTCCCGGCTTTGACATGAAAATCCCCGTGTTGTCCGCGGCCATGGATACCGTTTCCGAATCGGAACTGGCGATTGCCCTGGCGCGGGAAGGCGGCCTGGCCGTCATCCACCGCAACAACCCCATTGACATCCAGGCGGCCATGGTTTCCCGCGTGAAGCGTTTTGAAAACGCGGTCATCCCGAACCCCGTCACGGTCAACAAGGACATGACGCTGGAAGAAGTCCACCAGATCATGATGGATCAAGGTTACTCCGGCTTCCCCGTCGTGGATGCCAACCGCAAGCTGGAAGGTATCATCACCGGCCGCGACATGCGCGGCGTGGACGATTACCAAAATGTCCGGGTCAAGGACGTAATGACTCCCCTTTCCCGCCTGATTACGGCAGCTCCCACCACGACCATTGAGGAAGCGCGCCACATCCTTTACACCCACCGCATTGAAAAGCTTCCTTTGGTGGATGAACACGGCGTGCTGGCCGGCCTTATCACGGAAACGGACATTCAGAAGCGCGCCATGTTTGCAGACGCTTCCAAGGATGAACACGGCCACCTGCGCTGCGGCGCCGCCGTGGGTGTCGGCCCCGATTATCTGGACCGAGCCAAAGCCCTGATTTCCGCCGGAGCGGACGCCCTGTTCATTGACGCCGCCACAGGACACACGACCCGCGTGATGGACGTGGTTTCCAACCTCCGCAAGCTGACGGACCGTCCCATCGTGGCCGGCAATGTGGTTACGGCGGAAGGAGCGGCCGATCTCATCAAGGCGGGCGTGCAGGCCATCAAGGTGGGCGTGGGCCCCGGCTCCATTTGCACTACCCGCGTCATATCCGGCGTGGGCATGCCCCAATTCACCGCCATTCAGGAGGTAGCCTCCGTGGCGCGTCCCGCGGGCGTCACCGTCATTGCGGACGGCGGCATCCGCTATTCCGGAGACATTGTCAAAGCCCTGGCCGCAGGCGCCGACCTGGTGATGCTGGGCGGACTGCTGGCAGGTACGGAAGAAAGCCCCGGCAAGGTGGTTCATTACCAGGGCCGCCACTTCAAGCAGTATCGCGGCATGGGCTCCCTGGGCGCCATGCGCCGCGGCTCCGGCGACCGCTACGGTCAGAACAGCTCCGGCAAGCTCGTTGCGGAAGGCGTGGAAGCGCGCGTTCCGTATAAAGGCATGCTGGCGGACGTGGTATTCCAGCTCATGGGCGGCCTGCGCTCCGGCATGGGTTATCTGGGCGCGCACAATCTGGAGGAACTCCGGAACAAGGCCCGGTTCGTTCAAATCACCTCCGGCGGGCTGAAGGAAAGCCATCCCCACGATATCACCATCACGGAAGAACCCGTCAATTATTCCTGTTAACTCCTCCCTCACATGGACGACAAGCACCTCGTAGCCGTCATTGACTTCGGCTCCCAATACACCCAGCTCATCGTACGCCGCGTGCGCGAACTGGGCTACATGGCCAAGCTGTATGCGCTGGAAGACCTGGACCAGATTCACGAACCCGGCGCCGTCATCCTTTCCGGCGGCCCCAAAAGCACCACGGACGCAGACGCCCCGGACATTGACTTTGAATGGCTCCAAAGCCTGAATGTCCCCGTCTTGGGCGTGTGCTACGGCATGCAGCTGCTGAACATCAAGCACGGCGGCACCGTAAAAGCCAGCAACAAGCGGGAATACGGCCCCGCCGCCCTGCTGCCGGAAACCTGTGCGGGCCTGTACCGGGACATGTCCCCTTCCTCCCAGGTATGGATGAGCCATTCGGACACGGTGGACCATCTGGCGGAAGGCTGCCGCGTAATCGCCCGCAATGCGGAAGGCGTCCCTGTCTCCCTCCAATGGGGAGAAACCACCTTCGGCATCCAATTTCATCCGGAAGTGACTCATTCCCATGAAGGGCGCACCATCCTGCGCAACTTCCTTTCCTGTGCGGCCAATCTTAAAAAGTTCGACATCGGAGACTTTAAAAGGGAACTCATCCGGGAAATCCGGGAACGCGTAGGCAACAGGCAGGTGGTCTGCGGCGTCTCCGGCGGCGTGGACAGCACCGTTCTGGCCGTTCTGTTGCATGAAGCGGGCGTGAACATGCGCGCCATCTTTGTGGATAACGGTCTGCTCCGCAAAAACGAGGCAGAGGAAGTGCGGGCCAATTTCGCCCGTATGAACGTGGAAATTGAAACGGTGGATGCCTCCGAACGCTTCCTGGCGGCTCTGGACGGAGAAAGCGATCCGGAAAAGAAACGCCGCATCATCGGAGGCCTGTTCATCGACGTTTTCTGGGATGCCGTGGGAGACGCGGAAATGCTCGCCCAGGGCACCCTGTACCCGGACGTGATCGAAAGCGCCTCCAACGCCAAATCCAAGGCCTCCGTCATCAAGACCCACCACAACCGCGTGGAACGCGTGCTGGAACTCCAGGCGCAGGGGAAAGTACTGGAACCCCTGGCGGAACTGTTCAAGGACGAGGTGCGGGAACTGGGCGCCTCCATGGGCATCCCGCATGACATTCTGTGGCGCCACCCCTTCCCCGGCCCCGGCCTGGCCGTGCGCTGCCCCGGCGTAGTCACCAAAGAACGCCTGGACATCATCCGGGAATGCGATGCCATTTTCATCGGCAATCTGAAAAAATACGGCTGGTACGACAAAGTCTGGCAGGCCTATGCCGGCCTCATCCCCGTAAAAACGGTGGGAGTGAAGGGGGACGAACGCTCCTATGAATGGGCTACCAACCTGCGCGCCATCGTGTCGGAAGACGCCATGACGGCGGACTGGGTGGAACTCCCCCCGGCCCTGCTGAGGGAAACCAGCAACCGCATCCTCAATGAAGTAAAGGGCATCAACCGCGTCCTTTACGACATTTCCACCAAGCCCCCGGCTTCCATTGAGTGGGAGTAAATATATCGTATCCTAGTGCAGTACTTTTCCCGACGTACTTAAAAAATCTACCGTATATTCTACAATGGGAAAGAATTAATACCACTACATTCCCGCTGGAGGTTTTAATATGGCTAAACAGGTACACATCCGAGTTGATGATACGACATATGAAGAATTGAATGAGTATTCTACACTCAGCGGACAGTCCATGCAGGATTATCTATCCGTTGCCATCAGACAACTTCTTGTAAAAAAGAGAGAAGATGTTCCACGCAAAGAGACAGATTATACTTTTATCGACCTGTTCGCCGGAATCGGAGGAATGCGTATTGCATACGAAAGAGCCGGAGGCCATTGTGTATATTCAAACGAGTGGAACAGGTATAGTCAGAAAACATATTTTGCCAATTTTGGCGAATATCCTGATGGCGATATTACGAAAGTAAATGCCGCAGATATTCCCAATCACGACATTCTGGTAGCAGGCTTTCCCTGCCAGCCTTTCTCTATTGCCGGTGTTTCGAAAAAACAGAGTTTGGGACGAGCAACAGGATTTGAAGATAAAACACAGGGTACGCTTTTTTTTGATGTGTGTAGGATTCTGAAAGAAAAACGCCCCAAGGCATTCATGCTGGAAAATGTAAAGAATCTTTGCAGCCATGACAAAGGGCGTACATTTAAGGTTATTCAGGAATCACTTGAAGAATTAAATTACAAAATATTTTTTCGGATTCTTGATGGAAAATCTTATGTCCCACAGCATCGGGAGCGTATTGTGATTGTTGGCTTTGACCAGGAACGTTACGGTAAAAACGTTACATTTGAGTTTAACCTGCCGTTATCTGAAAAAACTCCCGTGATAAGAGATATTCTCGAATCTGATGTTAGCGACAAATATACTCTCTCTGATAAATTGTGGGTGTATTTGCAAAACTATGCTGCGAAGCACAAGGCTGCTGGTAATGGCTTCGGTTATGGAATTGCACCACTTGATGGTGTCAGCCGTACCATCAGTGCTAGGTATTATAAAGATGGATCTGAAATTCTGATTGCGCAGAATGGTAAAAATCCGAGAAAGTTAACACCGAGAGAGTGTGCCCGCCTTCAGGGTTTTCCTGACAGCTTTAAGATCCCGGTTTCTGATACTCAGGCGTATAAACAGTTTGGTAACTCTGTGGTTGTACCACTGATGAGCGAAGTTGCAAAACTTGTTATTTACAACCTACGCAAAATGGATAAGGAAATAGCCCTCAGAAAAAGGATGACAACTTGATGATCGAAGGACATGCAAATCAGGCAATTCTGTCTGTAATAAACAGCCAGCGGGCATATTGTAAGTTTCTTTCTGCTAATGACACCGGTCTAACCGGAGGTCATCAGGCTGGTATCTACATTTCCAAGCCTTCGATTCCCATTTTATTTAACGAACCAGGCGAGCGTGGTCTCAATAAAGAAAAATGGGTAAAGATTAAGTGGCAGGATGATTTTGAAACAGATACCCGCTTTATCTATTATGGACAGGGAACAAGAAACGAATATCGCATTACAAATTTCGGGCGTGGCTTTCCTTTCCTGTGTCCGGAGTATACAGGTGCACTTTTCATTCTGACACAGAATAGTTCCGAGGATTATCAGGGATACGTTCTAAATACAGAGGATGAAATAAACCAGTTCCTGGACGCTTTTGGCATCAGTACAACGGAGACAAACTGCCTTATTGAAAAAGAAGGAATACGCCCGGAAGCTTGTGAGAGCGTAGAGTTTGATAGATTTATCAGCTCACTGAAAGTTGATTTTCCTGTTTCAGATAAAATGTCTGCTGCGGCAAGAGACATACAGGATAAAGTTTATAAGCACGCCGAGTATGCTCTTACCAATCCCGATAAAAAACTGCTTGATTGGACGGATATGGAATACAAGCTGTTCCGTGCAATCGAATATGCTCGGTATGGAGGAATAATATCCAATGGGTTCCCGTCCGTTGAAGAATTCATCAATACAGCCAATGCTGTTCTAAACAGAAGGAAAAGCCGTGCAGGAAAAAGCCTAGAGCACCATCTTTCCGCAATTTTTACCAAAAACAAACTGCAATATAAGGCACAGGCTGTAACCGAGGGAAACAAAAAGCCTGATTTTATTTTTCCTTCTCAGGAAGCATACCACGATCTGTCATTTTCTACCGATAAGTTGATTTCACTCGCTGCAAAAACAACCTGTAAAGATCGATGGCGTCAAGTTATCAATGAGGCCAATCGTTTGCGGGATAAACCAAAATATCTCTGCACCCTTCAGCAGGGAATATCTGCTACACAGATGGATGAAATGCAGGAAGAAAATGTTATACTGGTCGTTCCCAAGCCGTATATCACTACTTATCCGCGAGATCGACAGGACAGAATCTGGACTCTTGCCCAATTTATTGACTATGTTCGTAACGTTGAGAGACTCTGATGGCAGATATAGTTTCCCCTGAGCAGCGAAGTAAAAATATGTCTGCGATCCGTTCAAAAGATACCAGACCAGAAGTTTATTTGAGAAAACTACTGTTTGCACAGGGAGTTCGTTATCGGATTGCATCTAAAAATATACCGGGGCATCCAGATATATTTCTCCGTAAATATAATACAGCTATCTTCGTTCACGGTTGTTTCTGGCACCGCCATCAGGGTTGTAAATACGCTTACACGCCAAAATCCCGTGTGGAATTCTGGCAAAAGAAATTCAATAATAACACCCAACGGGACACCGTTGTTCAATATGAATTACAGAGTAAGGGAATAAAATGTTTGATTATATGGGAGTGCACGATTAAAAAAATGATGCGAGATTCTTCAACAAAAAGTCTTATCATAGAAAAGTGCATGCATTTTTTAGAGAATGATGAAATCATGATCTCTTTATAAAAATAGTGTTCTATGAAGATAGACCATAGAATAATGGATAATCCGTATTTTTAGAAACAGATTTAGCTCAGCGAGTGGGAGTAAGGTTTCCGCACCCTGTTGACGGCCGTTCAGCAGGGTGCCTCCGCTCCTCCTCTCCGGTAACAAAAATCAAGAAAGGAGAAAATAATGACTGAACTGGAAAAATGCATGGCGGGCGAATGGTACGACTGCCATGACAAGGTGTTTCTGGAATTCAAAAACAAGACGCACCGACTCCTGATGAAATACAATTCCCTCCCTTACGACCATAAGGAGGAAAAGCGCCAGGTGCTCAAGGAAATGCTGGGCAGCGTCGGCACCAAGGTCTCCATCGGCCATTCCTTCATCTGCGATTACGGCCGCAACATCCATATCGGGAACAACGTCACCGTCAATACGGGCTGCACGTTCGTGGACTGCAACAGGATCACCATCGGCAACAATGTGCTGATCGCCCCCAACGTACAGATTTACACCGCTACACACCCCATTGAGCTGAATGAACGCCTCACTCCCGTGGAAACGGATGAAGGAATCGAATACATCCGCCATACCTACGCTCTTCCCGTAACGATAGAAGACGGTTGCTGGATTGGCGGCGGCGTCATTATCCTGCCCGGCATTACCATCGGAAAAGGAAGCGTCATCGGAGCCGGCAGCGTGGTCACCAAAAATATTCCTCCCGACAGCCTGGCGGCGGGGAACCCCTGCAAGGTTATTCGTAAAATCAACGGAAGTCGGGAACAATGATTAAGCTGATCGCTTTTGATCTGGACGGAACCATTGGGGACACGGTCCCCATGTGCATCAGGGCATTTGAAAAAGCAGTTTCTCCCTATGCCGGACACACGCTGAGCGAACGGGAAATCACGCAGACTTTCGGCCTGAATGAAGTAGGAATGATCAAGAAAGTTGCTGGAGAAAAATGGCGGGAAGCTCTCCATGATTTCTACCCGGTTTATGAAGAAATGCATCAATCATGCCCGTCTCCGTATGAAGGTATACGTGAATTGATAAAAACCCTGCAAAAGGCTGGCGTGCTTGTCGCCCTGATTACCGGGAAGGGAGACAAAAGCTGCCGCATCACGCTTGAGCAATTCGGCATGCGGAATTTGTTCTGTTCCATCAAGACCGGAACGGAAGACAAACCAAACAAGGCGGAAGCCATTGAAGAACTTCTGCATGACTTCCGCTTGAACAAAGATGAATTTTACTATATCGGGGATGCGGTTTCGGATGTGGCCGCCTGCAACAAAGCGGGGGTGACCTGCCTGTCCGCCGCCTGGGCAACGACCGCAGATGTCAGCGGATTGAAAAAAGCCAACCCCTCAAAGGTTTTTCCCAGCATAAAGGAATTGACATTATTCCTGTCCATTGAGAAATAATTAGGAGGTCTTTTCCGACTAATAAAAACATTATGAAATTTCATAGGATAGTTGTTCTCATTGATGCTGATAATACCAATCTAGCTAATCTTGAAAAACTCATACAATACATATCCACCCGTGGACGTATTGTGGTCAAAAGAGCTTACGGTAATTGGAGTGAAAATTTAAAGGATAAGAAATCTGCACTACAACAGTCTGGTTTTAAAACAGAGCATTATTTCAATTGTGTTCCCGGAAAAAATGCAACAGATATAGCATTAGCTATCGACGCCGTAGATTTATTACATAAAAATTCTTACGACTCCTTTGTTATTGTTTCAAGTGATAGTGATTTTACACCTCTTTCTATCTACCTTAAAGAATCAGGAGTTTATGTAATAGGATTTGGAAAAAGCGATGCTTCTGAAGCTTTTAAAAAAGGCTGTGATGAATTTAAAGATATAGAAAAAATTCCTACTAGTGAATCAAATTCTCAACATTTGAAGAATACCGCCCCGCCTGCAACAAAAAAAGATCCTTTAGAGATGATCCATAAACATCTTCAACAATGTGCGGTAGATAATAAGAAAGACGATGGGTACACATCTGCAAGCGATGCTGGTAAATATCTTCGACAGCACATCCCTGATTTTAATCCAAAAACCTATGGATACAAGAATCTTACTAATCTTTTAGAAGACTTTCGCAATCTCTATGCTATTGAAAAACATCCAATTCCCGGTAATAAAAACGCTGTTAATGTTAGCTATAAACTCTGCAACTCTACAAACAATTCAGAATCCTGATTTAATCCGTATCTGATTCCTTCCATGGATACCGGCGCCGTCATCCTCACCTCCTTTCTCTCCACCATTCCCGTTTATCTTTTCTTTGCTACGGGTTTCTATCTGCGCCACAAGCAAGTCATCCAGGCAGACCACGACGCGCCCATCATGCGCATCGCGATGGATGTGGCCTATCCCTGCCTCGTCTTCCACAGTATCATGAAGTACATGGTGCTCTCCGGAAATGAGACGCTCAGCAGCGTTTCCTTTTCCCTCCAGGCCATTTCAGCCGGGGCCCTGGAACTTCTGCTGGGCATCGCAGCTGCATGGCTGGTCGCTAAACTGCTGCGCATGCGCATCGGCACGGGCCTGCGTACGTTCACCCTGACGGCGGGAGTGCAGAACTACGCTTTTTTCGTCATTCCCATTATCCAGATGCTGTTTACCGCCGGCAACGACCCCACGCTGGGCGTCCTTTTCGTCCACAATGTAGGGTGTGAACTGGTCGTCTGGAGCATCGGCGTTATCATTATCGCAGGCGGTCCGGGCAACCTGAACATGGGCGTCTTTTTCCGCGGGCCCCTGCTGGCCGTCATCGTGGGTCTGGCGCTCGCCTGGTCCGGCCTGGGAACCTATGTGGCCCAACCGCCCCTGATGAAGACTTTTGAAATGATCGGCAACTGCGCCACGCCCCTGTGCCTGATCCTGTTCGGATGTTCCATGCGGGATTTATGGCATAACATGAAGTGGGAACCCAAACCCATCATCTGCGGCCTGCTGACGCGGCTGGGGCTGGCCCCTGCACTGCTGCTCCTGATGGCTTATTTCCTTCCGGTGGATGATTATATCAAGCGCGTCATCATCATCCAGGCAGCCATTCCCTCCGCCGTCATTCCGGTCATTCTGGCCAAACGTTTCGGAGGCCATCCGGACCTGGGCACTCAAATCCTGCTGACAACGACGGTGGCTTCCTTCCTCACACTACCCTGCTGGCTGGCTCTTGGTTCCACCCTGGTCGTACCATTGTATTAACGGGATAATGGCGACATCAATCCCCGGATGGTCCGGGACGGCCCGCTTGCCCAACATCTTCCGCTTTTCCGGAGGATTCCGTTCCCGGTGTCCTGCCCCTTGATGGAAATAAAACCAGGCTGCAAGGTTCGGCGGCGGAACAATTTCCCTGCTGAAATATCCGCATCCTTTCCGTCTCCATCCTGCATTCCATGCTGAATGCTTCCCTACCTTTGGGTTGACTCCCCAGTCGGATATGTATTGAATGGATTCATGAAATTTCCTGCTCCTCTCTGCGCCGCCCTGCTGCCGGTCCTGTTTTCCTGCGCGGAGCAGGTTTCCCGGATTGAACACGTTCGGGAGGTGCCCTTAAAAACCACGGTGGTTCCTGCGGAAGACGTAGGCATGCACCGCACCCAGGCCACCTATCTGCTGCATGGCGCCGTCTCCCAGCAACAGCGCCTTCAGCGTCTGGGTCAATACTACTTCGTCACATGGAACGATGCCAATCCGGAACAGGCGGCAACCCTGGTCATGATGTACCGCCAAGGAAAGACAGGTTCAACCGTCCTGACAAAATCCATTTCCTATCCGGCCGGGAGAAAAGGCGGCACGCAAAACTCCGTTTTCGAATTCATCGGGGATGAGGCCAGAGAAAAAGGGGAAGTCCTCGCATGGAAGCTCGTCCTGAAGGACAACCGCGGCAAAACGATTTCCGAACGCCATTCTTATCTGTGGGGGGACGATCATTGACTCTTCGGCAAAAACACCGAAGAGCCGTAAAATCACCCGGATATACAGGATGAGACCTGCAGTTTCCGGCAGTCTCGCCAGCCTCCAACTCCGTTAATAATCCTCCGGAATATGGGCACGCTTACGCTTCCTGCCGTTTGGCACGGCGTTTGCGGACAGCGTCGGCAAGGGTTTCCAGCACTTCCACTGTCGTCTCCCACCCAATGCACTGGTCCGTGATGCTCTTGCCGTACACCAGGTCGGAACTCAACGGCTGGGCCCCTTCCACAATGTTGCTTTCAATCATCACGGCAACAACCTGTTCGGACCCGCTGGATATCTGTTCCGCGATATTGGCGGCCACAGCCGGCTGTTTGCGATAATCCTTGCAACTGTTTCCGTGGGAGCAGTCTATCATGATGCGGTTGTTGATGCCGGCCTTCTGCAAAGCTTCTTCCGCTTCCTTTACATGATCTTCATCAAAGTTCGGCCCCAGGGAGGAACCGCGCAAGATCAGGTGGCAGGATTTATTGCCCGTAGTGGAAACAATGGCGGAAACTCCCTGCTTGGTCACGGAAAGGAAGCAGTGAGGGCAGGAGGAGGAAACAATGGCGTCTACAGCGATTTGCAGGCTGCCGCTGGTGCCATTCTTGAATCCCACAGGCATGGAAAGCCCGGAAGCCAGTTCACGGTGTACCTGGCTTTCCGTGGTGCGCGCGCCGATGGCGCCCCACGTGATCAGGTCCGCAATGTACTGCGGCGTGATGGTGTCCAGGAACTCGGTAGCTGCGGGCACTCCCATATCCCCCAGGCGCAGCAGCAGCCCGCGGGCCATATGGAGACCGCGGTTGATGTCAAAGGTATGGTTCATGAACGGGTCGTTGATGAGGCCCTTCCAGCCCACGGTGGTGCGGGGCTTTTCAAAATACACGCGCATGATGATCACCAGATCCTTTTCAAAGCGCGCCATTTGTTCCTTCAGGCGGGAGGCATAGTCCACGGCAGCCTGGGGATCATGGATGGAGCACGGCCCCACCACCACCAGCAGGCGGTCGTCGTGGCCGGAAATGATGTTCTCCGCATTCTTGCGGGTCGTAGCCACCATTTTGGCGATTTCGGTGGTTGCCGGATAATCCTTGATTAAAATGGCGGGGGAAATCAGGGGCTCAATGTCTTGAATGCGTATGTCGTCTGTTTTGAACCAGTTCATGTCTGGGGCTTATTGAGAGGTTTTTGAGAGAAGTTGAAAAGAAAAAAATACGGTTTGCGGGCTTTATGCCTGAATATACCGCGGGGCCTCACGGCCATAAGCCGGAAGCCCCGCAAAATGAAGCGGCCGCGCCTCCCGACAAGAGGCGCCGTCATGCATTACCAGGAAGTCACATTGTCTTCCGTCAATTCCGGATTGTTGATATGGCCGTCCGCCGTGCTGCCCTGCTTGTCCTTGCCGGTGCTGTAAACGGCCACGTTCTTGGTCACCATCCGGGAACCTACCTGAACACGGGGAGTACGGTCGTCAGGGTTGGCATTCAAAATGATGTAATAGGGAGATTCCCAAGGATCCATCAGGCCCACACGGCCGCGGCTTTCAAAAAACAGGCCGGGAGCGCCTTCCACATCCGTAGTCGTCGTATTGAAATAAGCCGTTTTCTTGGGATTCAACTTTCTGTCCTCATCCGCCCGGTCCATATAATTGGTCAGGATGCTCATGATGCGGCTATCGTCGTCCACGGCGGTTGTCACGTAATACTGTCCGTCCTTGTGGGCCTGCTTGGTCATTTCCCGGCTGCTCCAGGCCACGGGAACGCGGCCGTTGTCCAGCATGTAATTTTCCACAGCCGTCTGCAGACCGTTGCAATCGCTTCGCGCCGTGGTAACCTTGGATTTTTCCATCACGCCGTTCACCACCGTCATGGCGATGCCGGCCAGCGTCAGGATAATGGCAATCACCACAAGCAATTCAATCAACGTGAATCCCTTGGACTTACGGTTCAAAAAAGGTGTCTTCATACTTTGCCAAGAGTAGCGCAATTACAGTTCAGGGCAAGCGGAAAACAACCGGCGCCGCCTATTTCAAAGCCTGTTCCCGGAACGGCAGCAGACGGAATAACCCCGGTGCACAAACACCCCGGCGCCTTCCGGCAGCCGGGGTGTTTAAAAAGAATGCTCCTTTAGTTGGAGGGGACAGGGGTTTCTGCGGAAGCAGGGGCCGGAGCCTGAGAAGAAGCGGCTTCCGCTTCAGCGGCGCGCCTGCGCAGCTCCTCCTGCTGGAGTTCTTCCGGCGTCTTGGCGGGAATGGAAGCTTCCTGCCTGGCGGCAGCCTTCATCATTTCCGGGCTCAACAGGCTTTCCGAACTCTTAACGTGCTGCCGGTTGATCAGCATGCCCAGCCCCAGGCAAAGAACCATGAACGCGGTTCCGAAGTACACCGTGGCTTTTTTCAGCACATCCGTCGTCCGGGCGCCAAAGGCCTGGTCCGTAATGGCTGCGCCAAAGGCGGCTCCCAGCCCTTCCTGCTTGGGTCTCTGCATAAGCACTACGCCCAGAAGGAGAAGTGATACAATCACCAAAACGGCAAAAAGCAACTGAATGCTGATATTGAGTGAATCTGCTAAAAAAAGGTTCATGAGCGCGGGGAGTATGTGTGAATTCGAACGGTTTGTAAAGTCTAGGAAATGATTTCGTTATGCTCGTTGCAGACGATTTTCTTGGGGATGATGGGCTTGTCCGACAAGGCAAAACTCATAATGACCACCCGTTCGCCCGTCTTGATTAAATGGGCCGCACCGCCGTTCATGATGATGTTCCCCGTGCCGGCAGGCCCCTGGAGAGCATATGTTTCCAGACGGTTCCCGGACGTGACGGACGCTACGAGAACTTTTTCCCCGGGCCACAAATCCACGGCGGCCATCAAATCGGCAGGAATTTCAATACTGCCTTCATATTGAACATCGCCACGGGTAATCATGGCGCGATGAATTTTTGATTTTAACTGCTCAACCAACATGACGTTCGAACAACAAACCCCCGATCGCCCCTCCGGTCAAGCCGTCATCCTCCATTTTACGGTTTTCTGTGTCTTACTCCCCCTCCTCCAGCGCTTCCGCGGCATGGGCGGCATCCCGGGCAAGCTGGCTTTTCAATTCTTCCAAAGAGGGGAATTTGATTTCCGGCCTTAGGAAACGGACCGGTTCCACTTCCATCTCCCGCCCGTAAATATCCCCCGGGTGGCCGAATAAATGCGTTTCCAGCAAAAGTTCCCCCGTCTCACCTTCCACGGTGGGGCGCACCCCCAGATTGGCTACGCCTCCGTATTTTTTGCCGGCCACCCGGGCGCGCACGGCGTAAACGCCATGGGGAGGCTGTAACCCGCAACCGGGTCTTATATTGGCCGTGGGGTAGTCCAGCAGGCGCCCCAGTTGGCGCCCGTGAATCACCGGGCCCTTCCAGCGGTAGGAACGGCCAAGCATGCCGGCAACCTGTAAAAAATCCGCCTCGCGCACGGCTTCGCGAATCCGGGTGCTGCTTATGCGCTCCCCGTCCTGCAGAATAGGAGGAACGGCCGTCACCCGGAACCCGTAGCGGCAGGACAGCAGGAGCAGGGTTTCTACATTCCCTGCCCTGCCGCGGCCAAAATGCCAGTCCTCTCCCACGGCAATCTGAGCCACCCGGCAGGAGGAACAAAGTTCCCCAATAAACTCTTCCGGGCTCATGGACGCCAGCCTGGAAGAAAATTCCAGCGACAGCACCGCCTTCACCCCCAGCTCTTCCATCAAGGCAAATTTTTCAGCATCTTCCCCCATGATGGCGGGCGGCACGCTTTCCGGCCTCACCCGGGCCAGCGGATGGGTGCGGAATGTCAGCACGGCGGGAATTCCTCCGTCAAGAACAGCCCCTTTCACCGCCGCAGCAATCACTCCGGCATGTCCCAGATGCACCCCGTCAAACATCCCCATGGCCCAGTGTACGGGGGCGGCAAGGCTTTTCAATTCCTTGAATTCCCGGTAAATGACCATATGCTACCCGGCAATCAGAATATCCGCCAGCTCCTTCAGGGAAAGCATGGCCCGGAACAGTTCCTCCCTGGGCGCGGTTTTCAGGGTGTCCACCGTAATGGCGCGGTCCAGCGTAAAAGAACCGGACCTGGTGCGCCGGAGGGCGCTCAAATGCGCTCCGCAGCCCAATGCCTTCCCAATATCATAAGCATAGGACCGCACATAAAAACCTTTGGAACATTGAACGGTAAAATCCACTTCCGGAATGGCCACGCGTGAAATTCCGTGGCCAAACACTTCCACAGGCCGCGGCTCCCGCACAATTTCCTGACCTTTCCGGGCCAGTTTGTACAGCGGCACCCCGTCCTTTTTGATGGCGGAAACCATCGGAGGAATTTGTTCAAAAGCTCCGTCAAACCGGTCAAACGCTTCACGCACGGCCTGTTCCGTCACTCCGTCTACGGAATACTCCGCCACTATTTCTCCCATGGCATCCTGAGAGGAAGTCTCCACGCCCAGCATAAGGGTTCCGGCGTATTCCTTGTGTTCGCACATCAACTTGTCCTGAAGCTTGGTCGCCTTCCCTACCACCAGCATCAGCAATCCCGTAGCCATGGGATCCAGCGTGCCGCAGTGGCCTATTTTCTTAATTCCCAGGGAACGGCGCGCAATTGCCACCACATCGTGGGAAGTCATGTCCCGCGCCTTGTCAATCAACAGGACGCCCGAAGGAACCTGGATGGAATCTGAAACATTCATGAAATCTTCTGTCGGAGCACGCGTTCCACTTCTTCCCGCATGGCCTTCAGGATAGTAAGGCGCACTTCTTCAATAGGCCCCCGGATACGCACTCCGGCGGCCATGGAATGGCCGCCTCCGCCGAAACGGGAGGCCAGCTCCGCGACGGATATTTCAGGCGTCTTGGATCTCAGGGAAATACGGATGCGGGGATCGTCCTCCGTTTCTTCCAGATAAGCGGCCAGCCAGACTCCCTGCACGGAACGCAGAAGGTCAATCAGGCCTTCCGTATCTTCCGGACGGCTTCCAATCCGGGCTTTTGCCTCATTCGTCAGGCAAAACGTGCAAATCCTGCCGTCCGGCGTCAGCTTCATTCCGTTCAGCGCCTCACGCATCAACTGCATTTTCACCCACGGCTTTTCCTGGTAAAGCTGGCGGTTGATGTCCTGGACGTCAACGCCCATCCGGATCAAATCCGCAGCCAGTTCCATGACGGCCGCCGTCGTCATCTGGTACTGGAAAGACCCCGTATCCGTGCTGACGGCCACGTAAAGGGCGTCTCGCATCACCGGAGTGACGGGAACGCCCAGATACTTGAAAAAGTAATACAAAATCGCCCCCGTGGCGCATTCGTCCGGCAAAACGCACTGAACGTCTCCAAACAGATCGTTCGTCCGATGGTGATCGATGTTCGCCCACACCTTCACTCCCGCCAAAGCCTCCAGGCTGCGTTCTCCCAGCCTCTTGAGCGCGCCGTTATCCACGGAAATGGCTACTTCCACATCCACCGGCTCATCAGGCGTGGGAATAATATTTTCCACACCCGGCATAAAGGCCAGATTGGAAGGCACCCCGTCCTCGTTCATCATCACCACCTTCTTTCCCATTTGCTTCAGGGCTTCCCCCAAAGCCAGCGTGGAGCCGATAGCGTCGCCGTCCGGATGAACATGCGCAATTACCGCAAAACTGCCGTGGCTGCGGATCAGATCCGCCAAAGGCGCGAATTGGGGACAATGTTTCCAATCTTCCATATGCACTGCCGTGTTTTTATAGAAAAAGCCGCACCTGGACAATCACCAAGTGCGGCTTGAAAAGTCGTACTTAATCCCGGAAGAGGATTACTTCTTGGACTTCATGACCACCGGAGCCACATCCACGGCGGGCTGGTTCAGGTCATTGAACTTGGGCAGGGGGGTCAGGGGCGGAGCACCCTGATCCTGGCAGCAGCAGGAAGCCATGATGCTCGCCGCAAAAGCGGCAAGAGCCATAACGGTAATCTTCTTCATATGCGTGGTTAAATGATGGGTGATAAAGGATATGGAAATATCTTGGAGCATAAAAGCATACCATGCGGGCGCCCGTCAATCAAATTTGCGAAAATCTCCCAAGGAGACGCCTTTCCCAAAATGGCAAGACGCATAAATCGCTCGCCCGGGGTTATCTGTAATTATAATCTCTGCCAAGCTGTATCCTTTTCATGCCCTTTTCCGTCAAAATACTCCGGTTTTTCGGCATTCTCCTGCTGAGCCTCTGCGCGCTCGGCGTGGCCGGCATGACCTGGGCGTACCTAGTAGAACCCAATCTTCTGTTTGTCAGGAAAGTGGACTACCGTGTCCCCCAGTGGAAAGGGAAGGGAACACCCGTTAAAGTCGTTATTGCCGGCGATTTGCACCTGATGCCCACCGCGTTTGATGAAGTGAGGGCCCTGCGCTATGTTCAGAGGATCATGCGGCTCCGGCCGGACCTGATTCTGCTGGTTGGAGACTATGCCCGGGGAAGCAGCGAAAACGCCAGCATGGATCCCGCTACGGCCGCCCGGCTGCTGAAAGGCCTGACGGCTCCCTGCGGGGTCTTCGCTATCCAGGGAAACCATGATTTCACCTTCGGCTGGAACAACTGGAGCAGGGAACTGAAACAGGCGGGAATCACCGTGCTGGAAGACCAGAGCTCTCTTGTCACGTTCAAGGACGGAAGGCAGCTCCAGCTTTCCGGAATATTGGATACGACGCGCAATGTCAGAAAACGGCTGCCCAAACGCCAGTCGCCGGACATCCCCCATTTCCTGCTTTCCCACCGTCCGGAAACGGACCACATACTTTCCCATGGAGACGTGGACATCGTCATCAGCGGGCACACCCACGGGGGCCAGGTTTGCCTTCCTTTCGGCCTCCTGCGGTTTGAAGCCAGCCCGGACCATGCCCTACCCTACACCTATCCATGGCATATCTCCGGCGGCAATACCTACCTGATCACCAAGGGACTGGGGACAAGCACACTCCCCCTCCGCTTCAACTGCCCGCCGGAAATCTATCTGCTGGAACTGCATTGACCCATTCCTCCCGTTAAAAATGCAGTCCCTTCCTTCCCGGTTCCCTCCCCCTCCGCTCCACGCCGGCGGCAATCCATAAGGAAAACGGAAAAGAACGGCCGGGTTCCATAGTTTCAAAGGAGCCGGTTATCAAACCCTTCCTTCAGCCTTAAAATCTTTCTGGCCGTCATCCGGTAAACAGGCCGGTAAAGGTGCTTTTTCAAGACGGCCGGGAGCGTTCTTCCGGGCAGCGGACCGCGCAGCAGCCCGGCTTCACGCATAACCCGTTCGTAACGTTCCCCTTCATAACGCCAATTATACCGCCAGGGCTTGTGTACTCCCTGGTAATGAAGAATGCCCGGTTCCAAAGCCGCTTCTACCGCCTGGCGCGGCGTGACGCCGCGCCAGAACTGTTCCCGGGGATCGTTTTTCAAAATGCGGCGCGTCAAGCCGTCATGCCAGTTCCAGCGCGGGTGCAGAGGCACAGTCAGCTCGCACAGGGCTCCGTTCAAGGCATCCTGGTCCGGACATGTCAGCCTGTCCCGGTGAGTGACGGCATAATCCAGCACAGCCCTGACCAGATTCCTCTCCCGGAAGACATCCACATTCATCAGCAGCACGCCGGAATTGAAATATCCCGTGCAGGTCAGCGGCATCTCAAGACGTTCGTTAAAATGGGAACCGGGTCTGGAAAAATTCTCAAACACCACCCCTACTGCTTTTCCTTCCATATTCGTCCGGAACAGCTCCGTCAAATCCCGGCAAACCAGAACGTCAATGTCCAGATACAGAATATTGCCCCGCTCTTCCTTCAATAATTCCGGAATGAACACGCGTCCCCAGGCTGGCACCGGCCATTGTTCCGTATGGGGGAAGTCGTGCTCTTCCAAAATGCCGGAAACGTCTATGAACTCCAGACGGCAATCGAACGGAGCGGCCAGCCGCTCCACGCTCGCCCGGTTCTCTCCGTCAATGCCGTCGGAAAGAACGTAAATTTTGTAAAAAGTCTCCGGACCGGCAGTATTCAGCAAAGAAAAGACAGTAACGCTCAAAGGCAGAATGCCCCTGTTGTCACTGGCCAGGACGACGGCAAATTCATTCTTTTTCATCGGATTATTCATTCGGGTGATGTCAGCGGCGCAGCAACCGGGCTCCCGCCTTGCGCATTTTCTTCCAGTAATAGGAAAAGTCCAAGCCGGATTTTCCGCCCATCCAGGCTTTCAGCAATTTTCCTTCCCGGCGGGACAGGCAGGCATCATCCTCTGCGGGACGGTACAGATTTTCCTGACGGAGCATATCAGCCACCTTCCGGGTAACCTCCTTTTGGACGGCATGAGGGGCATATTTGCGGATGTTCCTCACGCCCATTACCAGCATTTTCAAAAATGCCGTCCTGTATTCCTCAAGAATCCCGGCTTCTTTCCATTCCTTCAGCACCAGTTCCGCCACCGTCAGGTAATCCAGCGACTGGAGGGAACTGCCGGACGCAAAACCGCTGGTAATGGATCCGGCCCGCTTGCGGTAAACGTAAGCCGCCCTGCTGACGACGCAAACCCTCCTGCACCATGGAAAAACGGCGTAATGGAAATACAGGTCTTCACAGGCAACGCCCTCGGGGAACCGGATGCCATGCTTTTCCACAATGGAACGCCTGATCATCATGCCGCCCGCTCCATGATGTATTTTCCCAATGGTCTCCGGAGTGCAGGGAAGCCACCCTTTTTCCGGAGGGGCCATGTCCTCCGGCAGAAACCGGTCCTCCCGGTCGGGGGCGGACTCGTAATAATACCGGAACCCGCATGCCAGCCTGTCGGCATCCAGCGCCTTCGCACGGCGGTACATCTCCTCCAGCAAATCCGTTTCCAGCCAGTCGTCGGAATCCACCAGAAACAGATATTCTCCCACAGCATGGCTCATCGCCAGATTCCGGGAGCGGGATAGGCCGCCGTTTTCCGGAGCCTGCACGACCTTCACCCGCGGGTCCCGCTCCGCGAATTCCCGCAGAATGGACAGGGAGCCGTCCGTGGAAGCGTCATCCACGCAAACTATTTCCAGCTCACGGAGCGTCTGTGAGCAAATGCTTTCCAGGCACTGGGCCAGGTACGGCTCCACATTGTAAACCGGAACCAGCACGGAAATGTTCACGGGAGCCGTCATGAGCCATGCGGAGAATCTGCCGCCCTTATTTGTTCAAATCCTTCCTGCGGCGGCAGAAAGGGCTCCAGCGCGGACCATACCTGGTCCACTGTAATTTCCTCAATGGCGCCGGGGGAAACCAGGTTGGAAATGCACCGGGCAGTAATGGCGGAATTGCGCGTCCGGTGGCAGAAAATGGCGGTCACGGGCACCCCGGCATAGGCACACATATGTGTAGGCCCCGTATCATTGCCTACACAAGCCAGGGAACGCAAAGCCATCTGGGGAATATCCATCAGGGAAGACTTGCCCAGAAAACTGACAGCCAGGGGAGAGCTGGCGGCAATGGCCTCCACTTCCGCAGCCTCCGCCCGGGTGCCGATGACAACGGAGGACACGCCCCGCGCCGCCAGGCGTTTCGCCAGGGCGCAGAAATTCTCCACGGGCCAGCGCTTGTAGGGATGGTTGGGGGAACAGCCCGGAATCATCATCACATAGCGTTCCGGAAGCTCGTCAAAATGCAGCCCCTCCCCGTGCATGAAAGAAAGATCCGTCAGGACGCGTTCCAAACGGAACGGCTCCCGTTCCACCTTCCCCCACCGGAAGGCTTTCTTTTTCAGCAATTTGCGCCGTTCTCCGGAATTGCAGACCACCCAGTCCATGTCATGGTTCAACAGGAAGCGCACGGCGGGATAATAGCGTTTCCTGGTGCGGGAAGATTCCTGAAGATCGTACACCACGTCAAAATTCCCTTTCACAATGGAACGGACGGCCCTCCAGGTGGCGCCCAGCTTCCAGTAAGGCAGGCGATTATCCACAATAAAATCGTCAAACACTCCGAGCTGCTCCGCCATGGGAACAAACATTCCCATGGTCATCAGGGTGATATGCGCCTCCGGATGAAGTTCGCGGAGCCGCTTCATCGTCCCCATGGCGAGCACCACATCGCCAAGGGCTCCATGCTTGATGATCAGAATGCGCTGTGCGAGCATGGGAGAAAAAAGGAATGCGGGTTAAACGTAACTGTCTTCCCTGTCCAGATACTCCTGCACGTACCGGCGCACGCCATCCTCCAGGGAAGTCATGGGCGCTGCATAACCGGCAACGCGCAGCCTGGAAAGGTCCGCCTGCGTATAATACTGATATTTCCCCCTGAGCTCTTCAGGCATCTCCCGGTAGGCAATCTTTTCCTGAAGGCCCAGCGCATGGAATGCCGCCTTCGCCAGATCGTGGAAAGAGCGTGCCTTCCCGGAACCTACGTTGAACAGGCCACTCACCTCCGGATGCTCCAGCAGCCAAAGCACCACATCCACGCAGTCGCCCACCCACACGAAATCCCGGAGCTGCCATCCGTCACGGTAGTCGGGATGGTAAGATTTAAACAGCTTCACCGTTTCATTGGCCTTCACTTGGGGGAATATATGGGCCACCACGCTTTTCTGCCCGCCCTTATGGTATTCATTAGGGCCGTACACGTTGAAAAATTTAAGCCCGGCGTATTGGGGGGGAACCGGACGCCCTTCTTTTACTTCCCGGGCCACTTTACGGTCAAACAGGGCCTTGCTCCAGCCGTATGCGTTCAGGGGGCGCAGCGCGTTGACGTGCTCCAGGGAGGCGTCATCGTCAAACCCCATGGAACCGTCCCCGTACGTGGCTGCGGAGGAGGCGTAAATAAACCGTTTGCCGTACAGGGAACAAAACTCCCACAAATGCCAGCTCAACGTGAAATTCGTCCGGATAATCAAATCGGCGTCCGTCTCCGTGGTGGCGGAAATGGCCCCCATGTGAATGACCGCCTCCACCTCATCCGCATGCGCCTTCATATAATCAAGCATGCCTTCCGGAGAAACCACGGCGCACAGCTCTCTCTTGGCAATGTTCCTCCACTTGTCGGAAGAGCCCAGCTCGTCCACCACCACAAGATCCTTTTTACCGGCTTTTTCCAGAGCGGCGACAATGTTTGAGCCGATAAACCCGGCCCCACCCGTGACAATAATCATAAGAAAAGAATCAATAAAAAAGTTGTACGGCCTTTTGTACCACATCCACCCGTCCCTAGGCAACTGCCATTTGAGGCGTTCCCCGGCTCCCAATTTTCAACGAATTTACAATCCGGACACTCCAAACCCTGACCGTTCCATGCGGAAAACCATTGGGCCGCAATCCCCGCGCAGCTTGCGGAGGGTACGCCCCTCAAATCCTCTTTTCATACTGGCAACGTTAAAAAATTTCGGTAAGACCTGTCTTGCAAAAATTATCATTGACCACGGATTGTAAATCCGTTACACACATTCCCACCCCTATGATCCCCGATGTTTCCATCATTGTTCCCTGCTACAATGTAGCCGCTTACGTGGACAGCTGCCTGGAGAGCCTGGTACGCCAGACTCTCTGGAACATTGAAATTATCTGCATCAATGACGGCTCCACGGATGAGACCTGGACACATCTGCTGCGCTGGAAAGAAAAGGACAGCAGAATCATCCTTCTGAACCAGCGGAACGCAGGCGTCTCCGCAGCAAGGAATGCAGGGCTGGATGCCGCCCGCGGCCTTTATGTCGGTTTTGCGGATCCGGACGACTACATGGATCCGGAAATGTATTCCCGCCTTTTTTCGGCGGCTCTGGAATATGACGCAGACATCGTGGAATGCGGCAACCATGTTTTTGAAGACTCGTCAGACCGGCTTATCGAAGCCAAAAGAAGATCACCTTCCCGGCATTTTGAAGAGAACGCCTCTCCGGCCAGCTTCTTCCGGGATTCCATCTGGGGGAAAATGGATATCTGCGTGTGGAGCAAACTGTTCCGGAAAAGCATGCTGGACGCCCACCGCCTCCGCTTCAACGTACATCTGAAATCCGGCGCGGAGGATGAAACCTTCCGGCTGATGGCCGTTCCCCATGCCTCCCGTCTCCTGTTCATTCCCGACTGCCTGTATTACTACCGCCTTATGCGCAACGGCTCCCTCTCCCGCCGCTGCAACGTTCCCACCTACTCCAAATGCGTGCAGGAATTCCAGCGGTTGCTGTACATTGTGGACTACTGGCAGAAACAAGGATGGCAGAATGAAGGCCTGTTCGCTTACGGCGTCCGGAAAATCAGGCCTTTTTTTGTTTCCAAGCATCCCCTTTTCCATCAGATGACCGCTGTCCAGCAACGTTCCGCGCTGGACTGGTGGAGCCTGTTCTATCAGAAGGCGGAAGGAAAACGTTTCCTCTCCGCTCTATCGGGACGGGACAGGCAACTGGCGGACCTGTTGAACTCGGCGGAACCGGTCCCCAACGGCTGGGGGCGCATTCTGCTGGCAGCCTGCTCCCTGCTTCCCGGACAAAAAGGACGTTATTACTCCTGCAAAAAAATGCTTGCGGAACATTTTTCCCAAGTCTGCCCCAATGGGTTTCAAAAAGAAAACGCTTCTCTGGAAGAGCCGTTTGACACATCGCCGCCTTCCCTGTAAATTGCCTTATCCTCCCATTCCGGATCAATGAACCGTTTTCTCTCATTTGCAGACTCCCGCATGTCGGCCGCCCTGGAGCGGCTGGGCAGGCAGGCGGAAGCGCTGGATTTTTTTGATGAGATCACGCTCTTCACGGAACACGACCTTTCCGCAGAATTCACCAGCCGCATGGGCCGGTACCTGACGCCGTCCTGCCGGGGATTCGGATACTGGTCCTGGAAACCCTGGGCCATCCACCATGTCCTCCAAGAAATGGAGGAAGGCGACCGCCTCCTTTATCTGGATGCAGGCTGCCATATCAACGCCAACGGAACGGAGCGCTTCCGGGAATACGTAAATATGCTGGACCGCGACAGCTGCGGCATGCTGGTTTTCACCAACGGACAGCCGGAATACAAATGGACCAAAGGAGATATCTTCCGCCACTTCGGCGTTTCCCAAGAAGACGGGCATATCACGCATACCCAGCAAATTGCGGGCGGCCATGTTTTCCTGAAAAAAAACCCGCTCACGGAAAGCCTGATCCGGGATTGGCTCCATGTCTTTTACGACCATCTGCATCTTGCGGACAACACTCCTTCCGCCTCCCCCAACCTGCCGGGTTTTGTGGAAAACCGGTATGACCAGAGCATCTTTTCCATCCTATGCAAACTGAGGGGCATCACCACCCTCGACGGATCGGAAACCTATGCGGAAAACTGGGAACAGCTCTCCTTGTTTCCATTCCAGGACAGACGGGACATGGGAATCCCACGGGCCGGGAAAAAGGGATGGCTGGAAAAATGCAGGCAGCTCCTTCTTTCTTCCAAAAGAAACGGATTAGGAATCCGGTAAAGCTTCCCCATTCGGAACAACCGGGCTGCACGACGCTTCCAAACGGGGCAATCTGACGCACCATGAACTGTTTTCCCGTCCTATTCCACAGCTTCATCCCGAAAATTCCTTTACCCTTCGGCTGCCGTTTCCGGAATGTAATGACGGTTATTTGGACAAGCTCTTTTCATTTGATCAGGAATGTTTTGCCTTCATGAAAGCAAACATCCCTCCATTCCAAAACTCCGCACCCGCACTATCCTCCGCCGACATTCTCCCACCCCTACTCACAGTTATGCCGTCACCGGAATCCGGCTTTCCCCCATTCATACCGGAATGAAAATAAAAAGGCCATCATGCTGGGAACAGCCTGCCGCAGTTCATGGAATACTGGCAGCCTGGATTTCCCCAAAACGTTTTTCTTTCAGATTTGTAGGCTTGACGGCGGATTCCTAATCCTCATACTTTCCTATGTGGCTTCTCCTCAATGCCGAACAATATTTCAAGTCTCCCATAGCGTCTCGGCCAGCTCCGCCCCTTACCGGTTGAGCGACGCTCTGAACCGGCATATTCCCGGCCTGAAATCCACCCTGCTGCTCCGGAGGCGCAAAGAAATTGACGGCCTGGAAATCCACAGGACACCCGCCAGAAGGGCTACGGACGCCTTGCGCCGCCATCTGGCCCATGGATTTGACATTCTGCTGCCGGAAAGAAGAAAAGACCTGCCTTTCTCCCTGAATGTGCTGGGCATGGGATTTGACACGGCCCAAATGGAAAAAGCCGATGTAGTGCATCTGCACTGGATAGGCGGCAGAACCGTGGATTTCTCGCAGCTGTGCCATATCCGCCGTCCATTGGTCTATACCCTGCACGACATGTTTGCCTGCACTGCGGGATGCCACTGCACCATGGACTGCGGCCTGTTCCAGGACGAATGCCGCGGCAACTGCCCCCAGCTTGGCGCTCCCCGCCTCTTCCGCAACATTCCAGCGTGGCTGTTTTCCCGCAAACGCCGCGCCTTCGGCCGCATCCCGTCCCTTACCCTCGTAACTCCCTCCCTCTGGTTAAAAAGGGAAGTGGAAAGAAGCTGCATGTTCCCTGGAAGAAAAATCGTACAGATTTACAATCCTGTGGACACGGACCTTTTCCGTCCGGTGGAAGACCGGAATGCCATCCGGGCCGGCCTGGGCATCCCGCCCGGAGCGTTCGTCATCGCCTGCGGCGCAACCGGCCTGTTCAATCCGGTCAAAGGCGGCCATTTCATCCCCCTGGTGCTGGAGGAACTATACCGGCGCGGGCACCGGAACCTTCATCTCCTGCTCTTCGGCAACCAGGAAAAAAGCGTGGACTACCCCTTCCCCAGCACAAACGCCGGATTCATTACGGACATGAACAAGCTGGCCGGGCTTTACAGCGCGGCGGACATTTTCCTGAACCCCACGCTTCAGGATGTCCTTTCCAACGTAGCGCTGGAATCCATGGCCTGCAAAACCCCTTCCGTTACCTTCCGGACGGGAGGAGTTCCGGAAGCGGTTCTGGACGGAAGGACGGGGCTGGTCGCTCCGCAGGGGGACCTGAACCAAATGGCCGCCCACTGCGAACGGCTCATCCAGGACGGAAAACTCCTGCAAACCCTAGCGGAGGAAGGCCGTCGGCACGCGGAACAAACATTCTCCTACCCCGTCATTGCCGCACGGCACGCCGCCCTGTATGAGGAAACGCTCCGGGAATACCGTTACGAAGAGTGAAAACGGCCGGCGTTCAACCGCCGGACTGCCTGTTCCAGCACATCCGGGCGCATCTTCCTTTGTCATTGACAAGAAAAAGACGCCTCATACACTCTGCACCGTTTCAACCCTTCTCCCCCCATGAAAACGCTTAAAATCTCCTTTTTACAGTCCACTCCGGATTTCGGCAGGGAAGGAATGCTTCAGCTTCTGAAAAGCCGGTATCATGTGGTGGAAGACGATTCCGATTTTGATTACCTGATCGCCACCCCCTGGTTTTACGTCAACCGGGAGGCTTTTTACGATTTTCTGGAACGGGCCCCCGGCCACATCACCGTCATGTACGGTTGTCATGAAGCCATTGCACCGGATTTCATGCTGTTTGACTATTACATCGGGCTCGATACGGTGCCCGGAAGCGACCGCACTGTCAAACTTCCCTACCTTCGCCACCATTTGCAGGAAGTGCACGGCGGTAAGGAAGGCCTGGATGCCCATGCTCTCCTGGCCTCCAAAACGGGTTTCTGCAACTTCATTTACGCCAACCGCAAATCCCATCCCAACAGGGATGCCATGTTCCACAAACTCTCCGCTTTCCGGTTCGTCAATTCTCTGGGGCCCCATCTTAACAACACCCCGGGCGACGGCCACCGGGCGGAAGACTGGTACGCATCCTCCATCAGAATGAAAAAGCCGTATAAATTCTCCATTGCCTTCGAAAATGCATGGTACCCCGGCTACACCAGTGAAAAAATCGTCACCAGCATGCTTGCGGGCACCATTCCCATTTACTGGGGAAATCCGGACATCAGCCGGGAATTCAATTCCGCCTCATTCATCAACTGCCACGACTTCCCAACCCTGGACGACGCCGCGGCCTATGTGAAAAAAGTGGACGAAGACGACAACCTGTGGTGTGAAATCATGTCGCGCCCCTGGAAAACCCCGGAACAGGAAGCCCGCTTTCTGGAAGAGACGGAAAGGGAAACGGCCAAGCTTTACAAAATATTCGACCAATCTCCGGAAGAAGCGCGCCGCAAAGGTGACGGAACATGGGTATCCTACTACCAGCGCTTTTTAAAACGCGGCCACAGGATGCAGCTGGCATGGCGGCGGCTGAAAAACCGCCTGCGCCGCTAACCAACGTTTCCGGGCAATTCAACCCCATGCCGGATTTCCTCTGTCCGCCTTCCCCCGTCCCCATCCACTTCCTTCCGCTTCATGAGCAAATGCTTTTCTGAAACCTTTTGTTCACCTTCTCCCCACCAAGCCGGAGGCGCCATCCACGGAACCTATTTCCCGCACATTGACGGCCTGCGTACTTTTGCCGTGCTGGCCGTCGTCCTGTACCATTTGCAGGAAGGGATCTGCCCTGGAGGCTATGCAGGCGTGGACATCTTCTTTGTCATCTCCGGATATCTGATTGGCGGAGGCCTCATCCGCAGCCTGAAGGAGGGAACGTTCTCCCTGACCTCCTTTTACCTCCGGAGAATCAGGCGCATCATGCCCGCCTACTTCTGCCTGATTGCGGCCGTGCTGGCTTTCGGCTGCGTCGTTCTGGACTGCGATGACCTGCGGACTCTGGGCCGGACGGTGAGATCCAGCGCCCTTTTCATCACCAACACTTACTTCAGCAGAACCACAGGGGATTACTTCAGCCCGGCGGCGGAAGAAAACCCTTTGCTGAACCTGTGGTCCCTGAGCGTGGAAGAACAATTTTACCTGATGATTCCGCTTACCCTGTGGCTGCTCTGGAAATTCAGGGAAAAAGCCGTCAAACCCGTTCTATGGGGGGCGCTGGGCCTCTCCTTCTTCGCCGCCGCCTTCCACATGGGGCATCTGGAACATAACAAGGCCTTCTATCTGCTTTACTGCCGCGCCTGGGAACTTCTGGCCGGCTGCCTTCTGGCTCTGGCTCCCGCCGCAGAACAGAACCGGGGAACCGGATGGCTGCGGACGGCGGGATGGGCCGGAATCCTGCTCCCCTTTGCCTGTTATACCTCTTCCACTCCTTTTCCCGGATACACGGCCATCCCTTCCATCGCGGGGGCGGCCCTGCTTATCCGTTACGGAAACCATGGCTGGTCCGGGCGTATCCTCAGGCACCCGCTCAGCACGGGCATCGGCAAAATCTCCTACTCCCTCTATTTGTGGCATTGGCCAGTTATCGTGTACTGGACATACGTCTGTTTCGATGAATGCTCTCCCTGGGATTATGCGGGCATGTTCCTTCTCTCCCTTCTTCTGGGTTTCCTTTCCTGGAAATTCGTGGAAACCCCCTTCAGAACGACCGTCTCATGGCAAACTCCCGGAAAAGCGTTTCTGGCCACGGCAGCAGGGTGCCTCATGCTGGGATTTGCCGGTGAATGGCTCAAATGGACGGACGGCGCGCGGGATTACTGGCATGTAGCGGCCAACAGCATGGAATTCCCTGAATACTGGAAAGGGCCGGCCTTCCCGCCCTCCTTCGGCATCACGCCTCCCAGCCGGGCGGTGGTGGAAAAGGGCAACGCCATTCAGCACCATCATCCGGAGCTGGGGGATGTGACGGATTACCCTTTTGTCCTGCTGGGAAAAAACGGGCAGGCCCCTTCCTTCCTGCTTATGGGAGACAGCCATGCCATGGCCAGTTCCCCCGGATTTGACGAGGCCGCGCGGCTTCTTCAGCGCTCGGGCCTGTTCTACCGCGCGCGCCTGTGTCCGCTGAGCGGCATCTCCGGCTCCGGAGACTCCTCTTCCCTGACGCTCCTGCGCCTGATGTACCCCCATTGGGAACACAATATGGAACTAATTCTGGACTGGCTGGAAAATACCCCCCAGGTAAAGACCGTATTCATCCACAACCGCTGGATTGAACTGGTGAACAACCACCGGGATACGCGCCTGAAACAACTGGTTGCAGACGGCCTGCGCCACACCTGTGCGCGTCTTCGGAAAGCCGGCAAGCAAATCGTGCTGCTGGGTCCCGTTCCCGAATGGACTTTCGGCCCGCGCAAGCTCATGCGGCGCAATGCCCTGCTGAACGCCAACCGGACAGACCGCCTGCTGGGCGGAGACTTCAACACGCGGCAGCGTCCGGTATTCGCCCTGTTGGAGCACATGGAATCCACAGGCCTGTGCCGCTTCATTCCCCTCCACGGCACCTTCCATAAAAATGGGCGGTGGCTGGCGGAAGACGGCGGCCAATTAATGTACTGCGACGACAATCACCTTTCCCCCTACGGGTCCAGAAAAATGGTCGGCGACATCATCGACCAGCTTTTCCCGGGAATGGAAAGAACAGCGGCCAACTGACGGAAGCTCCGCACGGAAAAACATCCAATCCTTTGACATTGACAAGGCATGCAGGCCCCCTACACTGGCGCCAGGCAGCAAAGCCTTCGCGATGGTCCCGGATAAAAGCCCGGAATATGAAGGCCATACCGCGCCCCCCTCTTCAACGCCTGTACTCCCATGACGGATTCCTCCCGCCCCACACGCATCAAGGTCATCAGAAAATCCATGAAGGCTTCTCCGGATCAAACGGAATCCCTGTTGTGGGGCGACTGCCTGTTCTGCACGGACGCCGCCATGACGGATTATGACTGGGTTCTGGTATACGACGAATTTCCCAGAACTCCCGTGGGCACCATCAGGAATGAAACGGAACCCCTTCTCTGTCCTCCGGACCAGACTATCCTGATTACGGTGGAGCCCCCCTCCATCAAAATCTACAGCAGGGCATACACCAGCCAATTCGGCACCGTTCTCACCACCCACTCCATCCGGGACCTTCCGCACCCCGGGCACACCTTGGGCCGCGGATGTCTTGAATGGCTGTACATCAAGCCCATGCAGGAAATTCTGGACCAGAAGGAATTCCCGAAGACAAAAATGCTCTCCACCATCTGCTCCGCCAAGCAGCATACGCATACCATGCATAAAAAGCGCTATGATCTTACGCGTTACCTGGCGGACCGTCTGCCGGAACTGGACTGGTTCGGACACGGCATCCGGGAAATAAAAAATAAAACCGTCGCCATGGATGACTACAAATATCATCTATGCGTGGAAAACCATCTGGAACCCCACCATTGGACGGAAAAACTGTCTGATGCCTTTGTTGCCATGACCCTTCCCTTTTACGCCGGGGATCCGTTGGCAACGGAATGCTTCCCGCAGGAAAGCTTCATCCCCATCCCGCTGGACAACCCGCAAAAAGCCCTTGAAATCATCCGCAAGGCCATGGAGGACGGAGAATATGAAAAACGGCTCCCCGCCATCCGTGAGGCAAGGCGCCTGGTGCTGGAAAAATACAACATGTTCGCTCAAACAGCGGCAGTCATTCACAACCACAGGGAAACGGGAACCATACGCCCCGGAGCCATGCTGAAAGGACGCCACGTTCTGCGGAAAAATCCGCTCCATGCCCTTCGGGAATTGACGGACACGCTGGCCTATAAAATCAGGTCGCGCGGCAGGCGCGGAACCGGAACCGGAGCATAACCTGGATTCCGGGCGCACGGCAGCGGGGGGGAGGGGGCAGGCCTTCCCTGCCAGTAAAGAAAATGGGCGTCCGATCTTCTGCCGATGGCCGCGCGGCTGGAGGAACGGAAAGCCTCCATGTGACGGAAAGATTCAAAAGGAACGCTTTCCCCGGTACCCAGCCTCCTGCCCATTAAAGCATGAACGGCTCCGTCAACCCTCTTCTCAGGGAATACAGGACCTGGAACCCTTTGAACGACAGGGAAACCGCAACCGTATCCGCCATTCCTCCGCCACACCGCAACCAGGGCGGCAAATACCGTCCCGACAGCCCCGTCCGGTCTGAAATCGATTCAAACCGGACGGAAAACAGGCAATTAATAAAACGGAAAAACCTTAATCTGCTTTGCGGGAAGCGTGCCTCTTGGCCCGTTCCTCCTCCCGCTGCTTCTTCAGGTCTTCCTTCATCTTGGCCTTCTCTTCGGAATCCAGCTTGCCGTCCTTGTTAACATCATATTTTTCAAGGAGGGCGGCTTTCTTTTCCGCAGAAGTCATTCTCTTGGGAGCGTCTTCCTCCGCCATGGAAGGCATGGCGAAAGCAACGGCCAGAACAATAAGCAAATACTTCATGATTAAACGGGGTTCTTGAATAATCCTTTTCTACTCCCGCGCGTCCCGGTTGTCTCTCTTTTTTTAGCAATACATGCAAATTCCCTGGCCATGCCCCTTTTCCGCCGCGTGAACTCCCCCCCGGTTAAGCCTTCCCGAACGGGAAAAATAGCGGAATCACCACTACCATGACCAGCCCCATGATCACCTGCAGGGGAACGCCCACTTTCACGTAATCCATGAACGTATATTTCCCTGCCGGCATAACCAAGGCATTGGGCGGCGTGGAAAAGGGTGAAGCAAAACACATGCTGGTGCCTACGGAAACCGCCAGCAGCAGCGGATAGGGGCTGATGCCCATACTCGCCGCGGATTGCAGGGCGATAGGCGCCAGAAGCACCGCCGTAGCCGTATTGCTGATAAACATGGTCAGCAGGGACGCCGTGAAATAGACGCCCGCCATCAGGGCAAACGGCCCGAATCCCCCCAGTCCGGCCACCAGCCCGTGGGAAATGGCCTCTGAGGCTCCCGTCTTCTCCAGCGCTACGGACATCGGCAGCATGGCGGCAATCAGCACGATGCTCTCCCAGTTGATCGTCCGGTACGCCTCCTCCACATTGCGCAGACAGCCGCACAACACCATCAGGACGGCGGCAATCAATACCGCCGCCACAGCAGGCACCCAGTTGAACACCATGGCCGCAATCATCAGCAGCATAATGCCTGCGGCCAGGGGGGCCTTATGCGTCAGAGTCACCTTGGAGGCCTCCGCCAGGGGCTGGCCCACGACAACCCATTCAAAAGTTTTCTCGCTCAGGCGCGCAATATCCGTCCAGGTTCCCTGAATCAGCAGCGTATCTCCGTACTGAAGCTTCACATCCTTCAAATTATGGAAAATGTAATGGTTGTCCCGCTGGATGGCCAGAATATTGACCCCGTACTTGGCGCGCAGCCCCGAAGACTTCACGGGCATGTTGATAAGGTCCGAGTTCCGCATGAGCAGCATTTCCGCAATGCCTATCTCGTCAAACTTCAATTTGCTTTTCAACAGGGAATCCGTATCTTCCGACGTCTTCCGGTTAATCATCTCCGCCCCATATTCCCGGGCAAAACGGGCCACGTCCTCAAACTCCCCCATGACATAAATGACGTCGCCCCGGGCCACCCTCGTATCTGAACCCGCCATGGTCTGGCTGACCGTCTGCAGGAAGGAATGCCGGCCGGAATGCCTGCGGCGCACCTCCACAATATTCACGCGGTAAAGGTCCGGTATCTGAAGATCATGCAGAGGATGTTCCGTCAGAGGGGAATCCTCCAGCACCCGGAGGCGGTAAAGATTATTAATAATCTGGTACTCGTCTATCAACTGGCTGAGGGATTTCCCCTTGGCCTCGTGTTCCGCCCTGTCGTCATGGCGTCCCAGAAACCTCCTGCTGAGGGGGATCAGCACCAGGATGCCCGTCACGATGCAGACAAGGCCGATGGGGGTGAACGCAAAAAAGCCCAGCCCCTCCATTCCGGCCTCCTGAAGCTGGTTGTTGACGACAAGGTTGGGGGGCGTGCCGATCAGCGTCAGCATGCCGCCCATACTGCTGGCAAATGCCATGGGCATGAGCAGACGGCTCGTCTGGATGCCTCCGTCCGCAGCCAGGCTCACCAGAATAGGCAGCATCAGCGCCACCGTCCCCGTATTGCTGACAAATGCGCCTATGCCGGCTGTAACAAGCATGGTCAGCACCAGCAGGCGCAACTCGCTCCTGCCGGCCAGTTTCATGATTCTGCCGCCCATCATCTTGGCCAGGCCCGTCCGGAAAATGGCGCCTCCCACCACGAAAAGCCCCACCATCATCACCACAATGGAATTGGAAAAGCCGGAAAGCGCCTGTTCCGGGCTCAAAATCCCGAACATAATCAGGCAGAGCAGGGAACACAGCGCGACAAGATCAGAACGAATCCTCCCCTGGACAAATAAAACGGCGGATACTCCCAGAATGAGAAGCGTGGTCAACATAGCAATAAACGGCAGGAGTGAAAAAACGGCAAGGGAGGATATCTAACATGACCGGCATGTCTTGTCGATAGGCTGAACAAGTCATTCACAAAACCGTCTCTCCGCCGGCATCCGGCAGAAAAAACACTTTATGCATCCTGCTCGGAGAACCCCGCTTCCTCTTTCCTTTTCCGGTATCATGGGGATGAGGAAACAAAAAAACGCGCTCTCTGAAAGAACGCGCCATAAAATGAAAAGTGGTGGGTAGAGAAGGATTCGAACCTTCGAAAGCAAATGCTAACAGATTTACAGTCTGCCCCCTTTGACCGCTCGGGAATCTACCCACTTGAAGTGATGTGCGGCGAATGTATAGGGATTCCCGTGCCTTAGCAAGTTTTTTTTATAAAAAGTAGGTCCTCCCAGAAGCAGAAACCCCATATGCAACAGCCATGCCGCCGGAAGGAAAGCGGATGCAGGAACACAAGGCCGGAAAAGGCAATGTTCACGAATCTCCCACATATACCGGAGCGCGGCTGTCCGGGGAATCCGCATCCAGTTGCTCCAGCTGGGGCAGAATGTTCTCCATGCTCTCCCATACGGAGGGAACAATCTTGATTGCGGTTCCAAACCGGACTGCCATCATCAGGGCGTCTGAAGGGCGGGCGTCCAGCTCCACCAGCTTGTCCATCACCTCATTAGCAGCCTCTATGGTCACGCGGGCATAAAAGACTTCATCCTTGCGGCCGTTGATAAGCACCAGCCTCACCCGGCATTCCATGGCGGATAAAAAGTGAGCCAGCAGGGAAGACGTGTCCGGCCGTACCGGGCGTTCCCCGTTCAGGCAGCGTTCCAGGGCCATGCCGTCTGTCAGCTCCATGAAAATGACGCCCACCTTGCCGGTCAGCGGATCACGCAGGCACACACCCGCCCCGGCCCGGGTGTAAAGCAGGGCATAAGGTTCCAGAGCAATCAAATTTTCATCCGGCATGGAGGGCGGAAATCACATGTTAAAAACCGGGATTAATAACCCGTTCCGTATAGCGGGCAGCCACCTTGACGTATTTTTCCGCCCATTTGTGGTTATTATCCGCGGATTCCGGCCCCAGGTCCTTCACCACCTTGGCAGGAGAACCCAGCACCAGGGAATTGGGGGGAATGACGGTACCTTTGGTAATGAGCGCGCCCGCTCCCACCACAGACCCCTGGCCGATGACCGCTCCATCCAGAATAATGGACCCCATGCCTATCAGGCAATTATCCTCCACCGTGCAGGCGTGCAGAATCACGCCGTGCCCCACGGTTACGTACTTGCCTACATAGCAGCCGAAATCGTCTGCCAGGTGGATGCAGCTGTTGTCCTGGATATTGGAGTAATCACCAATGACGATCTTATTGATATCTGCGCGCAGCGTGGTATGGTACCAGACGCTGGCATGTTCCCCAATGGTAACATCTCCAATCAAATCAGCGCTTTCCGCCACAAAAGCGGTATCCGCCACTTTGGGCCAGAAGTTCGCGTAAGGTTCTCTTGCCATATAAGTCATGTATTAATTGAAGATAAGACAGCATTCCAGTCTAAAAACGTTCATTCCGCGGGTATGCCGCAACCGGAAACGAACACGGCCGAACCCACCCGAAAATGAAAGGCCGCAGGCACCTCCGCACTAATTTTCTTCCCGGATGCCCTTCTTGCTGTTCTTCTCCCGCTTCTCCGCATCCTTGCGCAGGGAGTCGGCTTTTTTCCCATTACCTCCCTTTTCATAATACCCGGCTATCCTCCGCTGGATGGCGGCTTCCTTCTTTACCTTGAAATAATCGCCCGATTTAGTCCGGATATACCGGTTGTAGGAAGATTCCGCCTCCTTGGCCAGCTGAAGCACGGCCTCCTGATCCTGGGAAACGTACTCGTAATATTGCCCCATCAGCGCTTCAAATACTTCCGCGCGGCGCGCATAATCCTTCATGGACTTCCGGTACAGGGCAGCCACCCCGGCCTTGTCCCCGTTTTCCATCAGGAGATCCGCCTGCCGCTTGATGGCGGCGGAAGTCAGGTCGCTGCGCCCCTCGTCCGTCTCCTTTTCCAGCTTCTTCAAATCGCGGGCAACATGGCGTTTATTGGTGGAAGCGTCCCTCATGGGGAAAATATACTCATCTTCCACGCGGGCGGCCATGACCAGGTAATCCGGACGGGAACGGAACTTGCGCTTAATCATGGCCACCAGTTCATCCCATTCTTCCAGCTTCGTGCCGCTCTCCGGGCGGCCCATCAGAGCAATCAGGCGTTCCCAGCCCAGGGGGCTGCCGGGAGTGGCCTGAGTGGCGGCTTCCAGCATTACCCGGGCGCAATCCGGCTTCTGCATCTCCTCAAACAGGTCCGCCAGGGAAAGATAATCCAGGGAAGTATCCAGCCGGGCGCCATTCACCTTCTTGTCCATACCCTGGAGAAGGGTGGATTCATGCTTTGACTTGCAGTTGTGCGGATGGGAAAAATGCCCCGTATTATATCCGTACCCGCCGTAGGACTGCCAGGTTTCATCCGTCGTCAGCAGATTGACCCAGGCATGCGGCCCGCGGTTGCCGTCCCCGGTAACATAGGCGGAGGGAATGCCGTTGCATTTGGCGGTATTCACCGCAAAATAGGCCTGGTCCATGCAAATGCCGCCTTCATCCAGAATCTCCTGAAAGGTATAATTAGTGTAAGGGTCCTTGCCCAGTGCGGCGCGGTCCATCCGGTAACGGATCATGGAATAGGCTCCGCCCCATCCTTTCCGGGTAAGGCGCACCTTTTTGCGCGCCCAATCCATCTCCGACCTCGGCAGACGCACATCCACCACAAACAACAGCTCGGAAGGGCTTAATTTGGAAATGTCCGTGAGAAGCTCACGGGCTTCATCCATCTCCATGAAGTACTCGAATACCTGTTCCAGCGTCAAAGGCGTGGTGGAAATATTGGTGGAAGAAGACGCCCTCAGCTTGGACGGGCTGGAAGCGATGCGGGGATTCAGCATGGCGCAGGCCAGCGCCAGGGAGGAATACCTGCTCCGGGACATGGCGGAGGTTTTCATCCAGAATTCCGCCCACTTCCTCAAAATCCCTCCCCACTCCTCCCCGGGTGTCTGCTCCCGCGCCATCGTGCGCAGGAAAAGTCTCAGGGGATCGGAAGGATCTGAAAAAAGCCATGGATAGAAATACCTGGGGGAACTCTCCTTGATTTGTTCCTGGATGGTTTCCGCTCCCACTTTGCTGATGAGCTGGTACAGCTCATTGGCGCGCATGAGGTACGGGCTCTGATCGTACATGGACGCGTCAAATTTGCCGAATTTGATGACCTTCACGGCATCCCGTTCCAAATTGGAGCGCAGGAAATCGGCATACAAGTCATAGCGGCCCGTTTCCAGGGCCAGATTGAAAGCATCCGTAAACAACTTTCTGTTGGCGGCGTTATTGGCCTTCAGGCTGACCAGAAGAACAGGCTTCTTGAAAATCTCCAGCCGCGGATCTTCCTCCTGGACCACGGGTTCTTCCTTCGGTTCCTCAGGGGAAGGCTCCGCCACTTCCGGTTCCTTGTTCTGCCGTTTTCCGGCGGCTTCCTCAGCAGCCAGGCGTTCCGCCTCAAGACGGGCTTTTTCCTCCGCCTCCGCGCGCGCCCGTTCCTCCGCCTTCCTGCGCGCCGCCTCCAGTTCCGCGACTTTCCGCGCACGCGCCGCTTTCGCTTCCGCCTCCTTTCTGGCCGCCAGCTCAGCGGCGGCAGCCTTACGTTGAACGGAAACCCGGTGGTAAGCTACCCCTCCGGCGGCAAGAGCCAGCACCAGGACAATAGTCATAATAATTCCGCCGGAAGAGGATTTTTTATGCTTGGGAAAACCGGGACGCAGAGGATTGACAGGATTCATGGGGATGCAGCTTGAACGCGTTGAAGCAAATTGGGGTGGGGGATGAGACGGTTTTATCTCTGTTCCGTGTGACATAAAAGCGCAATACCTTTCCGAGGTCAACTTGAAACAATGGTCTTTTGCTGAAGGTTCGTTTTCCCGGAACCCGTTAAGAATCAAACCAGAGTATTTTTCCTTGTATTTTCATAGCCATTTTATAGTATCAGGCCTCTTCATGTTTCCAAAAACATGAGAAAAACACAAGTATCTTGCTGATTATTCCTGGCTGACATATGTTTTTCCCGTTGCCTATGAACACTTTCTCTCATCTCAGTCCGTTTCTGGCCGTTATTTCGGGAAGCCTCTTCTCCGGAACGGCCCTCTGTAACGACATCGTGCTGCCTCCGCCAGATAAAAAGGGAGGAAAGCCCCTCATGCAAGTTCTTCATGAACGGCATTCCACCAGGTCCTTTGCAGACAAACCTATCCCGGTGGAAATCCTGTCCTCTCTGCTCTGGGCGGCGCAAGGCGTCAACCGGGACGATCCCGACTACCGCACGGCGCCGTCTTCCCGGAATTCCAATGAAATAGAAATCTATGTCGTCCTGCCGCAGGGCACCTATCTTTACAGGCCGGAAACCCACCGACTGGAGAAAGTGGTTCAGGGCGACATGCGGGCCGCTACGGGAACACAGGAATTCGCGGCTACCGCGCCGTTAAACCTGGTCTATGTAGTAGACCAGTCCAAACAGCCGGGAGACTTTGATGCCAGGAGAAAGCTGGTCACGGCCTGCACGGATGCGGGGTTTATTGGAGAAAACGTTTACCTTTTCTGTGCTTCCGAAGGGCTCGGCACCGTGTTCCGCGCCATGATTAACGCCAATTATATCCAGCAGTGCCTGAAGCTCCCCGTCCTCAAAAAAGTCCTGTACGCCCAGAGTGTCGGCTATCCGTCAAAATCCTGAAAAAACATGCCCCGGAACGCTATGACACTCGCCATCCTGGCGACGGCCGTTCCCATTGCCTGCGCAACAGCCGTGATGGAAACCGCCGTTCCCATTGAGGTAAAAAACACCAAAAACTGCTACCGCCTCAGCCCGGAGCTATACCGTTCCGGACAGCCCGGCGAAGACGGATTCAAGGCCTTGGAAAAGCTGGGCCTCAAATCCATCCTGAATCTACGGGAATACCACAGTGACACTAATGAAGCAAAACATACCGGCCTACGCCTGTACCGCATTAAACTGGCGGCAGGAAAAGTGACCCGGGAAGAACTCATGAACTGCCTGCTGGTCATTGACAGCGCCGCCAAGCCCATTCTGGTACACTGCTGGCACGGTTCTGACCGCACCGGCATTGTCTGCGCCGCCTACCGCATCGTCATTCAGGGATGGGCACCGGAACAGGCGCTTGAGGAATTGATGGATGAGCGTTTTGGACACCACCGATCCTACTACTCCAACCTCGCGAAATTGGTCAGGGCTACAGACTGGAAGGTGTTCAAGGAAGAATTCCGAAAAAAACGGCAGGCCTGGAGGAAGTGACTTTCAGAACTCGGTTTTCCCTCCTGCTTTAGTTCAAGAGAAAAACATTTCTCCAAAACCGGGGAAATGAAGTCCACCAGCATTACCACTGGTTGTCCAGGTTTTTGGTATTTATCTTTCCGGGTTCCTTGTTGCGTTCCTTCATGCCGCGGACAGGCTTGGACTCCTTTTCGTGCAGGTCCAGAATATCAATCACATTCTCCCCTTTTTTCAGGAATGGGGCCGGAACATACAGCCTTAACTGAGGTCCCACATTCCAATAGCGCCCCACGTTGATTCCGTTCACCCATACATACCCCTTGACATAGCGGGACATATCCAGAAACGTGTCCTGAGGCTCTTCAATATTTACAACGGCCCGGAAATGCGCCCCTTCCCGTTTCTGGGAAGGCCCCTTTCCTTTGGGAGCCCGCACAATGGAATCAGCTTTCAGGGGAAACGCCCTCACCGTCCAGTTCTTTAACTCCCGCGTTCCCAGCTTCACAGGACCGTAAACCCCCTTGCGGTCACTCTCCATGCTGATATGAAAATTAATATGTCCCATGGCCTCTACCAGAACTTCCAGCGTCCCCGGCTTCCTGCGCTCCGGCAGTTTCACACTCTTCTGCCCCAGCCGCCGATCCAGCGTGCCGACCAGCTCTCCATCCAGATACACCTGGGCATAGTCATTGACATTGGTAAATTCCAGCGTTTCAGGCGGTCCTGACGGAACGGCCGTTCTGTAAACGGCAATACCCTGGTTCTGGTTCCATTGTTCAAAATAGGGAGGCTGCGGGAACTTGGACCGGAAAGGCTTGGGCAGGTTCTCCCAAAGGCCGGCATGCACTGCGGGCGTGAACTCCGGAATTTCCATGGCCGGAATGTCTGCGGGAGGTTCCGGCACAGCAGCTTCGGGAGGCAACTTTTTTAAAATGATTTCCCTCATCTGGGCATAATATTCATTCATCCGCCCCTGCTCATCCACGGGAGAACCGTAATCATAACTCGTCAGGTCCGGCTGGTATTTTCCCGGCCCTCCGTTGTTGGCTCCGGCCGAGAATCCGAAATTGGTGCCTCCGTGGAAAACGAACAAGCTGAAGGAACGCCCCTTGTCCATAAACCAGCGGACGTGGTTGACCACTCCAGGAGTGGGAGCCCAATTCCCCTCCCCCCAGTGCCGCAGCCAGCCCGGATACGTTTCCGAGGAAAAAACGGGAACTCCCGGATTGCATTTATTAGCCACTGCCCAATGGCCGTCATTCAGCCCCGGATCCAGCCCTACAGCCACGCCTGGAAGCACCACGCCTTTCAGAAAATGTTCTCCCGCGCCGTCGGAGGTGTAAAAGGGGCCAAAACCCTTCCTGCTCCAGAACGCCTTCAGCCATTCCATATACTTGCGGTCTTTACGCTGGTAGCTCCCGTATTCGTTTTCAAGCTGGGTCATCAGAATGGGCCCCCCGTTTTTGGCTAAAAAAGGCTCCGCCACACGAGCCACGGCCTCCAGATAACGCGTCTGCGCCTTCATGAATTTGGCGTCTTCCGTAGTTCTCAACTTGGCCTTGGGATCCTTCAGCAAATAATGAGGCAGCCCACCCAGGTCCCATTCCCCGCATGCATAGGGGCCGGGGCGGAATAAAACCCACATGCCTTCCTCCTGGCATAACTTGAGGAACCCTTCCAGATCCCGATTGCCCGTCTTAAAGTCAAAGCTGCCGTCCGGCTGCTCATGGTCATTCCAGAACACGTAAAATGCAATAGTATTCAACCCCATAGCCTTGGCGGTCCTGATGCGGTGCCTCCAGTATTCCCGGGGAATGCGCTGGGGATGCATCTCCGCGCCGCGGATCTGGAAAGGTTTCCCGTTCAGCATGAACTCCTGGTTCCCTTCCCCGCCGAACCCGAACACAACGGGGGTTCCTCCGGAAAGAGCGGGTTTCTGTACATTCTGGACAGCCTCAGGGCCAGCCCATGCCAATGCTCCCACTCCGACGGCCATCAGTGCGGCAGACCAACTGAAACCATATTGCTTCATCATGTTGAACAGTTAATTCATTTGAAGACGGTTGCCAATAACAATTTTTTTCTCTCTTCTCCGAATCTTCGGAATACCCTTCCCCTCCGCCAGAAATCTGACGGGGCCGGACGGAACGGAGGCCTTCCGTTCCGTGGAATGTGATCATGTCATATATCTTCATCCCTTTGTATGAAAACCGGAGGACGCCTGTCTAAATTGATCAATATGAAAACAATTGTTCTTCTTCGCCATGGAGAAAGCACGTGGAACCGTGAAAACAGATTCACCGGATGGACAGACGTGGATCTGACGGAATTGGGAATACAGGAAGCCAACCACGCGGGCGACCTTCTGAAAGACAGGGGAATGGCCTTTGACCATGCCTACACCTCTTATCTCAAGAGGGCCGTGAAAACGCTCAACTGCGTGCTGGACCGTTTGGACCAGGACTGGCTGCCCGTCTCCAAAAGCTGGAGGTTGAATGAAAAGCACTACGGCATGCTCCAGGGCCTGAATAAAAGTGAAACGGCTCAAAAATACGGAGACGAACAGGTACTGATCTGGAGGCGCAGTTATGACGTGGCGCCTCCTCCCCTGGCGGAGGACGATCCCGCCAACCCCAAATGGGATCCCCGCTACAAGGGAGTGCCGGACAGCGAACTTCCGCGAACGGAATCACTGAAAGAAACTATTGCCCGCATGATGCCCTACTGGGAAGAAACAGTTCTCCCTTCTCTACGGACGCTGGACAATATCCTGATCGTAGCCCACGGCAACACATTGCGGGGCATGATCAAGTATTTGAAAAACATTCCTGACGAACAGCTGCTTTCCCTGAATCTTCCTACCGCCACCCCCTATGTATTTGAATTTGACGACTCCCTGAACCTGGAAAAAGACTACTTTCTTGGGGATCCGGAAGAAATCCGCAAACGCATGGCGGCCGTCGCCGGCCAGGGAAGCGCAAAGAAAAAAACGCCTGCGGAATAACCTCACTATCCTTTCCTATGACCGTCCATTCCTGCCGCATTGCGTTCTTTGACGCCAAGCCCTACGACCGGGATTCCTTCAATTCTGTCAATGAACGCGAATTCCATTACGACATCCGTTACTTCAAGGGGCACCTCACTCCGGACAGCGTGCCCCTGACCCGCGGTACGGACGTAGCGTGCATTTTCGTCAATGACACGGCAAACCGGGAAGTAATACGGAACCTGAAGGGAAATGGCGTCAAATTGCTGGCTCTGCGTTGCGCCGGATTCAATAATGTGGATCTGAAAGCTGCGGAAGAAGCGGAACTGCCCGTCGTGCGGGTGCCCCAATATTCTCCCTATGCGGTGGCGGAACATGCCGTAGCCCTGATGCTTTCCCTGAACCGCAAAATACACCGCGCCTACTGGCGCACCAAGGACGGCAATTTTTCTCTTCACGGCCTGATGGGCTTTGACATGAATGGAAAAACGGCCGGCATCATCGGAACGGGAAAAATCGCCAGAATCCTCATCCGCATTCTCAAAGGCTTCGGGATGAACATCCTGGCCTATGACCTGCACCCTGACCAGCGCTTTGCGGAAGAAGCCGGCATTACGTACACCACCCTGGACGATCTGTACGCCCGGTCCGATATCATCTCCCTGCACTGTCCCCTTACTCCGGAAACGGAACACCTGATTAATACGGATTCCATTGGAAAAATGAAGGATGGAGTGATGATCATCAACACGGGACGCGGCAAGCTGATTAACACGGAAATGCTGATTGACGGCCTGAAATCAAAAAAAGTGGGAGCTGCCGGACTGGACGTGTACGAAGAAGAGGGAGAATATTTCTACGAAGACAAATCCGACAGGATTATTGATGACGATACTCTGGCCCGTCTCCTTTCCTTCAACAACGTCATCCTGACTTCCCACCAGGGCTTTTTCACGAAAGAAGCCCTGCACAATATTGCGGAAGTCACCCTGCACAACATCCGGGACTTTCTGGAAAGCAAACCTCTGATCAACCGAGTCTCGCTTCAGTCACGCTGAACGTGCCCGGCGGGCGCTCTACGGAAATCCGGGACTTTCTCATCCGCCTTCTGCCGGACAGAAGGCGGAATTCGGGGAAAGGCGGCAGCTTTTTTATGCAAGCGCCGCCACTTCCCGCCGTATTATATACTATGAGCACTCCAGCCCCTGCCTCCGTCCTGGCTCCCAAACCGCACTACGCCGCTCTGGACGGCCTCCGCGGAGTGGCCGCCGTCATGGTGGTCCTGTTCCACATGTTTGAAGGCAGCGCCAGGGACTTCCAGTTCCACACGGACCAGATCATCAACCACGGCTACCTGTCCGTGGACTTCTTCTTCATGCTGTCCGGCTTCGTCATCGGATACGCCTATGACGACCGCTGGGAAAAAATGAACCTGTGGAACTTCTGCAAGCGGCGGCTGGTGCGCCTTCAACCCATGGTGGTCATGGGGATGCTGCTGGGGGGAATCCTCTTTTACTTCCAGGGGTCTGAAATCTTCCCGAACCTTGCGCAAACTCCCGTATGGAAAATGCTGCTGGTCATGACCGTGGGATTCACGCTGCTGCCCGTTCCCGTTTCCCTGGATGTGCGCGGATGGTCGGAAATGCACCCGCTGAACGGTCCGGCCTGGTCCCTCTTCTTCGAATACGTCGCCAATATCCTTTATGCCATGCTCATCAGAAAATTTACCAGCAGATGGCTGGCGGTCCTGGTCTTTCTGGCGGGCTGCGCCCTCATTCACCAGTGCTACACGCAGGGCAACAACATCGGCGGCTGGACTCTGGATGCGGAACAGTGCCGTGTGGGGCTTACACGGCTCATGTTCCCTTTCTTCGGCGGTCTGCTCCTGTTCCGCCTGTGCAAACCTGGACGGATCAGGCATGGTTTCTGGTGGTGCAGCCTGCTTCTGGCGGGAACCCTGGCGGCGCCCCATGTAGGAGGCGCGGAACATTTCCGCCTGAACGGCCTGTATGACGCCTTCTGCATCATTGTCATCTTTCCCGTGATAGTCTTCCTCGGAGCCAGTGACATCCCTGGAGACATCTCTTCCAGAGCCAGCCGGTTTTTGGGAAACATCTCCTATCCCCTTTATATCACCCACTATCCCATCGTATATCTCTACCTGGCCTGGGTTCACGATGCGGAAGTCCCTCTTTCCCGTGCGCTCCCCGTAGCGGTAGGTGTCTTATTCCTCTGCATTGCCGTAGCCTACGGGTGCCTGAAGCTTTATGACGAGCCCGTGCGCGCATGGCTTTCCAAACGCGTGCTGAAGCGGCGTCCTCCGGAACCCGGGGCGTAAAGCGGAACAAACATCTGCCTTGCCCCGGGCGGGGCCAGTCCGGATACTGTCGGCGGTCTTTCATGGAAAAACTGCCGACATCCTCCAAAGCTCTGCGCTACCTGCCCTTTCTTGTGGCATCGGCATTCTTTATGCAGATGCTGGATGCCACCATCCTGAACACGGCCATTCCCACCATTGCCCGCAGCTTCAACAGCCATCCGCTGCAGCTCCACTCCCTGGTAACGGCCTACATGCTCACCGTCTGCGTCCTGATACCGGCCTCCGGATGGATATCCGACAAACTGGGTTCCCGCCGTACTTTCCTGCTGGCCATCTCCGTTTTTTCCGTGGGCTCCCTGCTGTGCGCCCTTTCCGCCTCCGTTACCATGATGACGGTATGCCGCGTCATCCAGGGAATAGGCGGCGCCTTCCTGATGCCCGTCGGGCGCCTTGTCATCCTGCGCTCCTATCCCCGCTCCATGTTCGTCAATGTCCTGAACATTGTAACGATTCCGGCGCTGCTGGGCCCCCTTCTGGGGCCGGTGCTGGGCGGTATCATCGTACAGTACGCTTCCTGGCACTGGATATTCCTGATCAACATCCCGGTAGGCATGGCGGGCCTGTGGGCCACCTGGAAGCTGATGCCGGACCTGAAAGCGGTCCGGGAACAGAAATTCGACTGGCCGGGTTTCTTCCTTTTCTCCTCCTCCGCCGTCCTGGCTACGATGGGCCTCTCTTCCGCAGGAGGCATAACCGATAAGCCGCGCATGGTCATCCTCACGTCTGCCGGAGGCATTCTTCAACTTCTGTACTGGGTGCTGGCGTTCCGTTCAAAAGCCCCCATCTTCAGCCCGGCCCTGTTCCGCATCAGAAACTTTGCCATCGGAATCGCCGGCAACATCGTCTGCCGCCTGGGCGGAAGCTGCCTGCCGTACCTGATGCCGCTTTTCTTCCAGGTGGTGCTTGGTTATTCCGCTCTTCAGTCCGGCATGTCCCTGATTCCGCTGGCCCTGAGCAATCTGCTGGCAAAAACGGTTGCGCCGCGTCTGCTCGGGAAATTTGGTTACCGGAACATCATGGTCGTCAATACCTTCACCATAGGATCGCTGCTGGCCTCCTTCCGCTTTGTAGGCCCCGGAACCCATGAACTTATTCTCCTGGGCATGCTCGCGTTGCTGGGCGGGGCCAACTCCATTCAGTTCACCTGCATGAACACCCTGACGCTGATTGACCTCCCCAATGCAGACGCCAGCAGCGGAAACTCCCTGCTTTCCACGATCATGCAGCTCTCCATTGCTGTCAGTATTGCCGCGGCCTCCCTGCTGCTGGACAGCTTCGGCGGCCATTCGGCTACCTCCGGAAAGGCTGTGGAAACCGCCTTTCATGCCACTTTCGCCACCATCGGCGCCATTGCCGCGGCCAGTTCCTTCATCTTCGCCCTGGTGGACAAAGACAAGGGAATCACCCGCAAACGGAGAAAAGCAGCTTGAAGAAGAAAATTCCCGCCCCTGTTCAGGAACAGGAAGAGGAATCTCCCGTCTCAAGAGAACAGCACTGCGCAAACCGGGCGCGGGACTCTTCCAGGGTAATCGGTTTCTTATCCTCCCCCAGGGCTACATAAACCAGTTCCGCCTCTGTAATTTTGGCAATGTTATTGCAAAGCTTCGTCAGACGTTCCGCATACACCTCCACCTTCACGGTGACGGAGGTGCGGCCCACCTTGATAATATCCGTATAAAAGGACACTACATCGCCCACCAGCACAGGAGCTTCAAACGTCAGGCTGCTCACCGCACGCGTCACAATATAGCGGCTCAATGCATAGCGCATGGCGGTATTGGCTCCCGCAAGGTCCACCTGGCTCATCACCCAGCCGCCGAATACTTCCCCGCTCTGATTGGTATCCGCCGGCATTGGTTCCACGCGCAGGGCGGGAACGCGCCCTTCCGGAAGCTGGGCATGACGATATGTATTTTCCATAAATAAGAATAATTATAAATTGATAAGGACATGCTTATCTATCACAGCCCTCTTGTAAAGGGTAAAACGCGGAAGCGGAAAACGGGCGGCGCTGGCACGCTCTGCGGGAAAAAGAAAACAGCCCGGAATAAACTGCTTTCCCATATTGATTAAGTTGGGCAGGCGGATTTCCGTGTCTTATCCCGGAGCTTTTCCACCATGGCCGGTAAAGGCGGTTGTCCATTACTCATGGACCGCAACCATGAATCCAAAACAAAAAAAGTGGACGGGGAGGCACATCCCGCTTCCGACTTTGCCTACGTACCCGATCCGGAAAAGCCTTCCACCTGGAAACTGCCGATTTTCAACATGCGCCACGTAGGAGGGGCCCTGGCCGCCATGACCAGCGACTATCGCGGCAACCCCGTGGAAATACCGGAAGGAGATCGCCGTGCCGTCATGAAAAAAATCCTGGCCAGGAAAGCGAAACTGGAACAGGAAGAAAGCTGATTCCGTTTTCTTTCATTTCTTTTTTTCCGCCTGTAAACAGGAAGGAAAGAAATATCTTTTCCCTTCGTTCCCCGGTCTTAGCCGTTTGGGGACGGGCTGACACCATCCAGATACCGGCTTTCTGCGGCGCCTTCGGCTGGCACCCCCGTAGAAATGAAAGACATTCCCACCCTTCCGACGCTCCTGGCGGATACAGCCGGATATTTCACTTACGGACGGCATCAAAAACGGTGGTAAAACAGAAGAAGAAATTAAATTATTCTAAAATCATCAATCATCCCAAGGATGTTTTTCCCCTAAAGTGGATTGGGGAAATTCAGGAAATCTGAAAATCAAATAACTTTCTCCGGCCAATAAAAACAACATTTAGAAAATTCCTATATAAATAAATATCAATGGCATATTGAAATAAAAACATGTCTTTCCCTGAACAGGCCGTCCGAAGCCTGGTCATCACGACAGGAATGAAGAATGCCGGAAAAGGGAATGCTGCCGGCTATTTCCCGCATGGCAGCGTTTTTCCCCTTCCGTCAACTCCGCATCAAAATATGACTGACGAAAAAATGAGCACAGAAGGCACTAACGAAATACAGAACCCGCGCGGTGAATTCCAACAGGAAAGATATGAAAAGCAGCAGCAGAAAGCCCCCGGACTGCAATCCGGAATGAAGCCCGTGCCGGATTCCGGGGAACAAAGCTACCATGGCTGCAACAGGCTCCGTGGACGAAAAGCCCTGGTCACAGGGGGAGACTCGGGAATAGGCCGGGCGGCGGCTATTGCCTACGCACGCGAAGGAGCCGACGTAGCCTTGAACTACCTTCCTGAAGAACAAAGCGATGCCGAAGAAGTGGCGGAACTCATCAGAAAAGAGGGCCGGAAGGCTGTCCTGCTGCCGGGGGACCTCAGCAATGAAGTCTTTTGTAAAAAACTCGTCAGGGATGCCTTGGAAAAACTTGGCGGACTGGACATCATGGCCCTGGTAGCCGGTAAACAAGTGGCGGTGGAAGATATCCGGGACATTACCACGGAACAATTAACCAAGACATTTGAAGTAAACGTGTTCTCCCTGTTCTGGATTGCCAAGGAAGCCCTTCCGCATCTCAAGCCGGGGACGAGCATCATTACCTGCTCCTCCATTCAGGCCTACCAGCCCGGCAAGAACCTGGTGGACTATGCTTCCACAAAAGCGGCCATCATCGCGTTCAGCCGCTCCCTGGCCAAGCAGGTTGCCCCCAAAGGCATCCGGGTCAACGTGGTGGCTCCCGGCCCCATCTGGACAGCCCTGCAAGTAACCGGAGGCCAGCTGCAGAAGGACCTGCCGGAATTCGGACGGAAAACGCCTCTCAAAAGGGCAGGGCAACCTGTGGAACTCTCCGGACTATACGTCTTTCTCGCCTCCCAGGAATCCAGCTTCATTACTGCGGAGGTCTTTGGCGTTACCGGCGGCATGCATCTGGCCTGATGCGGAAACTCGCAATCCTGGAAAAGGGCCGGACTGACTTTCCGGAATCCCTTTCCGCAGCGCCACACCCCCGGATGACCGGGAAAGCGGCCGGAAACGGCTCTGCAAGGAAATCAGGGCATTGCTCCATTTCCCGGTTGTCCCGGCAAAAGGTTTCTGCTTGAATAGGGTAATGGCATTTTGGAGGTTTTGGTTCATCTTTTTCCCTTTCACGGCGCTTCTCTTTTCCATGGTGCATGGCAGTCCTCTGAACGCACCCGTCATCACCCTTGGAGAGAAAAAAAGCCTGTTCGGAGAAAAAGCGCAGGCCAATGAATATGTCAGCTATGCCCTTTATTACTGGCCGGACCCCGCCAATCCGGACGGTCCTTACAAACCCATTGACGGCAAAAAGAACAAACGGCTCCGCAGCATGGACGACAGCGGCAGGATGGCCGCTTTCATCGGCACGGTCTGCAACCTGGGACGGCAGTATAAACTCGACAGGGATCCGCAGGCCGCCTCCCGGGCCGGGCAATGGCTGAAAGCCTGGTTCATTGCTCCGGCAACCCGCATGCAGCCCCATCTGAAATATGCCCAAATTCGCCCCGGACACCGGACGGAAGGAGACGGAGGAGGCATCATCGACCTTTACCGCATGCCCGAATTCCTGGAAGCTTTGACGGCGTTGAAATGCTCCAATGCCCTAACGGCAGAAGAATGGAAGCAGGTGGGCGCGTGGCTGAACCAGTATTACACATGGCTGACTACCAGCAGGCAGGGCAGGCATGCACACACGCGCAGCAACAACCATTATCTGTTTTATGTGGCGCAATGTGCCTATTTGGCATCCTTCCTGGGCCGCAGCCATGAAGCGGCCCAATGGCTGGCGGAAGCCTTCGCCAACATGGACCGACACATCGCTCCCGACGGATCCCAGCCCGAAGAACTCAAACGGGCGGAACCCTGGCAATACAGCGTTTACACTCTTCAGGCATGGGGATACCTGGTGCATCTTGCAGAACGCATGGGCGACAAGAACTACCGTTACCGGAAAACACCCGCCGGGGCTTCCATTCAAAAAGCTGTGGATTATCTCCTGCCTTACCGCGCCAACCCTGAAACATGGCCCTGGCAAGGCTCCAGGGCAAACACTCCGCTGCCCGCCATCTTTGAACCGGAGCAGGCGGGCAGGCCACAACGGAAATGCTCCTGAACCGCGCCCGCCGTTAAAAGCATCCGTTTTTCCTGCTTATTGAAAATCCCCTGTCCAGCAGCATCACGAACGGGGCATTTTCCCGGAAAACGATTTAATAAGGGATCTCCCCAGTATTTTTCCCCTTAGATTTTTCCTTTCTTTTTGCTGCTCTCCATTCCCACGGAGATATGGGATTCGGGTCAGACCAGATGCCTTTTTGGGCCTTTCTGGCATCCCTTTCAAGAGAAACGAGCTTTCGGCTAGCGGAAAAATTTTTATAAATCCACGCCCATCCTTCCTTCACCATCTCTTCGTTGACGAACATTTTTCCATGCCATATTTCCCCTAAAATACGGTCGTACCTGTCATTCTCGGTATACCGGACTGTAACCGCCTCTCCCCAAATCAGCTTTTCCAGGTATTCCTTGGCGCCTTCATACCCGTCCTGCCCCCTTTCCGGCGCATCAATTCCCTCAAGCTGTATCCGATGCGTACGCATTTGTTCAGGCGTCCTTTCCAGAAGGATGACCGTGTCGCCGTCAATCACGTTAATCACGACTCCCCTGATACTTTCAGCAAAAGCCATGCAGGGACTTATCAGGAAAATCAAAAGCCATTTCATGAAAAATGATATAATCCAAAAAATATCAGGATGCAACTACTCTTTAAGAAACCGTTCCCGCACTGTTCACACGGCCGGAAACAGATGAATGCGGTCATCTGTGGACAGCCTGTTCTGGAACAGGCCATCATGTTTTCCGGCATGAAGGAACACAATTCCCGAACCTATTCCAACCTGTCCGGAACAACGGTAAACAGGCTGTATCATTGCCCCGCTCCGGAACATCTTTATTCGCTGCCGTGCCGGGAGCGGAAGAACATCCCGCCGACGCACCCCGGCAATCTAACCCATGCCGCCATTTAAAAAGACTGCACATTAAACAAGAAAAACCGGGCGCCCTGCAACATTCAATGGCATGGCGTGAGGCATTTTACTCATTTTTTCAATTCTTCGGCTATTCTGCCGAGGTTCTTTTCCGTTGCCTTTCTCAGTTTCTCCTGCTGTTTCCAGTACCATGCCGTTCTTTCCGACACCCCGGCCTGATTCGCCAGCCAGCGCACGGCGCCGCTCGTGTCACAGCCTGTTTTCTTCTGAATGACTTCCAGCAGTTGAGCGACATATTTATTCATGGATTCCGGGTTGATATTATTTCGATTCCCATGCCCGGCTGAATTCCTCGTCCCGGAACAGGGAGGCAATCCCGCTGAGCTGCTTGAGGCGCAACAATTCTTCCGCGTCCATCCCCAGATTTTTGAGTATCCACGCATCCGACATGCCCGCCTCCGTCAACTCCTGGATAATATTGGTCATGAGGGCGATATTATGAGATCCCCGGGCACGGTTGTGCCTGATGGTGGAAGCCATGCGGTTTCCAAGAGGCTTGTCGATTACGGCCACCGGCATCATGCCACCCTCCCGTTCGTAAATATCGCGGTAAGTCTTCATGATCTGGCAGCGGTGGAACCCGTCCACGATTTCATAGGTCCCGTCCTCCAGCTTATAACAAACGATAGGCATCGTATAACCGTCCTCCTTGATGCTCTGGTAGAGCAGCTTCATTTCGGGGGGAGCTACGCTGTTCGGGTTATAGGCATTGGAACGTATCTGGTCCAGGGGAACGCGCCGGATTTTGTAAACGGGGGATTGATAGGAGGTTTTCATAAAATATTGCGGTATTTATTGACGGCGGCCCGGCGCCGGGCAATCGCTCCCTTGGTTGGACCGAACCCGGCGTACTTGCAAAAGTAATCATTCTTCATGATGCAGATGCACATGCGCTTGTAGGAAGGCACCTGCCGGAAATTGCTGACCGGCATGTCGTCGGGATAGCCCATAAACTGAATGACGTCGCGGTCGACGTAACGGCCCGACTTTCCCGTCACGGTCGCCAGAGGATAGGCGGCCAGCACTTCATCGGCAGTTCCGGGATCGACGGTGCCCCCTTTCATCCAGTACTTTTTAGACCTCTCCAAAATGTTGTTGTAGTGTTCCGCCGTTTTCTCGTTCATTGTGGAAAGCAGGAATTCATAATAGGACTTCCAGGTATGGCCGGGCGGCAGTTTGATGGTTTTCCAGCCCATGGCCGTCGTACCTCCGTACAAACCCGTGAAGTTGACGCCGTTGACGCGCCCGACCATGCGCGCCCAGTTGGCAGGATCAATAACTTTGTAAAGCTTCAGGCTTTCCTGGGCGCAGTCATTAAACGGGCTTGCCACCCGCATTTGCCCGATCGTAAGGCCTGCCTGGTACAGGAGATCGTAAAGGCGGTTATAGTCAAAACCAAAACGGGCGTTGGCCGTCCAGACGTCACTGACGCGCCAGTCATAAAGAGGGTAGGCGCTGACGGTCACGGCATCAGCCCGTGTAATCCACTTCCTTCCCTCATAAGACGTCCTTTTATTGCCGCGGGCAACGGCGGCGTATCTGTTGAGGCTTTCATCCGCCCGCAGCCCTACCATGACGGCAGTACTTCCGTGTTTTTTGGCAAAATGGCGTGAAAGCTTATCCTGGAATTCATAGTCCACCATACCGTGCCGGAACGGGACGTCCAGATTCTTTTCGTTGATTACATAGGGATTTTCCGGCATGGGTCGCACCCACAGTTTTTTCTGGGCGGCGCTCCACGGCGTCCAGTAAGGTTCCCCCAGGGAGCATGCGGACTGGGCCCTGATCGGCACACAGTACCACATCTTACGAATGCCGGGGAATTGCTCCAGAAATGTTCTGGTGACATACTCGGTCGTCATTTGATATTGGGCCTCATAATCAAGGTGGTACATGGACAGCTTGTCCAGAAGGCCCTGTTCGGCGGCGTAACGATAGCAAAGATTAAGCATGACGCCGCTGTCCTTGCCGCCCGAAAAAGACACCAGGACGTTGTCAAACTCTTGGAAACAATAGGCTATGCGTTCTAAAGCCGCCTCATAAACATTTTTATCCAGATATGTTTTCACAACTTTTCCAAAGCCTGTCTTTCGCCATCCGCCGCCAGCCCCCTGCCGGACGGGAACACGTCGGCCCGGATATGATTGCCGGAAGCCATGCATTTTCCCTGAAACCACTCTTGCAGCTTGCAGCTCATAGGGATATCCCCTGTTCTTTCAAACAGGGTTGCAACGCCTTCATTTCTGCATAAATAAGCAACATCATGTTTTTTCATGTTTTCAAATGCGCAGCAGCTTATCGTCCGTTATTTTCCGTCAACAATACCAACCTACTGAATTATTGCGGCGGGTCAATGTTTTTACTGCAATTATTTCAGTAATTTTATTGTCATCACCCTCCTTCTCAAAATACCTGCGCTTTTTAGCGAGCAACACCATTCCAGAAATGCCTTATGCATTGCGCCATGACCTCCTTTCCTTCTCCGCAACATCCGCGCTATGTGCAGCATTCAAGACGCTGCGTTGGAATGCACGGTTCCAAAATCGGAGATACAAAAATCATAACTTGCTTAAAATTAGGTGAACGAAAAAATGTACGACTCAGAGCCATTTTCCGGTTCCAACATCTTTCCCCCAATACTCTTTCCGGAACCGCATCTTCCAGGCAGACGATACATCCATCATTTCCCTCCTGAAGGAAAAATAACCGTGTTTCCCTTTTTGCAATCCGGGATGCTGTCCAAACATGAATATGCCGGTACACGCCTTAATCATGCCGTCAGATTAGACTTTAGGCGTTTTATGATTTTCCCCGAAACGCCAATTTCATGCCAGAACGGAATCAAAAAATGACATTTAGTCAGCACTTATGGTTGTTTTTCCGCGGTTTTTCACCTTTCCAGCCTCAAAACAGACAAAAAAGAAGCCCTGTAATCCATTAAAATTACAGGGCTTAGAAAATTAGTGGCTCCCCCGGTTGGGCTCGAACCAACGACCTAGTGATTAACAGTCACCCGCTCTACCGCTGAGCTACAGGGGAGTTTGCATTCCATGGAACGCGGAGGGATTTTTACTGGAGGTACGGGCGTTTGGCAAGTACTTTTTTACTCTTGCAGGCTTTTTGACGCAAAAAGGCTTCCGCGGCGCGGTCATGGCAACGGTGTTTTCTTGACCTTTGAAGGGAGAATGACCAGACTTTCAGCGACATGAGTGAACATCACCATCATATTGCTGTCTTGGCCGGCGACGGCATCGGGCCCGAGGTCATGGCACAGGCTCTGAAGGTTCTGGATGCCGTAAGCGGCAAGTTTGGCTTTACCGTAAGCCGCAAGGAGGCATTTGTAGGGGGTGCGGGCATTGACCACTGCGGCAAGGCTCTTCCCGAAGAAACCATTCGCGCCTGCGAAGAGGCGGACGCCGTTCTGTTCGGCTCCGTGGGCGGTCCCAAATGGGAGCATCTCCCCGCCAATGAACAACCGGAACGCGGAGCCCTGCTGCCTCTGAGAAAACATTTCGGCTTGTATGCCAACCTGCGTCCGGGCGTATGCCTTCCGGCCTTGACCCATGCCTCCCCCATCAAGAATGAACTGATTGAAGGCGGATTCGATATTTTATGCGTCCGGGAATTGACTGGCGGCCTGTATTTTGGCCAGCCCCGTTTTCGCGAACGGGAGGGAGACGACGAAGTCGTCGTGGATACCATGCGCTACCATAAAAGCGAGATGGTGCGCATCGCCAAAGTGGCGTTCGAGGCTGCGCGCGGCCGCCGCAAGCGCGTCACCAGCGTGGACAAAGCCAATGTGCTGACCAATTCCCTGCTGTGGCGCGAGACAATGATTGAAGTTTCCAAGGATTATCCCGACGTGGAATTGCTGCATATGTACGTGGACAATGCAGCCATGCAGCTGGTGCGCAATCCCCGCCAGTTCGACGTGCTGGTGACGGAAAACCTGTTCGGGGACATTCTTTCCGATGAAATGGCCATGATTTGCGGTTCCCTGGGCATGCTGCCCAGCGCCAGCCTGTGCCAGGGCGCACAGGACAACGGCCTGTTCTTCGGCCTTTACGAACCCTCCGGAGGCTCCGCTCCGGATATCGCCGGCAAGGGCATTGCAAACCCGATCGCCCAGATTCTTTCCCTTTCCATGCTGTTGCGCTACTCCCTGGGAGAAAAAACAGCGGCAGACGCCATTGACTCCGCCGTTCGCCGCGTGATTGACCAGGGCTGCCGCACGGGCGACCTGGCTACGGGAGCTCCCGGAGAAATCCGCGTGAATACGGCGGAAATGGGTGATGCCATCATCGCCGCCCTGTAAGCAGAGCCGTTCTTCCGGCGCCGCAGGGGAAGGGACACCTGCAGCACGCCTTTCCTCCGGGGGGAGCGGTACCGCCTCCCCTCCGCTTTCCTCTTTCATTTCCGGGATTTTCCGGTTCTTTATCTATCTATCATGAACATCCTTATCATCGGCCAGGGAATTGCCGGAAGTTGTCTGGCGTGGGAATTGAAACGCCGCGGCGCGGAGTTTACGGTTGCAGACCGCCCCGTAGCGGAAACGGCCTCCCGGGTGGCGGCCGGATTGGTAAACCCCCTGACGGGCCGCGCCTTCCGCCCCGGATGGAGGCAGGAAGAATGCCTGGCGGCGGCAGAGGCCTTTTACCCGGAGACGGAACGGGAATTAGGCGGGTCCTGGTGGCAGAAAACTCCGATTTTCCGGGAAGTGGAGACGGAGGACCAGTTTGAAATCTGGCAGGAACGCCAGACGGCTCCGGAATCCTGCGCCTATGCCGGACCTCTTTTTCCATGGCCGGAACACTGGGAAGGCCGCGGGAAAGCCGCCTATACGCGAGGTTCCGCCGTGCTGCACGTGGAAAACATGGTCACTGCCATGCGGCGTTTTTTTATGGAACAGGGCCGTTTTGTGGAAGCGGATGTATCCCCCGCAGATATCCGGCCGAATGCAGACGGTCTTTTCCATTGGAACGGTCGCACGTTTTCCCACATAGTCTGGTGTACCGGCTGGGAAGCCGGGCTTCATCCGGACATGTCTCCGCTGAAGGGGCGCCCCTCCAAAGGAACCATTCTGGACTTGGACTTGAAAGAGCTGGACTGGCATGCCGGCATCCTGCATTTCGGACACTGGCTGGTTCATAACGGTTCTTTCTGGCGCTTCGGGGCCACCTACGCGTGGGTGTGGGATGCTCCCGGCATTCCGGAAGCCCCCGCCGTCCAGGAATTGATGCTGGACCTTGTTAAACGCTATTCCGGGAACATGGACGTCATCCGCGCCCGTGCCGCCGTCCGCCCCATCATCCGCCGCAGCCAGCCGGTCGCCGGTCCCATTCCCGGGCTGGACGGTCAGTTCGTCTTCTCCGGGCTGGGCAGCAAGGGGGTGACCACTTCCCCCTGGTCCGCCGCCCAGCTTGCCGGACATCTCGTGTGCGGAACGGATCTGCCGCCGGATCTGCTGCCTGCCGCGCTCTGGAAATGATACGGAACATCAGCTGTCCTTCCTTGAACGGAACAGCTATTTTCCTTGTCAAAAGGTTCTGAACGCGATTACATGCGGCCTAATATGCGAGCGGAGAACGAGAACTGGGGAGATACGGTACGGAATCATCTGTTTGACCAGCGCAGCGCCGTCATGGTGCACTGGCTGATTCTGCTCAATGTAGTCATCTTTATCCTGGGATTCTTCTTCCAAGTGGACATCCCAAGGAATATTTACCCGCCTGTCCATTTGGACTTGATCCAGCTTTACGGAGCTTACAGCGAATATACGTGCTTTCACGAGGGGGAATTATGGCGGTTGCTTACCTATCAGTTTCTTCACGCCAATCTGGGGCATATCATGTTCAACATGATTGCCCTGTGGTTTTTCGGCCCGGTTGTAGAAGAACGTTTCGGCCATTGGCGCTTCCTGCTGTATTACCTGTTTTGCGGCGTGGCTGCAGCCCTGTTTTCCTCCCTGCTGGGGTACATGGGATTTTTTGATCCGGAATGGCGCTTCATTCCCATGGTGGGGGCCTCAGGTTCCATTTACGGCATCATGGCCGCATGCGCGGTGCTCTTTCCCCATGCCCGGGTACAGCTTCTGTTTCCTCCGGTTAATTTGAGCGTGCGCCAGTTTGCCCTGGCCGTTCTCGGAGTCGCCGCAGCCGTCATTATCTTCCAATGGAACAATGCGGGCGGGGAAGCCGGCCATCTGGGCGGCATGTTCGCCGGATTTATTCTGACATTGCTGATTTTATGGAAGGAAAAGATGTCTTCCCCAAGACGGAAAGCCGCCTCTTCTTCCCACTATTCCCCTGAGCCTTCCAGCCGCCGCCCGGCACAGGCTTACCCCTCTGAAAAGGAAGTGGATGAAATCATGGAAAAAATATCCAGGTCCGGCCTGTCCAGCCTGACGGAGGAGGAACGGGAAATTCTCCGGCGCGCTTCCCGGCGCTGAACTATTTGTTAGATATTTTTATATTTTTCGTTATTTTCCTTCCTTTTTGCCATCCATTTCCTAGCATGGATGAATGATGACGCGACTGTATTCCTCCACCGTCCTGGGCGTAGATGGCGTAGAAGTGGAGGTGGAAGTGGATTTCCGCCCCATGGCGGAAAAACGCACCTTTATTGTCGGCCTTCCGGATGCGGCCGTGAAAGAAAGCGGGCAGCGCGTGGACACGGCCATACAAAACAGCGGCCTTCCCTTTCAGCAGGGTATCTTCGTCGTTAATCTGGCTCCGGCGGATTTAAGGAAGCAGGGCCCCGGATTCGACCTTCCCATCGCCCTGGGAATGGTTGCGGGAGCGGCTGAAAAGGAGATGGACGCTTCTGCCTGGTGCATTGTGGGAGAACTGGCCCTGGACGGAACCGTACGCCCCGTGCAAGGCATTCTGCCGCAAATCATGGAAGCGCGGCGCATGGGCAGGAAGCGCATCATGCTGCCGCAAGCCAATGCCTATGAAGGGACGCCCGTACAGGGTGTGGAAATTTATCCCGTTTCTTCCCTGAGAGAAGCCTGGCATTTGCTTACTTCCGACGCCCTGCCGCCTCCATTTACAGGTTCAGGGCGAGAGGCCCATGCTCCACGGGACAAAGACGCCGCTGTGGATTTTGACGAAATCAAAGGGCAGCCTTACGCACGCCGCGCCATGGAGATTGCAGCGGCAGGAGGCCATAATATCCTGCTTTGCGGCTCTCCGGGGTCCGGCAAATCCATGCTGGCGCAAAGGCTCCCGACCATTCTTCCGCCTCTGAGTCCGGAAGAAGCGCTGGAGACCAGTAAAATCCACTCCGTATGCGGTCTGCTGAAACGGGGGAACGGCCTGGTGGACCAGCGTCCGTTCCGGGCTCCCCACCACACCATTTCCGATGCCGGGCTGATGGGGGGAGGTGCGAATATCACGCCGGGAGAAGTATCCCTTGCTCACAACGGCGTCCTCTTTCTGGATGAATTGCCGGAATTCCGCCGTGCCGCTCTGGAAACCCTGCGGCAGCCGCTGGAAACCGGCCAAGTAGTTATTTCCCGCGCTTCCGGCACCATGACATTTCCGTGCCGTTTCATGTTGGCAGCCGCCATGAATCCGTGTCCCTGCGGTTATCTGGGAGACAGAAGAAGAGCCTGCACCTGCCCCCCGGCGCAGATCGCACGCTACCGCCGCAAAATTTCAGGCCCGCTGCTGGACCGGTTTGACCTGCTGATGGAAGTTCCCGCCGTGGATCCCTCCATTCTGGCTTCCGCGCCTGCCGGAGAATGTTCCGCCAGTATCCGGGAACGCGTGGCGGCCGCACGGCGGCTCCAGTCCAGCAGATACGCAGGAACGCCTTTCCGCAATAATGCGGCCCTTTCCGGAAAAGCGCTCCAGAAGTATTGCCGTCTGCTGCCGGAAGGGAGGGCTATCCTGCTCCGCGCCGTGGAAGAACTGGCCCTTTCCGCCAGAGCCTATGACCGCATTTTAAAGGTGGCCCGAACCATAGCGGATTTGGAAGGAACTTCTGATATTCAGGATGTCCATTTGTATGAAGCCGTGCAGTACCGCGCTTTCGAGCAATCACTGAGGGATTAGCACTATGAATCTCTCTCCTTTCGCAACTACCCCAAAAACAAAGACATATTCCCGTTCCGAAAATAAAAAAGAGGCAGCTTTTCAGCTGCCTCCCGAATAACGAGGATATTTACTATGAACGTCTGCGGCGCAACAGCATAGCTCCCAGGCCCAACAGGCCCAAAGACGCTGCGGCAGGCTCGGGAACCGTTTCATAGGAAACCTGTATACCTGTAATTGTATAAGCGGAAGTAGCGCCTCCAGCACCACCGCGTACTCCGGCAACTACCTTATACCCTTCCTCCCAGGTAAGGGGAGCCGCCGACATATCCAGGGAAATTGTCGTTGTTTCCGATGTAGAGGTAAATGAAAAGTCCTGTATCTTGGAAAGTTCCTCAACCAGAGTGCCGGTTGAATCATATACGGCAAGCACCATGGAATAACTGCTGATTACAGAAGAAGGAGTATTGCAGGAAAACGTAATGGAAGAAACGGAATCCCCCTCCTGCGGCCCTCCAAGAACCATGGCAAAGGAAGACCCCGCTACTCCGGAGCGACCGCATAATGTAATGGAGCCTACATCATCCTGGTTAACCCAGGTGCCTTCGCCGTTTACCGACCAATTCCCAACACTGTTGTTATTGCCGCCGGCATATATTCCATTTTGCAGGCCCTTTACTTTGTCCAGAAGCTCTTGCCCCGATGTTCTCGCCATAGTGGCGGTCTGTGATACGCTTTGCGATTCAGGAAGCTCAGCAACAATCGTAGCCGCCTGGGCGGACATCATACATACGCAACTGGCTAACAAAACATAATGATAAACTCTCATAACGCTTTGCATTGATTAGAGGATTGTTAATCCGTTGTCAACATAAAAAGTTGAAAGAGCGGTATTCCGGCAGTGGACTTCTTTTTTGATGTAAGGACTTTATAAAGACTAATCCTTGCGCCTCTTCCATTCTAACATCTGCATGTTATTTCATAAATCATTCATTATTATGAATCGAACGTTATCGTAAACCATTCATGAAGAAAATAGGTCCAGCGTTTTCCCCATGATGTTACGGAAAGAAAAAGAGCGGATTAACAATCCGCTGTCCCCTTTATCCAATTCTTAATGATAAAGAAAAAGCCGCCTCAGCAAAGTGAGGCGGCTTTTTCCAAGAAGACTTTTTAACGAATAGCTTCCAAAGCCTGTTTGAGGTCCGCAATAATGTCTTCCGCAGCTTCCGTCCCTACGGAAAACCGGATGAGGTCAGGCCGTACGCCCGCCTCCATGAGCTGCTCATCCGTCAACTGGCGGTGCGTATGGCTGGCGGGATGGAGAACGCAGGTACGGGAGTCCGCCACATGGGTCACGATGGCGGCCAGCTTCAGACTGTCCATGAACTTGATGGAACGTTCACGGCCTCCCTTAATGCCGAAGGTTACCACACCACAAGATTGGCCACCGCGGAATTGCTTCTGCGCCAATTCATAATACTCATTGGAAGAAAGACCCGGATAATTAATCCAGGCAACATCTTCCTGCCCTTGCAGGAATTCCGCCACTTTCTGCGCATTTTCACAATGCCGCGGCACACGCAGGTGGAGGGTTTCCAAACCCAAATTGAGCAAAAAGGCATTCTGCGGAGACTGGATGGAACCCAGATCGCGCATGAGCTGGACGGTCGCCTTGGTAATATAGGCTCCCTTGCCGAAGCTTTTGCTGTAGGAGAGCCCGTGATAGGAGGGGTCCGGTTCCGTCAAACCCGGGAATTTATCCTTGTGCGCTTCCCAGTCAAAGTTGCCGCTGTCCACAATCACGCCGCCCACGGCGGCGGCATGGCCGTCCATGTACTTGGTGGTGGAGTGGGTGACGATATCCGCACCCCATTCAAAAGGACGGCAATTAATGGGTGTGGCAAAGGTATTGTCCACAATGAGGGGAACACCGTGCGCATGGGCAATATCCGCCATTTTACGGATATCCAGCACGCAAAGCGTGGGATTGGAAATAGTCTCCGCAAAGAAAGCTTTCGTATTGGGGCGGAACGCTTTGGCGATTTCCTCTGCCGGAGCGTCCTGGTCCACGAAAGTAACTTCAATGCCCATTTTCCGGAATGTGACGGCAAAGAGGTTGTATGTGCCCCCGTAAATCGCCGAAGCACTGACGATATGATCCCCAGCCTCGCAAATATTGAAAATGGCAAAGAAGGAAGCCGCCTGGCCGGAAGATGTCAGAATGGCGGCCACACCGCCCTCCAGTTCGGCAATTTTTCTGGCAACCGCCTCATTGGTGGGGTTCTGGAGGCGTGTATAAAAGAATCCGGATTCTTCCAGATCAAACAATTTTGCCATTTGTTCGCTGGTCTCGTACTTGAACGTCGTGCTCTGGTAAATGGGCAATACGCGGGGTTCGCCCTTTTTAGGCGCCCAGCCCGCCTGCACGCACAGGGTCTCCGGTCTCAATTCCTGATTCATCATGCGGGGCATGCTATGCGATGCCACCTGCCTTGTAAAGCAGGGAAAACCAGACGTATGGACAAATTCGCCCCTGCCCCCGCCGAAGCACGCTTCCGGGTTTTTCCCAATGTAAAACCCCCTGTTCCCGGCAAATCAACCGCAAGGACAGGGGCGTTTTACCTGCGCGCGGGATACCCTACGATCGAATGAAACGGCAATTCCTCCGATACCCCTTTCCCGGAACCAACCGTTCCCCGGTGGATAAAGCCGGGCATCTCACTACTTGATTTCCGGCAAGGGGGTGGAAATTTCCTCTTCCGTCAGATAGCAGCCGGGATCGGACCCGTACCAGTGTCCGTTGGCAAATGCGGCACGGGTGCGGAAGCCTCCGCCGCACAGGGCGAAGTGAACGCAGCGGCCGCAACGGCCTTCAATTTTCTTCTGCCGTTCCAGAGGATCGTCGGAACCGCGCAACTCAGGCAACATTTCCGCTGCAGCTCCGGCCCTGGCATCCCATAAATCGGAAAACCGGTCACTTTTCACATTGCCCAGAGTAACGGATTGCCAGAACTGGTCCGGATGCACGGCACCCTGTGTGTCAATATTGGCGATGCCCCGGCCGGAACTGTTCGCGCCGCCGCCATTCCATTGAAGCAGGCCGAGGGTTTCCTTCGCCAGAGGGGAGCCTTCCCGGAGCTGGCGCAGAAGCAGGTAAATTCCGTCCGCAGGCTGGGTTACAGTCAGCACTTCACGGTTTTTTCCCTCCGCTTTCCATTCCTCCACACGGGCAATCAGCGTATCCATGGCATTCCTTGCTTCCTCCTGAGTCAGGGTCTGCACTTCCACGCCGCGGCCAGTGGGGACCAGATGGTAAAAACAGACGCGCTGGATGTCGTTGGCGTCAATAAAATCCAAAATCTGCCCCATGCACTGCACATTGTTGCGGGTCAGCGTCAGGCGCAGGCCTGTCTTTTGCCCCACTTCACTGCAAAGCCTGAATCCGCGCACCGCCTGCTCAAAAGAACCTTCCACACCGCGGAATTTGTCATGAACGGCGCCAATGCCGTCCAGGGAAATGCCTACGTACGCCACGCCCAATTCCTTGAACCGCGCTGCAGCTTCCGGCGTAATACGGGTGCCGTTTGTGGAAATGGTCACCTTCAGCCCTTTTCCGGTGGCACGTTCCAGCAGTTCCATAAAGCGCGGATGCACCAGCGGTTCCCCTCCGGAAAAAAGTAGGGCATTCACCTTGTAGTCCGCCAGATCATCAATGACCGCGCAACACTGGTCCCAATCCAGCTCTCCCTTAAATTTCCGGGCAGAGGCGTCTGCATAACAATGCACGCATTTGAGATTGCAGGTACGCGTAATATTCCACACCACAATGGGCTTGCGCACACGGGACGAAGCCGGTGCACAGGATTCCACGGCGCCCCCTGCAAAACGACCGTGCCCGTGGCCCTGTCCGTATCTCAAATGGTCCGCGGGCTGTTCCGCCCCTGTCCAAAGTCTGGTAATATTAATCATGGTGTTGTGAAAGCCTGGGCTGATAGGGGCAAAGGTTGTCTTCCGCCATCATGTCTCCGTAAACGGCATAAGCGCGAGACCGGGACCCTCCGCAGATGGTACGGTACTCACACCGTCCGCATTTGCCCTGCAACGCATTGTCATCCCGGAGTTTGAGGAAAAGGGGGTGCGTGCGGTAGATTTCTCCAGGGTCATCCGTCCGGACGTTTCCTGCCGTTATGGGGAGAAAACCGGAGGGCTGTATTTCCCCGGTATGAGAAATAAACATAATGCCCTTGCCGTCCCGGGTGGGAATGGCGCGGCGAGCAGGCTTGCTTCCCTGAGCACGGGCTTCCTGAAGCGCCACGCGGCGATAATGGTGCCCTTCCGTCGTTTTGACGCCGAAAGAAACCTCATGGCTTATCCTGCTCAGTTTTTTCCAGACGGCTTCCACTTCTTCCGCCGCAGGCATCTCATCCATGGCGGCGCGGCCTGTGGGTACCAGAAGAAACACGCTCCACATGCCCGGTTTCATTTTTTTCACCAGCTCCACAAAGTCGTCAAATTCTCCCAGCGTGCTCCTGGTAATGGTGGTGTTGATTTGCAAGTGCATGCCGGCTTCCTTCGCCATTTCCGCAGCCCGGAGAGTCCGTTCATATGTGTGGGGGACACCGCGGAAGGCGTCATGGGTACTTTCATGCGCACCGTCCAGGCTCAATGACATGCTCTGGACCCCAGCTTCTTTCAACGCATGAAAATCCGTGTGCAACAGCCGGGCGGTAGCAGCAGGGCTCAATGCTACATGCAGCCCCTTGCCGGAAGCCGCACGGACCAATTCCAGAATATCCGGCCTCATGACCGGGTCTCCGCCTGTCAGCACCAGCATGGGAGGCCGCAGTTCCGCCAACTGGTCAATCAGGCGCAATGCCTCCTCATGAGTCAATTCATCCGGGTGGGGACGCGGCTGGGCGACGGCGCGGCAATGTCTGCACGCAAGCGCGCAAGCGCGCGTCACTTCCCAGAAGACCAGGAAAGGGCGTTCATTGAGATCTGTTTCACTAAAAACCGGGCGCATTTTTCAGGACAGCCAATTTAGAACAATTATAATTTTTTGACCAGCCCAAAAGGACGCATCCTTTAAAAAGTTCACTTAGCCGCCTCTTCACGGATTTTTTGAACTTCCTTAGGCAGTTCGGAAAGGGAATTCAGAGCTTCCTTCAGGTTCCTGGAAGCATCCGGAGAAAGCATGATGGCCGTTACATGCTTGACAATGGGCTGCATCATTTCCACAAGCTGCTGCTGCACTCCCATCAGCTTGGCCTGCTGGTTGCGGGTGAGAGGCGGCAGGGCAGCCTGTTTCCTGGCAACGTCCAGCATAGCCGCCCGGTAGCGACCTATCTGTTCCACAGCAGCCTTGCCGGTTTCTTCATCTCTTACCCTGGCCAGAGAGTCGTTAAGCTTTTTTACTTCCTCCACAGTTTTGGTTAGCAGGGTTTCATGCGTGTTGCCCTCCGCATCCTCCGGGAACGGCTCCGCCTGCTCAGCCTTATCCTGAGAAGCCTGCGCCAGCTCCTTCTGAACAGACTGTAAATCCGCTAGGGCTTTTTGCAAATCAGGCGTAAGCAGACCTTCCTTCTTCAAACGGGACAGAGATTTTATCAATTCACCTGAAATTTTCTGTGCTTCCGTTATCTGGGCGGAAACCTGAGCCTGCTCCTGAAGCGTGGCACCAGGAAGCTCCAGCTGTCTTTTCCCAATGTCCAGCAGCTTTTTATGAACTTTTTTAACCGTTTCCACAGCAGCGGCCGCTCCAGGTTCATCCGTTACCTTGTCCAGAGCCGCTGCGATTTCATGCATGCTGGCAACGCTCTGCCTGGTCAGGGAAAGATGGGAGTCCTGGGCAAATGCGGAGGCTGTTATGCAAACGGCAGTGCCCAGACTGATGGAAGCAACAATTTTATTCATGATACGGAAGCCTTTCCGGTATGGAAGAATACGTTTTCCTCCTTTCCCCGTCAATGGCGGCTATTGTCAAGACCACTATATGAAAAAAGGGCTGTCCGCAAACAAGCGGACAGCCCTTTTGAAATCTTAACAGCCCGGCCTTAGTCGCGCTGCTGGCGTGAATACTTGTAGTAGCTCTGGAAGCTGAGTTCCGCAGGGAATTCGCTCAGGCCGCCATTGGGATTGTATTCCTTGAGGCCGCTCATGCCGCAGCGCCCCTGATAAGGGGGCTTGTACGTGCATTTGTAAGTAGGAGCCCAGAAGGTGACAAGTTCATAAATTCCGTAGCCCATGCGTTCAAACATGGTAGCGGTGCCATCAACAATGCCTACGGAAAAACCGGCATAATCTCCCTCGCGGCTCGTCCAGTTGATGATTCCCAGCGGGATTTCTTCAACGGAATAAATAAGGTTGGCGATGGCGCGGCCCAGCTTGCGGGTGGGGGTATATTCGGAAGCGGGGGGAGCCTGAATGTCCGCACTGGCGACACCAACGACGCCGGCGGCAAAAAGAGCTGAGATGATGGCACGTTTCATACTGATTGTTTATATAGTATAATTTGTCGAGGGAAAGCAACTCAAAAAAACAAAAAATCAATCTAATTCCGGCCGGGGGTCCCGCGTCATGAGTTCCGCAAGCGCTTCCATCGGCGGCTTGGATTCATAAAGAACGGAATAAACGGCGTCAATCAGGGGCGTCCTCACCTCCAGCTTCCGCGCAATTTCATAGACGGACAACGTGTTGGGCACCCCTTCCGCCACCATGCCCAGGGTATCCAGGATTTCCTGAAGGCTCTTCCCTTCCGCCAGTCTCCGCCCCACCGTCTGGTTGCGGGAGTGGCGGGAATAGCAGGTAACAATCAAATCGCCTACTCCGGAAAGGCCCATGAAGGTTTCCCTGCGGCCTCCGCTGGCCACGCCGATGCGCGTCATTTCCGCCAGGCCGCGGGTCAGCAAAGCGGCCTGGGCGTTATCCCCCAGGTTCAGCCCTTCGCATAAGCCGGCCCCGATGGCAAAGACGTTCTTAATGGTTCCGCCCAGCTGCATGCCGATAATGTCCGTAGCGGAATAAACACGGAAGGTTTTGGATGCAAATATCTGCTGCACCCAATCCGCATACTTCGGATCTTCAAATCCAATCAGGGAGGCGGACGGAAGGCCCAGGCAGATATCTTCCGCATGATTGGGACCGGAAAGCACGCCTATGGGGTTGGAGGGCAGATATTCCTGAAGGATTTCCGTCATTCTTTTATGTGTTCCCTGTTCAATGCCCTTGGTGCAGGAGACGATGACGGCATCCGGCTGCACCGGCAGGCTGCGCAGCCGCTGGGCCACGGAACGCATGGCCACGGAAGGTACCACTACTACAATGAGTTCCGCATCCTTCACCTGGCCCAGATCGCAAGTAGGATGGATATTGGGGGCCAGGGGAAGGGCGGTTTTCGAAAGGACGGGACTGCGTCTTGTTTCGGCAAGCTGCCTGGCCTGAGCCTCTTCCGGCGTCCACAGGACGACTTCACATTCCCGGGTCGCCAGAACCATGGAGAGGGCCGTGCCCCAGGAACCGGCTCCAATGACTGCTATTTTATGTAACCGATTCATCATCTTACTTGGACTTTTTGGAATAGAAGGAGTGCTCCGTTCCGTTGAGAAGCCTTGCGATATTGGAACGGTGCTTGAGAATCACCAGCGCGCCTACCACCGTGAAAAAGGCGACGTAAAGTATCTGGGGGGAGACATCCCCGTCCTGGCAAAGCGGATAAATCCACCATCCGGCGGCGATCATCACCACAGCGGCCACCAAGCTGGCCAGGGACACGATGCCGGAGATTCCCATAACCACCAGCCAAGAAGCCAGAGCTACGCAAGCCACCACCGGATTGAGGGCAAATAAAACCCCCGCGGTTGTCGCTACGCCTTTTCCTCCCCTGAATCCCAGGAAACAGGTGTAAGTATGACCGAGTATAACAGCGAAACAGGAGAGAACTACCAAGACATTGAAATCCCAGCCGCCCGCATCCCCCGTCAGGAACGGCAGCCAGTTCAAGGCGCCGAACACAGGGATGAACCCCTTTAAGAAGTCCAGAATGAAAACGGAAAGGCCCCACTTCCAGCCCAGTACGCGCCACGCATTGGTAGCGCCTATGTTGCGGGAACCCTGCTGCCTCAGGTCAATCCCTCTGATTCTGCCGGCAAGGTAGCCGAACGGAATCGCTCCGATCAGGTAATAGAAAACTATCCAGGCAATCATGTTGTGCGGAGTGCATTTTAATCCCCCGCCGGTCAAATGACAATGGGGAAATCACCTCCGGCCCGGTTCTTTCCGGAGGGGTTGCTCCCGTAAAAGAACACCATACCTGACAGCCTCCTCCAGATCCTCATTTTCAAGGCTCTCCGTGCCCCGGTCTGCGGAAAAGCCCTGTTTAAGGCACAATAAGAACAGCGCGAACATTTTCCCGCCCGCCCAGAACCATGCTCCCGCACTTCCTTCGCCGGAATAAGCTTATTTACCGCCCTCGCAGGGTTTCCGCATGACGGCAGCCCAGACGGAGGCATTATCCTGCTGGGGCTCCAGCATATCCTTCACCTGTTCCATGATGATCCCCACCAGCTCCCTGCTGGAACAATCCCTGGCCTTTTGAAGAGCCAGGAAAGAAGGTTCTCTCAACAGCTCGCTCCAAACCTGCAAGCCATCCGAGCATGCCAGCACCGCATCTCCCGGATGCAGGAGCAGGGGCATGGCGCTGATGTCCACCAGTTCCATGGGACCGCCCATAACGGCGGAACGGAGAATACAACGCTGCCGAAGCGCACCCTGAAGTGACATTTTCCCCTTCCGGTAAAGGCAATCCGCAATCGGTCTCATGGAATGGTCTTCATTCAAACGGTCCATGCGAAAGCTGTCCGCTCCGCTCCATAAATACAGGGGGGAGTCTCCCACGCTGATCCACCACAGGAAATGGTCGCGGATGAAGACGGCCAGCAATGTGGTTCCGGATTCCTCCGGTTCCTTCTGAATGGCGGCCAACGCCCTGTTGGCAGCATGCAAAGCCGCCGTTAAACGTTCCGGGATATCCTCGATGCCGCTTTCCGCAAATACCGCGGCAAATTCCTGCGCCACCACACAGGAGGCGCAATCTCCGCGAAGATGCCCTCCCATGCCGTCGCACACGATGCCCAGCATCCCGCCAGCGGCAGGAAGACTTTTAACCACGTCTTCCTGCTCGCGGCGTTTGCCGATCCATTGGGCGGAAGCGCAGTCCAAAATATCCGGGGTGCGGGGAGCCATGCGGCCGGTGGTTCGGATTAACTGTCCTTACGTTTCAACTGCGGGAAGAGCAGCACGTCACGGATGGAAGAGGCCCCCGTCAGCATCATGACGACGCGGTCGATGCCGATGCCGATGCCGCCTGCGGAGGGCATTCCGTATTCCAGCGTTTCAATGAAATCATAGTCCACACGCTGGGTCTCACCGGCAGCCTGGTGCTCCAGGCGTTCCTTTTGCACGTCAGGATCGTTCAATTCCGAATAGCCGGGGGAAATTTCCTGCCCGTTGATCACCAGTTCATATACATCCACTACGTCCGGATTTTCCCGGTTCAGCTTGGCCAGGGGAACCAGGTCCTTGGCCACGTGGGTAACAAAGCAGGGGTTCATGGTCTTTTCCTCCACCAGTTTTTCATACACCTGCTGGGAAACATCCACATCTTTCATATCCGGGCTGATTTCCACTCCCAGCTCTTCACAGCGGGCGCGGCGCGCTTCGGGGGAAATGTCAAACCAGTCTTCCCCCGCCACACCCCGGATCAGGTCCTGGTAGTCGGCGCGTTTCCAGGGACGGCTGAGGTCGATTGTGTAAAGAACGTTGCCTTCAGCGTCCTTGTGGTCAATCTGAAGACCGCCGCAGAATTTTTCCGCCAGATGGCAGATGAGCTCCTCCACCATATTCGCCATGGTTTCAAAATCACCGCAGGCGCAATAGGCTTCCAGCATGGTGAATTCCGGGTTGTGGCGGCGGTCAATTCCTTCATTGCGGAAGCTGCGGTTGAGTTCGAAAATTTTCGTGAAGCCGCCCACCATCAGGCGTTTGAGGAAAAGCTCCGGGGCAATGCGCAGCGTCAGCGGCATATCCAGCGCGTTATGGTACGTTTCAAACGGCTTGGCGGCGGCCCCACCGGCCACATCCTGAAGCATGGGGGTTTCCACTTCCAGATAACCGCGTTCCTGGAGAAAGCGGCGGATTTCCGCAATCATGAGGGAGCGCGTAACGAACAGGGAGGCGCTTTCCTCATTGGAAATGAGGTCCAGGTGGCGCTTGCGGTAGGTCACCTCCTTGTCCGCCAGCCCGTGCCACTTGTCCGGCAGGGGGCGGAGGCTTTTGGAAAGAATGGTCAGTCCGGATACCTTTACGGTAGGTTCTCCGGTACGGGTCAGGAACGTGGTTCCCCTGATGCCGACCCAGTCCCCGCGGTCCAGGAGCTTCCAAAGCTTCCAGGTGGTTTCATCCACCTCATTTTTATGCAGGAACCCCTGGATTTTTCCCCGTACGTCCCCAATGACGAAAAACTGGGATTTGCCCATGTCGCGAATAGCCAGAAGGCGGCCGGCGACGGCTACCTGTTTGTCTTCCTGGAAATCGGCTTTCAATCCGGCGGGAGTGGTGGTCACGTCAAATCTTGCGCCGTAGGGGTCAATTCCCAGCTCACGGATTTTGGCGAGCTTGTCGCGGCGCACGGCAATAAGTTCGGATTCCGTCGTAGTCGAATGTGCCTGCTGTTGTTCGGACATAGTGCGGGGATTCTAAAGGCTTGCTTCCGTTTTGGCTAGCGCATTGTCAGGCAGAGGGGACATTTTTGGCGGCCGGTTTTGACCCGAAGGTTCCTTCCCCCCTTTTTCGGAAGCCGGATGCCGGAACATGCCCCAGTATTCCGGCCGTTTTGCAAAAAGCCTGGACAGAACCACATAAAGCACGATATTCAAAGGAATTGAAACAAAACTGGTCTTATTATTAAAAAATGGCCGGCAAATCCCCACATACGCATAATTGCTTTTACCTTTGGCACCAGACATGTTATAAATGTTCCCGTTAAGACGCACCTTATTTATCAATTATATACTATCCGTGCAGACTTATGAGTGATCAGACAACCGTAACTTACAGCACGATTGACGCTAACGAAGCCGTAGCCTCCGTAGCCTATCGTTTTTCTGAAGTCATTGCCATTTACCCCATTACACCATCTTCTCCGATGGGTGAATCAGCTGAAAGCTGGGCCGCTGTCAACAGGAAGAACCTGTGGGGCACCGTTCCCTCCGTAGTGGAAATGCAGAGTGAAGGCGGCGCGGCAGGCACCGTTCACGGCGCCCTCCAGACCGGAGCGCTTGCAACTACGTTCACCGCATCCCAGGGGCTCCTGCTGATGATCCCGAACATGTTCAAAATCGCAGGGGAACTGACTCCCGCCGTGTTCCACGTAGCCGCCCGGTCCCTGGCTTACCAGGCCCTTTCCATTTTTGGCGACCACAGCGACGTGATGAGCGCCCGCTCCTGCGGATGGGCCATGCTGTGCGGCTCCTCCACTCAGGAAGCTGCGGACTTCGCCGCTATTTCCCACGCCGCTACACTGGAATCCCGCATTCCTTTCATCAATTTCTTTGACGGGTTCCGCACGTCCCACGAAATCGGCAAGATTGCAGACATCACGGACGATACCCTGAACGGCATGATTAAGCAGGAATGGCTGGATTCCTTCCGGGAACGAGCCCTGACCCCTGATGCTCCCGTTCTGCGCGGCACTGCCCAGAACCCGGACGTTTACTTCCAAGGACGTGAAACGGTCAACCGTTTTTATGAAGCCACTCCGGCTATTGTCCAGAACGCCATGGACAAATTCGCGGAACTTACCGGCCGTTCCTACCATCTGGTGGATTACACCGGCGCTCCGGACGCCGAACGCGTCATTATCCTGATGGGATCCGGCGCTGAAGCTGTGGAAGAAACGGTAGAAGCCATGATGACCCGGGAAAACGCCAAGGTAGGCGTGCTGAAGGTGCGCCTGTTCCGCCCATTCCCCGCCGCCGAACTCGTCAAGGCCCTCCCCGCTACGGTCAGGAAAATCGCCGTGTTGGACCGCACCAAGGAACCCGGCTCCCAGGGAGAACCGCTCCACCAGGACATCATCCAGGCCCTCTTCGACGCCCAGGCCAACGGCACGCTGCCCTTCACCAACGGCATGCCCAAGGTGGTAGGCGGACGCTACGGCCTCTCCTCCAAGGAATTCACCCCCGCCATGGTCAAGGGCGTCTATGACAACCTGGCTCTGGACACTCCCAAGAATCATTTCACCATCGGCATCAACGACGACGTACTGGGCACCAGCCTCCCGTATGATGAAGATTATTCCACGGAAGCGGACGACGTGACGCGGGCCATGTTCTTCGGCCTCGGTTCCGACGGCACCGTAGGCGCCAATAAGGACGCCATCAAGATCATCGGCCAGCATACGAACCTGTATGTGCAGGGCTACTTCGTGTATGACTCCAAGAAATCGGGTTCCTCCACCATTTCCCACCTGCGCTTCGGTCCCCGTCCGATCAAATCCACATACCTGATCACCAAGGCAAACTTCCTGGCCCTGCACCAGCCTTCCCTGCTGGATCTGTTCGACTTCCTGAAGAATGCCGCCAACGGCGCCACTTTCCTGATGAACAGCCCGCACCCGGCGGACAAACTCTGGGACACGCTGCCCGCCCGCATGCAGCAGCAGATTCTGGACAAGAACATCAAGCTCTACACGATTGACGCTTTTGCCGTGGCCCGCAAAACGGGCATGGGCGGCCGCATCAATATGATTATGCAGACCTGCTTCTTCAAGCTGGCCAGCGTGATTCCCGCGGATGAAGCCATCGGCTACATCAAGAAGGCCATTGCCAAAACCTACGCCAAGAAGGGCCAGGAAGTGGTGGACAAAAACATCGCCGCCGTGGACGCCACGCTGGAAAACCTGCACCAGGTGGACACAACCGGAAAAACTGTAAACGGACACGCCATTCCGCCCGCCATGTCCCCGGACGCTCCGGACTACGTACAAAACGTCCTTGGCAAGATGATGTGCGGTGAAGGCGACAGCATCCCGGTCAGCCAAATGCCCGTGGACGGCACATTCCCGAACGGAACGTCCCAGTACGAAAAGCGCAATCTGGCCCTGGATCTGCCGGAATGGGATCCGACCCTCTGCATCCAGTGCGGCAAGTGTACCGCCGTCTGCCCGCATGCGGTTATCCGCAGCAAATTCTTCTCTCCTGATGCTCTTGCAAACGCTCCGGAAGGGTTTGAATGCCTGGATGCCAAGCATCCGGACTGGAAGGGAGAGAAATTCGTCATCCAGATTTCCCCGAACGACTGTACGGGCTGTACGCTCTGCGCGGACGTCTGCCCGGCCAAGAGCAAGACGGATCCGACGCACAAGGCCCTGACCATGGTCCCGGCCGGGAAGATTCACGACAAGGAAGAAGCCAATTGGAATTTCTTCCTGAGCCTTCCGGACGTGGACCGCACCAAGGTAAGAACGGACAACATCCGCTCCATGCAGGTGCTGCGCCCGCTGTTCGAATTCTCCGGCGCCTGTGCCGGCTGCGGTGAAACCCCGTATGTAAAAATGCTCTCCCAGCTCTTCGGCAACCGCCTGGTGGTCGCCAATGCTACGGGCTGCTCCTCCATTTACGGCGGTAACCTGCCCACCACCCCGTGGTCCCATGACTCTGAAGGGCGCGGCCCCGCTTGGGCCAACTCCCTGTTTGAAGACAACGCCGAATTCGGCCTTGGCTTCCGCGTCTCCCTGGACAAGCAGATGGAACACGCCATTGAGCTTCTTCATGAAGCTGCCGGCGCCGTGGGCCAGGAACTGGTGGACCGGATATTGGCTAATCCGCAGAAGGATGAAGCAGACATCGCCCAGCAGCGTGAAAACATTGAAGAACTCAAGAAGAAAATCGCCGGCAAGCCGGAATACGCGCGCCTCCTGACCCTTGCGGATAAACTTGTCCGCAAGAGCGTGTGGATTCTGGGCGGCGACGGCTGGGCCTACGACATCGGCTACGGCGGCCTGGATCACATTCTGGCCAGCGGCCGGAACGTGAAGGTGCTGGTCATGGATACGGAAGTATACTCCAACACCGGCGGCCAGTGCTCCAAATCCACCCCGCGCGCCGCAGTAGCCAAATTCGCCACGAACGGCAAGCCCGGCGTGAAAAAGGATCTGGGCCTCATGGCCATGACTTACGGCAACGTGTACGTGGCCTCCGTCGCTCTCGGCGCCAAGGACGAACACACGCTGAAAGCCTTTGTGGAAGCGGAAGCCTATGACGGTCCGGCTCTCATCATCGCCTACTCCCACTGCATCTCCCACGGCATCAACATGGCCAAGGGCCTGCAGCAGCAGAAGGCATGGGTGGATTCCGGCCGAGTCCTGCTTTACCGCTATAATCCGGACCTGGCCCGCCAGGGCAAGAATCCGCTGATTGTGGAAGGCAAGGGCCCGAAGGGCGATCTGCGCGATGTGCTGCTCAGCGAAAACCGCTTCAAACTTCTGGCGAAGACCAATAAGGAAGGATTCGAAAAACTCCTTGAAGAAGCCCAGAAGGATGTCTGGCACCGCTGGAACCTGTACCAAAGCATTGCCGGCATGGGTGCCGACAAACCTGCGGAATAAGGTATAGGCCGCTTAATTTCAACGCCCCTGTCCGGCTTATCCGGCAGGGGCGTTTTTTACTGCCGGATATTCATGAAAAACAAACCATGAATATTTCGGGGAGGGGACTGCTTTTCCGCCCCGCCATACAGCCACGCAAGCAGGCTTCCCGCGCCAGTACTTTCCCTTCCTGAAAGCCGGAGAATTCATCCTTCCCCCGCAGCACAAAAAAGGGCGCACACCTTGCTGCAAGGCCGGGTTTTAATATATCACCTTATACGGGTTAATTTCCGCATGGAGGTTTTGAAGGCCTTCAATGAACCGCAGCCTTTGCGGCCAGCCATGTCCAAGGCAAAGAGGGGCATTTCATGCGGCCAGGGGAATACTGTTTCCTCACACCTTCCTCCCCAGAGAAGCGCGGCCCGCTTTCCTGCGGACCGCGCCGGTGGAAAAACCGGAAAAAGGCTTTAAAACAGGGATGCTGCTTCAAGATTCCCGAAAATGGTGCACACCGGAGGAGGAATATACCATTCCGGATGCCGTATCCGGGAAGTGCACCACATCAGGCGTCAGGCGAGTGCCCACATCCAGATAGACCAGCTTCTCCGTAGCGGATCCGTTGCGGATAACATGCGCTCCCTCCGGGCTGGCAGGGAATGCAATCGCATCCCCCTCTTTTAAATTCTTTTCACCCTCAGGCGTACGCACAACGGCATGGCCCCTGATGATGTAAAATACCTCTTCATTCACTTCATGATAATGGTAGCCATAGGCGTACCGCCCCGGCTCCACTTCCACGAAACTGGCCGCACATTTTCCGGCATCCGCTTCCCGGATGACGGGCTTTACCGCAAAGGAATTACCCTCCCGGCTGATAACCTGAGGCTCCGTCTCCCTGTAATTGGCAATGATGATCTTGTTCATGGCATTATCTGTTCATGCTTGCCGTAACGGCAGGCACTTATTAAAATAGGCGGCAACATTCTTTTTGTAAAGTAGGCAGAAAATAGTACCCTGGATTCCTGAAAGAAACTATTGCTTAAAATAAATGACTTACTATAATTCATCATGCCCTGTTGAAACTACTCTCCAACTGATTTCCTCCCGCTGGAAAGTGCTCATCCTCCGCGATCTGCTCGAAGGCACCCGGCGGTTTGGAGAACTCCGCAAATCCATTGGGCCTGTGACGCAGAAAGTTCTGACCGCGAACCTGCGTTCTATGGAAAAGGACGGCCTGCTTACGCGAAAGGTGTATGCGGAAGTACCTCCGCGCGTGGAATATACTCTTACGGAACTGGGGCGCAGTCTGCGCCCCGTCCTGGCCTCCATGGCGGAATGGGGATCGAAATACCAAAGAGAAAACCGCTGATCCTCCCCCCTTTCCGGAGCTTAACCGAACCTCCGGAAAGACATGGAAATACAGCAGTTTCCCTTTTTCCCGCAAGAAAGGTCAGCGGGAAATTTCCGTCGTTTTACGGATAATTTCGCGGGCTTTCCGCACGTCTTCCTCATGGGAATCCCCGCGGCTTTTTTCCACGGTAAAGAGCTTGGAAAGCTCTTCATCCATGCGGGCTACGGCAGCTTTCGCCTTAGGATTTTTTGCGGCGCGGGCGCGCAGGATATTGACCTTTTCAAATTCCTCCAGTCCGTCCCGGAGTTTTTCAAACCGCAGGGAACTGAGATTGCCGGGATAAACAAGGTAGCAGTCTCCCGCGGGCCAGTTCCCGAAATCGGTCTTTTCAAACGGATTACGGTTCCAGGAATTATAAGCCCATCTCAAAAAGCCGTCCAAATGATTGGCGGCGGCAAAGAGGGGAAGCCATTCCGCCTCCGCCAGCGGGGAAATAGTGAAGGTGTTGGGCTTTTTGGGATGGACACAGACATAGAACGTCGTCTTTTTTCCCTCCTTTTTACGCTGCGCCAGCAGATCGCCCGTGACCGTGCCTGCATGGTCAATTACAGGAGAGACGTCATAAACGTCCCGGGTCATGGCCGTAGGCCGATTGACGGCGGAAACGATTTTGAATTCCGGGGCATACTTGTCCAGCACATTCTTGGCCGCCCTGACCATAGCGTCCGGCCGTTCATCCAGCCCGATGCAGGTTTTGCCCAGCCAGCCCTTGCTCTTGACGTGCTTGCGAAAATCCGTCAGGAAAGGCCCCCAGATAGCTTCATAGGAGGGATCGTTCGGCTTAAGATCCAGAAATTTGTACTTTCCGGTCGCCTCATCCAAATAACGGATTTTCATGTTCCAGGGAATCATGGTATAGCAGGATATCTGCCCCTTGACGCCCACCTCGTTCATCATGAAGGAAACCCACTTGTCAAAATTGGCGTAATTCCAGCGCATGGTTCCGTTTTTGCCCTTGACCCATTCAATCATGGGCGGGAACCAGTCATAAGTCTGGGCATTCCAGGCTTCATCAATCAGGGAGCATGTAATGGCCTTTTGCCCGGCATCCGCCAGCCTTTTCATCACCGGCTTCATCAGCGCGAAATGCTCCGGAGACCACGGTTCCACATCATGCCAGCGGGCCACGGCCTGCGGATGCTGCCACAAGTCCAGATGAACTTGCCAATGCGCGGGAGCAGGGAGGGATTCCGGCGCCACCTCCAGAATTACCGGCACACTGACGGGAGAGCCGCTTTCTGCGGAAACTACCACTTTTCCTTTGTACACGCCGGGTTTGGCAGACGGGGGGATATTGACCTCCACCCATACCGGACGCACGTCTCCGGCTTGCAAATCGCAGCTGTTTTCGCTGCCGATGATATCTGAAATCAGCCTGTTGCCCCCCCTGGTGTAGCGTATCATGGCAGTCCGGACAGGGATAATCTGTCCGGCAGCGTTTTTTACCCCGGCGCAGGAGGCCGATAACTGGGGCTGCGCCTGGGAAGACCAGACGGCAATCTGCCCGCCGGCGCGTTCGCCTCTCCAGCCGGACAGACGCACGGCATCCTGAAGCATTTCCTGCCCGGGAGCGCCATTGTAAGGAATACGGTCATAATCCTTCACCGCTGCAGCCTGCAGGCTCAGGGCGGCATCGGGTCCGTACCCTTTGATTTCCACCAGATGCCCCCCCTTCTCATTGCCGGCGCTATTGCCCAAAAAAGTGATTTTAACGTAACGGACCGTCTGCGGATTGAATTTGAAGGGAACTCCTTCCGGAGTGGCGGCAATGCTGTTGGAAGACTGATCCGCCAACATTTTCCAGTTCTTTCCGTCTTCGGAACCTTCTATTTTATATTTGTAAATGCGTCCTCCTTCCCAATAGGGCCATACATGCAGGGAGGAAAGCGTCCGGGGCTTTCCCATATCTATTTGGAGCCAGACGGGAATGCCCTCGCAACCCCAGTATTTGCCGGCGTTATTCGTCTGCCCGTCCACGGCCAGTTCCGGACGGTCACTGCCGTAATGACCGGAAGCGGTTACTTTGGCTCCGGCAAATAAATTACCTGCATCACCCGGAGTTCCTGCGGAAACAAGGGCGGGTTCATACAGGGGATGCCTCTCCAGGGACTGGGCCTGGACAAAAGACGTTAAGGCAATAGCGGAACACAGAGGAAAAAAAAGACAGCGCATACGCATATTACGCACCGGAATTTCATTTTCTCTCAAAAGAAAAGCTGTTTCCGCTATTCCGCCAAAGGACGTACGGGTATTCCTCTGGAAGCAAAGTAAGCCTTGGCTTCCGGCACCGTGTATTCCCCAAAATGGAAAATGGAAGCCGCCAGCACGGCATCCGCCTTCCCTTCCACCAGCACATCCACCATGTGATCCAAATTACCCGCACCCCCGCTGGCGATTACCGGAATGCGCACCGCACTGCTTACGGCGCGGGTCAATTCAATATCATAACCCGTTTTGGCTCCGTCCGCATCCATGCTGGTCAACAAGATTTCCCCGGCTCCGCGGCGTTCCGCCTCCACAGCCCATTCCACGGCATCCAGCCCCACGAATTTCCGGCCTCCATGGGTGGAAACGCCCCACTTGCCGGAAGCCTGGCGCTTGGCGTCAATAGCGACGACGATGCACTGGCTGCCAAAAGCCGCCGCACCTTCATTAATCAGCTCCGGCCTATTGATGGCCGCCGTATTCAGGGAAACCTTGTCCGCACCCGCCAGAAGCATTTCGCGCATGTCCTTTACGGAACGGATGCCGCCGCCTACCGTCAGCGGCATGAAGCAGCATGCCGCCGTGCGGCGCACCACGTCCGCCATGGTGGCACGGCCATCGGAAGAAGCGGTAATATCCAGAAAAACAAGTTCATCCGCCTGCTGGGCATCATACGCCCTGGCACATTCTACAGGATCCCCGGCATCTCTCAGATTAATGAAATTGGTCCCCTTGACGACCCTGCCGTCCGTTACGTCCAGACACGGAATGATTCTTTTAGCCAGCACGGCCCTATCAAGCCATCACCGCCGCCAAAGGAAAAGCCTAAAATACGGCTTGCCGCGGGATGCCTTTTGATAAACATGTTCCCTTTTTGACCAAGGCCCTCTTCGGCAGCGTTTCCATCCCGCATATCCACAGTAAGAGAAATTTACTGAAATTCATCAATATCACTATTCCACTCACTTTCCGGCCGGCCCTGCCCCGCCATGAAGAAACGCAGTGCGGCATCTGCCCCTTTCCCGCCCGCATGCATAAAACGGCCTAAGAGCTTTTCTTTCCATGTCCAGGTGGTAGAGTCCGCATAAGGCATTTCCATTCATGACCACTACACGCTCGGGATTCACCAAACTTGCAGCCGTCTGCATTGCCATTCTTCTGGGGGCGGTGGTCTGGGAGCTGGGCTGGCCCCTGACGCGGGCGGAACATGAGTGGTCGCGGCTGATTGCAGCCGTTGCCACGCTGGGCCACCTGACGGGTATTCTGGGTTCCTATTTCCGGAAGGAAATCAACCGCCCTTCCCTGAGGCTCCTGATTTTCCAAATCATCAGCTGCCTCATGATTTTTCTCCTGATTGCCAGGGAACAACAGGAAGCGGGATACATGAGGTTCACGGAGCTTTCCCGCCTGGTGATTACGGCCGGGCTGATTGCCATCCCCACGCTGATGTCCCTGACCAGGATTTTTGAATGGCTGGTGGGCAAGCAAAAAAAAGGCCGGCCTCTTATGGCCCCCGCCATGCAGTTTGTAGCTTCTCTGGGAGTAGTCATCCTGGCAGGCACCGGATTGCTTCTGCTGCCTAATTCCACATATCCGGGTATTACACTCAGTTTTACGGATGCCCTGTTCACCAGCACCAGCGCAGTATGCGTCACCGGTCTGAACGCCGTGGATTTTGCCCATACTTTTACCCCGCTGGGAGAAATGTTCACGCTTGCCCTTATCCAGATTGGCGGATTCGGCATCATGACGTTCGCCTACTTCGTAGCCATGGTGGCAGGCCAGGGTTTTTCCCTGAGGGACCGCGTGCTGCTGACGGATCTGCTTGATGAAGACAATCTGGGAGCCGTCGTCTCCTTTATTACCACTATTGTGGTCAGTACGCTGTTCATCGAACTGTGCGGCGCCGTCCTTCTTTATTTCTCCTGGGAAGGGAAGGACATCAACCTGATGGGGGAGCCTTTGTGGTGGCATTCCCTGTTCCACTCCGTTTCCGCCTTCTGCAATGCTGGTTTTTCAACTTTCCCGATGAATTTGATGGAGCCGGGCATCCGCCTGTGCTACAGCGGGCAGGCGGTCATCATGGCGCTGATCGTATGCGGCGGCCTGGGATTCGGCATTTACAAGGAAATCAATTCGCGCCTGGCAAACCGCTTTTTTTCCAAACACCGCCGCCTGCACATGCAGTGGACCCCTTACTTCAAACTGGTGATGATCTCCACGGGGATTTTGCTGGCGGGAGGCGCCCTGGCCATCTTTGCCGTTTCCTCTCCCCATGCCGCGGAACCGTTGGGGGAACACCTCTGGATTTGCCTTTTCGACAGCGTCACGGCACGCACGGCGGGATTCAATATCACCGACTACGGCCGCTATCTGCCCGCAGCCAGCCTCATCATGTGCGGTCTGATGATGGTGGGAGGCAGCCCCGGCGGCACGGCAGGCGGCATGAGAACCACTACCTGCGCCATTGCAGGCGCGGAAATCCTGCGCATCTTACGCGGCAGGGATCATGTGGAATTCTTCCGCCGCCGCATCGACCAGCGCACCGTGGCGCGCTGCGTAATTACCGTGGTGGTCTCCTGCGCCTGGATCGGCTGCTTTACCGTCCTGATTTGCGCCCTGGAGCCCTCCATGAGTTCTCTGGATATCTTCTTTGAAAACTGCAGCGCTTTTGCTACGGTAGGCGTGTCGCGGGGCATTACTCCAGATTTAAGCGGCCCTTCCAAATACCTTCTTATCGTCAACATGCTCGCCGGCCGCGTGGGGCTCTTCGCTTTTCTCATTGCGCTGGCCGGCACCCCTACTCCGAGGCATTACCGCTATCCATCCGTCAAAATCCCGTTAACCTGAATATACCATTATGAGATACACCGTTATCGGCCTGGGCCAGTTTGGACAGGAACTCTGCACAGAACTTTCCGCCCGTAATATTGAAGTAGTAGCCGTTGCCTCCACGGATGAAGAATTGGAGCAAATCAAGGATCTGGTGACTTATGCCGTGGTGACGGATTACACTAATCCGGCCGCTTTGCGTGAGTTGGAACTGGACGACCAGTCCGCCGTCATTGTCGCCATCGGAGATAGTTTTGAAGAAAACCTTCTCGTCGTCACGCACCTTCAGAAAATGGGCGTCCGCTACATCTACGCCCGCGTCATGAGTCCGGTGCACGAACACATTTTAAGCCAGATGAACGTGTATGCGCTCATCAACTTGTCCCGCGTGGCTTCCAAGCAGCTCGCCAGCCAGTTGGAATCCCCGGAATTCCTGCGCGTCTCCCCCATGGACGAAAACCACAGCATCGTGGAAATAGCCGTGCCGCGCATCTGGGTGGGCAAGCGCCTGCGGGATGTGGGCCTGCGCACGGAACACCACCTCAACCTGCTCACCATCCGCCGCGGGGAGGCCCAGACTCCGCAGGGGCGCCGGGAAATCCTGTCCATACCGCGCATTCCCGTCATTGGCACTCCTTCCCCGGATCTCGTTTTTGAAGACCATGACATTCTGGTCCTGTTCGGCAAGGAAACCAATTTGATTGAATTCGCCCAATTATCCAAGGGATTGTAAACCATCCTCCGCAAGCAGGCTGAGGGTATCCCTCTCCATCTCAGAAAAAGGCGACGGATAAGCCGCCTGTGCAAACAGCCTCCGTCCTGGTTTTACTGGCTTGACAATGTCTCAAAAGAAGCCACCAGACGTTTTTCGGAGACGCGGCCCTTGACGGAGATGGCGGGAGCGAAAACGGCCAGGCGGTATTCTTCCAGCAAATAACCGTATTGCATCCAGCGCAGGTCTCCGGCATGTTCCTTCAAAACCTGATGCCAGGGAAAATACACGCGTTCAAAGAGGTCCAGGCGTTCCAATTCCCTGGCAAGGGGTTGCTGGCCGATGCGTCTGATACGCTCCGCAATTCCCTGCATGTACCGTTTCAGGTCCGGCAAGCGTTCCGCTCCATGCGCCCACAGGAAACGGGGGCGTAACAACCAGTCAAGCTGGCGCTGAAGGTCAGCCGTGATGCGCTCCGTATGGCGCACACCCTTTTGCAGCGCCGTAAAGTCCCTGACGGCATGTTCCGTACCCGCCACCAGTTCCCATATATCCGCCACGTTATGCGCCGCGTCAAAAAGGTTTTGGCGCAGATTCATTTCCGCAGCAGCGAATTGCTCCGCCGTGCGCGGCAAAGGACGGCCCATGGCTATCTCCGCGGCAACGTCCACCAGGTCTTCCGCATTGGTAGACGGCTCCCGTCCGAGCATATGAAGAGAGAGCTTTCCTTCCAGCTTCAACGGAAATTTTCTGCGGAGATGGTTAAGCTGGTCCGTCTGGCGCAGGCGCATGAAACGCAGGCATCCTTCCCGGTGGGATTCCGCAGCGCTCAGTTCATCCTCAAAGACACGGACGCCCACGGATGCTCCTTCATCCACCAGAGCCACATAACCCGGCCTTCCCGCCACATCCACCGTGTATTCCAAATCTCCGCAGCTCCATTCCTTCATGCCGGTTACGGACACGATATCCTCCGCTGTTTCCTGGAACCGGCGGGAAAGTTTTTTACCCAGGCGGTTATTCAGTTCCGCAACATCCGTGCCCATGGCAAGCTCTTCCCCTTCATCATCGCACACCCATATTTTCGTAACCAGCTCCGCAGGAAGACGGTTCATGTCAAAAAAGGAGGGCGCGCAAAATTTTCCCGTTTCCACTTCCACAAATTCCGCCAGTTTCCCCGCCAGCGGCCCGTTCGGTTCCAGGCCATGCCTCAGTTCCGCAAAGTAAGCGGCCTTTTGACTGATAGGCTGGAGAAAGACGCGCAAATCCTTGGGAAGGGAACGCAGCAGGCATTCCGCCCGCTGGGCCAGATGACCGGGAACCCCCCACTCCGGCAACCATTCGGGAATATCCGGCAACTGGTCGATGTGGACGCCCAGGGTCACGCCGTCATCTTCCGCGCCGGGATCATTCTGGTAATACACGGCATATTCCGCTCCTTTACAGGTGATTTCATCCGGAAAACCATCCAGCAGGTCTTTCCCCCAGAATTCGTACATGGCTTCCTGTGGCGGAACATGCAGAGCTTCCGGGTTTTTCTTCTCCATACCGGCGGCCCACCGCAAAAAAGCCCTGGCCGTACAGCAGTCCGGGGGAACAAGCCTGTTAAAGAATTCAAAAACTCCTTCCTCACACCAGACCTGGTCCGGACGGCGCAACTTCAGCTCTATCTGCCGAACCTCTTCCCGGAGTGTTTCCAGATGCCTGATACAGGCGGGTTTCGTGCGGAAACCACCGCCCAACAGGCCTTCACGTATCATTATTTCCCGCGCATGGGCGGGATTGATACGGCCATAGTGCACACGCCTGTTATCAATAATGCGCAAGCCGCCGCACACGACGCGTTCCACTGCGTAAACAGCCCCCTGCTCCCTGTCCCACCGCGCTCCGGAATAGTGTGATTCGCACAGATGGGGCGCTACCCGCTCCACCCATCCCGGTTCCAAAATGGAGGCGCGGCGCATCCACAGGCGCGTGGTGTCCACCAACTCCACGCCCATTACCCATTCACTCCTTTTTTTACGGCGGAACAGGCCGGAACCGGGAAAAATGCCGAAGGAACGTCCTCCGGCGCCGCGATATTCCCGGTTGTCTGCATCCCAGAGGCCGAACTGGCGCGGAACGCCCGCCAGGATGCTCCGGTGAATCATGGCAAAGGAAGCCTGCCGCTCCGTTTCTTCTTCCAAAGGGGAAATTCTGCATTTCAGTGTTTCCCTGACCAGCCGGGAAAGGTCCTCCCATAAATTGAACCATTCCATCATGCGGTTGAAATTGAGGAAATTTTTCCCGCACCATTTCCGAAGCTGGTTTTTACGCCAGCGCCTTCCCTCCCGGAATTGCCATGCAGCCTTCCATAATTTGAGCAGAGACAGGAAGTCACTGTCTTCTTCCTTCCACTGCGCGTGGGCCTGGTCCGCTTTCTGAGCGGCATCCGCAGGGCGTTCACGGGGATCCATGATGCCCAGGCCGGCTACAATCACCAGCATTTCCGGCAGGGCCTGTTCATGTTGTGCCTCCAGCAGCATGCGGGCCAGCCGCGGGTCAATGGGCAACCGCGCCAGCTTTTTGCCTACGGGCGTGAGCTGCCGGGCTTTGTCCAGAGCGCCGATCTCCCGTAAGGTGCGGTAACCTTCCGTCACCAGTTTGGATGAAGGAGGATCCGGAAGTGGGAACTCCGGCATTTCCGGCAATCCCAGGTCTTTCATCCGGAGCAGCGCCCCGGCCAGTGCGCTGCGCCTGATTTCCGGGTCCGTAAAATCCGGCCTGTCCTCCCAGTCCTTCTCACTGTACAGGCGGATGCACACACCTTCGCACACACGGCCGCAACGGCCGGCGCGCTGGCGGGCGCTGGCCTTGGAGACGGGTTCTATCTGAAGCCGCTGCACTTGGCGTGCCGGGCTATAGCGGCTGACGCGCGCCAGGCCGGAGTCGATAACATAAATGATGCCGGGGATTGTCAGGGACGTTTCCGCCACATTTGTAGCCAGCACGATGCGGCGGTATCCCTGCTCCGGATGAAAAATCCTTTGTTGGTCCGCCAGGCCCAGCCTGGCGAACAAAGGCAGAATGCGCGTGTTTCTCAGATTCCGGCCTTCCAGTTTTTCCGCCACCTCACGTATTTCGCGTTCTCCGGGAAGGAAGACAAGCACATCCCCGCGGTCGTCCAGAGTATCCAGCCAATCCACGGCACGTGCCACATGAGCCGGAAGTTCCTCATCGTCATGCTGTGGCGGCAGATAGTGGAGATCCACCGGATAAGTGCGGCCTTCTACCTGAATTATAGGTGCGCCTCCAAAGAATTCGGAAAACCCGCCGGCATCCAGCGTCGCGGAACTGATGACCAGCCGCAAGTCTCTCCGCCTGTCCAGCAAAAGCCGCAGATAGCCGAGCAGAAAGTCAATGTTGAGGCTGCGTTCATGCGCCTCATCCAAAATCAGGGTATGATATTGGCGCAGATCCGGATCATGCTGCGTTTCCGCCAGAAGAATCCCATCCGTCATGAACTTCAGGCGCGTATCCGGCCCGGCTTTTTCCTCAAAGCGCACCTGGTAACCCACCAAACCTCCCAGGTCGCAGTTCAATTCCTCCGCCACTCGGCGGGAAACGGAAGCAGCAGCCAGCCTTCTGGGCTGGGTGCACCCTACTCTGCCCCGCACCTCCCCGGCAAGCTCCATGGCCATTTTAGGGAGCTGGGTAGTCTTACCGGATCCCGTCTCCCCCACTACGACAATGACCTGGTGCTCCCGCATTGCCGCCAGAATGTCATTCCGGCGGCGGGAAATGGGTAGATCCGGATAAGTAATGTTCATGGTGAAGATGAGAAAAAAACCCTGCAAGAACGTCCTGCAGGGTTGAAGAAGAAAACCGGGAAGTTCTTTTACTGACGGGGTTTGGGAAGGGCGATACGGCCGCTCCGGGTCAGCATCTGCACATCATAATCCTCAATGAGGGACAGGAAACGGTCTATCTTGTACTCGCCTCCCGTCACTTCAATGGTCAGGGCGTCCCGCGTGACGTCCACAATGTGGGCGCCCAGTATCTGGCAGAACTCAATGACTTCATGCCGCGTGGCGGAATCTACGCCAATGCGGGTCAATACCGTTTCCCGGTACACATTGTCCGTATTGCGGAAATCTACTACTTCCACCGTGTTGACCAGTTTTTCCAGATGCTTGATAATCTGGTCCAGAACATCCTCCTTTTCGCGTACGACGATGGTCATCCGTGAAAAGCGCGGGTCCTGGCTAGGGGCAACGTTCAACGAATGAATATTGTAGCCCCGTCCACTAAACAAACCGGCGATGCGGGCAAGCACGCCAAATTTGTTTTCAACAAGTACGGAGATAGTATGACGAGTCATAATTTAATTTCTTAAAGGTGATGCATTGTAAGCACTTTTGACTGCCAGTCAAGCCTGCGGACGGCGATGCCGGAAAACGTTTTTCCTAACGGAGGTTCCGGCAGGAACCGCTCAGGCCGGATCAAAGCTCGTGCGGTATGATGGCGTTGCCTTTTGTCGCCTCCGGGATGCGGGGAAGCAATGTTTTTTCAGAAACGGGGCGCGCATCCACTTTCACATTAAATTGCTGCCCGTCGCGGGAAACGGTCAGCAATGCCGGCCCTTCCCTAAGAGCTTTGACCAAGGCTTCCTTGGTGCTGACACTCTGGTGGTTTACGGCAAATACCATGTCGCCGGCCTGCAATATCTGCCCCACGGATTTCTTCGGATTCACTTGAATGACCAGCAACCCCCGAGCACCTATGGATTGTTCTTCCGCAGTCAGTTCACGCAAATGCATTCCCACTCCTTCCATGAAGTCTTCCCAAGGAGAAGGAACATTTTTTAAAATACTATCTCCCACCTTCAGGGTGACGTTCATTTTTTGCCCTTTGCGCCAGACTTTCAGCCGGAACTTGTCGCCGATGGAAAGATTTTCAATGCGTTCCTTCACTTCCTCATCCGTCTGGATGGGGACTTCGTTGAAACTCAGTATTACGTCACCTGTTTGAAGGCCTGCCTGCTCCGCCGGGGAACCATGCTTCACGATGTTGATTACTGCGCCTCCCGCCTCATGATAATCCAGGAAGCTGCGAAGCGGGGGAGTATTGCGCACAATGTCCAATCCCAGATACCCTTTCATGGGGCGGCCATGTTTGCAAATCTGCTCAAAGCTGTGCATCACCAGATTGGAGGGAATGGCAAACCCAATGCCGGCGTAATTTTTCTCCGCATTGGGAAGCACCGATTTATTGATGCCGATGATTTCCCCGCGGATGTTGATGAGGGGGCCTCCCGAATTCCCCGGGAAGATACTGGCATCCGTCTGGATCAAGTTAATGCCGGAATCCACCAGCTTGCGTTCACGGGCACTGATAATGCCGCGGGAAACAGTTGTGCCCAGCCCATAGGGATTGCCGCATGCCAGAACAATCATGCCGGGCGCAATTTCATCACTGTTGCCGAACGGAAGGGGAGTAAACGTCATCGGGTTTTCTACCTGCAGCACGGCAATATCCAGTTCCGGATCCACCCCTACCAGGCGTACGGAAACGCTTTTCCCATTGCTCAGCGTAACGCGCAGCGCATGCTTGTTCTGAATGACATGGTAGGCGGTAATAATATGCCCTTCTTCAGTAACAATGACGCCGGAACCCAAACCATGAACCGTCAGCCTCTTTTCAATCATGAAATCACCATCCTCGGAAGGCTGAGGAACGCTTGTCACGCCTGTAGTGTCTATGCTGACCAATACCCGTTCCACCAGCCGGGCAACGCGTGAATATTCCTCATTGAGCTGGTGCAAAACAGGAATATCCTCCTCCTTCAATTCGGGCTGCTGGGCCAGGGTAAACACTTCCGACCGGAAGGAAACATTCTTCTCCGTAACACGACTGTTCCATCTCCAATAGGCAACGGAGACCACGGTCATCATAACCGTCATCATGATGACAAGTAAAGCCCGTGTCCATATGGTCGATCTCATGGAAATGCCCTGCCGTAATAACGATCAAACGGTTTGCGGCTTGATCACAAGGAAATGCCTGAAAACGGAGCCTGTCAAGCTTCAGCCGCTTTTTGACATTCCGGTTCCATTGATACTATTTAAGTACTTTCTCTTCAAATGAAAAAACTTTCAAATGACAAATACGCCTTTCAACAAGGCGTACTTTATGATATCATGCGGCTACGGTTTTATGGGTTCCAGCACTTTACAACAACAGGCCATTCATCTCGTCTTCGGTACGGATGAAGGAATGGTGCGTGAAAAGGCTTCCGGCATCTTTGCCGCTCTGACGGAAGGCACAAACGAATTTTCCCATGAAATTCTGGAAGCGGCCTGCGGTGATTCCGATGAAGCGGCCCAGCTGGTACGCCAGGTTATGGAAGCTCTGCGGACCCTCCCGTTTTTTCCGGGGCGCAAAGTAGTATGGATGAAGAACTGCAATTTTCTGGGAGACTCCGTCACGGGGCGTTCCTCCACCACGGAAGCGGCTCTGGATTCTTTCAGGCAATTGCTGGAAAGCGGCCTGGGGCCGGACGTCCTGCTGCTTATTTCCGCCTCCGAATTTGACAAACGCCGTTCCTTTAACAAATTCCTGCTTCAATACGCCGCATCGGAAGAATTGAACAAGCCGGACATCACGAAAGCAGGCTGGGAAGGCAGTTTAATGCCCCTCATTAATAAGGAAACGGCGGCGCGGGGCATGAATTTCGACTCCGCCGCCCTGGAACTGTTCATTCACCGCGTCAGCGAATCCTCCCGCCAAATCATTTCTGAAATTGAAAAACTGGATCTTTATCTGGGAGCGGACAGACGCACCGTAATGCCGGAGGATGTGGAGCGCATGGTTCCGCTGACGCGTACAGGCGTTATTTTTGAAATTTCCCGGGCTTTGGAAAACAAGAAAAGCGATGCGGCCATCTCTTTGATTGACTTTCAACTGGAACGCGGTGAAAACGCCATCACAATCATGCGTGCCGCATTCATCCCTACGTTAAGAAATTTGCTGGCTGCCAGACTTTTATGTGACGCATTCAACCTGAAGCCCACCAATTTCAAGGAATTTACGGCCCGCATTTCTTCCCTGCCCTCCTATGCGGCCGCGTTAATTCCCTTGAAAAAAGACGGTACACCCAATGCGTATCCGCTTTTTCTGGCGGCGCAGAATGCTTCCAAATTCAAGACGGAACGGCTGAAGCAAACTTTGAAAGAATGCATGAAGGCGGATAAAGCCCTGGTGTCCTCCTCTCTTGATCCCCGCCTGATTCTGCATCGTCTTGCTATCTGCTCCGCATCCTGATGAACTCCTCCTCTTCTTCCGTTTTTCCCCTGTTTGACGTTCTCGTCGTCGGCGCCGGGCACGCAGGCATTGAGGCGGCACTGGCAGCATCCCGTCTGGGGTGTTCCGTCGCCGTCCTAACTCATAACCTGGATACTATCGGACAAATGTCCTGCAATCCGGCTATTGGGGGACTTGCCAAAGGGCATATCGTCCGGGAAATAGATGCCATGGGGGGCGCGATGGGGTTGAACACGGATGCTACCGCCATTCAATTCCGGATGCTGAACGCTTCCAAGGGGCCCAGCGTGCGCGCTCCCCGCGCCCAGTGCGATAAAACAGCCTACCGCACAAGAATGAAAATGGTTCTGGAAACCGCCCCCGGCATACGCCTGTTTCAGGGAGATGTGGTCAAACTGCTCGTCAATGGAGAACAGCAGGCAACGGGAGCCGTTACTTCTCTGGGCTGCGCCATCCATGCCCGCAGCGTGATTATCTGCTCCGGGACATTCATGAAGGGATTGCTTCATGTGGGCCTTCAACACATAACAGGAGGCCGAATGGGTTGCGCTTCTTCCAGCCTTTCCGCCGATCTTGCCATGCTGGGTTTTCAGGTGGAAAGGCTTAAAACAGGAACTTCTCCCCGCGTCAATGGAAGATCCATCGACTTTTCCGTCTGCGAAATACAGCCCGGAGACACTCCGGAAGCCCTGTTCAGCTACCGTTCCCGTGATATACTGAAACGTGATTCCGAACCCTTTTGCACTTTGAACACGTGGGGAGATGAAAATTTCCGGATGAAGCAAATGCCGTGCTGGATCACCTACACCAACCAGACTACGCACGACATTATCCGGAAGAACTTAAAATTCAGCCCCCTTTACAGCGGTATCATTGAAGGCGTAGGCCCCCGGTATTGTCCTTCCATAGAAGATAAAATCGTGCGCTTTGCGGAAAAAAACAGCCATCAGGTATTCCTGGAACCGGAAGGCCGCAGTACGGAGGAATTCTACCTTAACGGAGTTTCTACTTCACTGCCCTACTCCGCTCAGTGCGACTTCATCCATACCATTCCCGGCCTGGAAAACGCGCAGCTGATCCGTCCGGGATATGCAGTGGAATACGACTTCTGTCCTCCCACGCAATTGCATCCTACGCTGGAAACAAAACTGGTAGAAAACCTGTACTTTGCAGGTCAAATCAACGGCACTTCCGGCTATGAAGAAGCCGCAGCGCAAGGACTAATGGCGGGAGCGAACGCCGCTCTGAAAACCCTGGGCAAACCTTCTCTGGTGCTGCGCCGGGATCAGGCTTACATCGGCGTCATGATAGACGACCTCGTTACCAAAGGAACCGATGAACCTTACCGCATGTTTACCAGCCGGGCAGAATTCCGCCTGTTGCTGCGTCAGGATAATGCAGACCTGCGGTTGGCCCCTCTGGCTTTTGAAGCGGGCCTTATTACCTGTGAAATGGCCCGGAAGGCTGAAGACAGGAAAAACGCCGTTGAAGAAGGAATAATAAAAGCTGCCGCGCTTAAACATGAAGGAGTTTCTCTCTCCACATGGCTTAAAAGGCCCGGCAATGACTGGACTCTATTGCCTGAAGAACTGAAAAAAATGTTCCACGTGGAACATTTGGATGCCATTGCTACGGATATCCAGTACGAAGGGCATATTGAAAGGCAGAAAAAACAGGCGGAAAAAATCATACGGATGGAAAATAAAACTATTCCCTCCGATATTGATTACGAACATGTCCATGCCTTAAAAAAAGAGGCTGTCATCAAGCTGGGCAACATACGTCCTGCAACTATCGGGCAGGCCTCCCGCATTCCCGGAATTACCCCGGCAGATATCGCCCTGTTGCTTGTGCATCTGCAAAAACGCAGCAGGCAACAAACATAATACCCCGCGTTTTTTATTCAGAAATTTCAATTTAAGGAGGACCGTAGGAAGCGGGTATTGAAAAAATAAATATGTAGGAATGTCCTTGAGCCGTATCTGATCCCATTATATTTCCCTGTCGCTATTGCCTGGAGTCGATAAAAAGATTCAATCCTGTTTTCTGAATGTCTTTTTGCGCGACAGCAGCTCTTCCCTTCCTTCGAACAACCACCACTTTCTGCTTGTCGTAAAAAGAAATGGAATATCCCTTCAGTATTATTGAATACCGGCCTTCCTGATTTATCCATTGAAAATCATTAAGAAGCATCGCCCGGTCTTTTCACGGATTCCATTCAAATACTGCCGATAAGAAAAAACGGCATTAAGCTTACTCCAAGGGGCAAGGGAGGCCGGAAGGGCTGAATGACAAATCCACCGGGCTAATGAAAATTACCTTCCCAAGTTTAAAATTCTTCGGATAACCAATAAACAAAGACCTCATCCATTACCGGTAACAGATATCTCCCCGGATACATACATCATCTCCAAAAATATTTACAACAGGTTGTTCAAGATGGGCTTCATGCTCCAGAAACGGACCGGGCGCTACGCCGTCCGCACCGCCGCCGATAATGATGGGAGCATAAAACCCCACCCACTCGTCGACTAAACCGGCTTTCAGAAATTCCCGGACCAGACAGCCTCCCGCTTCCAGCAGGATAGTTCCTATTTTTTTATCATTATATAATTTTTTTAATAATTCCAAATAACTAAAAACATTCTCCACAACCAAAGTACGGTCACGAAATTCATCTGTTAAACAAATGGAATCCGCAGGTATGGAAGAGGCATCATGGGTTAGAATAATACGCCAGGGTTGTTCCTTAAGGGGAGAAACAGGACGATCCGGTTTCCTAATGGTCAGGGACGGATTGTCCAGACGCACGGTATTCCCTCCGGTAAGAACCGCATCACATTCGGCACGCAGGGTATGTACAAAAGATCTGGATTTTTCATTCGTCAGCCATTGGGAACGTTCCGGACTACGGGAAATGCGGCCATCCAGAGACATGGCGCTTTTTGCAATTACCCAGGGACGCCCTTCCAGCATGTTCACCCTGAACCCCCTGATTAAATGATCGCATTCCTTCTCCAGAACCCCGCGGGTAACCTTGATGCCGGCCTGTTCAAGAATATCAGCAGCAGCACCGCGGTGTTTGGGATTAGGATCTTCCGAACCATAAACCACCCGTTTGAAACGATATTTCAAAATGGCATCCGTACAAGGCGGTGTTTTCCCGGAAGTACTGCATGGTTCCAGAGTAACATACAAAGTTGAGTCCGCGAACAGGGGGGCATTGCCATTCGCCACTCCGTCGGCAATGGCCTCTCTTTCCGCATGAGGCAAGCCGGCTTTTTTATGAAATCCCGAACCGATCACCTGGTTTTCATGCACAATGACTGCCCCCACGCAGGGATTCGGACTCGTAAGTCCGATTCCATTTGAGGCCAGTTTTATGGCCATGTTCATCCAACAGTCATCCTGATTTTTCGTATTCACGCCGTTTTGTAGCATGAAAACCGGAAGAAGGACAATCACGTTGTGTGATTGAAGAATATTAGGTTTAACAATATTAAATTCCTTCTTCTTCTGCTGTGTGCCTAGTGTGAATAAGATTTCAAATGGCTGTAAATGAGAGTATTGAGCATCATTTCAAATGTTAATAAATTTGGCCCGCAAGCCTGTGAATAATATCTGAATAAGTTATTCACATCATACTCACAGTTAATCAACCTGGCCTTTCACAAGGTTATTGGCAGGTGCGGCTGTAAACAGAAACGGCATTCCTGCTTGCAGAAAACCCGGAGGAAAGCATACCATCCTTTTGTGAAGGCTGCCAGATTGATTTACATTCCGGAGAGGGATCATACTTTTCCCGCTACAAGCCCTGAAAGGCCCTTCTACGGCTTTTCCGTGGCTGGAATGAATATAGCCGCTTACTGTGCTTCCCGCCTTCGGGAAGTGGGCTTTGAAGCGGTTTTTGACCCGGGAACGCCGGTTTCAGAAGAAAAAGGGGAAATCATAGAAGTGTCCATGCATGATTTTTCCCCGGAGGCGGCCATATGGCTTGCCTTTTGCGGGGCAGGGGAAGCAAGGAGTGAAGAAGGGCATTTGCTGGCCCGGAAAAGCGGGGAAAACGGGTTGACGCGGGTATTCACGCGGAAGGAAGCAGCGATAGAGCGCCTCGTTTATCCTTGGGATCTTCTGGAATGGCAGGAAAGAGTGATGGAGAAGATGGAGTGGGAGGATTTCTCCGGAAGGGAAGGGGTTTATGTCATGGGAACGCTCCGGGTAGGGGAAGGAACCGTCATCATGCCCGGCGTGGTTGTAGAGGGAGCCGTGTGGGCGGGTGATGGCTGCCGCATAGGGCCTAATTGCTATTTAAGGGGTTGTGTATCTTTGGGGAATGGCTGTGTAGTAGGGCAGGGAGTGGAGCTGAAAAATTGTATCATCGGCGCCGGCACATTTATTCCTCATTTGAGTTATGCGGGGGATTCCATTATTGGCAGTGACGTTAATTTCGGCGCCGGAACGGTATGTTCCAATTTTCGCCATGATGGCGGCGAACACAGAATGGTGGTGGGAGGAAAGCTGGAATTTACTGGAAGAAACAAGCTTGGCGCCGTCATTGGAGACTATGTTCGGCTGGGTGCCAATACCGTCGTTTTGCCGGGGCGGGTTCTTCCTCCCGGTGCTTGGACCAGACCGGGGGAAGTCTTCACGGGGGCATGAATCGGGTAAAGGAATTCTCTTAATACTGAAAAGGCCGCATGCGGAAAAACGTCTTCCCGCATGCAGCCTTTGGCGAATGGTTAAAGTTGCTTCAGTAGCACCGGCGGCGGCGCATCATCAGGGCAGCCAGCCCCAACAGGCCCAGGGAAGCTGTGGCTGCTTCCGGCACAGGAAGCACAACGCCGTCATAAAATTTGATGTTGTTGATATCCATAGTGCCGTTCATGGGGCGGGTATTTCCAAAAGAAGCTCCAAACTGGGAGCCTGTCAGGGCGGGGGAGGATGGATTCCACTCGGTAATCGTACCTGCCAGAGCGCCGTTGACATACACGGAAAGCGTTTGGGAGGAAAGATCGGAAACGATGCTCAGATTAGTCCAGCTGTCTTGCTGGAGATCCGTCCAGGTCAATCCCGTATTGATATTTCCGCCAGTTTGGCCGCCGAACCCCTTATTGTAGAGGTATAGTTCTCCGTTATTAGTGAATTCCAGCACCATGCTGTTGGATTCTCCGGAGACCGTTCCATTGGTGTACAGGCTGAAAATGTCTTTCCACCCATTGCTGGTGGAACTCAGGTTTTTCAGGTCAAAGCTCACGGTGAAACTGCCTTGGATGCCCGTTATGTTTGAGTTATAGGGAGTGCCGGAACTGCTGCCGAACGTAGCGTAATTATTGCCGGAAGTGTAATTGAAGGAACCGTTCCAGTTGGGGGCGGTTATTTGTGCTCCTTCCGCAGTCCATTCCCAGGAATAGATAGGGGTAGCCGCCTGGGCCATGCCTGCCGCTGCCAGTAAAGATAAAATAATAAATGAGCGTTTCACGGAAATTCTGAAATATGGGTTAAAATCAATCCAATAGGAGGGTAGCGGATTATAAATCCGGGGTCAAATTATTTTTCTGAAAATAAATCATTTAACGGAAAAAAGATTACGGAGAAGATAAAAGAAGAGAAAACAGAAACGGCATTCCTGTTGGAAAGAAAACGTACATTTCCAATAAAATTGCCGCATCCTGGGAAAAAAGAGACAATATCCGGATTTATAATCCGCACAAGGATATTGAAGAAATCTGATTCCCCGGAATGGATTTTTAAGAATACTTAAATAATTTGAAAAACCTTTTCATGCAAGATATGCCCGGAGAAATTGCATATTACTATATATAGTATGCTTTTAAAAAAATACTGCCAAATATTAGGGTTTGACGGAGAAATGGCTTGAACCATGAAAAGCACTTATGAGAAGATGCGAGGCAGATAAAAGCACAGACACATGAAGTTTACCATTTCCAAGCAAGTATTTCTCGACGGGCTGAGACAGGTTGCCAGCGTCGTGTCTTCCAAGACGACGCTGCCCATTCTTTCCAATGTCAAGATTGAAGCTGAAAACGGCCAGATACGTTTTACGGCTACTGATCTTGATGTATGCATTACTGGCGTGGTTCCCGCAAATGTGCTGCGTGAAGGCACCGTGACCCTGCCCGCTAAAAAGCTGGTGAGCATCATCAGCGAACTTCCTGAAGCCGAAGTCCAGGTGGATGTCAACCAACGCAATCAGGCTGCTGTGGAATGCGGCCGCTCCCAGTTTAAACTGAACGGCCTTCCGGCGGATGAATTTCCGGAACTGCCGTCTTTTGAGCAGGCTACTGTGTACCAGGTGGAGCAGAATATGTTGCGTGACTGTATCCGCCGGACGGAATATGCCATTTCCACGGATACGACCCGCTACGTGTTGAACGGCATTTCCCTTTCTTTCCGCAATGGTAAAATGACTTTGGTAGCCACGGACGGACGTCGTCTGGCTTTGGCGGAAACCGCCCTGGAATTTCCGGAAGAACAGCAACTGGATGCCATCCTGCCCACTAAGGCTGTCGGAGAACTCCGCCGCCTTCTGGATGAAGTGGGAACCGTCACGATCCGGTTCACACGCAACCAGGCAGCCTTTGAAATCAACGATACGCTCTTAATCAGCAAACTGATTGACGGCAATTACCCGAACTACCGGCAGGTAATTCCTACGGATTGCAAGGAAAGTATCGAACTTCCCTGCGGGGAACTGCTGGAAACAGTGCGCCGTGTTTCTCTCCTTTCCGTGGATAAGAGCACAAATATCAAGCTGAATTTTCGTGAAAACGAACTGGAAGTGGCTTCCAGCGCAGAAGGAGTGGGCGAAGCTCATGAATCGATGACGATCACTTATTCCGGAAGGCCGCTTTCCATTTCCTTTAATCCGGATTTCTTCATGGCTCCCCTGAAGACGATGGCCGGGGATACGGTCATTACGCTGAACCTCATTGATGAAATGAGTCCGGGCGTCTTGAAGATTGGCGATGAGTTCCTGTATGTGCTCATGCCGATGAGATCTCCCAATTGATTTTGGTGGCACAAAATCGTTCATACAGAGGAACAGGCGTCGTGGAGACATGACGCCTGTTTTTTTATTGGCTGAGAGTGAATGGAAAAGAAATGTTATTCACATAAATGTTCTACGTGGAACATTTTTTATTTTCCATTACAGGAAAACTGTAATCTGCCTTGAAAAGACGGAACACCTGAATGGGGCGCGAGGGGCATCACCGGAAACCTCTGCGACGACGGGAGAATGCCATTATCCGGGAATGAGAAGATGCGGGGACAGCAAATATTCAGAGCGGAGAATTGACAAATTTTACTCCGTATCACTCGCCCAGCAGACCCGGAGGAGCGAACAAGTCCGGAGCAAGATGAAAGGGATAAAAACCGGACGCTTGAAGAATGGCTTCACGGACGGAGGATATGGAATTGAAACAGGAATGTTCCACATCCAGAATACGTCCGTCCTTCAATTTAATCATCAATCCGGGTTCTGCCTCATTATTTGGTGTGCATCCTATGCGTTCAATTAATTCCCACGGTATTTCCCTGCGTGAAATGCTGTTGCCCCAGAAGATGGAAGAAGAAGTGATTGTGAGAAAATAAGGCCTGCCCATAATAACGGGAAGCCACAGGAACAGTAAAAGGGCGCCGAGAAGAAAGTTCCACCAGCCGGAACCGAAAAAAGCCCAGGCCAGGCTGCATCCCAGGGTTCCGAGAATTCTCCCTCCCAGCCGATAACTGCGGTAGAAATAATAAGTGTTCATGAGTTGCGAAGTCAATGAAACGTCAAACCGACCATGGAACAATAAGTTCCCGACCGTATTCTATACGCTACCGCTTTATCCCGGCAAAGACAAGATGATAAGTCAGGAAATCCAGTTCAGCATGTCAGGCGGTACGGAACCGCAGGAACGTATCAGGGAAAGAAAATGCTCTTCCATTTCCGGCGGAGGAGAAAAAAGGCCTGGCAAAACTCGGCCTTCGGCAAGTTCCAGAGCTCCCTGGTTATGAAGAGCCAGGGGCGGATCAATGTAACGCATTTGCGTAGGGTCCGGCAGAATAAAATTAAGAGGGCGGCCTTCGTTCAGAAGGCGGTTTTTCGGAATTTCCGGCCCCCATTCATCCTCCACACCCATATTGGCAAGCAGAACGCCGGAAGAGAAAGGCATGGCCGGGTCAATAAGCCCTGACATGGCATGCCGCTTTCCCGTAGCCGTAACGGCGCAGAAAGCATGCCTGATTGCGTCAGTAAGGGTTTCCCTGTCCGTTGCCGGCACAAAAGAGGCGGAAGCCAGAGGTTTTTTTTCCACGTCCGCTACAATGACATTCAGTTTCCGTCTGAGAGCATGCAGAGCTATTCCACGGCCAACTTTTCCATGTCCAATGACTACCAGAGTCTGTCCCTGTTCATTTTTTATTCCAAGAGATTCCAGAGCCCGGAAAAAACTTTCTCCGGTTCCAAGGCAGGTTTCTATCTGTTTAATCTTTCCGGCGTCCACCATCCACACGGGCTGCGTGCATGCCGCATAGCGTTCCGCACCCGAGCGGGTTAATTCCACATACCCGTAGCGGCTGGGAACATGGCTGAGCGCTCCGGCGCAGTCCATGACCACATCATAAGGTCCGCCTGCCCGTTCCGCTTCCACCACGGGAATTCCATATTGTCCCAATAATACGGCTGTTTCCGAGTCATAGGGCATTACCGGGGAGACCGCTACTGTCAGCTCCGCTCCTGCGGCCAGAAGAGAGGCGTATTTGGCGCAGGTATTCCGGAACACGGGAGAAGCGTCAATAATCCGGCATCCTTCCAGAGGGCGACTTTCCGACCACATTTTATACTGGTGCAGGAGAACGGGAAATTCTTCCTGCCGATAAAAGGGGAACAAATTTTCCAGAATGCGCTCCGGAGATGCAGGCATAACAAAAATCTTAGGGTTTCTCGCAGCAGAGGGTAATCCCTATCCTGTCGTTTTCCCAGAAAAACTTTGTTAAAGAAATATCTTTTGTTTAATAATTTTTAAAAGCTGTAGCCAGTTCAGGGAAGACAAAGTGCTAAGTCATCTATATTCGCTTGCAAGTATTTTATGCGCGTGTCGTGGCATGCCTGAGAACAATCTTTTTAACTGCATTCTTCACCTGTTTGATGCAGAAGTGTTTTCTTTTTGCGTAGAATAAATAGGACAGCAACTGTTAATATGGTCAACATTTCCGACAGACAAAGTGCTAGCCACGCACCGTTCGTTCCCATTGCTTCAGGCAACAGGATAAAGCATGGAATAAGAAAAACAAATCCTCGCAACAGGGCAAACAAATTGGCGAGTTTTACATTTTCCACGCTTTGGTAATAACCGATGAGCATCAGGTTGATGATGAAGAAAACAAATGCCAGGGAGAAATATGGAAATCCCTCAATGGCTATGAGCGCCGCAGTGCTGTCCGGATTGACGAACAAGCCTACCAGAATATGCGGGAACAAAATGAATGCTGCCGTCGTGACTATGCCGCAAACAACGGAGGTAAATAATGCGATCCGTTTTGTATCGGCTACGCGTTTTTTCTCTCCAAGCCCGAAGTTATAGCTGATGATAGGTTGCGCTGATTGCGCTATGGCATTGCCTACCATGAATACGAACGGAAGGTAATAGCAGGCAATGCCGAACGCTCCTACTCCATTATCTCCCAGATATTTCATCAATGTGTGGTTCCCGACGAACATGAGCGTGGCCAGTGTCGCTTCAGTCAGCAAAGCGGAAGAACCGATGCGACATTGGCAGACAATATTAAGGAGGGAGAACCGAAAACTTCTGATACTCCATTTAATAGGATAAAGCCGCAGTTTATGTGCAAATTTCCATAAATAAATAAGGCCCGTGGCGCCGCTCGCAAACAGTGCTATGGTTGCGGCGAAAGCAGCTCCCGTCAATCCCCAGCCCAATGGAAAGATAAACAGCCAACCGAGTATTACGGTGATGATTGCAGCAATGATATTGCACATCATAGCCAACTTCGGAGCGCCATCCAAACGAATCATGAATAGGCAGACAGAGCACCACATCTGGAATATCAACGAGGGGATGAACCACAACAGGTATTCCTTAACCATGGGGGTAAGATGTTCGGAAGCGCCTAAAAATCGGGCTGTAGCTGACGGATATGCCATCATCAAGGCAGATGGCACGATGGCGGCAATGGTGACGAACAACAAGGCCTGGGTGACATTAAGGCGCGCGGCCTCCAGTTTTCCTTTTGATAGCTGAATGGAAGCGACTACGGATGAGCCTACGCCTGCCATGAGCCCTATCCCGGTAAACAGCATCAGCAGGGGAATGCATATATTGATAGCGGCAATGCCATCGCTTCCGATTCCGTGACCGACGAGTATTCCGTCTACTGCCGTTACTGCCGATATGCTAAGCATCCCGAATAAGGTCGGGATAAAATACTTTCTGAATAATGTGCATACGTCCAGTGTGCCTAAATCAATTGCATTTCTTTTCATATGTGTCTGTTATTCTTATGGCTATTTTTTGCCGGGAAACAAAAAATGCCGGATAAGGTGATTGGTTTTACCCAGTCATCTTATCCGGCATTTTTATTTGCCCTCCGATGAGGATTACAAAACGCTTCTTTTCGTTGTGTGGCCGTAAAAATAGTGCAATAATTTAGGAAATATAATTTTTTTATACGTCATGTTAATGCCTTGGAAAAAATGGGATAGAAAAAAGACTGCTTTCCGGGCAGTCTTTTTAAAACAGTTTGTGTTTTGAAGGGAGCGTTTTCCCGGCAGGCTATTGTTTGCGGCCTCCGGATTCCTGTTGTTGTGCGGGAGGGATTTTCTGCGCTTCCGGCACGGGGAGCGGCGTTTTCTGGATGGTAACGGGCGTTCCTATGCTGGTTTGCCTGTAGAGGATTTCCGCAACATTTCGCGGCAGACGGACGCAACCATGGGAAACAGGATGCCGCCGAACTTTCCCTACATGCAGGCCCAGCCCCGCGTTGGTAAGACGCTGCCAATAAGGCATGGGAGAGCCGTCAAAACGACCTCCCTCCGGTATGGGATCCGTGGATTCGGCATTGTAGTTGATGCATTTGCCTTCGGCATCATACATTTTGCCGTAGAGGTTGGAAGCATGGTCTTCCTTTTTGGAGATAACGGCGTAGTCCCCCGTTTTGGTCGGATAGGCTTTTACGCCGGAGGAGAGGGGGAAGTCCATGGCGACCAAGCCGTCCACCAGATACTGGCCCCGTTGTTCGTCCAGGCAGACGAAGATTTTTCGGGATTTTTTCGGCTGGCGGTTCAGCAAGGTATCGTCCTTATAGACGTCGTACGTTTTCCGGTAGTCCTTGCGGGCTACAAAATGAGCGTATGTGGAAGGATGAAACGGGTTTTTATATTCCGGAACGGATTTGTCCACGGCACGTGGATCCGGCAGGGCCGCATGGCCCGTGCCGGAGTGGGAACAGGACGCCCACCCCATGAGCACCACGGGGAAGGCGGCCAGAACAAGGAGAGGCTTCATAAGTGGTGGAACCGGGAGGATTCCCCGGATTACTTGGAACGCGGAATCGTCAACTTCTGGTTGATGTGAATCAGATCGGACTTAAGGCCGTTAGCCCTTTTAAGGGCCTTGACAGAGGTGCCGTTCCTGCGGGCGATGGCTCCCAGCGTATCGCCTTTCTTCACGGTGTAGGTGCGGGCCTTGGGAGCGGATTTACGGGAGGAGCTCTTTCTGGCAGCCGTGCTGCGGGAGGATTTGCTGCCGGCCGTGCTCTTCCGCGCGGATGATTTTTTAGTGACGGAAGGCTTGGCGGGGGGATTGTAAGCGTAGCTGGAAGAACTCTGAACCGGGCTGTAATGGCCGGATTCGTAAGCGGGATCAGAGCTTTCCGCGATCCACGGCGGGATTTCGCCGCTGGCCGGTTCCGCAGTGTCGTAACCGGCCGTGGAGGAATTCTGGGTGGAGCAGGAAGAGAGGGGGAATACCAGCGCGGCAGCGCAGGCGCAGGTTAAAATGAATGGCGTTTTCATGTGTGCCCTGTTCATACTAATTTATGATTTCGGATTCAAGGCGGTAGCGCGGATTGTCGGGATTTTTTTTCAGACCTTGCCCAGATTATAAAAGGTTTCCGCATTTCGGGTCGTCACATGGGCCAGATCTTCCAGATTCATGCCTCTGGCAGCGGCGATGAAACGGGCTGTATGAATGAGATGGGCGGGTTCGTTCATGCGGCCCCGGAGGGGTTCCGGGCTGAGATAGGGGGAGTCCGTTTCCAGCATGATACGGTTTTCCGGGCACCAGCTTGCGGTTTCCGCCACTACGGGGGCGTTTTTAAAAGTAGCCACCCCGGTGAAGGAGACCATGCCGTCCAGTTCGTCAAAGATCCGCATGGCCTGAACGGTATTTCCGATGAAGCAGTGAAATACGGGACGCACGCGGCCCGCGTAGTTCCTGGCAATAGCCAAGGCGTCCTCAAAGCTCGCGGAGCCTTTCCGGTCCCGCGTATGCAGGACGATATTAAGGCCCAGGCGCTCCGCCAGGTCAAAGTGCCGTTCCAGAAGGTCCTGCTGAAGGCGGTGGAATTGTTCCGTTTCCCAGCCTTGGGGCACCCCGTGGAAGTAATCCAGGCCCGTTTCCCCGATGGCGGCCAGGGGAACGTCCTGCGCCTTCCGGAAAAGCTGGTCCGCCCAGTCTGCCGGGGCGTCATGGGCATCGTCCGGATGGATGCCCAGCGCACAAAAAACCGCGCCGGGAAACTGGCGCGCCCACGCCGTGTTTGCCTCCCAGTCATCCATCCGCGCCCCCAGCGTAATCATGCGGTCAATGCCTTCCCGGAGGGCATGCTGGACATAGTTTTCCCTGCGGGACTGGTCGAATTGAGCGGAAGCCAGATGGCAGTGCGTGTCAATAATCATGGTGTAAGGGACTGTGGCGGAACGGATGAAGTTTGTGGATATTTGCCGGCTTTGAAAAGTGCAAACGCAGAGCATGCCTGATTTTTCCTTGCCACGCGGAAGTGAAACGCACAAACTGCCCCGCATGAAATGTACGGCTTTGTGCATGTGCGCCGCCCTGCTGCCGGTGGGCTTCCTGCAGGCAGGAACCCAGCAGATAGAAGCGCCGCAGGAGGGCTCCGTTATCAGTTTCCATCTGGAAAACGATATGTTCGTGGGGGATGATGATAATTATACCAACGGCGTCCGCTTTGCGTGGATGTCCGGCACCACGTCCCGGAGCCATACGTTTTCCGGCATGCTGGGAACAGTGCTGGGCGGCACGAACGCCTCGGATTCCTGGCGGCGGTTCATGGGCATGAACGGTTCCGCCAACCTGCGCCAGCAGTGGGGTTTGGACCTGACCCAGCTCATGTACACCCCGGAGCAGAAGGCCACCTATCCCATCTACAACCAGCACCCCTATGTGGGCAACCTGACGCTGGGGCTGACCTCCCTGGTCAAGAATGAAGACCGGGCCAATTCCCTGGAGCTGCAGCTCGGCACCACGGGCACGAATTCCCTCGCCAAGGGCTCCCAGCATTTCATCCATAAGCTGTGGGGTATGGAGCAATGGCCCGGCTGGGCCAACCAGCTCCCCGGAGAGATGACTGCCAATTTGTTTTTCAAGCGGTATTACCGCCTGCGCGGACTGGAGAAGCGCTACGGCTCCGGTTTTGAAACGGATGCCCTGGCTTACTGGCATGCGGACGCCGGCACAGTAAAGGTGCAGGCGGGGGGCGGCATGTCCTTCCGCTTCGGCTATAATCTGGGCAATACTTCTCCGGAGAACAGCATTCGCGGCGCGATCAGCGCAGCGCCTCCCTTCGTTTATAACAGGATGTCCGTTTCCAATTGGGGGTATTACGGTTATATTCATGCTGCCGTGCGAGCCGTGGCTCATGACCTGTATCTGGATGGTACGGTGTTTCGTTCCTCCCCCAAGTATGTGAACAAGTATCCTGTAGTGGGAGAATGGGGTTATGGCTTCGGCCTCCGGTACAAGCGCTCGGAATTGCTTTTCGGCCTGCATTACATGACCAAGGAGTACACCCAGCAGGAATCCATGCAGTGTGTGGGCGTTCTCCAGCTCCGGCATACTTTTTAACGGCTGCGTTTGCAGGCCGTTCATAAACGCAACAGCAGCTTGCAAAGGGCAAGTTTGCTGTTAGAATTAGAATTGCGGATTCGTATGTAACAGGACAATCCGTTTGTGCATATCAACTCCGACACATATTGATTTCATGAGAACGACCAGATCCTGGCTTTTATCCTGTACCGCGCTGGCGGTAAGTTCTGCCATGTGCGGCCTGGGAGCACCGGGCGATTCCGCCCCCGCGCCAGCCCCCACAGGGCTGGAATGGGAACAGGAACAAAACCTGCATTTGAATAAGGAAGCTCCAACCGCCTTTTTCGCGTCTTTCAGCGATTTGCAGTCCGCCTTGAAAGTGCTGCCTGAAAACAGTAAATGGCGCAGGTCCCTGAACGGTCAGTGGAAGTTCCACTGGGCGAAGGATCCCCAGAGCCGCCCGGCCGATTTTTACAAGCCGGATTACGACGTAAAGGACTGGAAGGAGATTAAGGTGCCTTCCTCCTGGCAGACTCAGGGTTACGGCACCCCCATTTATTCCAATCAGCCGTATCCCTTTGAACGCTCCTGGCCTTATGTAATGAAGGAGCCTTCCAACAAGAATTATACGTCCTACAAGGAACGGAACCCCGTAGGTTCCTACCGCCGCACTTTTGAAGTGCCTGCGGACTGGGACGGCAGGGAAGTGTACATGCAGTTTGACGGAGTGGATTCCTTCTTCTACCTCTGGATCAACGGGCAGTATGTAGGTTTTTCCAAAGATTCCCGGAATCCAGCCCGTTTTGACATCAGCCCCTACCTTAAGAAGGGGGAGAACGTGGTGGCCGCAGAGGTGTACCGCCATTCCGACGGAGCATATCTGGAATGCCAGGATATGTTCCGCCTGTCCGGCATTTTCCGCAATGTTTCCATCTTTGCGCTGCCGAAAGTTCACATCCGCGACTTTTTCGCACAGGCCAATCCGGTGGACCAGAGGGATTGGGCTTTGAATATTGACCATGCCAAACCGGGGACCGTGGACGGCGATTGGCGCCTTCAGGTGGATGTGGATGTTCGCAATCTGTTTCCGGCAACGGAAAAGCTGGACGGCTGCACGGTTTCCATGGCCCTGTATGACGCTGCCGGAAAACTGGTAGAACCTGTCAAGCCCAAGGATGCGCCATATGACGGCGTGTTGGAAAAGCCCTTGCGCATTACCGGCATGAAGGATTTTAAAACTTCCCTGCTGGGCATTTATTCCAAACCCAGGCTATGGTCTGCGGAGGATCCCAACCTGTACACCCTGGTACTGACGCTGAAGCGTGACGGGAAGACGGAAGAAATGGTTTCCTCCCGCGTGGGTTTCCGCAATGTGGTGATTAAGGACAGCGTGTTTCTGGTAAACGGCCAGCCGGTGAAGGTAAAGGGCGTGAACCGCCATGAAAGCCATCCGGAAACAGGGCATTACGTGACTCCGGAGCAGATGGAGGAAGAAGTGCGGATGATGAAACGCGCCAATATCAACCACGTGCGCTGTTCCCATTATCCCGCGGATCCTTATTTTTATTACCTCTGTGACAAGTACGGCATTTACGTGCAGGATGAGGCCAACATCGAGTCCCACGGCTATTACTATGGCAAGGAGTCCCTTTCCCATCCCATTGAGTGGATGCCGGCCCACGTGGACCGCATCATGGCGATGGTGGAGCGCAACAAGAACCATCCCTGCGTGATTATGTGGTCCCTGGGGAATGAAGCCGGCCCCGGCCAGAATTTCCGCAGTGCGGAAAAGATGGTGAAGGCCAGGGATATGTCCCGCCCCACCCACTACGAACGCAATAATGACATTGTGGACCTGGGGTCCAACCAGTATCCGTCCGTGGACTGGACGCGTTCCATGGCGGGCAACAAGGATTTTCCCAAGCCCTACTATATTTCCGAGTACGCACACAACATGATGAACGCCATGGGCAACCTGGCGGATTACTGGGAGGCCATCGAGTCTTCCGACCGCATTATGGGCGGCGCCATCTGGGACTGGGTGGACCAGGGCTTGTACAAGACCCTGCCGAATGGAGAAAAGATGCTCTGCTACGGCGGCGATTTCAACGACCATCCCAATAGCGGCCAGTTTGTGTTCAACGGCACCATCCTGTCGGATCGTACGCCGGAACCGGGTTATTTTGAAGTCAAGCACGTCTATCAGAATATTTCCACATCTTTGACGGACGACGGCAGGATTTCCATTTTCAACAAGAATTTCTTTACGGACCTTTCTCCATACGACATTACCTGGACCCTCACGGAAAACGGCAATGCAGTGGCTGAAGGCAGGCTGGACACGCCTCCGGCCGGTCCCAGAGAAAAGATTGTGGTTCCCATTCCGGACATTCCCCAGTTGAAAAACCGGAAACCGGGGGTGGAGTATGCCTTGCGCATAAGTTACAAGCTGAAGAAGGACAGGGGGTGGGCCAAGAAGGGATATGAATTGGCCTTTGACCAGCTCCAGCTTCCCGTGCAGGGAGATCTGCCTGTGTTCAAGGCTCCTGCGGGCAAAGTCAGCCTCAGCACGGACAAGCATACCGTTTCCGGCAAGGATTTTTCCGTGCAGTTTGACGCGGCCACCGGGGAACTGGCCCAGTTCACGGTAAACGGCAAGCCTCTGTTTAAAACGCCCATGGCGGTGAACGCCCTGCGCGCCGCCTCCAGCAATGAGCCGGGCGTCATGGCTAAGAGCATGGCTAACGGCCTCCGTGAACTGAAGCATGAACTGCTCAGTTACGAAGCCATTGATAACGGCAATAGCGTCACCGTCAAGCAATCCATCAAGGTAAGCGGCAAACAGGCTGAAAACATCAGCGGCTACGGCGATACCAAGACCACCATCACGGCCAGGAAGCAACCCCTGAACGATACGAACACCCATTTCATCAATAATTTGGAATGGACCATCTATGCGGATGGAACTGTCGTCTGCCAGTCCGTACTGCTTCCGCGCGGCAATCCCCTGGAACTGCTGCGCCTGGGATACGAACTCCAGTTGCCGGCGAATATGGACAACGTAGCCTATTACGGGCGCGGGCCGGAAGAAAACTATGCGGACCGCAAGAGCGGCATGCCTCTGGGCGTGTATAAAACGACAGCCTGGGATTCTTTCTTCCCGTACGGCAGACCGCAGGATTGCGGCAACCATGAGGATACCCGCTGGGTGGCCGTTACGGACGACAAGGGGAACGGCCTGCTTTTCGGTTCCGTGGGCGCACCGTTCGCTTTCTCCGCCCTTCCGTATACCACCACGGATTTGATCCTGGCAAACCACCCCGTGGAACTGCCGAAGACGACGGATAAGACCGTGCTGGTTCTCTCTTCCGCCACGCGCGGCCTGGGGGGTGCTTCCTGCGGTCCCGGCCCCATGGGCAGGGACATCATCAAGGCCAACAAGCCCTACCCGATGTCCTTCTTTATGCGGCCCATTACCGCCAAGTCCTACAAGGGGGAAATCCGCGTGCCTGCGGCCCGGCTGGATATGACCATGCTGACCCGCACGGACAAGTATACGGTCAAGAGCGTAACCAGCCAGGAGCAGGGCGAAGCGGACGCCGAATTCGCCATTGATGGTGATCCCGGCACCTTCTGGCACTCTGAATACAATAAAACCGTGACCAAACATCCGCATGTACTGGCCGTGGACCTGGGTAAGGAGCGGGAATTCTCCGGAATCACTTATCTTCCACGTCAGGATGGCAGCAGCAATGGCCGCGTGAAAGATTATTCCGTGGACGTGAGCACGGACGGAGAGAAATGGCAGCCTGCCGCCAAGGGCTCCTTCCCGGACAGTGCTGACCTACAGGAAGTGAAATTCCAGGCTCCCGTCAAGGCGCGTTATTTCCGTTTTTCCGCCCTTAGTGAGGCGCAGGGGCGGGATTACGCCGCCGTAGCGGAACTGGATATCATTCCCGTTAAGAAATAACTCCTGCGGTTTTTACCGTTTGAACAGGCGCCCCGCCGCTCTTTCCGAGTGCGCGGGGCGGTTTTATTGCCGGGCTCCATGGGTTTTCTGGAGGGAAAATGCAGAAGAAGATGGAGGATGAACAATTGGCAGAACAAAAAACCCCTGTACGGAAAATACCCGTACAGGGGTTTGATGAAAAGGGAAGCTTCTATTTCCGTTTACGGCGTACCATCAGGGCCGTCAAACCCAGCAAGCTCATGGTGGCTGTCGCGGGTTCCGGGATCAAAAGCTGGATAGTATTGTTTTGCAGATTGATGTTTCCCAGGATGCATTCGGTGTAGTAGTCAAGCTCGTTTGTTAGAGCCTGCTCCTTGGTCGTAAGCCACAGATCGAACGTCTCGGTGCCGGATATATCTATATTATCGTAATTAAGCAGACTGTCGCTGGACACGTCTTTAAAGACAAAAAGAGCTGTTTCTCCATCCTGTCCCGTCACCATTAGATAAACCGGGGATGTCAGGGAAGAAGAGTAATCTCCGGACAAGTTAAATCTGCCGTCAGCGACGCCGCCATTTTGCTCTTCCGGTATATTTGTCAACGCGCTGGTGAAGTTGTTCTGCATGCTCATCAGATTACTGTATTTCAGTTGATCCTGTGCATACGAATTGCCTTGGAAGTTCCATCGGTTGGTGGTCATATCATAACTCCAAGTACCGCTGCTGAAGGTGCCTAAAATGGCATTGCCCGCATTCAGCGGTTCCCCGAGAGAATTGATTAGGGAATATGCGGAGGAATCGTCATTGCTGATATTGAAACTGTCCGCTAAGGCAATTTCTCCAGAAAAGAGAGCGCAGGCGGTGAAAGCATTAGTGAAAAGGGAGCGATAGAACATGGCTGGTTATTTATTGGTTTGATGTTTGCTGGGCACCGTGATGTAGGAAGGTGTCTTGGAAGATTCGTAGTAGATGGAAAAAACTCCGCTGAAGGGGATATTGGAAACATCCTCTCCATTGTCCTGACGTTTCCAGGAACCGTTGTTGTTGACGACCTTGACCATGGCATTCTTGTCATCTGCGGGAATGTTGATGACGGCGTCATCAGGCAATTGCAAAGCTATTTCAGCCAAAGTCTGGGAAAGGGGCAGGCGAGTGTGAAGAAGGGAATTGAATGTGGGAACGACCAGCTTCTGATTCTTCAGGGATACTTCCCCAATGACCACAGCTGTAACATCGGAACCAGCTTTGCGCGTAATGGTCAGGGGTTCATGGCTGAACACCGGCATACTGCCGATATTTTCCGTAGATCCCCTTCTTCTCCATTCATTTCCAGAATAATAAGCGGCAAGCCTGGTGGTTGCCGAATTAAAAATATTAACCGTGTCTGCAGACATGGCGGAGCCGCTTTTCAGGCCAAACTGGTTGTCTTCTCCAAGAATATCATCCAGAGTGCGCGCCTTGCGCAGGACATATGAATCGGGGGGGGTGCCCTTGCTTACCAGATCAGAAAGAAGGCGGTCATCCACTTTAATGGAATGCTCCGTCCAGCTGGCTCCCGGTTTTTTCCAACCATCCCGGTTTAAGGGAAGAGCTATAACTTCATTGCCGAAGTGAAGAACCAGCACATAGGCGGAGTTTTCATTCATCAGGTCGTTGAAATTAACGTCCGGGTCCGTGATGGTGACTTTATTACCGGAAATGGTAATGTTGCCTTCTTCAAGGGTGTGCTGTACCAAGGCTTCCGGATGCACCCCTAAACCCAGATAACCCGTTGCTTTGGCGTACAGGGTTGTCTGGATATAGCCGCAGGGCGTACTGTAAGCCGTTTCCGCATGCAGGGAGGCGATTGTTGCCGGAAGCAACGCGCATGCGCAGAGAGAGGCTGGCAGACAATGTACCGGATTGATAAACATTAACCCATTAAGAAGAAAGGAAATCGTTTGTCAATTAGGAAAGGGGGAAACATTCCCGTTTTTCATTTGTCAGACTTTTCCCCGGATGGAGGAAGCTTTCAGGTTTGTCCGGGGGATGGCCCCGGGATTTGAAGCGCAGGAAGGGCTGCCGCCATTTTTTTTCAATGCCTCCGGAACAGTAACTTCCAATGGCCGGACACAGGAAAAACAGGACGGAGGCAGGGTGGTAGAGATACGGTGCGGAACCTGGAAGGGGAAAATCATGAAAAAAAGATTTCAGGAATGCTTGGCAGAGGAAGGGGTGGGGAGAGCCTGAAAACAGGGGAGAGGATTTAATAAAATTTTAATGTTTTTTCCGGGTTGTTTTATTTGCGCCCTGAACGTTCTTCCATTAGGTTGATTCCAACATTCAAGCCGGATATCATTCCGATTCCTCTTTTCATGTTTTCAGAAACGCATTCGGACAGCCAGCGGGCGGACAGGATTCTGGCCTCCATCCGGAGGGAGGAAGCCCGTCCCGGCCGCGGCTTGCTGAAAATCTTCTTTGGCATGGCGCCGGGAGTAGGCAAAACATGCGCCATGCTGGAGGCGGCCATTCAGGCGGCGGACAAGGGCGTGCAAGTCATTATCGGCGTGGCGGAATCCCATGGGAGGGAAGATACGATGCGGCTCATTGGCAGGCTGCCGCGCCTTCCCATGAAAAAGATGGTTTACCGGGGAGTGGAAATGGAGGAATTTGATTTGGAGGAGGCATTGCGCGTGAAGCCCCAGCTTATTCTGGTGGATGAACTGGCGCATACCAACGTCCCGGGAATGCGCCACAGGAAACGCTATCAGGACGTGGAGGATTTGCTGGCCGCGGGAATAGACGTTTACACCACGCTGAACGTACAGCATCTGGAAAGCCGTTCCGATACCGTTCACGACATTACAGCCGCCCCCGTACAGGAAACCGTGCCGGATTCCGTATTGGCGGAGGCGGATTGCATCCAGCTGGTGGACATTACTCCGGATCAGCTGCGGACGCGCCTTCGGGAGGGGAAAGTGTACAGCGCTCCCCAGGCTTCCGCCGCTCTGGATCATTTTTTCAAGGAGTCCAATTTGACGGCCCTCCGGGAACTGGCCCTGCGCATCGTAGCGGAGAAGGTGGACCATGAACTGACGGAGGTGCGTACCATTTCCGGGGACCGCTCTATCTGGCGCAGCGGGGAACGTCTGATGGTGGCGGTAGGTCCCAGCCCGTTTTCCGCCCGGCTGGTACGCTGGACGCGCCGCATGGCTTATGCCCTGAACGCTCCGTGGATAGCCCTTTCCGTGGATACGGGCGTGCCCTTGCCTCCTGAACAGCAGCAGCGGCTGGACGCCAATCTGGAATTGGCGCGGCGGCTGGGCGCGGAAGTGGTCGTGATGCCCGGTTCCGATTTGGCGGAAACGCTGCTCCGCATGGCTTTTTTAAGAAATGTCAGCCAAATTGTGGTGGGCAAACCGCAGGAAAGCTACCTGTGGGGCCTGGTGCGGCCCATATCCCTGGTGGATAAGCTGGTGAAGGGAAGCGACCAGATTGATATTTACGTGGTTCCCGCCGCTTCGGGACCGGGCCGTAACCGTTGGAAGAGCTGGCACCGGAAAACGGAGAAAGATGGCCGGGATTACTGGCTGGCCGCAGGCGTGACAGCGGCCGTCACGGGTGCCGGCCTGCTGGTTTCCGCATTTACCGGTTATTTTGCTCCCGGTTTCCTGTATTTGGCCGGAGTAGTGGGGCTGGGCTTTTTCATCCGTTCCCGCTGGGCCATGCTTCTGGCCGCGGCGCTGAGCGTCCTGTTGTGGAACCTGCTGTTTATTCCCCCGGTGATGACGTTCAAGATAGAGCGGCTGGAGGACGCCTTGATGTGCTTCTTTTTCTTTTTGGTGGCCCTTTCTACGGGACGGCTCACTTCCCGCCTGAGGATCCGCGAGCGGGAAGAACGGGAACGGGAAAAAAAGACCAATGCCCTGTTCCTGTATTCCCGGGCCATTGGATCCGCTTCGGACGTGCCTTCCCTCATTTCCGTCGCGGCGGGTCAGATCAGCCAGATTATGGGGGTGCGCCTGGCTGTCATGACGCCGGAAGGAGGCGGCGGCAAGCTGAGGCTTTGGGAGACCGGCGGAGAGTACTCCATGGATGAGAAGGAATGGAGCGTGGCAGTTTGGTGCATGGAACACCGCCGCCCCGCAGGAAGGTTTACGGATACGATCCCGGTAGCGGAAGGGTTTTACCTTCCCATGATGTCCGGGGAGCGTTGCATGGGCGTACTGGGCGTAAGGCCGGAGGAAGGGGAGTGCCTGACGGCCGGGCAGAAGGATTTGCTGGAAAGCATGGGAGCGCAGCTGGCCATGGCGCTGGAGCGTGAAGAATTGAGGGCGGAACGGGCGCGTACGCGGCTTATGGAAGAATCGGAAAAACTGCACCGATCCCTGTTGGACAGTGTTTCCCATGAGTTCAAAACGCCTTTGGCCGTGATTGAGGGCGGCTGTGAAAAATTGGCCGGACGTGCCGCGTCCGCACCGGAGGAGCGGGAAGAATACGGGGAAATTTTACTGGCCGCGCGCCGTCTGCGCCGCCTGGTGAAGAATTTGCTGGATGTGAGCCGCCTGGAATCCGGCGCTTTGAAACCCAAACTGGACTGGTGCGATCTGGGGGATGTTATTGAAGGGGCTCTGGCTGCTACCAGGGAAGCACGCCGGAATCATCCCGTGTCTGTTTCCCTGCCGCCGGACTATCCGCTGGTGAAGGCGGATTTTTCCCTGATGGAACAGGTACTGGTCAATCTGCTGTTGAATGCCTGCGTACATACTCCTGGGGGAACCTCTGTTACGTTGCAAGGTGGTGCCGACTCCGTGCGCGGCCAGGTCTGGCTGGATATTCATGACATGGGGCCGGGCATTCCTCCCGAACGGGCGGAAACCATTTTTGAACGTTTCCGGACGACGCGGCCCGGTGGTTTGGGCCTGGGGCTCCCCATTGTGCGCGGGTTCATGGAAGCTCAGCGCGGTGCCGTCTCCCTGGTTCCCGTTTCCGCCGGAACATGTTTCCGGCTTGTCCTTCCCCTGGTGGAGCACGATAGTGTTCCTGAAGAGTAATTCCTCCTGCCTCATGAGCAACTTTCCTGCAGATATCCTGATTATTGACGATGAACGGCAGATACGCCGTCTTCTGAACCTGACGCTGACCGGCGCAGGCTACCATGTCCGCGAGTGTGAAAACGGGCAGCTTGGCTTGAGTGAGACCGCTCTGAAGCGGCCGGATGCCATTATTCTGGATCTGGGGCTTCCGGACATTAACGGCTTGGAAGTGCTGAAACAGCTTCGGGAGTGGACTCAGGTTCCTATCCTGATTCTAACGGCTTGGGACAGGGAGGATGAAAAGGTGGATGCCTTGGATGCCGGGGCGGATGATTACCTGACCAAGCCGTTCAGCGGCCGTGAATTGCTGGCGCGCCTGCGCGTGATGCTTCGGCGCAATCGTCCGGACCGTGAGCCGTCCGTATTCCGGCTGGGTCCCATTGTCGTGGATCTGAGTTCCCGGCGCGTGGAGAAGGGGAAAGAGGAAATTCATTTAACCTCCAAAGAGTACGGAATTCTGCGCCTGCTTCTGCTCCATCAGGGCAAGGTGATGACCCACCGCCAGCTGCTCCGTGAAATTTGGGGCCCCCAGCATGAGGAGGACACGCACTATCTGCGGGTGCACATTGCCCACCTGCGCCAAAAGCTGGGGGATTCCGATCCGGAAAACCGCATTATCCGCGCGGAATCCGGCCTGGGTTACAGAATTGTGGCGGATGGAGCCGAGTAGCCCTTGTCCCAGTTTTACTGGGCTGGAAAAAATAGCGGCACATTATCTGCGGCAGCCGGGAAATATATTTTTTCATAACGGTTGGAGAATGTGGCTTAACTTCACGCAGTCCAACATGCTGTGTAGGATCCAAGACGTATTCAATACGTCTTTATGAAGATCAAGTACAACGCAAGAAACGTAGGAGCCGCAGCCCTGGGTTGCGCCATGATAGCAGGAACCGTCTGCGCAGGAGAGGAAACGGTTTCTCCGTCGATAGCCTCCTTGACAAACATGCAGGAGGCCGCCATACCTTCCACAGACACGGATTGGGCCTTTTCCTTCTCGGCGGGGTGGTCCAGTAAGTACGTAACGGAAGGTCTAGACTGCCTGCCGGGCAGCGGCATCTGGGAAGTGGCTCCGAGCATTTCTTGGAAAAATCTTACGTTCAGCGCCTGGTATGCCGGAGGAGATTCCGCCAATTACGATGAACTGGACCTGGTTCTGGGTTACGCCTGGAATCTGGGGAAGTGGACTGTCAATCCCTGGTATGAGCACCAATTCTATTTTACACAGGATTATAATGTGGCCAATCCGGCGCTGACGGTCTCCTATGCCGTAACGGATTGGATGGCTGTAGGAGCGGAAACCCAGGTGAAAGTGGAACACCAGGATTTTGAAGCCTATTACAGCGCCTTTGTGCGGTTGGAGTGGTCCCCCCTGGAAAATGTGACCGTGGTTCCCATGGTCAGGTACGGGTACAACGGCGGTTATAACGTGGACTATGATGACGGCTCCAACTGCATTGACTGGAGCTTGGGCGTGACATGGCGGTTTGCAGAACATTATACGCTTTCCGGCTCCGTCAATTATTCCCAGGCGGCTACGGTGCTGCGTCACAGGGATGCCGGAGACGAATTCTGGGTGGGATTCCGCCTGGGCGTGGAGTTTTAACGGCGCACCGGCGTTAAAAAACGGGCTTCCGGAGAGGAATTAATAATTTCTTAATGTCCGGAGGCCCTTTGTTAACTACCCGGAATTTCCAGAATATGCGTAGAGTTGCGTTGTGTCCTCGCACGACTTGTTAATCATTGTCCTGTTCATAGGCATACTGGTCTCTTTCACCCCGTTTCTCGGAAAATGGCTGGCAAGTGTTTTGATGGGAAGGCAGACATGGCTTTCCCCGGTTCTGGGTCCCGTGGAGCGCTGCGTCTACCGTATGGCCGGAGTGGACCCCACCCGCGAAATGGACTGGAAGAAGTATTTGACGGCCGTTCTTTTGTTTAACGCCGCTGGATTCCTCGTCCTTTTCCTTTCCCTGCTGTGCCAGAAATGGCTGCCTCTGAATCCCGCCGGAACTGAAAATATGCGGTGGGATATAGCCTTGAATACAGCCATCAGCTTCGTGACCAACACTAACTGGCAGTTCTATTCAGGGGAAGGGCCGGAAGGCGTCAGTTATTTTGTTCAAATGACCGGGCTGGGCGTGCAAAATTTCGTCAGCGCCGGTACGGGAATTGCCGTCATGTCCGCCCTGATCCGCGGGCTGGAAAGGAGATGCGCTTCTACTCTGGGGAACTTCTGGACGGATCTGACGCGCAGCACGTTGTATTTTCTGGTCCCTGTTTCCACGGTCATTGCTCTTCTGCTGGTCTCCCAGGGTGTGGTGCAGTCCTTTGACGGACCCATTGCCGTGCCGGGCATGGATGGCGTGGAACAGATGATACCCAGTGGCCCGGCGGCATCCCAGATAGCCATCAAACAGCTCGGAGCAAACGGCGGCGGCTTTTTCGGGAACAACAGCACGCATCCTTTTGAAAACCCCACGCCCTTCAGCAATATGGTTGAAATGCTCTCCCTGCTTCTGGCCGGCTGCGCCTGCCCATACGCCTATGGCGTCATGATCGGAAAAAAGAGGCAGGGGTGGATTATCTTCGGAGCCATGATGATTCTGCTTGTGGCGGCCATTGTCTTATCCCAGTGGGCGGAACATGCGGGAAACCCGCTTTTCCCGGGCATGGAAATGCTGGAAGGCAAGGAAGTGCGCCTGGGCGTTACGAACAGTTCCCTCTGGTCCGTCGCTACGACGGCATCTTCCAACGGGTCCGTGAACTGCATGCATTCCAGCATGTCCCCGCTGGGCGGCGGGATTGCCCTGTTCAATATGCTGCTGGGTGGGGTAATTTTCGGAGGTCTGGGCTGCGGCTTGTACAGCATGCTGATGTTTGCCATGATTACCGTGTTCCTGTGCGGTTTAATGGTGGGGCGAACCCCGGAATTCCTGGGTAAAAAAATGGGAGCCCGGGAAGTGTGCTGCTCCATGGTGGGCATCCTTCTGCCCGGCATGGCCGTCCTGGTCATGAGCGGCCTGGCCGCCGCTACGGAAACCGGGCGGGCATCCATCTGCAATGCCGGCCCCCACGGGCTGACGGAAATCCTGTACTGCTTCGGTTCCCAGGCCGGGAATAATGGAAGCGCCTTTGCTGGTCTGGCTGCAGGGGATACGCCTTTTTATTCCCTGCTGGGCGGGTTGGCGATGCTGCTGGCCCGCTTCGGAACCATTATTTCGGTGATGATGATTGCTGGCAGCATGGCATCCAGGAAAACCGCTCCGCCGGCCCAGGGCACCATGGGGACGGATAACCTGATGTTCATGGTTCTGCTGGTAGCCGTCGTGCTGGTTGTAGGAGCCCTCACCTTCTTCCCGGCCCTGGCTTTGGGACCTATTCTGGAGCATTTGCTCCTGTATTCGGGAGCCATGCTTTAAGGCGTATTAGCCGATAATCCGGATGTTTATGATCATGAAGGAGAAAAAGAGTCAATCCTGGTATGACGGAGCCATGTTGAAAACAGCTTTCCTGAATGCGCTGCGCAAATTTGACCCGCGCGTCCTGTCTAAAAACTTCGTGATGTTTATCACGGCTGCCGGCGCCCTGATGGCAACGATTGCCCTTATCAGGGATTTGGCTGCCGGGCAACCCTTCGGCTTTACTTTGCAAATCGCGCTCTGGCTCTGGTTCACCGTGCTCTTCGCCAACTTTGCGGAAGCGCTGGCGGAAGGCCGGGGAAAGGCGTATGCGGACGCCCTGAAAGAAATGCGCGTTTATGTGAACGCCCGTTTGCTGACGGACAAGGGAACGGAGGAAATCGTCTCCGTTTCCGAATTGCGCAAAGGGGACAAAGTGTTGTGCGAGGCCGGGGATATCATCCCCCTGGATGGAGAGGTGATAGAAGGCATCGCTAGCGTGGATGAATCCGCCATTACCGGGGAATCCGCTCCGGTCATCCGTGAAAGCGGGGGGGACCGCAGCGCTGTAACGGGAGGAACCCGTGTAATCAGTGACGGCATTGTTATCCGTATTACCGTGGAACCGGGCCATACGTTCCTGGACCGCATGATTTCCATGGTGGAGGGGGCCAGCCGGCAGAAAACGCCCAATGAAACCGCTCTGGGTATCTTGCTGGTGGCGCTGACCATTGTTTTTCTTGCCGTGGTTCTTTCCCTTCCCGCCATGGCCGGATACATTGAGGATTCTGCCCGGGCGCTTGGCTTCAGGGCGGAGGGCCGTATTTCCCTGCCCATCCTGGTCTCTCTTCTGGCATGCCTGATTCCGACGACGATCGGCGGATTGTTAAGTGCCGTTGGTATCAGCGGCATTGACCGGCTTGTGCGCCGGAATGTGCTGGCTGTGTCCGGGCGCGCCGTGGAAGTAGCCGGGGACATTGATGTGCTGATGCTGGATAAAACCGGAACCATCACCTTCGGCAATCGAATGGCGAACGAATTCCTGCCTGCACCCGGGGTGGATGACCTTCAGCTGGCGGAAGCCGCCCAGCTTGCTTCCCTGTCCGATGAAACGCCGGAAGGCCGCAGCATCGTGGTGCTGGCTAAAAAACAGTTTGGAATCCGGGGCCGCCATATGGACGCGGACCATATTGTTTTTATCCCGTTTTCCGCTTCCACCCGCATGAGTGGCGTGGATATTGCGGAGCACGACGGCCGTCCGGCCGTTTCCATCCGGAAAGGAGCGGCGGAAAGCGTGGCGCAGTGGGTGAAAATCCGGGGCGGAACTTTCCCGCAAGAGGTGGAAATGATGGTGCAGAATGTCGCGCGTGTCGGCGGTACGCCGCTGGTAGTGGCCCGGGGAAAAGACGTGCTGGGGGTCATTTATCTGAAAGACATCGTCAAGGGCGGCATCAGGGAACGCTTTGCCCGGCTCCGGGCCATGGGCATCCGGACTGTCATGGTGACAGGGGACAATGCCCTGACTGCCGCATCCATTGCGGCGGAAGCCGGCGTGGATGACTTCATGGCAGAAGCTACGCCTGAGATGAAGCTGGCGCGCATTCGTGAGGAACAGGCTGCCGGCCGCCTGGTGGCCATGACCGGGGATGGAACTAATGACGCTCCCGCCCTGGCCCAGGCCGATGTGGGTGTGGCGATGAACACCGGAACGCAGGCCGCCCGGGAGGCGGGCAACATGGTGGACTTGGACAGCAATCCGACCAAGCTGATTGAAATCGTAGAAATCGGCAAGCAAATGCTGATTACCCGCGGCGCGCTGACCACCTTTTCCTTCGCCAATGACGTAGCCAAATACTTTGCCATCATTCCCGCCATGTTTGCCGGTCTCTTTGTGGCTGACGGCATGGCCAGTGGACCTCTTTCCGCCCTGAACATAATGGGCCTGAATTCCCCGCAAAGCGCCATTCTCAGCACTGTGATTTTTAATGCCCTGATCATCGTAGCGCTGATTCCGCTGGCCTTGAAGGGGGTTTCCTACCGTCCAGCGGGAGCAGCCTCCCTGCTGAAGCGCAATATCCTCATTTACGGGGTGGGCGGCCTGATTGCTCCTTTCATGGGCATCAAGCTTATTGATATGGTCATCAATGCATGGCGCCTTGTTTGAACAATCCAATCCTAACCTGCTGAATTATCATGAAGTGGACATTTCCCAATCTGCGCCTGTTTCTGTTTCTGGCCGTCATTACTGGCGGCATTTACCCTTTGGCCGTTACGCTGGTCAGCCTGATTTTTTTCCCTCATCAGGCGCATGGTTCCCTAATCCGGAATGAACGGGGGGAAATTATCGCTTCGGAGCTTGTCGCACAGCCTTTTATCTCCGCCAAATATTTCTGGCCCCGGCCCTCTGCCGGAGAATACGCTACCATGCCTTCCGGAGCCAGCAACCTCTCCTGGACTTCCGGGAAGCTGGTCAGAACGGTGGCGGAGCGCAGGGCGGCTCTGCTGAAAGCCCACAACCTGCCGGAGAAAACGCCTGTCCCTGCGGACATGCTTTTTGCTTCCGGCAGCGGTTTGGAGCCTTTCATCTCTCCGGAAGCGGCGGAGTTGCAGTTGAACCGTGTTGCCTCCACGCGCGGAGTACCTCCGGAAAAAGTCCGGAAACTGGTGTCTGCACACTTCGTCCGGGGTGGAATTCTGGGGGAAAACGTAGTCAACGTGATGACTCTGAACGCCGCGCTGGATACATTGTTCCCGATGAGCGGGATGTAATTGACCGCCCCGGTCCGGAAAATATCCTGGCGGAAAAATCGTCCGGCATCAGCCGGTGCCTTGGTTCCGCGTCTTTCTCCGGTTACCGGGGCGGTTTTCTTATTGGATTTTTGTCAGTTTGGCCTAATCTGTTGAAAAACAGAGACAACAAATTGGTCGGCGTTCGGTATGCTGCCGGATAATCCTTTCAGAATGCAGCAATAGGGGGGCGACATCCTCTCGTTAGTTTTATTAGGCTGATATGAAGTTTCTTCAGCCCCAAATGCGGCTGTTTACAAATAGTCCTCCCTTGGCGGTGTGAACACATCGACAACCTCTCCGCTTTCCATCACCTCAAAGGAATGAGGCGTATTGCCCGGTATGGCGTAGCTGTCCCCTGCATGAAGCAGCACTTCAATATTCTCCTCCGGCATTTCCATGTTCAGGCGGTATTCGCCTGAAATGACGTACCCGCATTGTTCATGCGGATGTTGGTGGGTGGAGGCGAAGTTGCCTTTCACATAGTTCATCTTTGCTACCATTGATTTCTCTCCGACAGCGAGCGAATCCAGTGAAACGCCCTTGAACACTTTCTTCGATGCGTCTTCCTTGCGAACGATGATTTTATTATTTTTTATGATTTCCATATCAATACGTTATCTTCAGTTCCATCTGGATGTTTCCGCGTTCGTATGCCGGGTGATTTTCCGCAAGTTCCTTGAATCCCAGCTTTTTATATGTATGTATGGCAGGCTTGAGCAGGGTGTTGCTTTCAAGAAAAAGAATTTTCGCCTTCATGTCCTTTGCTTTGTCTATGGCTGCATGGCAAAGTATTTCCCCGATGCCTTTGCCCTGCGCATGAGGGTGAACGGCAAGTTTCGCCAGTTCATAATCATATACCGGGTCATCCATTTTGCAGAGGGCACAAACTCCGACGGGCTTCCCCCTGTAAAGGGCTACAAAGATAAAGCCTCCTTTGTTGATAATATATTCCTGCGGATGATCAAGATAGTCCAGATCGTGCGGTTCTATCTTCCAATGTTTTGTAATCCACTGTACGTTAAGTAATTTAAACGTATTTTTGTAACACGGTTCGTAAGGAACTACCCTGATATGCTCCCTTTCCCTCATTTTCCGGGCTTCTTTGACCCGTTGCAGCAGGCTCTTCTCAGCGAGCCGATCTTCCCATTCGCCGATAGCTCTCCACAAATCATGGCGCGTTTCCTTGGAAATATCCTCTACGGCGACCTCCACGTCTTTGCAAAGCTCTGTCAGCATGGCGGCGACCCTTTTTCCATGTGGAGACAGGGCGATGACGGTGCGTCTCTTGTCCTTCTGGTCTTCAAGGCCTTTCACCAACCCTCTTGCCGTCATTTCTCCAACGATATTGCTCACGGATGGATGACTGTGCCCTATTTCCTTCGCTATGCCCGTTATTGTTTTCTCTTTCCCGTCGGCCAAAACGAAAAGTAGGGGAAACCACTTTGGCCTTATGTCAATGCCGTATAATTCATAAATTTGACTTGCATCAGACGTCACTGCATCCGTCAGCATGCGCAGCCTGCTTCCAATGGCTATTTTACCTGTCCTATCGAAAAAATCCATATCTTTCCGTTATTGAATACGTAATTGATTACATAACTAATATGCCATTATCATGCGAGCAAGCATTTTTTTACATTTTAGTTTTCTTGCAGGTGGGGAATATCGCTGTATCCATCAATGGAATGGAAAAATCCGTCTTCTGTCAGTCGGGTAGGCCGCGAACGTGGTATTTGGCATTGCCGCCCTTGCCCACGCGATTATTTTGGAGCATGGGCAAGGGCTATTCCTGCGTTTCTATCCGGTACGGGGCTGCCGTTCTTTCCGGAAATATTTTCCTTGGCGTTCAGGATTTTACACTGTTGCCGGGATACCGGATGCGCCAGCCCCATGGGAAAGCGGGACAGGATTTCCTTGTCAGGGAGGACTCTCCAATAATCCGTTGAGCGTGCAAGTGATATTGCGGGGAATCCGGAGGGGCAAAAAATTTTTAGATAACAGGAAAAATCCTGTTTTTCCATTCAACGGTTGGAGTTATTCTTATGTCTAAAATACCAACATACCATGCTTAACAATCTAACAACAAAATTTCAGGAAGCGCTGATGCAGGCGCAGCAAACTGCAGGACGGCTTGGAAAACCGGAAATCTCCTCTCTGGACGTTCTGGTGGCGTTGCTGGAGCAGGAAGGCGGAATTCTTTCCCCTATTCTCCGCAAGGCCTCTTGCGACCCGGGGTTGCTTCTCCAGGCGGCCCAGAGGGAAGTTTCCCACGAACCTACCCAAAGCGGTGCCACCACCCAGCCCCAGATGGGGCGTGACCTGGCTACGGTAATGCAGGCTGCGGAAGAAGAACGCAAAAAGCTCAAAGATGACTACCTCAGCGTGGAACATTTCATGCTTGGTGCGTTGGACACGCAAAACAAAGTGCACCAGTTGACGGACACCTTTGGCCTGACCAAGGATAATTATCTGGCCGCCATGAAGGAAGTGCGCGGCAACCAGCGCGTGACGGACGACAATCCGGAAGGCAAATACCAGACGCTGGAAAAATATGGGACGGACCTGACGGCCCGCGCCCGTGCCGGTAAAATTGACCCTGTTATCGGCCGCGATACGGAAATCCGCCGTGTTTTGCAGATTCTTTCCCGCAGGACGAAAAACAATCCCGTCCTGATCGGGGAACCCGGCGTTGGCAAAACCGCCATTGCGGAAGGTTTGGCGCGGCGCATAGTCAACGGCGACGTGCCGGAAAGCATGCGCAACAAGCGCATTGTTTCGCTCAACATCGGATCCATGCTCGCCGGGGCCAAATATCGCGGCGAATTTGAAGAGCGCTTGAAATCCTTCCTTAAGGAAGTAACGGATTCCAACGGTGAAATCATTCTATTTATTGATGAGCTGCACACCATCGTAGGCGCGGGCGCCAGTGAAGGGGCGGTGGATGCGTCCAACCTGCTCAAGCCCGCCCTGGCTCGCGGGGAACTGCGGACCATCGGCGCGACGACACTGGACGAATATCGCAAATACATTGAAAAAGATGCGGCTCTGGAACGCCGGTTTCAGCCCGTCATGGTTTCCGAGCCCAGCGTGGAAGATACCATTGCCATCCTGCGCGGCCTGAAAGAACGCTATGAAGTTCACCATGGGGTGCGTATTACGGACGCTGCCATCGTGGCGGCCGCCACCCTTTCCGACCGTTATATTTCCGACCGTTTTCTGCCTGACAAGGCAGTGGACCTGGTGGATGAAGCGGCAGCCCGCCTCAAAATTGAGCTGGACTCCATGCCCACGGAAATTGACCAGATTGAACGTGAAGCCATGCAGCTTGAAATGGAGCGGCAGGCACTGGCGAAGGAAGAAGACGCCGACAGCAAGGCGCGTTTGGAAAAAATCACCAAGGACCTGGCCGATTTGAAGGAAAAATCCGGTTCCATGATTGCCAAATGGAAAAGTGAAAAGGAAGTGCTGGACGCCGTCCGCAGGGAACAGGAAAAAATAGAAGCCCTCAAGCTGGAAAGTGAACGGGCCAAACGGATGGGTGATCTGACCCGCGCATCGGAAATCACCTATGGAGAACTTCCGGAGGCCCAGCGCGCCCTGACGGAAGGCAAGGAAAAGCTCAGTAAAATGCAGAAGGAAGATGGAGGGCTGCTGAAGGAGGAAGTCACGGAAGGAGACATCGCCAAAGTGGTTGCCACCTGGACCGGCATTCCCGCCGCCCGTCTCCAGGAAGGGGAGCGTGCCAAGCTGGTGCACATGGAAGAACGCCTGGGCGCCCGCGTAATCGGGCAGAAACAGGCCGTTAAGGCCGTATCCGACGCTGTGAGACGCGCCCGCGCCGGGTTGCAGGATGAAAACAGGCCCATTGGCTCTTTCCTGTTCCTGGGACCCACCGGCGTCGGCAAGACGGAGCTCAGCAAGGCGCTGGCGGAATTCCTTTTTGACAATGAAAACGCCATCGTCCGCATTGACATGTCCGAATACATGGAAAAACATTCCGTTGCGCGCCTCATCGGGGCGCCTCCCGGATACGTGGGGTATGAAGAAGGCGGTCAGCTCTCTGAAGCCGTGCGGCGCCGTCCGTACTGCGTGGTTCTCTTCGATGAAATTGAAAAGGCCCACCCGGACGTCTTTAACGTATTGCTCCAGGTATTGGACGACGGCCGCATTACGGACGGCCAGGGACGTACGGTTGACTTCCGCAACACGGTCATCATCATGACCTCCAACATCGGCAGCCAGTATATCCTCAATGAAGCCAATGCGGAACAGCGGGAAGCCAAGGCCCTGGAGGCGTTGCGCGGCCACTTCCGTCCGGAATTCCTGAACCGCATTGATGAAATCATCATCTTTGACCGGCTCACGGCGCAGGAACTCAAGGGCATTGTGGACATTCAGCTTCAGCGTGTCCGCAGGCGCCTGGAAGCCAAAGGCCTGTTTTTGCGCATGACTCCGGAAGCTACGGCTCTGGTGGCGGATCACGGTTTTGATCCTGTTTATGGAGCCCGGCCTCTCAAGCGGGCCATCCAGCATGATCTTCTGGACCCGCTCAGCCTTAAACTTTTGGAAGGGGACTTCCCGGAAGGAACGGAAATCGTGGTGCGGGAAAAAGGCGGCAAATTGGACTTCACCAAGGAGAAAAAATAACTGAAAAGCATGCTTGCCGGCGTGTTGCCGGGAGCGGACAGGGGCGCGGCGTTAGCTGCGCCCCTGTTTATTGCTCCAATGGTGCGGAAAGGCCGCGTATGGAATCTGCGCGCTCCTATTTCTTCTTCTCGGAATAGGCACGGTTTCCGTTCAAATCTGCGCTGAGCCGGAATATTCCGGCATAACGAAGTAGAAATTGTGGAAAGAACTCGGCATATCAGGGCTGCCTTCATCAGTTTGGGAACCCGGCTACGGAATCGAGGCTTCTTTGCAAGTGGCGGAGATTGTCTGAGTTTCTCTCGAAGAAAGGTAGGGTACAAGAGCAGGGAAGAGAGGAACGTTCAAAAAAAGATGCGGAGGAAAGAGGTAGTATGACAAAAGCATATACTATTCATGATATGTAGGTTATGTGGGTATTGAGGGGGTGGTGGGAATAAGCGGACGCAAAAAACAGCACGAAAAAAATTGACAAAAAGGTGTGGTATGATAGATTTCTC